>Ga0163154_10001920_pt1 | contig 31212 bp, 16 predicted proteins | sample OliLakLV19MP9P1_FD_148649 | JGI IMG/M metagenome (GOLD analysis project Ga0163154, IMG submission 148649) | Freshwater microbial mat bacterial communities from Lake Vanda, McMurdo Dry Valleys, Antarctica - Oligotrophic Lake LV.19.MP9.P1 | ecosystem: Environmental > Aquatic > Freshwater > Lake >... | reverse complement strand
GCCAAACGGAGTGCGAGGTCCCGATAATCCATCGAAGCTCGCCGAAAGGTGGGAAGTGAACGTGCATCCTGCACATGGCCTTGGACGAACATGCCCTCGATTGCAGAATAGGCTCCTTGAAGATCGCCACCGGCCTCCGCCGCAACCGCCAATCCGTAGTGCGAATTCGCGAACCCGGGATGGTGCTGGAGGGCGGCATGGAAGGCCTCACGCGCCCGTGAAAAGTCTTTCTTCTCCATTAGCATCGCCCCAAGGCCATTCCACGCGTACGGGTCTTCGGGATTCAACTCGATCCCGCGACGGAAATACCGCTCGGCGAGCGCGAAGTTGCGACGCTCCTTACTGGTCAGGTTCCCCAGGATCACCCATGACCACGGATCCGAGGGAGCAAGCAGGACGAGCGCTTTCAGGGCTTCCTCCGCGCGGTCAATCTTCCGTGCGGCCATGAAGCACATCGCCAAATCGCGCCGCGGAGAAATCGCCAGTGGATTTAACCCCAGCGCTTTCGAGTACAGTTCGACCGCCTTGTTGTGGTCGCCGTTCTTGGCGCGGCGCGTCGCTCGCTCACGCAGGTCCTCCACCTGGGCTGCCGCCGAAGACGAAACCTCTGGAAGCGAGATGATCAGTTCGGCGTCCGTCACTTCGAACGACGTGGCGGACGGGAGAAAACCGTAAAGCTCCCTCGCCCGCGCCTCGTCCAAGACCAACGGAACGTCTCCCGTCGGATTAAAAAATCCCGGGGCCGCATAGACATCCGTTAGAGCGAGCCTGAGCTGCATTGATCCCACAGTCGATTTTCATTCTCTGACCGGCAACATAGGAATTTCTGTGTATCGCTTGCCGAATTGCCCATCAAAAGGGCAAATCCTCGGAGCGCTCGAAAAGCGAAAATGACACTCTCAACTTTGTTGCATTTACCCATGCAGCTATTGGGCATGCGTGAACGCCTCTTGCCTCTAACCTCGTCTGAGACACCTGCCGCGTAAGCTTATGCACCCAAACGGGTATGAAGGTTGCCAACCGGTGCCGCAGCTCTCTAGCATTTTCCGACTCGCCAGTCGCCATACGCCCAATGGATATCTTCAAAACTCATGCTCAAATCGTTGAAGACTATGCGACTTACATCCACAGCTTCATCAAAATATCGGATGAGGCGATAAGGACAGAAGTTGAGAAAGAATTGGCGAAAGGGAAGCTTTGGCCGCAGCCACTGCTTCAATTTAATCCGTCGTTCGAAATGTTTGGCAGTTTGGAGACCCTTATCTCCAAGGGCATTTTGCATCCCGCTATCGAGGACATCTTTCGAGGCTACAAACTCTATCGCCATCAAGTTGAAGCTATCCAACTTGGCACTGCCGGCAACGATTTCGTTGTTACCTCCGGCACCGGTTCCGGCAAATCGCTCACCTACATCGGATCGATTTTCCACCACCTCCTAAGCAATCCGGGAGCGAAAGGCGTGACGGCAGTCATCGTGTATCCGATGAACGCGCTGATCAATTCGCAGTTCGATGAGTTCACGCGCTACAAGAAGAACTACGAAAACAACACCGGTAAGGCGTTTCCGATCACGTTCGGGCAGTATACGGGGCAGGAAAAGGACGATGTTCGCGAAAAAATGCGCGATGATCCGCCGCAAATTCTCCTCACCAATTACATGATGCTGGAGCTGCTGCTCACCCGCACTCGCGAGCGCTCCATCCGGGACGGCATTTACAAGAATCTCCGTTTTCTCGTTTTTGACGAGCTCCACACGTACCGCGGTCGGCAAGGCGCTGACGTTGCCATGCTGGTGAGGCGCATTCGTTCGCGTTGTGCCAACGAAGTCGTTTCCATTGGCACATCAGCAACGATGGTCTCAGGGGGAAGCATCGAATCCCAGCGAGGTCAGGTAGCCGACGTCGCGACCAAACTATTTGGCCGAAAGTTTACATCCAAGCAGGTCGTCATCGAAACGCTCACCCGGTCGCTCACTTTTGACGGTGCGCTTCCGGACCAGAACTCTCTTGGCCGGGCAATTCGAACTCCACTCAATCTCGATTCATCCTCAGAGGAGCTGAAGATTCATCCGGTCGCAGTGTGGCTGGAAAACTGCATCGCTCTCGAAGGACGCGACGGAGAGCTCGTGCGTGGGAAACCCAAGCAATTCACAGAAATTGTCTCCAGTTTGGCCGAAGCAAGTGGAGTAGACCAAGAGGCGTGCGATGCCTTTCTCCGGCAACTTCTCCAGTGGATCAGCCTCTCCAACAAGCGTCTTCAAGACTCGGGCCAGCGTTACACTGTCCTGCCGTTCAAGCTCCATCAGTTCATTTCCCAAACAGGTTCTGTCTACACGACTCTGGATCGGGACGAGAACCGATTTATCACCCTTGAACCCGGCCTCTTCAAACCAGATGAAGAGGAGCGAAAACCTATCTTCCCAAACGTCTTCAGTCGCTCAAGCGGACACCCTTTCATTTGTGTAACCCGAAACGGAGATCGGCTTGAACCGCGCGAGTTTCGCGAGAAATCTGACGAGGATGAGGATTCTCACGACGGCTACTTGATCGTCGGTGACGAGATTTGGGATGAATCGAGCGACACGGAGCTCCTGCCTGAAACGTGGGTTCGCCAGACCAAAGCGGGTTTGGTGCCGCGAAAGGAGAAGCGGGATTTCTTCCCAATCAAAATTCACTTCGACGAGTACGGAAATTGCTCGGAGACAACGCCGAAGAAATGGTGGGGCTGGTTCATGCGGGCACCGCTTCTCTTGGACCCAACGAGCGGCACGTTTTACGACACGAAGACGAACGAGGGTACAAAGCTGACCAAGCTCGGCAGCGAGGGACGGAGCACGTCCACGACGATCACGGCGTTTTCAATTCTCAACCAACTCGCCGACGCAGGATTCAAGTCCGAAGACCAAAAACTGCTGAGTTTCACCGACAATCGGCAGGACGCAGCTTTGCAGGCCGGTCATTTCAACGACTTCGTCCAGGTCGTTCTTCTCCGCGCCGCGATTCGCAAGGCCGTTGAACACTCACCGTCGAAGTCGCTGAATTTCTCCACCCTTGGCGAAGCTGTTTTCAAGGCACTCAAGCTTCCGTTCAAAGAATTCGCCAATCGCAACGACGAGCCGTCGCTTCCAGCGGTGCGACGTTCCTACGAGGAATGCTTCCAGAGTTTCCTTCTCTACCGGGCAATTGCTGACCTCCGGAGAAGCTGGCGTATCGTACTTCCCAATCTTGAGCAGTGCGGCCTGCTGGACATCGACTACGAGCACCTGCAAGAAAACGCGGCGGAAACTGCGTTCTGGGCTGACGTCCCGCTTTTGAACCTGCTGACGCCAGGAAAGCGCGCGGACTTCATTCGCGTCGTGCTCGACTTCTGCCGTCTCGAGTACGCGATCGACAGCGACCTGCTTTCCGAATCGCGCCTGCGCCAAAACGAAAAGGAGTTCCGCGAAAAACTGAAGTCTCCCTGGAGCATCGACCGCGAAGAAGAGCTTCGTGAGCCTCGTTTCCTCCGGCTCGACACCTTGGGCCGTAACGCCGGCGTCTCGACAACCAGCATCGGTCCGGCCAGCGCCCTCGGAAAATACATCAAGCTTTACGTTCGTCACAACGAGTTGCCCGTTGATCTGCGCAAGGACGCCTACCGCGCATTCATTCTGACGTTATTCGCCAAGCTTGAGGAGGCCGACTACCTTCGCTCACGCCCGGCACGTAACGAGGCAAACGAAGAGATTCCGATCTACCGGCTGCGCCTCCACAAACTTATCTGGCGGTTGGGCGATGGGGAAACCGTTCGCGCCGAGATCGTGAAGCAGCGTTCCTACAAGGAGCGGGAGGTTACGCCCAATGCGTTCTTCAAGAAACTCTACCTGCGGGATTTCTCGCGGATGAAGCGTCAGCGAGGCGAAGACCACACCGGTCAGTTGAACACGGACACGCGTATCCAGCGTGAGGAGGCGTTCCGTGAGGGTTCGATCAGTGCGCTATTCTGTTCACCCACGATGGAGCTGGGCATCGACATCCGAAATTTGAGCGTGGTTCACATGCGCAATGCGCCGCCCAATCCGGCGAACTACGCGCAACGGTCCGGTCGAGCAGGCCGGAGCGGGCAGGCGGCTCTGGTCTTTACCTATTGTTCCAGTTACTCGCCTCACGACCGGCACTATTTCCAAAACAAACAGGATCTCGTTTCCGGCGCGGTGATGGCGCCAAAGCTCGACTTGTGTAATCGCGAGCTGCTCGCGTCGCATCTCAACGCGATGGTCGTTTCCGAAATCGGTTTACCCGGCCTGGAGGAACTGAATGGTGCACGTCCGTCGATGATGCGCTTCATCGTCGATGATAACGACAAGATGCCGCTTTCGGCAGAGGTTCGCGCCGGCCTTACCGTTTCGCCGGCGAGTTTCGGCACGCTGAAAGCCTCATTTAAGCGAGTCATTCACGACTTCGAGCCGGACCTCACGAAGGCCGGCGGCTCGTGGTATTCCGATCAGTGGATTGAGCAGAACCTCAGCAATATCGCCGAGTCTCTGCATCGCAGCCTCGATCGCTGGCGGCATCTCTACCGCTCTGCGCGCGTCATTCTTACTCGCGCAACGCAAAAAATTGAACCCGGCCTGCTCACCCCCGGAACGGATGAATACAGGAAATACGATCGCCAACAAAAGCAGGCGTCGCATCAGCTCGCGCTTCTCCGCAACGATCTTTCGGGCAGATCCACCGAGCTTTCGGAGTTCTACCCTTACCGCTACCTAGCCTCGGAGGGCTTTTTGCCGGGCTACAACTTCACGCGCCTTCCCATCCGCGTCTTCTTGCCCACCGGCGACGGCATGGCGGGGGAATTCATCTCGCGGCCACGATCCATCGCCCTGCGCGAATTTGGTCCGCTCAACATCATCTACCACAGCGGCCGGAAGTATCGTGTCTCACAGCTTGTCGTGCAGGACGCCGAGGGATCGTTGAAGGTAGCGAAGATCAGCAGAAAGGCCGGCTATTTCTTGATGGACGATCAAATGGATCGGGAGATCTGTCCCTTCACCGGGCTCAATCTAGCCGACAACGCGAACCGGGAGAACGTCCACGACTTGCTGGAAATGGCGGAATCCCGTGCTGAAGAGATCGACCGAATCTCGTGCGAGGAAGAGGAGCGCGTCTCTCGCGGCTTCGACGTGGAAACCTTTTTCTCCGTTGATGGCGGGCATTTCGAACGGGTAAAGCGCGCCGTGGTCACGACCTCGGAGAACACGCTGCTCAATCTCCGCTACATTCCAGCCGCGCGCCTGGTTCATCTGAGCAAGCGCTGGCGTGCCCAGACCGACGGAGATGGGTTCCCACTAGGTATGGTTTCGGGCGATTGGCGCTCCTCAATTCCCAGTCCTGAGAGCAACATCAAGGAACCGTTCCGTTTGGTGAAACTGTGGACGTCAAATCTCGCGGACGCCCTCTACATCCAGCCCGTAGAGCCTCTTGGCCTTGGCCCGGAGGGCGTGATCACGTTGCAACACGCCTTGAAGCGCGCTATCGAAACCGTCTTCCAAGTTGAGCCTAACGAGGTGGGCGTTGTCACGGTCGGCGATCCGGAGGCACCCAACATCCTCATCTACGAAGCTTCAGAAGGAAGTCTCGGTATCCTCTCTCAGTTCGTTGAAGATGTGGCCATTTTCCAACGCGTCGTCGCGCAGGCGATCAAACTTTGCCGTTTCGACGATACCGCCTACAAGGCCCCCGCTTCCTACGACGACTTGCTCAGCTATTTCAATCAGCGCGACCACAAGAAGATCGACCGCGCGCTCATCAAGGACGCCCTCGACAAATTGCGCGTCAGTTCTGTGACCATCGAAACCAATTCGAAATTCGCCAGCTACGAGGACCACTACCAGGCACTGTTGCGCACATTGGATCCAACTTCCTCGACCGAGCGGACATTCGTCGACTACCTCTACAAGAACAGTTTTCGCCTCCCGGACGCTGCTCAGAAGTGTGTCGACGGAATATACGTCCAACCCGATTTCTATTTTGAACCTCGATTCTGGGTCTTCTGCGATGGGACTCCACACGACACGGAAGCTGTGATGGAGGATGACGAATCTAAACGTCAGGCGATCATCGCGCGGGGAGATGAGGTTTGGGTCTACCACTACCGCGACAATCTTGCCGAAAAGATCGCTGCTCGACCGGATGTCTTCCGAAAAGTCAGATGATCACCGCAACCTTTAGGCCGGGGAAGCTGGTCACCCTTCGCGGGCGAGACTGGATCGTGCTGCCCTCGGAAGACCCCGATCTTCTGGTTGTGAAGCCGCTCGGTGGTTCCGACGACGAGATCACCGGCATCTATCGCCCGTTGGGCATAGAGTCAGACGAGCCGGTCGACGCCCATTTTCGTCCGCCAGAGAAGGAAGACCTCGGGGACATTTCCACCGCTCGCCTGCTATACGATTCGGCACGGCTCGCCTTTCGCAACGGTGCCGGTCCATTCCGTTCTCTCGCGAAGCTCTCGTTCCGCCCGCGTTCCTACCAGATGGTTCCACTCATCATGGCGCTCAAGCTGGAACGGGTTCGCTTGCTGATCGCTGACGACGTTGGCGTGGGCAAGACCATCGAGTCCTTGCTTGTCGTTCGTGAACTTCTTGAGCGCCGCAAGATCAAGCGCTTCGCGGTAATCTGCCTGCCTCACCTGTGCGAACAGTGGCAGGAGGAAATCCGCCAGAAACTCGACATCGATGCGGTGATCATCCGATCGAACACGCGCGCCAGCCTCGATCGCCAGATTCACGGGGACACGAGCGTTTACGAGTTCTACCCCTTTCAGGTCATCAGCATCGATTTCATCAAGTCCGACACCCGGCGTGATGTGTTTATCGAGCAGTGCCCCGAACTTGTCATCGTCGATGAGGCGCACACCTGCGCCCGTCCGACCGGAGCATCGCAGACGCAACAGCAGCGCTATCACTTGGTCAGCCGACTCGCTGAGAAAGCGGCGCAGCACCTGATTCTCCTAACGGCCACACCGCACAGTGGAAAACCGGAGGAGTTTCATTCGCTCCTCGGGATGTTGAGCCCGGCGTTCGAAACGCTCGATCTTCCCGCGTCGTCGCAGGCGCAGCGCAAGGAGTTGGCCCGCTACTTCGTTCAGCGCAAACGCGGCGACGTTGAGAAATGGATGGGCGAAGACACGCCTTTTCCTGAACGTGACAGTTTCGAGTGGCCCTACGATTTGGCCGAAAGCTACGCCACTTTCTTTGAGACAATCCTCTCCTTCGCAAAGCAGTTGATCGCAACGGAGCCGGACAATCTCCGTACGCGTCGCGTCCACTACTGGACCGCGCTGGGTCTGCTGCGCGGCGTCATGTCGAGTCCCGCTGCCGGCATCCAGATGCTCAACGCCCGCCTTGAGGGCATCCCATCCGGAGCGCCCAGCGACGGAGAAGACGATCCCGCCGCCACCGAGTCCGCCGTGAATCCAGTCGGCGACACCGAGTTCGGATTTGAGGCGGATAACTCACCGACTTCCGTAGCGGAGAAACTCGATTGGTCGGGCTACCAGCGTCAGCAGATTCGCGATCTTGCCAGCAAACTCACCCAACTCGCCAATCCGAAGGACGACCTGAAGCTCGCCAATGCCGAGGCGGTACTCGATGACTGGATCAAGGACGGTTTCAACCCCGTTGTTTTCTGCCGCTACATCGCTACCGCCAACTATCTCGGCCAGCAGCTTTCCCCGCTTCTTCAGAAGCGATTCCCGAAACTCGACGTCCAGGTTGTTACCAGCGAGCTGCCCGACGAGATTCGTAAGCATCGGATCGAGGAGATGGGCCGCGATCCGAAACGACCACGCGTTCTCATTGCCACGGACTGCTTGAGCGAAGGCGTAAACCTTCAACAAAGCTTCACCGCCGTTCTTCACTACGATCTGCCCTGGAATCCCAACCGGCTCGAACAGCGCGAGGGGCGCGTGGATCGGTTCGGTCAACTCGCGCCCAAGGTGAAGACCTGCCTGCTCTACGGTGCCGACAATCCCATTGATGGCATCGTTCTCGACGTGCTTCTGCGCAAGGTCCGCGAAATCAAGAAATCGACCGGCATCAACGTGCCATTCCCCGATGATTCCCAGAGCATCATCGACACGATCACCCAAGCGTTACTCCTCAATTCGGACCGTCGCATCACGACCGCGAGACACGACCGACGGCAGATCCAGTTCAACTTCCACGAATTTGACGAGGCCGCGAAATCGAAAGCCGCTGTCACCCACAAGATCGAAGAGGCCGCCAGACGTGAACAAGCGTCACGCAGCATTTTCGCACAGAACGCGATCAAGGCGGAAGAAATCGAGACCGACTTGAAGGAAGTGGATGAGGCCATCGGTGATCCACATGCCGTTGAGGCGTTTGTGGTCACCGCCTTGAGGGACCTCTTTGGCGTGCAAGTCATCGCCGACGCCAAGGGACGTGGTCACAAGTTGGTTCTCGGAAACATGCCTGCGTCTCTGCGCTCGTTGCTTCCTGAATCCGATGAACCGCTCTCCGTCAGCTTCACTTCGCCCACGCCGGAAGGGTGCTACTACGTTGGGAGAAATCATCGTTTCGTCGAACAGCTTTGCCAGCTCGTCATGGCCAATACGCTGGCGCGCGAGGGTAAGCGGGCGGCACGTTCCGCCATCATTCGCACCCGGCAGGTCACGACCAAGACCACCTTGCTGCTTTTCCGTTGCCGAAATGTCATCGAGGAAAGCAGGGCCCAGCACCAGATCGTCGCCGAGGAGATGGTTCTGTGGGGTTGGCGAGGAACACCCGGGCAAAAGGAGTTCATCGATCACGCTTCGGCCAAGGCCCTCCTGCTCGCCGCCCGTGCTTCTTCCGATCTTTCTCCTCAAGCCCGCGCCGGCTTCCTCGAGAACGAACTCCGCATATTGAAACAGCTGGAAAAAGAATTCAGCGCCGTTGCCGAGCGGCAGTCCGCCAAACTGGTCGAAGCGCATGAGCGTTTCAGCGCGCTCATGGACGCGAAGAAATTCCAAGTCGTCTATCCAGTCCTCCCGATGGACTTGCTCGGCGTGTATATCTTGCTGCCAGACGCACCTCCCGCGGCATGACCACCACTCCCGAACAATTTCAGAACTGGCTGAATGCGCCAGAAGGCGCGCGTCTTGAATTCAAGACGGCCGAGAATCGGTACGATTCCGAAGAATTGGCGAATTACTGTGTGGCATTGGCCAACGAGGGCGGCGGGACGATCATTTTGGGTGTATCCGACCGTCGTCCGCGTCAGGTCGTCGGCACCGCTGCTTTTGCCGAACCGGGTCGCACGGAGGCAGGACTGCACCAGCGCCTCGGCCATCGGATTCCCGTGGAGGAGTATCACCACGAAGGGAAGCGTGTTTTGATTGTCCATGTGCCCCCGCGCTTGCCGGGTACCGCGTGGCAATACAATGGTCGATTCCGCAAGCGCGCGGGCGACGAACTCACGACACTGAGCGATGTCGAATTGCGCGCGATTTTCGCCGAAACCGGACCTGATTTTTCGGCTCAGATATGCGCGCCCGCCACCATGGCGGATCTTTCCCATGAAGCCTTGGCCGACTTCCGTTCCCGTTGGGCGCGCAGGGCCGGCCATCCTCGCATCGCCGCCTGGGATGACCTTCAGACGCTCACCGATGCCGAATTGCTGTTCGACGGGCAGTTGACCTACGCCGCACTGATTCTTTTTGGTACGCGCGCCGCGCTGGGTCGCCATTTGGCGCAGGCCGAAATTGTCTTTGAGTATCGATCCTCCGAGGCATCCGGACCTGCGCAGGATCGTGGCGAATACCGCGAGGGCTTCTTCCTGTTTCAGGATGCCCTCTGGCAGAAGATCAATCTCCGCAATGATCGTCAGAGCTACCAAGACGGTTTATTCCGGTACGATATTCCGACCTTCGATGAGACCGCGGTTCGCGAGGCGCTGCTCAATGCCGTCGCCCATCGGGACTATCGCTTGGGCGGTTCGATTTTTGTGCGCCAGTTCATGCGACGGCTGGAGATCGTCAGCCCCGGTGGGTTTCCACCTGGCATTACGGCGGAAAACATCGTCGATCAGCAAAACCCCCGTAATCGCCGTCTTGCCGAGTCGCTCGCCAGGTGCGGCCTGATCGAGCGTTCCGGGCAGGGGATGAATTTGATGATTGAAGCGGCCATCCGCCAGAGCAAGCCATTGCCCAGCTTTGCCGGGAGTGCCCTTCACGAAGTGCGGCTTACGCTGGAGGGCACCGTCCGCGATCCCGCCTTCATCCGGTTTCTGGAGCGCTTGGGTGAAGAACGTTTGCGCGGCTTTTCCACGCATGATTTTCTCACCCTGTCCGCCATCGCGACCGATTCACCTCTTTCGGAGATCATGCGGGATCGTCTGCCCGGCCTGCTTGAAGCGGGCGCCATCGAATCCCAAGGGCGCGGACGGGGAGTGAGTTACCTACTTTCTCGTGGGCTCCATGCGGCACTCGGTAAAAAGGGTGCATACACCCGTCGCCGCGGGCTCGATCACGAAACGAACAAGGCATTGCTGCTCAGTCACATTCAGGATGCAGCGGGCGAAGGTGCGCCGATGTCCGACCTCGTCCAGGTTCTCCCGGCGCTTTCGAGGGCACATGTGAAACGCTTGCTTCGCGCGCTGGCCGAAGAGGGGCGCATTCATCTGTCCGGCGTTACTCGCGCTGCCCGTTGGTTCATCGCATCCCCCGCAGCACCAATTGGCTCTTCTTCTGCCAATGAGCCAATCAATGAGCCAAAGCCATCTGCCCCATAAACCAGCAATCTACTGAATATCATAATCTTAATTAGGTCATTTGGCTCAATCGAGTTTGGCTCATGACCTTTAACTCCGCGCTTCAGTTTCCTTGATCTACCCCTCCATCCGCATCGAAGGCGCGATTGTTTCGCCCGAACTTTTTGACCGGCTCGACGAGCTGCCCGGCCAGCGTCCGGCTGACTTTGGCCTGACCGGTTCTGCCACGGTCAAGGATGAGATCGCCCGCGCGTGGGCCGACGCCCAGGACTACTGGCGCATCTTTCGTCGCAAGCTCGATACACTTCCAGAAAACTCGTTTGCCACCACCGAGACGCGGAATCTCTGGATTTCTCCGCTTCTCAGTTTGCTTGGCTACCAGCTCGAATACCAGCAGCGTGGTCCCGAACTCAACGCCAAGGCCTACCCGATCTCGCACCGCGCCGCCAATCGCGCCAACACGCCCGTCCACGTCGTCGGCTATCGCGATCAGGCCGGACTCGACCGCAAACCGGAGCGTTCCGGCGGTCCGCGCATGTCGGCCCATGCGCTTGTCCAAGAATATCTCAATCTTTCGGATCAGCTCTACGGCGTAGCCACCAACGGCCGGCTTCTTCGCCTGCTTCGCGACAGTTCGCGCTTGGTCAAACTCACCTACCTGGAGTTCGACCTCGACCGCATCTTCAACGACGGCCTCTTCGCCGATTTTGCAGTTCTCTACCGCTTTCTCCACGCCACGCGACTACCCGTCACCGCGGACGCAGCGCCGGAAAGCCTGATCGAGCACTACCACCAAAATTCCGTGGAGTCGGGCGCCCGCATCCGCGACGGACTCAGCCGTGCCGTCGAATCAGCGATCCGCTCTTTCGCCAATGGCCTGCTCGCCCACCCGAAAAACGAGGCATTGCGTGCCGCCATTCAGAGCGAGTCCTTGAAGGCCGATGTCTTCTACCAGCACCTCCTTCGCCTGATCTATCGACTGCTGTTCTTGCTCGTGATCGAGGAGCGCAACCTCGTTTACCCGCTCTCACCATCGGCCTCGAAACGCGATCTCTACTATCGCTACTACAGTCTCCAACGGCTCCGCCGCTTGGCGGAGAAACGCCACCTTGCCGATCCACGCAAAGACGACGCTTGGCTCGCGCTCATGGCTTGCTTCCGCCTTTTCGAGGCAGGCGGCCCGGGACCGAAGCTCGGTATCGCACCGCTCGCCGGTGACTTGTTTCGACCGGACGCCATCGGTTCGTTCCGCGACTGTCAGCTCGATAACGCCGTCACCTTCGGTTGCCTGCATTCGCTCTCGCTTTATCAGAATCCGGACACCGGCCAGACCATTCGCGTCAATTACGCCGCGCTCAACGTCGAGGAATTCGGTTCCGTTTACGAGGGTCTGCTCGAATTCGAGCCCATCTTCCAGCGCAACGGAGCACGGGTTGAATTCGCTTTTGCTCAGGGCGACGAACGAGCTGCCACCGGCTCGCACTACACGCCCGACGATCTTGTTCAGCCGCTCCTTAAGCATTCGCTTGACCCGCTCATTGCGGAGAAACTGAAGGAGAAGGACAAAGCCACTGCGCTGCTCTCCCTGCGCGTCGCGGACATCGCATGCGGCTCAGGGCACATCCTGCTCGCTGCCGCACGCCGCATCGCCACAGAGCTGGCTGTTGTTCGCACCGGTGAAGAGCAACCTTCCCCCGCCGCTTTTCGCGCCGCTATCCGTGACGTGATTCGCGAGTGTATCTACGGTGTGGACTTGAATCCGCTTGCCGTCGAATTGTGCAAGGTCGCCCTTTGGCTGGAGGCCCACAGTCCGGGTGAACCACTCAACTTCCTCGATCACCACATCAAGTGCGGCAATGCCATCGTCGGTTTTGTCCGACACGAGGAGATGGAGCGTGGCGTCCCCGACGAGGCCTTTGCGACTGTCGCGGTTGACGACAAGGATGTCGCCGCAGCTTTCCGCCGGAAGAACAAGACCGAGCGGGAGGATTTCGCCCGGGGACAGCAGAAGGTCAATCTCGCCCCGGAACTGAAAGCCCAGCTCGACGCCATTTTGGCCCGCTGGCGTGAAATCTCCGGTTTGCCCGAACACAATCCTGAAGAGATTGAGGCAAAGAAAAAACGTTACGAAGACTTTACCAGAGGCAAGGACGCATGGCTGCTCCAACAGATTGCCTGCATTCCCATTGCTCAGTTCTATTTGCCAAAAACCGCCGCCACCAAGGACCAACTCATCACGGACGAGGAGTATCGCGCCTTCCAGGACGGACACCGGACTCCGCAGGGCCAAGCTACGGCAGCCGCGTGGGCGTTAGCGGTTCGAAAAAGAATATTCCACTGGTTCCTTCATTTTCCCGACATCATCGAACGCGGGGGCTTCGACTGCATTCTCGGAAACCCTCCCTACAAAGGAGGGACTCTTCTCAGCGCGCTTTACGGCCATTCTTTCTGCGGCTATGTTAAATGGGAATACGCTCCGGCTGGCCTTAGCGATCTTGTAGCTTATTTCGTTCGTCGAATCTTTTCTCTATTGAAGCCCGGAGGTTTCACCGGCTTCATCACCACAAATTCGATCAAAGACGGTGATATCCGAAAGGATGGGCTCGAACAGATTCTTGTTGCAGGTGGAGCAATAAACTTCGCGGTTCGCTCCATAAAATGGCCGGGGCGCGCAAAATTGATCGTATCTCTCGTATCAATCCATCGTGGCGCTTGGAAGCGACCGTGTTTTCTCGACGGAAAACAAGTCGAGTTCATCAGTCCATTTCTAGAAGACTCCAAGGACATAGGAGAGCCGGTCCAGATCGCAGAAAATGCCGGTCGCTTGTACGAAGGATCGAAATGGCTGGGCGACGGATTCGTGCTTTCGAAGGAAGAGGCCGAGACTCTGCTTGGTCGTGATCCAGCGAGCGAAACGGTGGTTCGCTCACTCATCAATGGCGACGAAATAAACGATCACCCAGCCCAGCAGCCAAAGCGCTTCACGATTTACTTCTCCGACTGGCCACAAGATCGCGCTCAAGAGTTCAAGGGGGCGTTCGCACATGTAGTTCAGTTTGTGCGACCGTATCGGGAGACGCATTCCGAGGAAGCCGTGCGAAGGAAGTGGTGGTTATTCAAGCGTCCCACCTGTGAGCTGTATCGGAAGATCGATGGCGGTGCCCGATGTTTCGCCTTCTCGCGCCATACCAAACACTGGGGCGTCGTAGCAATGCCCCTAAACGTGGTTTTCAGCGAAGCACTCAAAGTCTTCACAACAGATAGGTGGGATCTGTTCGCAACAATTCAGTCTTCGATTCATGAATTTTGGGCACGAAAGTATAGCGGTGCCATCAAACTCGATTTGCGCTATTCACCGACTACTTGCTTCGAAACCTTCGCGTTCCCACTCGCGCAGTGGCAAACGACAAGCCCGCAACTTGCCTCAATCGGTGAACGTTACCACGAACACCGCCGCGACCTAATGCTTCGCCTCTGGCTGGGTCTGACCGACATCTACAATCTTTTCCACGACCGCGAACTCACCTCCGCCGAAGTCGCCCGAGTCAGCAAGAAACCCATCGAAGCCGAAACCGGTTACCAGGGTATTCTCCAACTCCGCGCCCTCCACCTCGAGTTGGACGAAGCGGTCCTCGCCGCCTACGGTTGGACTGGCCAAGTCGCCCTCGGCCACGACTTCCACGAAATCGAGACGCTCCCCGAAAACGACCGCGTCCGCTACACCATCAGCCCCGACGCGCGAAAGGAAATCCTCCGCCGCCTCCTCGCCCTCAATCACGAACGCGCCGCCCAGGAAGCCGCGTCCGCAGCCACGGCCGTAGTAAAAAAGCCTACACACAAGCCCAAGGCCGCCAAACCAGCGCCCCCCGACGAACTTGGCCTCTTCGGGACTGTTACTCCGAGCCCTATTGTTTCGGTGCGTGTTTGGTCGGACGACGTTTTCCGGGTGCCATCTGTTCCAAGACATGGAGCCCTCGACGAGGGACTCTATGTCCGTCACTGGCTGCACGCGCTCCTCGTGCTTGAATCTCAGGGGAAGACCGGCATCGAACTCTTCGACGCCTTCCGCCTACTCCTTGCCAAGGAGTTCAGGACCCTGATTGCCAGCTCCGGCGATAGCGACGGCAAGAAGTGGAGTCGCACGTTCGATCAGCCCGTCACCTTGCTGGGCTTTTTCTCCTGCCTGTTAAACCTCGCGCAGAATCGAGAGATCGAACGCCATGTCTCAGACGGTCAGGCCGTTTTCCGTCGGTCCATGGCTTGGAATGAATCACCTTCCGACTGGGTGCGTGCTGACGCCGAAATAACCCTGCGGGCACTGATCGACCAAAAACTGAATCAGCAACTCCTGAGTTTCATCGAGCCTACACCCCAGATCACTTCCTTCGTTCAAAATCTCGAAAGCATGTTTGCGTAACTTCCCCCTGCTTATGGACACCCCAGCCAACACTACGGTCCCTTCACTAGAACGTGGTTTTGAGCTGTCGCCACAAAAGTCTACTCCGGGAATCTTCGTCAGTGATTTCTACGTGCTCCGGTCCCTGGACAAGCCCGGCACACAGATTCAGCGCCACGTCGAGCTACATCGCGGCCTGAATATCCTCTGGGCAGACCCCAACCCGTCAGAAAAGGCTGGTTCAAAAAGGCGGAGCAAGGTCGCCGGCCATACCGCCGGCAAATCGACATTCTGCCGCCTTATTCGTTACGCGCTCGGCGACGTTAATTTTGGCAACGACGCACAAGAGTCTCGGATCGTCAGTAAATTCAAAGATGGTTGGATCGTTCTCCGCGTCGAATTGGAAGGCACTCCGTGGCTTGTTGGCCGCGCATTCATCGACCACCGCCAATCCTTCACGATCAAGGGGGGAGACCTGCAGTCTTTCCTGAGCGCAGACACTGTGTCCATGTCCGGCTACGAGGATTTTGCCGCATCGCTCGACCAACATTTCGTCAGACTTCTGCTCCGCGATAAATTCCCAGGGAAGAAGGACGAAATTCATTGGCGGCACCTTATCCCTTGGTTCACGCGCGACCAGGAGGCTCGACTCCTCTCAATCGTTACCTGGCGTGGTCCGATTGGCAAAAACAACGCGATCAGCACGGACGCTGATGAACGGCACTTCCTCATGCGCTTGGTATTGGACCTACTCCCGGAGGAGGAGGCCAAGGAGTTTGAGACTCACGAAGCGCTCAACGAATTGAAGCGCGACTTGGACAAGAACCTGCCGCTCACGACTGCACGGTCCGACCAAGCCTTTAGTCAGCTATCGGAGTGGTTCGAGACAAAGGCTAAGGGTCTAGAGGGACCGCTTTACTTCGATGCAGCGAAGGTCGAGCACGAGTCCAAGCAGAAGGAGATAACTGCGCTCCACCAAAGCATCCCCACGACCAGTCAGGTCGAAGCCAAACAAAAGGATTGGGAGAGAGCGAAAGATGTCACCGCTGAGGCAGCAGCGAATTTGAAGGCGGCGAAGCGACGCGTAGCCCAACTAGAAAAAGACATTCGTGGGTGCGATGCGCGTCTGATCGAGCAGCAGGCCGCCATCAACGATCTCAAACGCCTACCGCCATTCCGGGTTTGTGGCGTGCCCATCGAGAACGCCTGCGAAAAAGGTAAACAGCACCAAGCCGGCCGCACGGATACCAAAGCACTAGAGGTGCTGATTAAAACTATCGGCGAAGCTAAGGCACAGCTCGAAACCGATTTCGCGGAGGCCTCCGAAGAAGTCACGGTGCAGGGCGTAGCGAAGGCTCAAGCAGAGTCTGCCGAACAGGCAGCGCAACTGGCCTATTTCACACTAAGCAGCGAACGCGCAGAAAAACTGGAGAAGTATCTCGACGCTAACGCTGACCAAAAAGCACGGGAGCGAGTTATGCGCTCCACCTCCGCGGTTTTAGAGAAAAGGACCGAGGAAGAAGAAGCACTCAAGACAGCGCTGAAAGATATCAACAAAGTGGGAGATGAAGAGGCGAAGGCCCGGAAAGAAAAAGCGCGCGACCTCGGTCATTTTTCTTCGCTGTATGAACGTATCCTCCGCTACATGCTCGAGGACGCTGCGGCCCCGGAAAGCGAAAGAATCACTGGCACCGTCCAGCAGGACGGTCGAAAGCTTGAAGTGACCGCAGAAGGCCGGAATGATCTAGACAGCGGTGCGATCACCGCCGCCAAACTTATCAGCTTCGACTTGGCAGCGATGGTTTGGGGAATGGAGAACCGCGGACATCATCCGCGATTCTTAATACACGACAGTCCTCGTGAAGCCGACATGGCCGAGGACATTTACGCAGGGCTTTTCGATGCCGCACTCGCACTGGAAGAGGCCTGCGGCTCTCAACCGAGCTTCCAATACATCGTCACGACCACCGCCAAACCGCCAGAACGGCTTAACGGAAAACCATGGCGGCTGGAGCCTGTGCTAAATGCCCTCATCCCTAGTCAGCGAATCCTCGCGATCGATCTTTAGCCCACCCAAGCGACGCCACGCTGATGTCTATCCCTTGATCCTAGTCTAAATCGCCACCATGGATGCTCCACGCTTTCTTTCACCGAACATCGGCCTCTTGCACCAGGAGTTCGTCTTGGTCCAAGCGTGGAAGAAGACCTCTGCTTACATCAGGTCGCACAATTGGTATGCCGACACGTTGGAATTGGATTTGGCTTCGGTAAACCTGCCCGCGTTTCTGGCAGACCTGCAGAAGCGGTTGGAGAATCCGGTCCAGTGGGAGAATAGCGCGCTCCGCATCGTCCCGGCGCCCAAAAGCCAAGAATGGCATATCGCGCCTGATACAAAATTATGGGAACCAGTTGATCCCCGAAAAGCCGCTACCAAACTCCGCCCTCTGGCTCACGCCAGTCTGGCCGATCAAGTCGTCGCTACGGCCGTGATGATGTGTCTCGCGGATCGCGTTGAGGCGATCCAGGGCGATCCGCGCACCGCGATTGACGGGCATGCACTCCGGAAGCAGGTCATTTCGTACGGTAATCGGCTCTTTTGTGACAACGACGCAGGGGTGATCTCACACCGGTGGGGTTCGTCGAAACTGTATCGAGGATATTATCAGGATTACCGACGCTTCTTAAGTCGCCCGGACGAAGTCGCCGGCGGTTTGGATGCCGGAAGCAGGATCGTTATCCTGCAATCCGATCTGCGGCAATTCTACGACCGCGTGCGGCCAACTCTGCTGGCCAAGAAAATCGATTCCCTTCAACGCCCCGGTGACGATCCAGCCTTTTTCGACTTCGCAAAGCGCATCCTAGACTGGCGCTGGGATGCACGAGATAGCCGAGAAATCGAGTCGTATGCGAAGCTCTCGAACCTTGATGGCTTCGCTGCCGTGGCGCTGCCCCAGGGCATGGTTTCCGCTGGGTTCTTCGCCAACGTAGCGCTCCTCGACTTTGACGAAGGCTTGAAGACCGCTATCGGCCTCGAACTACGCCCTGGGCTGCGTCTTCATGACGCGTGTCGCTACGTGGACGATCTGCGCTTGGTGCTCACTATCGGAGCCAACGATGACCTCAAGGACGTTGAAGTGTTTGTCTCCGCTTGGTTGCAGCAAAAACTCAGTGAGCAGGCACCGGGCCTTGAAATCTCGTCCGAGAAAACTGTTGCCGCGATGTTTGCGGGAGATGAGCGAGCGCTTGTCAGGCAAAGCCGCAAGATGCAGCGAATCCAACGAGCCATGTCTGGTGGCTTCGACGCCATCGCTGGCGAAGAAATCCTGGAGGCCGTTCAAGGCCTGATGCGGTCGCAACAGCGCTTTTCCGAAAACTCCCCCAACAAGACTGCATGGGACTTTTCACCGATACCGGACGTTCGCGATGCGACTGTGGCACGGTTCGCAGCGGGACGCTTTCGCAGCGCCTATCGGTCTCTCCGTCCGTTGCTACTTGATGCCGAGGAAACCATCCCCGATGGCGCAAACAAGAGCGATGAACCGCCTCCAGCGCGAACACCCAAAACCCAGCAAGAGCTCGACGACGAAGCCCGCGCGTTCGCCTTGGAGTTAATTGAACAATGGGTCATTGATCCGTCGAACGTGCGACTCCTTCGCATCGGACTCGACCTATGGCCTGCCGACGATGTCTTGCGAAGTGTTCTTTCCCTAATCCGGCCGTTCACGGAGCAAGGAGGACGCAAGAAAACTCCACGTCGTGTTGCTTGGTATTGTTTAGCTGAAATCTTCCGGGCAGGAGCTACTGAAACGGGATTCGTTGAGAACGACGAATCCTTTCCCGCAGAGATCGACATCGCGGCCTATCGAAAACTCCTAAAAGACGAGGCGCATCGTCTAGTTTGTCTGCCGAACGCGAGCCTGCCGTGGTATCTAAAACAGCAGGTTCTTCTTTTCCTTGCAGCGACAGACGCGCACGGCGCACCGATCACGCGCGCCGGCTCGACTCGGGAAACCAAGCACTACCGCGAGCTGATACTTTTCGTGCGCGGTGAATCGGTGAGGCTGAATTCTGCGAACCTCAGCGTCTTCTCCGTTTTGTCACGGAGGTCTTACCTAGACAAAGAGGCTGCTGCCCGCCTGATCGGGGCGAACTTAACTGCGCGTCAGTTGGAGGCGATCGCGGCGCTCGATCCCTCCTTCGCCATAGAACTTCTCGCGCACAAACCCGATTTCACGACTCAGATATCCCCCCGGGTGCGGGATGACTTGTCGCTGCTGCCTGAGATCGTGTCCACGCGCGGCGAATACTCGCTGGCACAGATTGTGATCGAGCAGGGTTCCGAAAGTATCCTTCGCAACGAAATTGATCTGCTTAGTTTTTCTACGCTGCTGCTAGGAGCGCTCCCGGATGACCTTGAGATACTCACTCCCAACGACGTAAGGCTTCGTTTTCCAAACGACGGTGTGCCGACTTCGGGTTCCTTCTCCGTCGGTGTGAGCTCAAGTCGCGTCAGTCCGGTGGGATCGCTTTATCAACCGCCCGCTTGGTGCCCGAAAGAGGAGCGTTGGCGGTTTCATCTCGGCTACCTGCTCAGGTTCATACTCACCGGGCGTCCCGATTTTTCTCGGCCTGTGCGCCAACTCCTTTGGAAGGAGGGAAAGGACGTCTATCGCTCACCCGAGAACCATTGGTATCAGCGACACCACGGTTTCTTTAATGGCCACACTGCGTTCGGAGACGATTGGCTGCCGATCTCAGACTGGGTGGAGAGGTTGATTTCCGCATTGCTGCATTGGCCGGGTTGCCGTCCAGCGGAACTTCTATCGACGATTCGCCAGAGCAAGGCAGCTACCAAGCTGGCCATTGAGGAACGATTGGGGGCAATTATCGCGCGCAAGGGTCAGCTAACCGGCACCCTCATGCTTGGTTTGCAGGCCTTGTTTCCCGGAAAGAACCATTCAACGCGCCCACTGCGAGGTTGTATTGTTCAGACAGTGGTTCCAAAATTACCTTTCGACTCATCGGACCTGACTTTCTGTCAGCCGAGCATCCGCAAGCGTCACCGCAATCATCTCGCGGCGGCACTCTCAGCAGTGGGGAGCATGCTGGATCTTCGAGAAACTCATGAAACGCGAAACGGACGCCTTGATTGGCTCATTCTCCCGGAGTTGTCCGTGCATCCGGACGACGTAAAGACGCACCTGATTCCGTTCGCTCGGGCACACAAAACGATCATTCTAGCCGGCTTGACTTACCAGGAAATCATCTCAGGAAAGCCACTGGTAAACAGCGCCATCTGGATTGTTCCAGTTTGGTCGCATGAGTACGGTCTCCAAACATTGATACGTAGGCAGGGAAAACTGAATCTTTCCCCTGCAGAATTGGCTCTCAACGCATCCTCGACGATGCTTCGAGGGTTCCGCCCATGTCAGTGGTTGGTCGGATACAAATGGTCGAGCACCGAGACCAAACCGCTGTGGCTTACGGCGTCCGTCTGTTACGATGCAACGGACATATGCCTAGCGGCCGACCTCAGGGATAAATCGGATGTGTATGCGATTCCCGCCTTAAACAAAGACTTCGGGACGTTTGATCAAATGTCGCAAGCCCTTCACTACCACATGTATCAAATGATCGTGATTGCCAACAACGGCACTTTTGGCGGAAGCAACGCTTACGCCCCCTACAAAGATCAGTTTCGCAAGCAGGTGTTTCATCTCCACGGCCAACCCCAGGCTTCGATTGCCTTTTTTGAGATAGACGATGTCCGGGCGTTTATCGAACGTGGGGCACCCGAGGCCGCTGCAGCTACAGTCGATTCCGCGAACATCTCAAAGCCGTTTTGGAAGGCTCCACCAGCTGGATACAAACAGTAATGCCTACCACTTTTTACCCCTGGCACACAACGGGCGGGCGTTTTGCCCCACACACAAGCGCCTTCTTGGAAGAGTTTTACCGATAAAAGTGCACAAATAAAGATACGTTAGAATTCCGCCTTCGGTGGTTCCGGCAGGAATTCTTGGATCACCTGGCTGAGGTCCTTACGTTGCAGAAAGTTTTTTGCACTCCCTGCCATCACTTTCACGACCTTTTCCGATACACCTAATTTTCTCGAAACGCCAACCGCCCGTTCGGCGGCTTCTTTGTCGTCCCTAGCATTCGCGATCACCACGATGCGCTTGTTCGGATCGTGCCGCAGGGCCTGCACCAGCATTTTGTTGATGTGATCGTCCCCGAACCCATAGCCCATGGACACAATGGCACGCGCGTCGAGTGTGCTGCGACGAAACTCAAACGCGTAAAACAGATAGGGATCGCCCGCCTCCAGTTTGAATTCGCGCCCAAAAATCACCTGCATTTCCAGGGCCGGAATATTACTGCCCGCGTGTTCGACCGCCACAAGGGTGCCCGCGGCGTTGCGCTTCCAGTTAATGGACCCGTGGAGTTTGTAGAGATACACTTCAGGTCGGTCGACCTCCACCTGGGGTTCCTCAAACCGCCGCCATTCCCAAGGATGGTCATCGCCGAACCCACCAAAGCCAGTCTCCACCCGGTATGTATCGTCAGCCACGACGCGTTCGAAGCATAGGTCGTAGTTAAGCGAGAATACTTTCAGCGGAAATCCCATCGCCTGCTGGAGACCCCGAAAGCCCTTGTAGTAATCGGCCTTCTTCATGTTTTCCGGTTGCACCCAGTCCTTCAGCTGATCGAGGATCATCTGCCGGAACAACTCGACTTGCTTGAAATTCTCGCCGGCCAGTGCGCTGAACCGCCCGTTCCAACTCCCCACGAATGGATAAATCGGGTGCTCCTCGTTGCGGGCCAGCTCGTAGAGCGTGTTGGCCAGCACCTCGATATTGAAGTTCACGCTGTTGTTGAACTCGCCGCGCAATCCGGCCGAATAATAGATCGCGCTTTTCACATGGTTATAGAGCCCTAGGAACGGCTTCCAGTTGGAGCGGGTGCCCATAAGGTTCTCGATGCGCGCGATCATCTCGCCCGAAATCGGAATCTCGGCCTCGGCGCTGGCCCCGGCCCCGAGGAGAAAGATCACGTCTTTGGATTTGCTGTTCATGCTATAGGAACCAAGGCTTGATCTCGTGCAGCGGCGGCAACGGGAGATTTCGCGCCTGAAATTCGTGCAGCCGCTCGGCCACCAGGTGGCAGAAAAATACCGAGACGGGCGCACTCTTTGCGTTGAAGCCGCGCCAGTTCGCGCCCGAGAGGTTGATCAAGTCCTGCAAAATCTGCTCGTCGCCGATCAGCCGCTCTTCGCTCACCTTGAGGAACGAGAGGTGGGTCGGTCCCGGAATCGCTTTCTTCACACTGGGGTTATCCGGGAAAATCCCCTCAAACCAGATGAGATATTCGTCCCGGCCTAGTTTCACGTAGGAGCCTTCATACGGCACCAGACTGTTGACCGCCCGATTTACCGCGAAGAACCGGTTGCGCTGATTCACCTTTACGACCGCAAACTGGCAACCCGCGGTTGTGGCGGCCGCATCCCGCACAACATCCTGGATCACCTGCATCTCGGCGAACTTCAGTTTGAACGAGGTGTGCAGCACGACCTTTTTAAACTGGGAGGCGTTCTCCACGAGCATCGCTCGAAGGTTTTTCCGCAGCTGGGCCAGATACGTCGTTTCATCGTTTCCTTCGCCAACAACATTGATGCTTTGGAACAACCCGCTCGAATCGGTGAGCACCGAAAACGCGAAGTATTTCTCCACGCGATGTTCTTCTCCGATGACCTTGTGGGACTGGCTGAGACCAATGATCAGGGAGTTCTCATCGGTCGGTCTAACCTTCCACGGCTTGCCTCCCGCCTTGCAGAAAATCTGTAGCGCAATGTTCGCGACCGACCACTGCAACGCGTAGTCATCGGCGATCACTTCGGTGGAGCACACCTGTGTGGACACACCTGCATGTGTGAAAAGCGCCTTGTGCACCGCGTAGGCGTCTTCGTCTTTGGGCATCACCATCACCGGAATGTGTGTGGGACCCGGCGGGCCCTTGACTTGCGCCAAGGCCCGTTCCATCTCGGCCCGGGAAAAGTCCTGCAGTACGATCGGATTGGAGCTAATTTCCAGCGGGGCACGAAAAAGTTTATCGAATCCGGCGAACGGAATCCCGGGTTCCCGGCCCCGCAACGCCCGCGCGAGGCGGCGCGCGTGGTCAATGTCCTGCTGGCGGAACATGAAGACCAGGGGCGGACACGTTTCAATCGGCTCCCATGGCCCGACATCCTTTACGCCTATGAACTGCCCCTTGTGCTCTCGCTGGCCCGCGCCTGAACCAACGATATACACTTTGGGTTTCAGTCGCTCGCAGCGCAGCCCGATAAATCCCGACTGGAATTCCAGCGGCTGCGTCGACCCCGGCAAGTTAAACGGGGTGAGCTGCTTCCAGCGGTTCGAGGTGAAGCTTTCGATTTTCGCGAGCCGGTCGGCGTAGTAATCGAGATTCCGCCGGAATTTTTCGTCGAGGCTCAGACTGAGCATTTGCACCCGGCGGTTGAACTTCACGCCCTTGCCTAGGCGAAAATGAAAATCGATGAGAAACCCATGTTGCTTCGTCGCGCCGAGGAAGTAGGGCTGCAGCACGATCTCCTCCTCGCCTTCAGGATGCGTCCCGACCGGGAAAATCGCTTCGGATATAAAATTGTCCAAGGAGGAATGCCATTGCAAACCCGCGAGATCGTGACAGCGGGCGCTAAGCCCCGCGATCATCGCCCGCTGCACCAAATGAACCGGTGCACGCGCCCCCATCGTAAATGCCTCAAAATCATCCCGTGGCTCGAAGCTGACCACGTATTGCCGCCACTCGTGCTCGGCGGCATCCTTTGTAGGCAGACGACAGCCAAACAACGATTCCCCGTGCGGAATTTTTTCCGAATCCCTGCGGACACGGCGAAAAATGTCGAGAGGCGGAATCTCGCCTTTTATCGGTATAAAATTGAGGTGTAGTTCCGAGGCCATGCGGGCAGCACTGAGGGCGAGTTAAGGCTGTATGCCCGTTTGCGGCAACGTTTTGTTTGGTGCCCTAAGTCCCAGGCGCGTGCTCCTCGCGTGAAGTAACCGAATAGTGCTTCGCTAGGATAACTCCCAGTCGCAAGTTCTCCGGTCGGGACATCGACGGACTTGCCGCGCTTTCACCGACGCCGATTCCTTTTCCCATTGACGGGCTGTCGCTATTCGCTTCGCTCCCGCACCGGCGCGCCGTCCGGATCCCGCTCGATCCCGTGGGTGACGCGCAGACGCTGCTGGGCTGCCGGTATGGGTGTCTCGCGTAATACCCGCCCCCCAAGTCGGTGGCTCAGGACGGAGGGGTGCAGCCGTGAGTTCGGGTCGGGTAAGATCCTAGGGAACGATACACTACCGACGGTGTGTTTACGTCGTGTAATACTGGAAATTCTTCAGCGAGCTCCTCACAAGTAAACCTTCTCCATCGCGTGTGAAGCATTTCTGCCGGGATGATGAAGCAGTGATCTTGTGGAATTTGTGGGAAGGTGATTCGTGCGCAATCAACTGGAGTCGGTTGCGCTGTCGTCGCTCGGCTCGCGCACCTCGTGCGCGGGGCGGCGGTGGACGGCGTCGTCGGGGACGAATTCGATCCGCATGCCCCAGCCGGCATAGGTCACCAGCATCTTCCCGAATTCCTGGAGGGTGAATTCTCGATCATCGATCTCGACCACGAGGTTACCGTTTTCGTCGTCGCCGATCTGACAGCGCAGGACACCTCCCCGGGGAGCCCACTGCGCGGACGCCGGATGGTAGTCAAGCTGTGGAGAACCCAGAGGTACCTCGACCGCAACGTGCCGGTACTCCGCCGCTCGCCGGGCCTGCTCCCGCAGCCCCTCGTTAAACCGCTCGACAATGTCGGCATCGCTCATTCCAACGATCTTGGGACCGATCGTCAGATGGGTCGTCGAAATCCCTTCTTCCCGATACCGGATGATGGCCTCCTCCCCGTTTCGGGTCACCACGCCCTCGTCGAGTCGCACCACGTATCGTTGCTTTCGCTTCATCAGCCCTGACTCGCCACCGCGGCGCGCGGAGTCAATCCTGGACCAATTCTCGGCGGCGAACGGCTGTGATCGGTCTCATCGAGAGCAGCGGCTATCTCGACGGTATCCGATACGGTCCTATTGCTCCACGGATTGCGACGAATTCATCGCTCTCAAGTTCCAGTACCCGCTGCGTTCGGCATCCACAATCACTCCCTTCACAAAGCGCGCATGTTTCTTGCCTCTTCAGTCATTGACTGAACCGTCAATGTTTTGTCGACCTTGTTCGCGTAGAGGTAGGTGCCAGCCGCCATGGCGGCTGAACCCTTGAGCGATGAACAACGGACTCCCGTGGCGGCAGCCCTCGACCGGATTCGAGTTAAACCATTCCTCCTTCGTCTCGAAGGCGTGGGCACATTCCCACCGCGCGGAGTTCCGGGAGTCGTGTGGGCCGGAGGAGGCAACGGACATCCCTATCTTCACCAGCTTCGTTAGCGGGTGGACGATCTTTTGCTTGCGGCAGGAATCGCGGTCGAGCTGCGGGCCATTCTTACGCCGGGACGGTCACAGCAATCGCCGCCCGCGGCGGTCGACGGGTGGATCAAGAGCCATCTTGATTTCGCGGGACCAAACTGGCCCGTGGAATGGTCCCTCCGATAGCCAGGACCTCCGCACCGGAAGGAGATTCGGCCTACGAGACTATGGAGTTTTTCCAAACAGGAAGCTAAGATACCACTGCGCTGAAATCCGACGAACGTTCAGACCGAAACCGTCCACCGCGTGGTCGTAACCCGCGCCCTGTTCCTTGGAAGAAGTATCCCAAGCGTTTTGTCAGAACGCAGGCTCGGCAGAAATTCTGACGAAGGTCCAAAATCCATGATCGACACAACAGAACCTTTGCCCGCGCCCACCTGGGGCGAAAACAACCAGATGTCATCGAAGGGATCACATCCGTACCGACAGAGTCGCTCCATAGTCGCTGCCTCATCGCGGCTCAGGTCGAACCACGGGTCGGTCCTATAGACCAGCAACCAAAAGGGACGATGGGGAACGCTGACAGGCCTTCGCTTGTTTTCGATGGTATTCGCCAACCAGTTGACCGGGTTTCTTGCGAGACCGCCAGTAACGCAAGTCTGGTACTCAGAAACAGCGTTTGTCTCGTACCTCGCTATTTCCAGCTTCACTTGGAGATTTTTCGGGGCCGAGCACCAATCGATGATCTTTCTCTTCCGCAGTTCGACGCCGCTCGGGTCACTCAGCAAGGTAAGCGCCCAGTCGGCAATCCCCGTCTCGACTCCCGCAAAACTCATTTGTCGGAATGTCGTGTCGGCGTAGTCGCAGCTCAGAATAAAGGTGAGCCTGCATCCGGCGAAGGGGACAAACTCAGGACGCCGCCCCCGAAGCTGAGCCTCGAGCCGGCAACGAAGCCGTGTCAACTCGTCGTCGACCCGGTCTACGCATTCAGTGATCTGCACGAGCACGTCCTGACCTCCGACCTGCAGCCACGCGTCGCCCGGCTCCTCCCGGGCGCGCCTGCCTGTCTCGGCGGCCACACCTCGCATGCTCAGCGAGTGCGCAAACTTCTCAGCGATCATCGCCTCCAGATCACTCTGTTCTAGGCGGGTGCTCTCTTTCTCGACGCGTCGTGATCCGTCTTTGCCGAAGACGGCAACAACTAGCGGGCGTTCCGGTTTCAAAGGCACTCCGGAACGATGGCTCGGGTGTGACGCTTGCGCCAGAGCGAACACCTAGCAGGCTGCTGAAAAAGTGCTTGATTTCTTCAAAATAGTATTCAATATATAGATACTATGAGAGGACATTGCCAATTGCAAGGAACCTTCGTCAGCCTGATCAATGTGGAGCAGATGATCGCAGCGGAGCACCCGATCCGCAAGATCAAGGCTATGTGTGACGAGGTTCTGGCGGGGATGGGTGGACACTTTGAGGAGATTTATTCGCGGGAAGGGCGGCCGTCGATTCCTCCGGAGACCCTGCTGAAGGGAAAGGTCCTTCAGGCGCTCTACACGGTCAGGTCGGATCGGCAGCTTTGTGCGAGGATGCAGACCGACCTGATGTTTCGCTGGTTCGCGGACGTGTCGCTTGATCAGGCGGTGTTCGATGCATCGACCTACAGCAAAAACCAGGAACGGCTGCTCAAACATGAAGTTGCGGATCTGTTCTTCTCGGATGTCGTTAACTTGGCGACGAAGCACGGTTGGGTTTCGGACGATCACTTCAGTGTCGATGGCACTCTGATCGAAGCTTGGGCCTCGATGAAGAGTTTCCGGCCAAAGGGTGACGACCAAGGCCCCGGTGACGGCAACGGCTGGAGCGACTTTAAGGGGGAGGAACGCAGCAACGACACCCATGCTTCCACGACTGACCCAGAATCCAAGCTGCTCAGAAAAGGTAAGGGCAAGGAGGCACGCCTGTGCTTTGCCGGTCATGCAACGATGGAGAATCGTAACTGGCTGTGCGTACTGTTCGACATCAAGCCCGCGGTCGGTGCCCCGGAATCCGCGGTCGCCGTCGACCAAATGGTCGAACTGCGGAACCGAGGCTTCAAACCCAAGACGGTCGGCGGGGACAAGGGATACCACACCAAGGAGTTTGTCGCCGGGGCGCGCGAGCACGGCATCGTTCCGCATCCGGCGCGAAAGAGCGGTCAGAAAACTCTGCATGTGCTGCTCACCGCCGCACACAGCGCCAGCCAAAAAGTCCGCAAGCGTATCGAGCAGATCTTCGGCTGGTCGAAAACGACCGGCTGCTTCCGCAAGAGCCGCTACCGAGGAGTCGAGCGCACACACGCGCAAGGCCAGTACGTCATCGCCTCGTTGAATCTGGTCCGAATGGCAAAACTGATGATGAGCGGACCGCCCAAGACGGAGCGGGCTTAACGCCCGCCGGGCCCGCGGTGTGCCCGCACACCGCGAAATGGCCCGAAAACCGAGCGGGCCGCGCCGAAATCGGCGCGGTGAAGCCAAAGCTGAGCCCTTGTTTATGACAAAAATCACGAAAATTTCGCCACGTTATATGAAAAAGCCGGGTTCTTCAGCGACCTGCTAGGGATGCCCGCTTTCCATCGGGGCAGAGCACATCCGGCCGGTCGAATACCCCTTCGTTCCTACCAGCGTTCTCACCAGGGCCAACGCAATCGCAACGTGGAAACCATCGTCGATGAAATGGGTTCGGCCCTTACGGGTCACCATGGCCGGCTGGAGATCTTCTCAGTCAAGCACTCGGCGGACGCCGTGCCCCGCCGTTTCCCGCAGGTCAATAGTCCGTTCCAATCCAGCCACCCTCAACCTCAGACAGTCCGTGTTCAATGCGGACGTCGTCCTCCTTGCGCGATACTTTGCTCCCGCGAATGTGACGTTACAGGTAAAAACCTCCCTTCGCCAGAACCGCCTGCCCAACGTTCGGATCAGACCCGGCCTATCTTGAAAAAGAGGGGCCCGGCTCCTCAATCCGCTTCAAGCAGGAGGCCCCACGGCCGATCAATCCATGAGTAACCTCTCCAGCAGTCGTTCGAGCACGAGCCTTGAGCCAAAGTTTCAGCGGGTCCTTCGCTTGCTATGATTGCTCATTAGATCCATTGACAATTACCGCAATTTCGGACAGGTTTCTGTCATGAATGCGGAATTCCTCGGGTTCTATAGCCAGCATCTCAGCCTTCTCGTGCGCCAGGCGCGGGATGCCGGGGTATCGACCGCGGAATTGCTAGAATCTACCAGCCAGGTATTTGCACCAGTGATTGCGGATGATGCGGTGGATGGTTATGCGTCGTCCGAGGAGGGGGTTCACGCATTGCTGCACCAAGATGGCGGGGTCGTGCCTGTGGCGGACGCCGGCATACTCTATCGACCCAAGGACGGAGCCACGCGCCAAGCGGTGACTCAGCAGATCCAGCGAGGGAATCTGATCGGGATCAAAACCGGTCAGCGAGGTTACCTCCTTCCGGTTTGGCAGTTCGCCCCAGGAGGCGGACTGATCCATGGGCTCGAACAGGTTCTCCTGGAGCTCCGGAAGCACCCGTTCTTCGATTCATTCCTCCCTTTCACGTTTCTACTCCAGAATAACCCGCTGACCAACGGAGAAAAACCTCTGGATGCTCTTCGCAAAGGCCGAATTGGTGAGGTGGTGAGCGCGGCGGCTGCGGAGGGTCGATGAGCCGAGGAATTCGCGAGGCGCCGGACAGCGGAGTTTTCAACGTCCGCACCATTCGCGTCACGATGTCGGCGAAGCTGGCCGGAACCCCTTGGTTCCGGTTGGGCCAGACAGCGTACAAGGATCCGTTTTTCGCCAACCAAGGTTCTCGGTTTACTCCCAGTTCCTGGAAGTTTCGCTGCGTCTACCTGGCAGTGGACAAGCAAACGACCGTGGCGGAGGTGTTCGGGGATCGCATGTCTCTCGCTCAGGCCGCGGGCATGAACGTTTATTCGATCCCTCGGGCGATGGCGGACAGATACCGTTACTCGACCATCGCAACGTTTCCCACGGATCTTAGAATCTGTGACTTGGCAGACGCGCAGACGCTTCAGAACACGGGGCTGGACATTTCCTCCTATCACCTGGCTGATCTCCGAGTGCCCCAGCTCTGGGCGGAGCGGATTGCGAACCATCCCGCTGGATTTGACGGAATCCACTATCGGTCGCGGCACACCGACCAACTTTGCATTGTCCTTTGGATCCGGCCTGGCGCTACCCCGGAACTCACGGCGGAGATGGAGTTCATCGATGCAGGGCCCTTCCGGCTCTCGAAGGAGGCCTATGCATCAGCCGCGCTCCGGGGACTAAAGTTATCGTTCCTCTGATCGACACCAACGGCGGGTTTCATTGGCCGAATCGTTCCCTGCATGCTTTTGCCGGTTGCGCCCGGGTGCAAGTGATCCCCAGACCGAGCCCGTTTCAGGAAACGTCAGGCAGTGTGTTCAATTGTCCGCGAGCACACATTCCTTTGCACCATCGACCGCTGCTGGTCGCACACCGCGGGAGGTCCGGGTGAGGTCGCACTTCATCATGGCGGCAAGCACCTGGTCCTCGCTGGGCTCCAGGTAGGCCTGCGTCACCGAAACTGAGCTGTGATTGAGGGCCGCCTTCAAGATCATCATATCGTGGCCGCAATTCTCATACACGCGACGGGCCCAGGTTTTGCGAAGGGTATGCGTGCCCAGCCGGCCATCGTTGACGATGCCGGCCGCGGAGAAGGCGCCGTGGATAATCCGGCGTGCACTTTCCCGGTGGAGGGCCCGGCAATGACCCTCGCCATCGCCTTCCCGACTCATAAAAAGGGGCAATTCCGGAGTGAGTTCGAACCGCTGGCGAAGCCAGCTCAACTGCCGCTCCAGCGCCCGCGTCAGTTCGGGGAGGACCGGGATCCAGCGCGTCCGACCGTATCTGCCTTTCATGTTGCGCGGGGCGACTCCGATCTTCCCGACCACTTTCCCAGCTCGGAAGACGGATCCTACTTTCAGTGACAAGACTTCGGATACCCGAAATCCCGTGAACCACTGGGTCACGACCAGCGCGTGGTCCCGCGCGTCGAGTGACCGCACATGGGCCAACAATTTCTGTTCCTCGATTCGATTGAGTGCGCGACGTCCAGCCATGCACGAAAGATAAGGCGCGCAAAACCCACATCCCCTCGCCTACCCGCGAACCGGTGCCACCGGCTGCGCGTTGCGCATAACGCCCGAATCGCTCGTCCCCGAAATGTTCCCAGTCGCCCGGGTCCGGTTTCGACCGAGGCCAACCCCGCCTGCAAAACCATAATGGAAGTCGCCACCCACCTCGTTGAAAAACGAAAGGAAATGGTGCGCCGTATCGCCATCGAGAAAACAGCTCATGCCGTCGACAGCCCTCCGGCTGGACCTTCAGATGGGCTGTGCGGGAGGGGGCAGATCACGCTGCGCGGATGATCGTCCATGTCTGTTTGTCAGTTCCACGTCCCCCCTTCCCCCCTCCTACCGGACCCGCTCCGCCTTTCCTTAAGCTCTCCCGAAACGGCCCGCTGGCCCGGGCGAGTGTGGCGTTAGAGGGTTAATGCCACACTCGCAAGGGGG
>Ga0163154_10001919_pt1 | contig 31221 bp, 29 predicted proteins | sample OliLakLV19MP9P1_FD_148649 | JGI IMG/M metagenome (GOLD analysis project Ga0163154, IMG submission 148649) | Freshwater microbial mat bacterial communities from Lake Vanda, McMurdo Dry Valleys, Antarctica - Oligotrophic Lake LV.19.MP9.P1 | ecosystem: Environmental > Aquatic > Freshwater > Lake >... | reverse complement strand
TCCAGAGACGGCCACGACCACAACGTTGCATACGGGATCATGGATCAATAGCGATTTTGACATTTGGATAGGTGACGAAGAGGAAAACAGGGGGTGGAACCTGTTGGGCCAAGCCCGAGACTTTCTTGAGGAGACGTGTAAAAAACAAAACGTGCCCCCTGAAAAACGGCAAGCCGCGTTGCAGGAAATTTATGCCGCCGAGGGAAGCGACTGGTTTTGGTGGTATGGTCCTGATTTCGCTAACGACTCGGACATGCTCTTCGATCATTTGTTTAGAACACACCTTCAGAATGTTTACCGGATCCTTGATGTTGAACCCCCACAAAAGCTGAGTATCCCTATATGTCTTCCAGCTTTGAGGCATATCATTGAAGCCCCGCACCATTTAATTCATCCCGTGATCGATGGGGTTCGTTCTTCTTTCTACGAATGGTACGGAGCTGGACTTTTTGAATCGGGCAAAGAGCAATCATCGATGTTTCGTTCCGAACGCGTTTTGGCTTCGATCCATTTTGGATTCGATTTAGAGAATCTTTATTTCCGGGTGGATTTTGCTCAGAAAGCAGATGCCGTCCTGCGGTTTGAGTTTTTAAAGCCTGCTAGTGTACGTATTACCACGTCCCTTAAGGATTTTATTGACGGAAAACAATGTGTGACAGTGAGTCAAAGTGAAGATGGCGTGGATTTTAGGGAAGTCGGAGTGGTTGCTACAGTGGCGCTGAAAGATATTCTAGAAATGTCGATCCCCCTGAAGGTGCTGCCCTTTAAGGAAAGTGAAATCACAGGTTTCTTTGTTCAGGTTCTTTTGAATAACGTGGAGATGGAAAGATACCCCGAACAGGGCACCATTGACTTTCAAAACCCTGGACCTGATTTCGAATTGCAGAATTGGTCAGTATAGAGGCGACGAAGCCACTTTTGTGAGAAGCAGGTTAAGGATCCGTTTACCTGACAGCAAAATAGCGTTCCGTTTTGCCGTCGGGATCCAATACCGTGGCGATCCCTTGAACGTCCATTGAAGAGAGGCAAAGATCTTTCGTCAGGCTTACAAGATTTTCGTCCATCCACATCCAAGCACACAAAAACAGCATTAACTTCTTTTCTTGTCCATCGTAGCGCAAATGCCCTACGTCATTGAGTTCGTCTTGAGTTAAATGATCATCGTCCCATGCCCAGCGCCACATATACGTTTCCGGGGACCAAGAGCCGATGTATTCGAGTGGTGTTTCGTGAACAGTTTTTAATTTTTCGCTGCCGAACATGCCCTTGGACTTTTGTGTAATACGTAGAACACCTTGTGTTTGATCGGCATTTATTTCCATTCCTTGGAATTTCTGGGTGAAATTATTTTGTTTTGTGAGAGCTGATTCTTGGATGGTCGCCCATTCATTGAAAAGCCTTGGGGGCCAGATCATTTCATCGGTGATGTTTGATGAGGTTGGAATAATACCCAACCCAGACCATTCGAGATCTACCGTGTGATCGGGGGAGATCGTCACTTCGATGTGAGACATGTCCCATCCTCCCAATTCGCTGCCCGATAGTTTAGCAAACTCAGAAAGGGTTTGGGCCATCCACTCAGAAAGAGTGAGAGCGCGTGGGAAAGGGGACTCATTTAAAGGGACGCCATTGATTTGCAGGAGTTCAAAGCCGTTGCTTGTGTTCGAAAATGTGAAAGTTGACCGAACAGGGTTGGGACCAACTGTTAAAATAACAGCATCCATTAAATTACCTAACCACGATATTTTATCCTGATCCATGAGCATTAATTCAACCTGATGAAACACGAGTACAACCTGTTAATTGCCACTGATAACCTCTTGCAATAACTTGAACAGGGAGGAAGCATCGTAGGGTTTCATGAGAATTCCTGAAACCCCTTTTTTACGGAGATCGTCCAGATTTACGCTCTGAGTGTAACCGCTTGAAATGATCATTTTAACATCTGTTTTAATTTCCTTCAATTTTTCAAAAAGCTCAGCCCCTGACATCCCTGGCATGACCATATCTGAGATAACGCCAGAAAACATTCCATTACATTCCCTAAAAATACGCAAAGCTTCGTCCCCGCTGCGTGCCACAGTCACCGCCACGCCTTCATCTTCAAGTAGGGCTTGAACCATCTCAAGTACGAGAATTTCGTCGTCAACGAGCAAGACCGTTGATCCCTCTAGGAAATATCGAGAATGACTCAGTCGTAGCGGTTCGCCGTCATCCGTTGCTTCAATATCGGAAATAGGAATGTACATGATCATGGAGGTGCCTTTACCGACCTCACTGACTATTTCCACGAGCCCACCGTGTGATTGAATAATTCCGTAGACCATGGACATGCCTAGGCCAGATCCTGATTTATTATGTTTCGTCGTGAAAAAGGGTTCAAAAACGCGGGCAAGGATTTCAGGGGGCATTCCACTCCCTGTGTCTTGCACCGTCCATCGGAGGCATCCTTGCGTATCGGCTTGTGGGATTTTTGCGAGTATTCGTTCAGGCGGCTGCAACACGTATTCAGTCTGAAGAATCAAAGACCCGCCATCGGGCATGGCATCTCTCGCATTAAGACAAAGATTTATGAGGACTTGCTCCATCGCCCCGCTGTCCACGTAAATATTCTTATCCGAAGGATCTAGAACGAGTTGGATTTGGATATTTTCTGGAATAGATCGGCTCAGGAGCTCCTCCGAATCGCGCATGAGTTTGTTGAGCGAAGTACTCGTTTTCTTGAAAAACCCGCCGCGTGAAAAAGTGAGAAGTTTCCGTGTTAATATGGCCGCACGCGAGCAGGCCTCTTCAATGCGTTTTAAGGCTTTATGTTTTTTATCGCCAATGGGCGTTTGTTCGATCATCAGGGATATATAACCTTGGATGACCGTCAAAATATTATTGAAGTCGTGAGCGAGACCGCCTGCCAAGGCTCCGACACTTTCCATTTTTTGGGCTTGTTGAAGTTGGCGCTCAACGACTTTACGGTCGCTAATGTTCCTGAAAGTCCACAGACGATGAGAATCTGGAAGCCGCACTGTATAAGCTTCAACTTGAAATTTGTCATGGAAAACGAGATCAATCGAGCTCGGTTCGAGTTGGCGGTGAGCCACACCAATTTTTTGAAGAATTTCGCTTGGGTTAGGACTTGCTTGCCCCATCTTTGAGGCGAACTCCAAGAGAGTAGGACGTGTGCGGAGCCAATCGGGGTTAAGTGTCCAAAGCTTACACAGTTGCGGATTGAATGCCACAACCCGGTCTTCGGTGTCGAAGAGCACGATAGCGCTTTCCACATTCTGAAGAATCAAATTCAAACGTTCGCGTTGACGTTGAAGGGCTTGTTCAGCCCCTTTCACGCGGGATATATCAGCAAAGGTGGTTACAACGCCAATACATTGGTCTCCGTAGGTGATAGCGGCGGCCGTGGTAAAAGTCCATGTGATGGCCCCACTCGGCTTGAGAATACCAATAACTGTTCCTTCCCGGGTTCTATGCTCGCGCAAGGCTCTTGCGCTAGGGTGATCCGACAGAGGAAACTCGGTCATATCCTCCCTAAACAATTTCCATTTAGGATCTACGATCGTGCGCGACAAAATCTCACTTGACGATAACTCAAGAATTTTTTGGGCTGCCGCGTTGCATTGAATAATTTTGCCTTTGGTATCTGCAACGATGACGCCCTCGTGCATGACCTCGAAAAGTTGTTGGTACTTTTCTTCGGAAAGTTTCAAGGCCTCAGAGTTTGTTTTGCGTTCAGTGATGTCCCGACCGACACAGACATACCGGTATTCGCCATTTAAAATGGAAGGACTGATGTTCCAGAGAATATGCCGCGTTTCGAGTTTGGCTGTGAGAATGGAAGTCTCGAACCTTTCAGCTGCGTTATGTGCTGAAAAAAGTTTTTCGAGTTCTTCAACTTGTTGAAATTGAACTCTAAATAAACGCCACCAACTCGTCGATTTTATTTCGGGTTCCGTAAATCCTACGACTCGCTCCAAGTAGTTGTTACAGAACGCAACGTTCCCTTTTTCATCGGAAACCAAAAGGATGACGTTTGCAGCATCAATAAAACTGTAAAGCTCTCGTTCCGAACGTTGAACCTTGCGGAGGAGTTCTGTTTTTTCCGTCTCCTGCTCCCGCGCTTTTTGAACCTGCTTGAGAATAAGGTAGAACGAAAAAGAGATTAGAAGACAGCCGATCGACGCGACTGTGAGGAGGACCGCGGAACTGAGCTTGGCGAGAATGAGATTCAAGCTTACAGAGGTCAAAACGAGAAATAATATCACGGCAAACGTTTTTGGGCGTCCGAGGAAATTTTCCTTTATGTGTTCAAATTGGGACATTTTGTTATTTACCTATACAAAAGGTAGAAAAGACACGGTCGAGAAGATCTTCTGTGCTTGTTTTGCCCACAATTTCTCCGAGTGCATCGCAGGAACCCCGCAAATCTAAGGCCACGAGTTCAAGGGATTTACCAGAGGTGAGAGTTTCATGGGAGAGAGTCAGGCGATCCTTGGCTCGGCGGAGGGCATCACGATGGCGTGTGTTAACCAAAACTTCTTCGCCCGAAGTGCCCGTGAGCGTCCCCACTTTACCAAGCATGGCTTTCTTTAAATCATCGACTCCCCCTCCTGTTTTAGCTGAAACGTAAAACTGATCTCGCATGGGCTCAGGAACAATGGGGAGCAAATCGCATTTGTTGTAGACACTGATAAATCGGGGGTCGGCGGTGTGGGGGGCTATGGTTTCGGAAGTTGCGTCCAAAATGTTTAATACGACCTCCGCCTCCTCCAAAGCCTTTTGGCTTCTTCGAATCCCTTCTGCCTCTACAAAATCTGAGGTTTTACGGATCCCTGCCGTGTCGGTCATGATAAAGGGAACACCGCCTATATTAATGACCTCTTCCAAAGTGTCTCGCGTAGTTCCCGCAAAGTCAGTGACGATGGCGCGATCATTTCCAAGAAGGAGATTAAACAATGAGGACTTACCCACGTTAGGGGCGCCGGTGATGACCGTTTTAACGCCTTGCCGGAGGATTTTTCCTTCCTGGGCTGTATCAAGGAGGCGTTGTATGAATTGGGCCACATCTTCGTAAGAGCCGGTTATTTTTTCGAGTGAATCAGGGGAAATATCCTCATCCGGAAAATCGATGTGAGCTTCGATATGAGCGAGGATGGTCATTAGTTTGTCGCGAGCTTCATTTATCTTTTTTCCCAACGCACCCTCGAGTTGCCTTGAAGCGACCCGGCATGCCCGATCGGTTTTGGCATGAATAAGATCAGCGACGGCTTCCGCTTGGGTCAGATCCATTTTACCATTTAAAAACGCACGCCTCGTAAATTCACCAGGGGGCGCTAACTGCGCTCCTGCTTGGAGGATCAAGGACAGAACATGGTGGCTGTTGGTCATTCCGCCGTGACAGCTTATTTCAATAATATCCTCGCCCGTGTAGGTTTTTGGATTTTTCAGGACAGTCACCAGGACTTCATCTACCGGGCGCGACTCCTGATCAAAAATCCGGCCATGAATAACGGAATGTGTGGCGACACATGAGAGTTGCTTATTTTTTGAGGGGCGAAAGACCTGTTCGGCAATGGAAAAAGCCCGATCACCCGATATTCGGATAACCGCAATTCCGCCCTCTCCCGGAGGGGTTGATATGGCTGCGACAGTGGGATTACTCTCGGACACCTTATGAAAGTATCAAATATAAAAACTAACTCAAATTGTTTTGTGCTGGCGATTTATGAAAGCGCGACAGGAGTTGTCACCTGAATCGAAAAAGCAGAATGCCGAAGCCATTCCTAACCGAGGAATTTGCCTGGGTTTAAGATATTGAGCGGATCGAGGGCGTGTTTGATTTTTGTATGGGTTTGGATCAAGTTGCGAGAAGCGGCTTTTGGCCACCACTTCATTTTAGCAAGCCCAATTCCGTGTTCGCCCGTGAGAGCGCCTCCCAAATGCAGGACTTCCTTGAAAAGATCGTCTAACGCCCGAACACTCCGTTTTTCTTGACCGGGCTTGGAACGATCGATCATGAGGTTGAGGTGGATATTTCCGTCTCCGGCGTGTCCGAAGGAGGCGATCGGGAATCCATATTTGAGCGAAAGTTTTTTACTTAATTTGAATAGGTCGGCGAGTTTGCTACGGGGAACTACGACGTCCTCGTTGAGTTTGGTTAAACCCATGGCTTTTAACCCCTCGGAGAACTGGCGCCTCATCATCCATTGGTCTTCACATGCTTTATCGCCAAATCCGACATTTAAATTGAACCCACGATGTTTCAGGAGGATGTTTTTGATCGTGTTCGTTTGGCTCCTGACGGAGGCTCGGTCTCCATCTACTTCAACAAGAATAAACCCATCCGCGTTTGTTATGGCAGCCTTAGGTAAGAAACTTTTTGCGGCGTTAATAGTAAAGGCGTCTGCTATTTCGAGTGCGGCGGGAAGCACCCCTGAATTGAGAATTGAATCGACGGCGGCGAGCGCAAGGTCCAGTCGTTGGAAACCCGCAGTAATCGTGGCGCGCTCTGGAGGGTGGGGGATCAGGCGCAAGGTGGCTTGAGTGACCACGCCCAACATCCCTTCGGATCCCACAAAAAGCTCGGTCAACCCAAAGCCCGTTTTGTTCTTATGACAACGACCGCCGGTCTGAATCACAGACCCATCGGCAAGGACCACTTGTAATCCGAGAACATAATGTTTTGTGACTCCGTATTTCAGGCATCTCGGACCCCCGGCGTTGGTGGCTATGTTGCCGCCAATAGAACAGTCCTTCAAACTTGCTGGGTCAGGTGGGTAAAACCAATTAACCTTCTGTGCAGCCTTCTGTAAATCCCCCGTAATCACTCCTGGCTCCACAATCGCAACTCCGTCTTGGGTTGAAACCTCAATGATCCGATTCATCCGTGACATGGCCAACACGATGCCGCCCCTGGCAGGGACGCATCCACCTACATACCCGAACCCAGCTCCGCGGGCCGTCACAGGAACATTAAATTTTGAGGCGAATAAAAGTGCTTTTTGGACGTCAGTAGTTGTGCGTGGAGTTATAACGAGCTGTGGGTTTTTCTCGGCAAACCATTTGTCGCCCGAGTGGCTCTTTAAAACATTTAAGTTAGTTGAACAAATAAGCCTTGGAAGGTAATTCGCATACTTGTCCAACCAATCTATGTTTGTATTTTTTTTCATCCGATATTTAAGGCGTAAGAAATTGAATATACTTGAAAGGGCATGTCTTCGAAGGCAAGTATCAATTGAGCGATACTGAAAGCAAGTCTATGGTAAAAATTGTCGGGTCGAGTTCTTATTCCCAAGATCAGGAATTCTCCAAAAATATCATTTCCAGCAGCATTGACGGAATTATGGCCTTTGACCGCCAATGTCGATACACGGTTTGGAATAGCGCGATGGAGCGAATTAGTGGAGTTCCGGCTAACCAAGCTTTGGGTTCAAAGGCTTTCGAGTTGTTTCCACTTCTCGTGGAAACGGGGGAGGACAAGGTTTTTAGACGGGTTTTAAAAGGCGAATCACTCACGACTCGAGACCGACCTTTTGTGTGTGAAAAAGGACGGCCCGGATTTTACGAGGCGCATTATTCTCCATTAAAAAACAATGCATCTCGAATTGTTGGGGGCTTAGCGATCATCAGGGACATCACCCAGCAGAAAAAGGTTGAGTCTGAGTTGCGCACGAGCGAGTCCAAGTTCCGGAGTGTAGTGGATTCGAATATGGTCGGATTTATTTTTTGGGATCATAAAGGCGCTATCCTCCAAGCAAACGATGCGTTTTTAAGAATGGTGGGTTATACGAGGCGTGACCTTGAGGAAGGACGGTTGAATTGGAAAGAGTTAACGCCACCCGAATACCTCGACACAGTGGAGAAGGTCGCCAATAAAGAGCTGGAGGAAAAAGGTGTTTGCACGCCCTTTCAGAAGGAATATCTCAGGAAAGATGGATCTCGTGTGCCTGTCCTTATCGGGGAAGCTTTTTTACCTGGCCTTGATCATGGCGTTTGTTTTGCCATTGAAATCACCGAGCTCAAAAACAAGGAAGCTGAAATTGAAGAGTCGAGATACCAACTGCGGGAGCTTGCGGCGCGCATCGAAAGTGTAAGAGAGATCGAACGGACCGGCATCGCACGAGAAATCCATGACGAATTAGGTCAGCTACTCACAGGTTTAAGACTGGGGTTATCAAGTTTGCTCAAAATGGTGGAGCGTAGTCATCCTGAAGAAGTTCTCACGATGAGAATAAAGGAAATGATGAGTGTGATCGACCGCTCGATTAAAAGTGTGCGCAAAATAGCCACCGACCTGCGTCCTGCCGTATTGGATGAACTAGGGTTGCGGGCCGCTATTAAATGGGAAAGTCAGGAGTTCGAACGCAGAACAGGTATTAAGTGCGTGGTAAAAACCCGTTGGAAAGGTCCCGAACCTTCGGGCGAACGAGGGACAGCGGTGTTTCGCATTTTTCAGGAAGTCCTTCTTAACATTACTCGCCATTCAAAGGCGTCAATGGTTTTTGTTACACTAACTTTGGATCAAAAGGGAATCGTTCTGGATGTAACAGATAACGGTAAAGGTATGAGCACGAAGAAGGTCAATCGATCGAAGTCATTGGGTATTCTTGGTATGAAGGAACGAGCAATCATCCTTGGTGGCACGGTTGTTATCACGGGCGAAAAAAATTTAAAAACGCAGGTGGTAGCGAAAATTCCGTTGCATTAGTGTTTAAACAAACGAACTTGTGTAAAGAAAATAGAACGTTGGAAAGTGTGTGTGTGATTTGAAGATATTGATAGCGGATGATCATGAGGTTGTGAGGCGGGGTTTGAAGCAGATCATTGAGCATGCCTATCCAGGATGCGAGTTTGGCGAAGCACAGAACTCTCAGGAAGTCATGCAATGCGTGTGGGATCAGGAGTGGGATATAGTGCTACTCGATATTTCCATGCCCGGGAGAGGTGGACTTGATGTCCTTAAGGAGTTGCGGAGTACAAAGCCCAGTTTGCCCGCGCTCGTATTTAGTATGCATCCCGAGGACCAATTTGCCGTGCGAGTGATCAAGGCCGGGGCTTCCGGATACATGAATAAAGAAACGGCCCCTGAGGAACTCATTATTGCGATACGCAAAATTACTTCAGGTGGCCAGTACATCAGCCCATCGCTTGCCGAAAAACTGGCGTCCCATGTGAAAGCGAATCCTGATAGACCATTGCATGAATTGCTTTCAGACCGGGAGTATGAAGTTTTTAGTAAAATCGCTTCAGGTATGGCACTCAAAGAAATCGCTTCAGAACTTTCTTTGAGCGTTAAAACGATTTCCACCTACCGCTCGAGGGTGTTGGAAAAGATGCAATTGCGGACCACCGCCCAACTTATTCATTATGCGGTGCAACAGAATATTGCTAAATCAATGTAACGCCGGACGTTTTACTTTTTGTACACACGCGTGACTCGCTTAGAGATGCCCGTGAAAATTTCGTAAGATATGGTGCCACACAAATCAGCCAAGACATCGGCGCGAAGTGTGGTGTTCCCCTCCCGTCCGAATAGAAGCACCTCAGAGCCGATCTTTGCTGAACGTACCTTTGTGACGTCTATGATGATTTGATCCATCGTAACTCTCCCAAGCACGGGGCATTTTATACCGTCTGCATAACAGAACCCTTTATTTGAAAGTCCACGCATATATCCATCGGCGTATCCAGCTGAAACAGTGGCAATTCGCATTGATCTTGGGCACGTATACGAGTGGCCATAACTCAGGGTTGTTCCTTTGGGGACGGTGCGCACGAAGGTCATTCGGGATTTAAAGGTCATCACAGGGATTAACAGGGGTTCGAATTTTTTGACCGGTGAGCTTCCATAGATCGAAATCCCAGGACGCAGCGCGTCGAAAGTGTGATGGGGGAAATTTAGAATGCCTGCGGAGTTAGCGCAGTGAACGAGGGGCAGCGGTAAACCAGCATTTTGCCATTGCCCTAGGCAGACTTTAAACGCCTCAATTTGTTCCATTGTGAAAAGCCGATCCGATTCGGCGGCAGCCAGATGAGTGTAGAGGGAAGCCACGGAAAGATTTTCACATTGCCCGATTTTCCTCAGGTTCGCAGCGAAGTCTTTATGAAACAAACCTAAACGTCCCATGCCGGTATCAATTTTTAGGTGGACAGTTAAATGTTTGCGTAACTTTTTACAGAGTTTGTTTAAGGCTCGAAATTCTGTTATTTGAGAAAGAGTGGGTTGAATACCGAATTTGATCATTTCGGGGTATTCAGAGGGAAGTGCGGCGCTAAAGAGCATGATTTTGAGCGCGGGGAACCTTTGTTTTACTTCCAGAGCTTCAGTGACATTCGCTACCCCGAACAATTCGACCCCTTGCCTTCGCAGTGTGCCCACGACCTGGTGGACTCCATGCCCATAGGCATCGGCTTTCACAACCCCGATCAGAAGTTTGTTTCTTCCCGCGTGTTCGCGGATAACATTGACGTTATGGGCAATGGCATTGAGGTCAACTTCAGCCCAACAACGGAGTGTTTGTAAGTTCATAAATTCTTAAAACGGGCTGGTGGGGCTTCCTTATAGTTCGTTTCCCTCAAGTACAAGGGTTGTAGGCTTTCAGCCCCTCCATCACCTGTGAGCAGTATTTGTTCCGCAATGGCAGCTCCCTCAATTGCTGAGGGAAAGAGCGCCGATTCCCATATTTTTATCGGAGCGGACGCAGATTCCACAAGCCTCTCCTTAAAGGAGTCGGCTTCGTATGTGAGGATCAGGCATTCGACAGGGATTTTGTCATCTAAACTGGTGATGGGACACAGGAAGGTGGGGTGAATTTTTTTGGAAGTTTTTCCAGTGACGGAAAAAGTTGTTACGTACGCATCATTGCGTCGGGCATCGGTAACCACTGCCACCTGTTGATCCGTGAAATTTTCGCTCATGCGGACAAACCCAGCCAACAGGGCGTCGTGACTTCCATATCCAATGACAGGCCTGTCAAATGGGAGGTTAAACCCCGCGATCGCGGCCAAAGCCACCCGGACTCCGGTGAATGATCCAGGTCCAAGTCCTACGGCCCAGAGTTCAATTTTCTCGGGAACAAACTCTTTCCTGCTTTCCAAAGCGGTGAAGAGTTCACTCGACGATTTTTGTCCTCCGACAAACGATTCGGCCAGCACGCATTCCCCATTATGGGCAATGGCGATTGACGAGAGTGGAGATGACAGATCAATTGAAAAAATGATCACGCGTAAGGCACCTTTCCTTGAGTCACGGAAATGATTCGCTGGCTTTCAGACTCCATCTTAAAGCTTACGCTATATATTGTTTCCGGGACTATTGCGTGAACCCTTTCAGACCACTCAATTAAGGTGATCCCATCAGGGTGCAAATAATCTTCAAAGCCAATGTTCATAGCCTCACCAATGGTTTCAATGCGGTAGAGATCCATGTGGTAAATAGTGCCTATGGAACAGGGGTATTCGTGGATCAATGTAAAAGTCGGACTTGAAACTGAGTCAGGATTGACCGAAAAAAAGGAGGCTATGCCCTTTGCGAAATGTGTTTTGCCGGCCCCCATAGGTCCATTAAGCGCCACGACATCGCCTTGCCTCAAGCGGGAAGCGAAAGCGTTGCCGGCATTCAATGTTTCCGCAGCGGAGTTAGAGTTGAAGGTGGTCAAATCCATGGGGTAACGGCGTGTTTGTTTTATCGGGTTCATCCATGCGCCCGATGGCAGTAAGACGCGTTTTTGGAAAAGCATGCGACCATTGCTGGGTCAGTTTTTCCACAAACATTGGAGGGATGGTGAAAAGGAGTTCATAATCCTCTCCGTCAGCGAGCGCCTCTTTCAGGCTGCAATGTGGAGTAGTGGGGATTTTGCTTAGGTCCAGTTGAAAGGATTTCTCGCTGGCTCTGGCGAGGCGCGGAAGGTCGGACGCGAGCCCATCGCTTAGATCCATCATTGAAGTAGGTTTAAAGTGGGAACCTAACCACCGCGCTTCTTTTAAACGTGGGATAAAATCCAAGTGTTTTCCTGCGCGACTCCCCCCCAATTTCCCTGAGACAAAAATTAAATCACCGGTCTGCGCGCCAGTCCGTAAAACGAGGCGTTTTTTTTCGACTAAACCTATCATCGCAATTGAAAGGATGAGTTGAGTGCCCCTTGAAGTTTCGCCTCCAGCAAGTTGGATTTCGTAAGCGTCGGCGGCTTTCTGAATGCCACGATAAATCTTTTGTATCCGTTCAAGTTTGAATTTGTTCGGAAGAATGAGAGTGATAAGAGCTGATTCCGGGTATCCGCCCATAGCTGCGATGTCACTCACATTCCGGGCTAAAGCTTTCCAACCGATGCGTTCTGGGTGATCTGAAGGCAAAAAGTGGTGCCCTTCCACCACAACGTCGGTTTTGAAAAGCTGGTACAGCGCCTTATTATAAAACAGCACAGCGCAATCATCGCCGGGGCCTATGATGACTGGATTAGCCATGCACCAATCCTTGGTTAATGTTGCGATAAGCGCGTCTTCGTTATAGCTTGTCGGCATAGTTTGGGGGCAATAAAAGCATCAAGATTATGCTCGTGGCATTAAACGTCCCATGCATGACCATCGGCGCAACTAGAGTTCCGGACTTTTCGTAGGCCACAACAAACATTAAGCCTAAGAACATCAGTGGAAAAAGAGTCATTACGGGATTAGGGTGAACCATTGCAAAGAGAAAGGCAGTGATGATTGCGGCGAAAACCCTTCCGATATATTTGCGCAAGCATTGATACATAAAGCCTCGAAATACGATTTCCTCAAGCAATGGAGCGAGAACAATGGCTAAAAATGACATAACCAAAATGGCTATTGTCGAGTCGGTGTTCAAGAGGGCTTGAACGATGGGTTGCTTTTCATTTTTTGGCTCTAGAAATGAAAAGGGCGTCATGCCGTTTACCTGCGTGTTTACAAACTGCATGAAATGGGAGTTGGCGCGAAGGTATTTCCCCAGAGAGAGGTTCAGGTACGAAAAGAGTCCTACCACAGGTATACAGAGTATCATTCCGAATATGCAGAAAAGAGTAAGGCGTATCTTTTCTTTTATTGAATGCGGGAGCCGGAAAATAACGGGGATATCCTTGGTTTGACTGAGGTATAAAAAAAGAAATCCAACGGAGAAAATCTGAACAACAGTGGCAAAAAGAAACAGAGTCTGGTCTTTAGACAGTACCACGCCACTGAGTTTCTGGTAGATGGCACTTATGATGGCTGCCATAGAGCTTCCTAGGAGAATGCCTGCGAAAATCACTAAAATGACCAAGCCAAGCCGGATTAAGTTCCAGTCTTGATTTGCCGGTGGAATTGATTTTTGCTCATGATCGTTCATCGGAGCCGAATTCTAACCGGCAGCGATGGACTGTAAAGAGGTAACCCTATGCCAGCACATTTCATCCCCAACAACTTCCTGACCCCGTTTTCATGGCAGGAATTGTTTGTTAATAATCGATCTGTTGAATTGGACGTGGGATGCGGGGACGGGCGGTTCCTCATTCAGGTCGCGCAGAAATACCCAGATAAGAACTTTCTTGGTATCGAACGCCTTTTGGGTCGTGTTCGTAAGATCGATAGGACCGCCAATCTCAAAAGCATGTCGAACGTCAAGGTTCTGCGTCTCGAAAGTAGTTATGCAGTGAAATATTTAGTCCCCGCTAGATCGGTGTCAGTGATCCACTTTTATTTTCCGGATCCGTTCCCCAAAAAAAAACAGTTTAAACGACGGGTTTTCACGGACACGTTTTGCGGTTCTCTGAGCGATGCGCTCATCTCGCAAGGGTTGCTACGAATCAGGACCGATCATGCGGGGTATTTTGAAGTCATCACTGAGACCCTCAGTCGGCATTCAGGATTTAAGGCGGTTGATTTGCCTGATCCTGACCTGGACCTACAAACTGACTTTGAACGGTTTTTTATAGCTGAGGGGCGGCAGGTTTACCGGGCGTGTTACCAGAAAGTTTAATCTTTCAGACACTTTGCTGCCCTCACCTGTTCGATTTCGATTTTAGTATTCCGAGACTCTATTTTTTGTTCTACTAAAATGCATAAAAAAAAGCGGCAACATTCCTATGAAGAAGAATCCTGGTATAAACGCGTTAATGACCAGCGATAAGACAATCGAAATAACCGCCATCAATAATGTAAATCCCCATCTCATAGGTTTATGTGTTGCATAAGCCGTGCCTGTAGCAGACTCAGGGGACGGGGATTATCTTTTATTTCCCGAAATTTAAGTACGTATAATCTTTTAATCCTTTTTCGTACTCATCCAGCAGGCGCATACCTTCGGAAGGTTTGAGACGATCCTCTTTAATCGCCGCGTCGAACTGAATCTTCATAGCGCGGGCTAGTTCGACCTCATTGTATTGGGTCATGGTGAGGACCTCGGATATGGTGTTTCCACGGATCACTTCTTCTACGTAATATCCAGAAGGTTCACCGGGGTCGAGGAAGACATGAATTTCGTTTACCCGCCCGAAAAGGTTATGCAAATCGCCCATGATATCTTGGTAAGCGCCCATGAGGAAGAATCCCAAATAATAGGCTTCATTGGGAGCTGGATCATGGAGGGCTAAAGTTTCCTTGCTGTGATTAAGGCCGATAAACTTTTTAATTTTCCCGTCCGAATCGCAAGTAATATCCACGATGGTCGATTGGCGATCAGGTTGCTGATCCAGCTTGTGGACCGGCATGATGGGGAACATTTGTCCGAGAGCCCAATGATCGAGCAGGGATTGAAAGATTGAAAAATTGCACATCAACTGATCACTGAGTTGTGTTTCTAGGGCAGCGATTTCCACGGGAACATATTTGTCCTTTCTGGATTTCGCATAAATCTCACGGCAAATTTCCCAAAAAAGATTTTCAACTTTTGCTTTTGTTTTGAGGTCAATCATCCCCAAGTCAAACATGGCCTGAACATCTTCTTTAATTTGCAACGAGTCGTGGTAAGCCTCAAGAGAACCCTTGCCATTCTGTTTTTCGGGAAGACCCATTTTTATCTCTCTTAGGTCGAGGACAAGTTTGTGATCTTTTTCTAAAATATCAGGAGCGGTTTCCGGGGCGGCTTTTTCGATCGAACCAAAGACGTTGACCAAGAGGACCGAATGATGCGCAACGATCGCTCGACCACTCTCGCTGACGATATTGGGGTGGGGTACTTTCTCCGATTCACACACCTCGCGGATGTTGTAAACGATATCCGAACAATATTCTTTAAGGGTGTAATTAATGGAACTGTCGTCAGCACTACCGCTGCCGTCGTAATCCACGCCCAGACCGCCACCGACGTCGATGTACTCGAGGGGATATCCCAATTGATGCAGTTTAGCATAATAGCGAGTTGCCTCGCGCGTCGCACGTTTGACCGTGAGAATGTCCGGGACTTGGGAGCCGATATGGAAGTGGAGTAATTTAAAGCAATGGTTCAGCTTACGACGTTTAAGCATTTCACAGGCTTCAAGAATTTCGGGAGTTGTAAGTCCGAACTTAGCATGTTCTCCACCGGATGTGGCCCATTTCCCAGCACCTTTGGCTTGTAAACGAACTCGAATACCAATCCATGGTTCGACGTTCATTTCTTTGGCCACCTGAAGAGTAAGTTTTAGTTCCTCAAGCTTTTCGATGATTAAAATTACTTTTTTATTCAGCAACCGACCCAAAAGCGCGATGCGAATAAAAGCCGGATCCTTGTAGCCGTTGCAGACAATCAGACTTTCTGGGTTTTTGTGCATGGCAAGCCCGGCGAACATTTCCGGTTTGCTGCCGACTTCGATGCCATAATTGTAAGGAGTTCCCGCATCAATGATTTCTTCAACCACTTCGCGGAGTTGATTGACCTTGATTGGGAACACACCGAAATATTTGCCATTATAATTATTTTCGGAAATTGAAGCAGCAAAGCTTTCGTTGAGTTGTTCTACCCGATGCCGCAGAAGATCTTGGAACCGGACAAGAAGCGGAAATCCAAGACCGCGCTGATGAGCCTCGGCGACTACGTCCATCATATCAATGGACCCACCCTTGGCTTGCAATGGGGAAACCGTAACATTTCCTTTGTTGTTGATGGAAAAGTATTGGCCTCCCCATCGGTCGATGAAATAGGTTTCAATTGCTTTTTTGATACTCCATTCAGGAGCGCCTTTTGTTGATTCGGAAACTGGAGTACTCATTGCGTATTAATAAAAGTGCGGGTCATATTACGAAAGTGATTTTAGATTTCAATACACAGTTTGATTTATTTTTGGGCGGTGTTCTTGCATTGTTCGAGTCTGGTGATTAACCTTGATGGCATGCCAAAGGATGTGGTTGAAATTCAGGTTCAAGGAGTTCTGCCAGCGGCAAACGGATTTGCAGTTTTTTTAGGTAACAAATCCAAGACGTTCATTATTTACGTCGACCCGAGTGTTGGTACTGCGATCACCTTGTTTTTACAAGGCACCCATAAAGAACGTCCTTTGACGCATGACCTGATTGGGAGCATATTTTCAGGGATTGGGGTTACCGTGGAGCGTGTGATTATCAATGCTCTTAAAGGAAGCACCTACTACGCGCGCCTTATTTTACAAATGCACAACGAATTGGGCACAAAGATCATCGAAATTGATGCGCGCCCAAGTGATTGTATAGCGCTTGCTGTCCAGCAAAAGGCAAAGATCTATTGTGCCACAGACGTTTTTGCCGTGGTGGAAGACAGTTCTGAAGTCCTTGAGAAGATCAATGACCAAGGTGGCAGCCTCGAAGTGGACGATACCGAAGCTGAACCTAATCCGGATGAAGAAGACGACGACGAAGCGAAATAGTCGTTTTTACTCAAAACCACGCTGGTTTGCACACCCTAAAGGTTCAAGATCAAAAGAGTTGTAATACTTCTCCGAAACTCTATTCTGCGCCAACCTTTCCTAAAATGAACAAAAATCAATTCACAATATTAAATGTGCTTGCCGCATTGTTTCTGGTCATCGTTCTGGCAAATGTCGCCATGAGTTTGAAGCTCAGGCGCAGTGCTGTAGCTATCGAGGAGAAAAACCGTGGTTTAATGGAGGCTGAAGCTAAATTTAAATCAGCACAGCAATCTCGCATGTTCCTACGTCAAGTTGCCATGAGACTCGCTCAAGGTTCTGATGCGGATCCTGCTCTTCGTGATCTTTTGGTTAAACACAACCTAAAGGTCGAACTGAACGTGAATGGCAAAACTAAAAACTATCCTTAATCATATGGAAAATCATAATCCTTTTATTCCACTGACCATTGCCTTCACCGCCCTTCTCATCTTTTTTGGATTTCAAAGTTATATTCTCATTAAAGAAACAAAGAACGTGAACCGTCGTTTAACCGAATTGACCGAGCGCACGGACAAAGTGAAAGCCTCTGGGTCAATTGAAAAGCTCGATAAGGAAAACCCTGTACTTAATCAAACGATCTTAAACTTGAGTCAGGATGTTGTTGTTTTAGGAGCCTCAAATAATAACGCGGCTCAAGTGGCACGTGAGTTTAACTTGGTCGCTATAGTCCAAGCAGCCCGGAATAACCAGCAACAACAACCACAGCAACAGGCGCCCGCGGCTACTCCTGCTAACTAGCATGAATCGGGCTGCTATCTCGGCTTGGGTGCTTCTATCTTTGGTGTATGCGTATCACGTACACGCACAGGATTATCAGCGCATCGCGCCCAAAAATATTCCATCGAAAAAAAAGGCACTGCAACTGCCCGAAAATCAACCGCCTTCCTCGGATAACGGTCATAACGATTCCGTTTTGGTGCCCCAACTAAAAGGGCTCGTTTTTGTAGGTGCCGCTGATCTCGTCAAAAAGCAAGGGATCTCCGAGCTTAAAGGGATTGAAACAAATAACATCGAACTCCTGCGCACAACAGAGTTTCAAAGTATTGCCGAAAAATACATCGGACAACCTGTCACCTTAAAAAAACTCGATGACTTGGTGAGAGAAATTGTTGTTTATTATCGGGACCACGACCGCCCGGTTGTTTACGTTGTTGTCCCGGAACAGGACATCACGACCGGCGTAATCCAAGTGTTGGTGCTTGAGGGGCGTGTGGGCGAAATTAGGGCGGAAGGTAACAAATGGTTCCGTAGTTCTATTATTATTGAGGGTATTAGCTCGTTACCGAGTGAAGTGGTCAGCGCGGAAAAATTAAAAAGTGATCTGACATGGATAAACGCCAACCCTTTCCGTCAGGTTGATCTTGTGTACACCCAGGGTAAAAGTCCTGGGTCCACGGATTTGATTCTTCGAACAAAAAGACCGTTTCCGGTTCGTGTGTATACGGGCTTCGAGGATACTGGTAACGCGCTCACCGATGACGACCGGTATATTGCGGGGTTTAACTGGGGTGACGCGTTCTGGTTAGATCATCAACTCGGTTACCAGTTCACCTCTGATTACGGATTCGAAAAGTTGTTGGCGCACTCGGGAAATTACCTTGCCCCTTTGCCATGGCGTCACAAACTCAATATTTTTGGTAGTTACGCTCAATCTAAGGCTGATCTCCCCGCACCGTTTAATTTAAAGGGAACAAGCTGGCAGGCCAGCGCCCGTTATATTATTCCATTCAAAGGCGCCGGGAACTACCGGCACGAAGGTGCTTTCGGTTTTGACTTCAAGCAGAGTAACAACAATCTCGATTTTGGTGGAGCCCAGGTTTTTAATTCGATGACGGATGTCGCTCAGTTTGTTTTTAATTACAACGGGGGACTTCCTGATCGACTTGGAGTGACTTCCTTTGACATAACCGGGTTTTACAGTCCGGGCGATTTATCTGATAACAATACGGACATCGATTTTACCGCTTCCCGTGCCGGTGCAAATGATGACTACGCGTATATGCGGGCCATTGTCGATCGCCTGACGCGGTTGCCTTATGACTTCTCGTTGGCCAATCGGTTCACTGTGCAAACGTCGGATTCCAATTTATTAGGAAGTGAACAGCTCGGTTTAGGGGGGTTCAGTTCCGTTCGCGGTTACGATGAACGCGAAGGAAACACGGACACCGGCTTTATTTCAAACTTAGAAATACGGTCACCGGCAATTGGGTTTGGAAAGATATTTAATGCTCCGGAGTTTCAGGACCAGTTGCAGTTTCTTTTCTTCTGGGATTTTGCCACTGGGTACAACAAAAACTTAATCCCCGGTGAGGATCCACACGTGACTTTAGCGAGTGTCGGCCCGGGATTGCGTTATCAAATCTCTTCCTACCTGTCGCTCAGAGCTGATTATGGTTTTCAGTTGTACGACACCGGTAATAACCGCCGTTACAACGACCGCTGGCATGTGGGTGTCGTCGTGAGTTATTAGGTATTGCCGATAACGCCGTCGACGAATTTTTGGATGACGGAAGGATACAACGCGTGTTCTGCGATTTGAATGCGTGAGAAAAATGTTTCGGCAGTGTCGTCTAGTTTTCTGAAAATGACCGATTGCTCAATGATCTGGCCTGTGTCCATCCCGTTGTCCACAAAATGGACGGTGCACCCGGCCGTCGATATGTTATCGGCAAAGGCGCGTTGCCATGCGTTAAGGCCTGGATATTGGGGTAATAATGAGGGGTGAATGTTTATGATTCGGCCGGCAAACGCATCAACGATGCGGGCGGGAAGGATGCGCATGTAACCAGCCAGTACAATTAATTTTGGAGCAAAAAATTGAATCCGTTCCAATAGGTGCTCCGTGCTTTTGGGGTCAATGATCTCCACTGGGAGTGATTCAATTTGTGCTTTGAGAACAAACCCGCTCAACGGCTTGTCAGACATGACCGCCGAAATTGTCGCCTTCAGTTTTCCTGTGCGAATCGCTTCAATAATGGCTCCAAGGTTGGAACCTTTACCTGACCCAAGGACAACGATATTAAAATCCGAGTTCATTTCAGGGTTTCATCTTTTTAATGATGAGCGTCGTTGAGCGTCCCGCCACCATGGGGATGAGCGTAATGCGTCCACCATAACTTTGAACGTGGCTGACTTCGCCCTGATCAAGGGTTTTAAGCGTGTAATCACCGCCCTTGAAAAAAACGTCAGGGTTAAAAGATTGCAGGCAGCCAAGGGCCGTTTTTTCCGAGAAAATAACAACGGCGTCTACGCACGTTAACCCCGCAAGAACGAACGCTCGGTCGCCTTCACAGTTGATAGGGCGGTTTGGCCCCTTGTTGAGTTGGCGTACTGAATCGTCACTATTAATTCCAACGATGAGGCGGTCAACTTTCCCCCTCGCCTTTTGAAGGTACGTGACATGCCCTTTATGCAGAAGATCAAAGCATCCGTTGGTGAATCCAACCTTTAACCCGGATTTCTTCCATGCCCTCCGCTTCTTTTTAAGGGATGCGCGTGAAAAGATTTTTTTATCACTCGTGACGGGTTTAAGGGCCGACGTTGCTTTTGTTCTAGAATTCATAGGAAGCCTCCTTTATAACCGTGCAGAATTTTCGTGCAATATATCCTCCTATGACTTTTTTGACCTTCATTTTGATTGCGTTAGGCGCCTATATCATAGGCTCTTTCCCGACAGGATTTCTCATCGCCAAAGCTTTGAAAATCGATATTCGTTCTGTGGGCAGTGGTAACATAGGCGCCACCAACTGTTTTCGGATCCTTGGCAAAAAATGGGGAGCGACGGTATTGATTGTTGATATTTTGAAGGGCGTTCTTCCCATCGTCATCCTAAACATGACAGGCATTGAGGATCCCAAAGCTTATCTTAGAGTGTTGGCAGCCATCTGTGTGGTGTTGGGCCATAATTATACGTGTTGGCTCAATTTCAAAGGCGGGAAAGGCGTCGCAACCTCTGCCGGCGCTCTGCTGGCTCTTATGCCTTTGGCTTTTGGAATTGTGATCGCGGTGTTTGGTGTGATTTTTGCGGTGACACGGTATGTCTCGGCGGGGTCTCTGGGAGCGGCTCTCGCGTTACCCTTCATAGTTTGGTTTTTTTATGGGGCCAAACCGGAATATTATACTTTGTTGGGGTTAGTGGTGCTTCTCTCTGGGCTGGTTATACTGAGGCACCGCGCCAATATTAAACGACTTTTGAACGGTACCGAAAACCGAGTTGGAGGAAAAAAATGAAAGTAGCCGTTATTGGAGCTGGAAGTTTTGGGACAGCACTGGCACTGATTCTGAATCGGAACGGAGTGCCTTTATGCTTATGGGGGCATGATCCCCTCCAAGCTGAGAAGATCCGGACTACCCGCGAAAACGCCAAGTACCTGCCAGAATTTCCCATTCCTCCCGAGATTGAAGTCACGAGCGATTTGAACCAAGCTTTGTCTAGAAGTGACATTGGGCTTTTGGTTGTGCCCTCCCATGCATTTAAACAAATTTTGTCACAAATGGCCCAGAGTGCTGGAGCGTCTTCTCTGAAAGGATTAATCTCCGCAACGAAAGGCATTGAAAGAGACACTGGGCGGCGTATGAGCGAATTGATGTCTGCCACGTTTCCTGGGTTGCCTGTGGCGGCGTTATCAGGTCCAACTCTTGCCGTCGAACTCGCTAAGGGAGTTCCAACCGCCGTTGTAGTGGCGTCACCGGATCAAGCGTTTGCAGAACTCTGCCAGAAGCTGTTCGCGTGTAGTCGGTTTCGCACTTATTGGAGCACTGACATTGTGGGAGTTGAATTGGGTGGGGCTTTAAAGAACGTGATCGCCCTTGCTTCTGGGATTTGTGACGGGCTGGGGTTTGGTGATAACAGTAAAGCGGCTTTGATGACCCGTGGCTTGGCGGAAATATGTAGGCTCGCTACCGCTTGCGGCGCACAACGTGACACCCTGACAGGATTGAGTGGGATGGGGGACCTGATCGTAACGTGCATGAGCCAGAAAAGTCGGAATCGGTCCTTGGGCGAACGGATTGGGAAAGGCGAAACTCTCGAAGCTATCCTCAAAGAGATGACCATGGTGGCTGAGGGCGTAAAAACTAGTGAGTCCGCTTCGCTTTTGGCAGTGGAAAAAAGGATCGAAACACCTATTATCTTGTCTGTTTACAACATTTTATACAAAGGGCAGAATGTCGTGGAGAGCATGGGTGCTCTTCTTTCCCGAGACATGAAAAATGAATAAAGGGAACATTTTTTGTTGGATTGTGTCGAACTAAATAATGGATAGGTGCTGTTTGGATCAAAACGAAATAACATCACCAATATCTGACTTTGCCAAACCTGAGTCAGTGGAAATATCAGATCACACCTTGATTCGAAATTTCAAGGCAGGTGATGAAAAAGCCTTCGATCAACTTGTGCTGAGGCATCAAGCACGGGTATTCAATTTTGTTTATCAATGTCTTCACAATGCACACGACGCGCAGGACGTAGCTCAGGATGTTTTTGTGAAGGTTTATTTTGCTCTCAATCGTTTTAGGGAAGAAGCTCAATTCTCTACCTGGGTTTATCAGATAACCCGGAACGCGATGTTGAATCATATTCGCAAACATTCCAAATATAAGAATGTCAGTTTAGAGCAAACCGAAGAGACGACAGGAAAGGTTTTGGAAGATTCCTCCGCTTCTGCGCAGAGCCCAGACGCATCTGCTGTGGCAGCTGAAAGAGAGGAAGAACTTGGACGTGCGATTGCCCAACTTTCTCCAAAGTTGAGAGAAGTCCTTGTCATGCGAGAAATTGACGATCTTTCGTATGACGACCTTTCGCAGGTGCTCAAATGCTCAATTGGAACAATTAAATCAAGACTCGCACGGGCACGGGATTCCCTGCGCGAGCTTCTCGGAGATGGGTGGTTTGTGCAATGAAACGGTCTAAATATTATCATGTGTACGCTGATTACATGGACGGGTTGCTTGAGCCCGCCTTGACAAAGGAAATACAAATTTACATTTCGCTTAATCCAGCGGGTGCCCGGGAATTTCATGAATTTAAGCACGCGCGTCTTGCGATGAAGGCAAAACATCAACCTGAAGTGACGGCCGAGTTTCTTGATAATGTCCGGTCTAAAATTGCTAAAGAAAAAGAGAGCCAAGCAAAATCCATATTTGAAACGTTGGGGGCTTGGTTACACGTTGATCCGCAATTTCCCACGATGCGCCCGGCATTTGTGGGAGTCATTGCCTTCGCTGGATTAGTTGGGGTTTTGGCGAGCCTGGTTTTAATAAAGCCAAGCTTAGAAAAACCAGCGTCCGTGGCTGGCCATAAAACGATTGTAAAGATTGAGCCAAATTCCTCTTCAAATACTGTTGCGGAGGTTTCAGTTCATATCGCGCCCACTCAAGGACATCCTTCTGAGGCCACTGTCTCTCAAGTTGATGAACCTATTTCGGAGACAATTGTCGTCTCCGTTCCAGAGGTCAAAGTCGACTCTGTCGTGCCAGATTATCATATCGATATTCATACGACTAAACCCTTCGAAATGAATGATCGCGTGGATAGACTTATTGAACAGTACAAGGGTAACGTTAGTTTAGTTCTTCCTAAAGTCCCAGTGGTTGCGACTCCGGCAAACCAGACGGTCGTCATTGATTTGCCGGCATCGAACACCTCGGCCTTCCTCAACTCACTTCGAGTTCACCTCTCGACAAATCAGCCCGTTGCCTCCGGACGCATCGGGGCAGCAGGACCAACCATGGGAATGAAAGCGGAGAGATCCGTGGTTCCTGCCCCTTCGCGGTCGCTTGAATCCTCAACCCAAACAGTCAATCGGATCCAATTAAATATCCACGTCGATCCGTGAAGAATGCTGGTTCCGAGGTGTATCATCTCGGGGGAGTTGCCTTGAAGTCCGGGCAAAAAAAAAGCCCCACAGGTGCCGTCGGAACGAATTCTTTTAACCCTGTATGAACAGGTGGGATTTTGTGACCAGTCTTGGACGTCCAGTTAAGGCATGCCCTTAAACAACCAACTCACATCCCATGTTAATTTAAATTACGGTAAAAAGAATGTCGTTCCCTGGTCGAACACCGCAGGGTGCACCCAATATCCCAGCACGATCGTGGATTGTCAATTATCTCTTATCGTTCCTTGAACATCCAAACACACTTTTTTAGCCAGTAGCGTATGGGTTTCGTTAACCTGTTTATCGGTCAAGGTTCCTTGATTTGATTGATACACAAACTTGTAAGCCATGCTTTTTTTATCGACCGGAAGGCGTTCGCATTTTTCGTCCAAGAATACGTCAAAGAGTTCGACGTCCTTTAGCAGTTCCGGTTTGTGTTTCATTACCGACGAGACAATGGTGCCGTGAGGGACTGATTTATCAACAATCAGCGCCAAGTCCCGTTCAACGGCTGGGAACTTGGGCAACTCAGTAAAAGACTTGCGTGTGACGGAGGCATTGAATAACGGTTCAATGAGAAATTCAGCAACGAACACCTGAGTTTTAATGTCATGCTCCTTCAAAAGGTGCGGAGCGATCGACCCTAGGCGCCCGATATTTGTACTCCCAAGAAAAATGATGCTGAAAAAATCGACCGACGAAACTTCTCCAGTTGGACTTTCTGGGGTGTGCAATTCTCCGAAGGTTAAGGCTGAAGCTCCTAGTTGATGGGCAAGGGAGGAAATAGCTCCTTTGAGATCAAAAATATCAAGCGCCTCAGGTTTTTGACAATGCACCGATGGTATATTTTGTAGACCCGATGCAGCGATGGTGAGCCGGTAATTTTCCCTAGGGACCGATTGTTCGAGGGAAAAGGTTTTTCCCAACTCAAAAATTTTAACATCCGTGCATTGTCTGTTTACATTCAGTTGAACGGCTTTAAGGAGGTTAGCCACTTGGCTCGTACGTAGATGCGTGAGATCCTCGCTCAGTGGATTCCTCAATTTCACGGGGGTACGATTTTCCCACCTATAATTAATAAGTTCATGGGCTTCCGAAACGAGACGCGGGGTGAGAACTTCATAAAAACCTTGTGCTGCAAGGTTGGTTCGCATCTTTAAGCACCAATGGTAAAACGAATCTGTTTTTGTTTCAGGAGCCACGACTGATTTCAGACGCGATTTTACATTGTGTAATCCGATGATCCGGGCCACTTCTTCAATAAGGTCAATTTCCCTTTCTAAATCGGGACGATGACTGGGAACGTGGATTTGGACATAATTGACCGTTCCCTTCTGGTTGTGAACGTCCAAGGTGTAATGTGCTTCACCCGGTTTTATGCCAAGTGCAATAAAGACACTCTCCATTTGGGTGGGAGTCAATTCAGTTCCTAGTAGGTTATTGACATGCGCATAATGTAACTGAATGGTCTTTGTAAACGGCGGAAGTGGCGCCGTCTGCACGGCGCCTTTGTTCCATGTTCCCCCCGCAACCATCTGGATCAAATGTGCCGCACGTTGGCTCGCCCAATCTGATTGGTGAGGGTTCACGCCCCGTTCAAAACGATAGGAAGAATCTGAAAATAACCCCAAGTTACGAGATGAAGTCCTGATGCTTATCGGACGGAAGACGGCGGTCTCGAGAATAATGTCGCTCGATTCGTTATTAATAGAAGAATCCAACCCGCCCATGACCCCAGCTATTGCGATAGGTTTTTCATCATCAGCGATGACCAAGTGGTCATTTTTAAGTGGATAGGTTTTGCCATCCAATGCCGTAATTTTTTCACCGGCGGTTGCCGGGCGTAAAGTAATAGTCGACGATACGAGACGTTTTGCATCGAAGGCGTGCAGAGGTTGACCACACTCGTGCAAAACGAAATTGGTGACGTCCACGATATTGTTAACGCTCCGAACGCCTATGCTTTCCAGTCTTTGTTTGAGCCACGCGGGTGATGGACCTACTTTAACCCCTGTCGCGGTGCGACCTAAATAAAGGACGCAGTCCTTTCCGCAGTCGTTCTTCACAGTTAGTGCCTCAGAAACGGGCTTTGTTCCTTCAGTGAACGAAATCTCAGGCAACCGGAAATTACGAGCGCCGAGTGCCACGAGTTCTCGTGCGACTCCAATATGACAGAGGAGATCAGGGCGGTTGGGGGTTATCTCTACTTCAAAAATGGTTTCCTCAACAAATATCGTTGAGAGCAAAGTTCCTAACGGAGTTTCCGGAGGAAGGATTAATAACCCTTCGCTTTCTTCACTTAATCCTAGTTCCTTGGATGAGCACATCATTCCCTGGGAAACCTCGCCGCGTAGCTTGTTTTCGTTAATGGTCATCCCGTTGGGTAATTTACATCCGGGAGTGGCTAGGGGTACGCGGTCACCTACCTTGTAGTTTTTTGCCCCGCACACGATCTGCCGCGTAGTGCCTGTCGTCGAGGTGAGCACCTGACACACACTGAGTCGGTCGGCGTTGGGATGTTGTTTTGATTCAACGATCTCGCACACAAGCACCTTGTCGAGGCCGCCACCTTTTGTTTGGATTCCTTCAACTTCAATTCCAGCCATGGTGAGCTTTTGAGCGAGCACCTCTGGAGACCAATCGAAATCAACATAGTTCTTGAGCCAACTAACAGAAATTTTCATGTAGCTGGGAATATCGAAGATTACCCAGACAACCGCAAGAATGAAAACTGGTGCTTTCCAAACCTCAACGCGGGCCTCGCTCAGGCCTACAGATTTTTGGATCACACGTAGCCACGAAAGCACGAAGGTTGGGGAAGATGGAAGAAATAGACAGGATTGCCTATTCTACGCTTTTACCCGGATCCTCGAAGGGCTTACTTCGGGATCTGAATTTTCTGGCCCTTCTTGAGGTTCTGAGGATCCAATCCGGGGTTGGCTTTGAGGATCTTTTCCCATTCCTCAGGTGTGCCGTAATATTTGCGGGAGATATTGCGTAACGTTTCCCCAGACTGAATGGTATGGGAGTGTGACTCGTTCGAATTATTTGACGAAGTAGGCGCCACATTTTTTTGTTTTGACGTGGAGAAATCTTTAAATATGCCGTCATTCTGACTCTGAGATTTGGAGGAGACTACCCGTTTAGGGGGATTAGATGTGGGAGGATCAACGGTGGGGGGAGATGGCGGTTTCGGGTTATTTTCGACAAGTGTTACTGGTGAAGATGGCTGAACGGAAACAACATCGTTCCCTGACTTTGAAGAAGGGGAAACGGTTTTTGTGTTCTCAATCTTTGTTGGTTTTTCAATAGGCTCCGCGGATGAAGGGGCTGGAGGTTTTGCTGGGTTTGATGTCACAAGGGCTGGGGAAGTAATTTGTTGTGATTCAGATCGTTGAGGTGATCGACCCGCTCTGTAACCGGCAAGTTCCATTCGCAGAGAAGCATTTTCAGATTTTAATCTTTCGATTTCAAACTGCGGACTAGGCATGTTCTGAGCAAGATCATAGTAAAGGCGGCGCTCGGCTTCAACTATCAGTTCATCCACGATTTGTGTTTTCTCGGAACTTGGGTTAACGCTTTTAAATTTTTTAAAATGATAAATGGCTATGACCGGATCGTTCAACTTATCGCCGTAAATGAGACCCAGTTCAAGGTGGGCCTGAGAAAGCTTTGGGTTATCGCGCAAGGCTTCTTCATATTCGGCGACGGCTCCTGGATAATCCATCAATCCGTACTTTTCCTTAGCTTTAAGAAAATTAGAATGAGTAGCCGTTTTAGAATTCCCATCCATGTCCGGCGAACAACCCGACCAGAACAAGAAAGGAACCAAGATCACAACCCAAAACTTCATCCGATGTACATTAGTGTGATTTACTGCTTTGGCAATGGGGACTTGAGAATCAAAAATTGGTATTTTTTAAATTCAATCAAACTAAGTTCTGGATTTTGCGATGCGCGCCAAGGCTTCTACTGGCCATTCTTTCCCATCGTCGATGAGAGGTAAATCGACTTTATCTCCGCGTAGGCAGGAGAGGTAAATCCCCAAATTAAGTTCACTGGCTTTAAGCATGTTGGTGAGGCCAAGTTCAGGCTCGGGGGCGCCTTCAATCCATTGAATGAGATCGGTGACAATGTCTGACCAAGCCTTAGTATATTTGTTCTCTGCAAAACTCGAATAATCGTCACGCACCATGCCGCTCTTCGAATACGTGATCACGATATCTTCGCCTTCAATATTAATCATCCCTTCAGTCCCTGTTAAGGTCATGGTAGGTCCGTTCATGGGGTTTCCAGCGTCCAACATCCCACGTCCACCGTTTTCAAATTCAAAATAACAGCGCATGATCTTCCATCGCATGTCCGTAACCGCCTGCAGTCGTGACCCGAGCTTGGCCCATGGCGTATTTAATAGGCTGGTCATTATGGAAAAAACAAAACATATCGAGCCAGTGCGAACCCCATTCGCTCATGTCCCAGCCGCCAATGCCCGCTGCGCAAATAAGAGGTTTCCCGATGGTTCCGTTGTTATAAAGCTCTCGCGCACGAAGGAACGCATGGAACTTCCTTCGGATGTGGGCCACGACTATCTTAATCCCTGTCTCGGCAGCGATTTTCTGGATTTCCTGGCAGTCTGTCCATGAAGGTAGAAATGGCTTTTCACAAAAAATCCCTTTCACCCCCGCTCTGGCGCACGCCTCAATCATGGGTCGATGAAGTCCGACATAAGTGCAAATACTCACAATATCCGGACGCGATTCCTTGAGCATTTCTTTGTAGTCTAAAAAACCTCCCGCGACTGAAAACTTGGTCTGAAAGGCTTTTAAGTTTTCCGCATTAATGTCGGCACAGGTTGTCAGTTTAACGCTTGGATGATTCAGTAGCGTCTCTCCGTGCCTATAGCCAATTTGGTGGCCCCCCCCTTTGGCGCAGGAATTGGCTGCGGCTCCTGCTCCGATAACGGCACCTGTATACGTTTTGGATGGGCTCATATCATTTTTGGCATCAAATGTTCAATTAAGTTTAGAATTTTTTTTACGCTTCACTGGTTCATACGACTTTTGGTTATGGCCAGTTCGGAGTCAGTTATTCGTTTCCCGTCTTTTTATTGTACCTATTCAAAACGGCCCCGATAAGCATGGGCTGACGAACGTTCGGATACTTGAGTTTGAGCTGAAATTCATCAATCGTTTAACGCATTTAAATTTTTCGGCACTTGAGGATTAATTAATTCTTTCGTGACAGGGGAGGTTACATTTCCTAAACACGGGAATCCTATATGATTCAGAATTTCCCCACTCGCCAGGTTCACCTTGATTTTCATACTTCACCCCACATTAAGGATGTAGGTAAGGATTTTGACCCAAAAACCTTTGCGCGCACGGTCAAAAAAGCCAACGTCAATAGTGTCACGGTTTTCGGTAAGTGTCACCATGGGTATTCATACTATCCAACAAAAATCGGGACGGTACATCCCGGGTTGGTGCGAAAGAACCTTCTGTTGGATCAGGTTGTGGCGTTGCATAAAGAGGGGATTCGCGCCCCTATTTATTTTACCATCCAATGGGACGCTTTAACGGCGGGGAAACATGCCGATTGGCTGTGCACCAACGCAAAGGGAGACCTCTACACCTTCGGGGAGCCCCCTTCCTATTTTGCGTGGAAATTTGTCTCTATCCTTTCACCTGCTATGGACGAAATGCGCGCTCAGGTGCGTGAGCTGCATGACATTTTAGGTGATGAGGTGGATGGGTTCTTTTTTGATATCGTGGGAGTTCCTCTTTGTTATAACAAATTTTCGTTAGCTTTGATGGAGCAACATAAACTCGACCCCAAAAAACCTACGCACAGGGATCAGGCTGGATTTTTAGCGCTTGAACAATTCATGTCTCAGACATTTAACGCCGCGAGGAATGGGCGCGATGACGTGACGGTATTTTTTAATGGGCCTTCGCATCAATATGCGAAAAATAGTCGTCTCTTTCACATGTCCCAGCAATATCAGACCCAAGTGGAAATTGAATCGTTGGCGTCGGGTTTTTGGGGATATTTAAACTATCCGGCCTGCGTCCCTTATCTCGTTCATGAACCTATGCCAAAGATGGGGATGACGGGGGTTTTTCATAAAATGTGGGGCGACTTCGGATCAGTGAAAAATCAAGCAGCCATGGATTGTGAAGCGATGGTTAATTTAGGGTGGGGCGCTGCATGTTCAATCGGCGATCAACTGCACCCTAGGGGAACGTTAGACCAAGCAAAATGGGATGTTTTAGGGACAACATACGGTCGATTTAAACATTACGAAAATCATGCGTATAGCGCCGAGCCTGTGACCGAGATCGGGGTGCTAGCCAAACGTAAAAATTGGAATGGGTTTACCCCGTTTGAGGGCGTCACACGCATGTTTATGGAGACGGGGGTTCAATTTCGAGTCTACGACTTGGACATGGATTACTCACATTTACCTTTGGTTATTCTGCCCGATGATGTGCGGTTCACTCAAGAGGATGCACGGAAGTTCGATGCCTATTTGGCCGCTGGCGGAAAAGCGATTGTGACGGGTACAAGTGGATTGATTGCACCTGAAGACACGCGCGATACTTCAAACGGCTTTTTTAACAATTTAAATGAGGGCGAGCTCATTTCACCTCTCCCAACGAAGGCTGATGTTTTTGCCAAGGGACTGGGATTAAAGATCGCCGGCGTAGGTGCCTATCAACATGCTTATTTTCGTGTGGATTCCAAGTGGTCGAAAGGTCATGGGGATTTCGCTTATTACGTTCCTCACAGACCATTATTGGTAAAACCGATCGGGAAAACTGGGTATAAAACTGTATTGGAAATGGTTGCCCCTTATTTCGACCGGTCTGCGGAGAAATATTGCGGCCATTGCCAAACACCCGCCGATAAGCCAACGGGTCAATTCACAGGTTTTATCAGTAACCAAGTCGCTTATTTTGCCTACCCACTTTTTACTCTTTATCGTGAGGACGGGAACGCGATTTATAAGAAATTAATCCTTCAAGCTTTACAGAGTTTAAAGTTCCGGCCACAAGTGGAATCTAATCTGCCATCGACCGCTTACACGGTACTTTCGAGGAAAGAGGCCGCCACACTCTTAACTGTCTCTCATTGGATCCCAGAAAAACGGTACCGTACGCTCGATTCCATCGAGGAGGCGCTTCCGCTGTACGACTGTTCATTTTCAGTTCAGATAGCGAAGAAGCCTGCATCTGTGGTTTCCCTTTCGAGCGGGCGCAAGATTAGGTTCACGTATGCAAAAGGGCGCGTTCAATTTTCGGCTGATATTCTGGATGGATTCGAAATGTTTAAGGTGCAATAAAGACTGGTTAAGTTAGAAATTTTGGATTTTATCATTATTCTCGTTGCTGTCATTGACGTATAAGAACACGGCGGTTACAATATACCTAGTCGTGGATCCAGTTTTTTTATTTATTATTTGTACGCCTGTGCCTGATGACCGTATT
>Ga0163154_10001918_pt1 | contig 31233 bp, 22 predicted proteins | sample OliLakLV19MP9P1_FD_148649 | JGI IMG/M metagenome (GOLD analysis project Ga0163154, IMG submission 148649) | Freshwater microbial mat bacterial communities from Lake Vanda, McMurdo Dry Valleys, Antarctica - Oligotrophic Lake LV.19.MP9.P1 | ecosystem: Environmental > Aquatic > Freshwater > Lake >... | reverse complement strand
ACCGAAACTCCGCTGAAACTAAAAACCAAATAAAACCGCTAAAGCTTCGGCGAAGTTTTCACCATCAAGCTTCGGCGAAGTGAAAAAAATTCGCTGAAGCGGAAACCCAAAACTTCGCTGAAGCTAAAAACCAAATAAAACCACTAAAACTTCGGCGAAGTTTTTTACGCTCAAGCTTCGGCGAAGTGAAAAAAACTTCGCCGAAGCTGACACCCCGAACTTCGCTGAAACTAAAAACCAAATAAAACCGATAAAGCTTCGCCGAAGCTGACAGAACTTCGCCGAAGCGGAAACCCAGAACTTCGCTGAAACTAAAAACCAAATAAAACCGATAAAGCTTCGGCGAAGTGAAAAAACTTCGCCGCAGTTAAGCGGAAATACATTTGGTGCTCCGACAATTTTAGTGGCGCAAGGTATAAACGACATAGAAAGATACGGCACAGTGTTTCGGGCTATGTTCTCTATGTTTCTATGTGGTTCAATACAAAATTTGTCAGAGTACCGAAAAACACTTAAATTTATTTGGATTTGCCTGATAAAAAGCAATCATAACAGGGGCAACAAAAAATTCAGACTTTGCTTTCTCTGTTCCTGTAGGCAGTCCTTTCAATGCTTTTAGTTGTTCTGGCACTGGCAACCAATCAGGCAAGATAAAAGGCAGGGTAGGCAAATTAAGGTGTGCAGACATACTTCTAATGCCAGACATTTTTTTTCAAATGCTCAAGCGTAAAATCGGAATAACTCGGTGGTTTGTCTTTCCTTTTTGTAAGAGGGGCTAAGTTTCTACAAATATAAGAAAAACTTGTAACAACTTTCAAAAAAAGCAGTATCTTTGGGGACTAACTTACGCACTATTTTACTCATTCATTCACTCACCCACTCAAATATATGAAAATCAAGAATCTAATCAGTGTTTGGCTACTGCTATTTTCTACTATAGTAGCCTACGCCCAACCTAACAATCCTAAAAGTATGGCTTACTATACCAGTGCTTGGAAACGAGCCGACTCTCTGCTTGGGCAGGGTTTGCCCAAATCTGCGCTTGAAGTTGCGCTTGAAGTGCGCAAACGCGCCCAAATTGAAGGCAATGCGGCGCAAGAAGTAAAGGCTTTGATTTATAAACTTACCTACTCAGCTCAAGTAGAGGAAAGAAGTTTGACAAAATCCATAGAGGAGTTTCGCGCAGAAGCCGCCAATGGCAAGTTTCCTGTGAAGCCGCTTCTACATTCTATGTTGGCGGATTTGTATTGGCAATATTACAACAATCAGCGTTGGCAAATCATGCAACGTACCCAAACTTCTGATGCCGTAAAATTAGACGACATTGAAACGTGGGATATGCGCAAAATTGCTGATGAAATTCAAAAAGAATACCTCGCCTCTTTGGAAAAGCCACAGGAGTTGCAAGACTATCCTATAGATGTATATGATGAAATAATGCACAAAGGGTACGAGAAAATGCGTGTCTTGCGCCCTACTTTGTATGATTTTTTGGCGCATCGCGCTATAGATTTTTTGGCAAGCAATGAACTTGAATTGCCAAAACCTGCCTATCAATTCACTTTCAATAATCCCGATTTGCTGAAACCTGCTAAAGAGTTTGCGCAATTGAAAATGGATACAAAAGATGTGAACTCGTATAAACTCCACGCCATCAAGCATTTACAAATACTGACAACACGTGCTTTGGCGCACCCGAATAGAGATATTTTGGCTGACATTGATTTTAAACGCATTACACTCCTACAGGCAAATATGCAAATGCCTGACAAAACCAACACGTTTATTGAAATTCATAAACAGTTTGCTGAAATACATGCAGGCACAGACCTTGAGTCTATGTTTCTTTGGCAGGTAGGCGAGTTGTATTTTGCGCAAGGTAGGCTATTCAATCCACAAGGAATTGCCCAATTTCAAGATGACCTCAAAACTGCCTATAGCATAGCCGAAGATGTTATCAAACGCTACGCAAAGAGTGATGGCGCGCAAAACTGCCGCGCTTTGCAAAGCCGCATTATGGAGAAAGAATTGCAGATAACGTCAAGGCAAGTAGCCTTGCCTACCGAAGCCTTTCCTGTGTCGATACGCTATCGCAACTTGCCTACCGTATATTGGAAAATAGTCAAATGCTCTAAGAAACAATGGAGTGAAATAGTACAAAAATATGACAAAAAAAGCTATGCCGAAGGCGAAGCACTCATGGATTTAGGAGGCAGGAAAGGCGTTTTGGAATGGACAACTAACTTACCGCAAGAAGCTGACTATCAACCTCATATCACAGCCGAAAAAATAAACGAACTGCCCCTAGGCGACTACATCATCTTGGCAGGAAGCAAAGCCGATTTTGAGTATAACAATGAAGCTGTAGCTTATGCCTTTACAACTGTTACGAACTTAAGTATGGTAGCACGTACAGCCGACAACGCTGTAGAATACCACGTTTTGCACCGCAAAACAGGTAAGCCCCTCGCAGGTGTAGAAGCAGAAGTTTATTTTACCTATTATGATTATGATGGTGGGAGAGGAAATTACAAACGCAAAATTGTAGGCAATTATAAAACAGATGCCGAAGGTTATTTTCAAGCTCCTGCACATCAAAATAAAAACAGGTACGAGCCATATTATGTGAATTTGAAACAAGGGAATGATAAATTTGATGAAGGCAATGCCATGCATGCGAACTATTATGACCGCGATGACTTGATTCAATCTATCCCGCCTCGCGCTTTTACATTCGCAGATAGAGGCATTTATCGGCCAGGGCAGGCGTTGCACTTCAAATCTATCATCATGCAAGGCAATGGAGAGGAAAATCGCATCTTGCCTAACTTCGAGGTGAGTGTGCAGTTGATAGATGTAAACTATCAGAAAGTCAATGAATTGGCTTTAACAACCAATGAATACGGGGCTATCAGTGGGACTTTTACCTTGCCTACCACAGGACTAACAGGGCAAATGCACCTCTCGCTTGTACCCAAAACTGCTGTCAATGAGATAGACCATATCGTAACCGAAGGACAAACTATTAAAATGATAGCACGTCTTTACAATACGAACGTGGACGAACTCAAACGCCTCAATAACCTGAAAGAAGACGTTTTGAAAAAAGGGCAACTCTTGAAAGTGCGCCAATCCATCAATACACAAGCATTGGGGCAACTCTTTTTTTCAGTAGAGGAATACAAACGCCCTAAGTTTGAAGTTACTTACGAACCTGTAAAAGGTACTTTTCGCCTAAGCGAAAAAATTAAAGTGAAGGGCGTAGCAAAGGCTTTTTCAGGAGCAAACATTGATGGCGCGGAAGTGAAATATCGCGTGGTGAGGGAGGCAAGGTTTCCACGTTGGTACTACTATTGGTATGGTGGTTATCCTGCTTCGCCACAAATGGAAATCACCAATGGCTTTTTGAAAACAATGCCTGACGGTACGTTTGAGGTCGAATTTATCGCTTTGCCTGACCCGAATATTGCCAAAGACAATATGCCTACTTTCGTTTATACAGTCTATGCAGATGTTACGGATATTAACGGCGAAACGAGGTCGGGCAGTAGCGATGTGGCAGTAAGTTATCAAGCACTTGCCTTAAGTGCTGACGTACCCGAAGATTGGGACGAAAAAACACCGCCTGCTTTTACTGTGAAAAGCACGAACTTGGCAGGCGAGGTGTTGCCTGCGCAAGGTACACTAACTATCCGCAAACTAAAAACGCCTGAACGCGCTTACCTGCCTCATGTGGCAGGCAAGCCCGATAAATTTATCTACAATGAAAGTGAATGGCGCAAAGCATTGCCACAATATGCCTACAAAGATGAAACGAACCCTTACACTTGGGAGGTGGAAAAAGAGGTTTTTAGCACTAAGTTTGACACAAGCAAACCCGGTAAAATCTCACCTGACAATTTTCAAAAATGGAGCGAAGGGCAATACACTGTTGAAATAAAAGCCCGCGACCAATATGGTACGGAAGTAAAAGAAGTGTATTACCTTGCCTACACGCCGCCCACCAACAAAGGCACCGCCACACCTGCATATTTTACCAATCTTTTGAAAAAAGAAACTGTGCAAGTAGGAGAGAACGCAGTGATTAAAATTGCTTCGAGTGAAGAAATCCAAGTCTTGTACGAAATAGAGCATCAAGGCAAAATCGTGAAAAAAGAGTGGATTAAACTCAAAAACGAACAAAAAACACTTGAAATTCCGATTGAGGAAAAACACAGAGGCAATATCAGCGTCTTGTTCACAGCCATAAAAGACAACCAAGTCTTTATCAATGCCGTGAATATCAACGTGCCACGCACCAATAAAATGCTGGATATCACCTTCGAAACGTTCCGAAACAAACTGCAACCAGGGCAGGAAGAAGAATGGCGTATCCGCATCAAAGGCAAAAATGCAGACAAAGTAGCCGCAGAAATGGTAGCCACACTTTATGACGCTTCGCTTGATGTATTCAGAGCAAATAATTGGGATTTCAATGTCTACAACAGTTATTATGCTACCCGTACTTGGAGTGTAGGTACGTCATTCAGTACCAACCAATTTAATTTGTATGCAAGAGACTGGAACAATTATGCAGGATTTGCACCCCGTACTTATGACGCCTTGAATTGGTATAATTTTAATATGTACTACTTTTCTAATTATTATTATGGAAAACGTGGTCGAGCTGATGAAAGTGAAACAACGATGGAGCGAGCCTCCGCCAAACCTATGCACAATCAAAGAGTGAGAGTGAGCGATGATCAGAGCAAGGACATGGCACCAGACGTAATGCCTTCATCTCTCGCAGGCAAAACTGAAGAAGCAAAATTAGACGTAAAACCTGAAGCAAGCAAGAGTGGAAAAGACGACAAGAAACCGCAAGGAGGCGAGGACATGGGACAAGTGAAAGTGCGTACCAATTTTAGCGAAACTGCCTTTTTCTATCCACACTTAGCCACAGATGCCAATGGCGATGTATTGGTGAAATTCACTGTGCCTGAGTCGCTTACGCGCTGGAAAATGCTCGGCCTGGCACATACCAAAACCTTGCAGTCGGGCATTGTTACCAACACCCTCGTAACACAAAAAGAGTTGATGGTGATACCCAACGCCCCGCGCTTCTTCCGTGAAAATGACGCTATAGTTTTTCCTTCAAAAATCACAAATTTGAGCGATAAGGAAATGACAGGCACTTGCGAACTTGCCCTTGCGAACCCTCTTGACGGGCAAAAAATAGACGCAAAATTGGGCAACGTTACGCCTCAACAAAGTTTCAAAGTGCCTGCAGGACAAAGTACAGTCGTATTTTGGAATTTGAAAATTCCTGCAGGAACACAGGCAATTACCTACCGCGTGGTAGCAAAAGGCGGCGCGTTCAGCGATGGCGAAGAAATGACTCTCCCTTGCCTAACCAACTCAATGCTTGTTACAGAAACAATGCCCCTGCCTATTCGTGGCAACCAAACCAAAGAGTTCAAGATGGAAAAGTTGATCGCTTCAAACAAATCAACCACTTTGCGCCACGAAAAAGTAACCCTCGAATTTACCTCCAATCCTGCTTGGTATGCTATTCAGGCATTGCCGTATATGATGGAATACCCCTACGAATGTGCCGAACAAGTTTTTAGTCGTTATTATGCTAATAGCTTGGCTACGCACATTGTGAACTCTGCGCCCCGCATCAAACAAGTGTTTGATAGCTGGGCGAAGGAAATTCCCGAAGCCTTCTTTTCTGCCCTTGACAAAAATCAAGAATTGAAAAGCATCATCTTAGAAGAAACGCCTTGGTTGCTGAATGGCAATAATGAAGGACAGCGCAAACGTCAAGTTGCCGTGCTTTTTGACCTCAATCGTATGAGCAAAGAACTTGCCTCCGCGCTTGAAAAGTTAGAGAAAAAGCAGGTAAGTTCGGGTGCCTGGACGTGGTTTGAGGGTATGCCTGAAGACCGCTATATCACGCAACATATCGTTACGGGTTTGGGACATTTGGACAGATTGAAAGTAAAATCAGTCCGCGACGACAAACGCTCTTGGGCTATGATTCAAAAAGCCCTTGCCTACCTCGACAGGCAAATTGACCGCGATTATGACGAATTGAAACGCCTTGACAAACAAGGAAAACTCAAACTTTCAGACCAGCACATTGGTTATTTTGAGGTGCAATATCTGTATGCGCGTACTTATTTCTTGGACTTGCCTATAGACAAAAAGCATCAAGAAGCGCTTGATTACTACAAAGGACAAGGGCAAAAATATTGGCTCTCATTCAATCGCTACGGACAAGGTATGCTTGCCTTAGGCTTAAACCGCCTGAAAGACAAAGACACCCCTGCCAAAGTCATCAAATCTTTGAAAGAAAAAGCCCTCACAAGCGAAGAAATGGGCATGTGGTGGAAAGATAGCTACGGCTACTATTGGCACGAAGCCTCCACAGAAACCCACGCTTTGATGATTGAGCTTTTTGATGAAGTGGCAGACGACCAAAAAATCGTTGATGACCTCAAAACGTGGCTACTCAAACAAAAGCAAACGCAAGATTGGAAAACAACCAAAGCGACTGCAGAGGCTTGTTATGCACTCCTTTTGCGTGGGCAAAATTGGCTTGAAAACGAGAAATTGGTAGAAGTTACGGTGGGAGGCGAGTTGGTAAATCCTTTCTCAGAAGCCAATGCAGGCACGGTAGAAGCAGGCACAGGCTATTTCAAAACCTCGTGGAAAGCAAAAGATGTGAAGCCTGAAATGGGCAATATCACCGTGAAAAAATCTGATGCAGGAGTAGCTTGGGGCGCAATCTATTGGCAGTATTTTGAACAATTAGATAAAATAACGCCTGCCCAAACGCCTGTAAGCATCAAGAAAACGCTCTTCTTGGAAAAAGACAGCGACACAGGCAAGGTGCTTACACCTATCACAGAAAGCACGCCTATTCAAGTGGGCGACCTCGTGAAAGTGCGCATCGAAATACGTGTGGATAGAAACCTCGAGTATGTGCATTTGAAAGATATGCGCGCCTCTGCTTTCGAGCCTATCAGTGTACTCTCCAGCTACAAATACCAAGACGGCATAGGTTATTATGAAAGTACGCGAGATGTAGCCACCAATTTCTTCATTGGCTACCTGAACAAAGGTACATATATATTCGAATATCCTTTGCGCGCCACCCACGAAGGCGACTTCTCTAACGGCATCACCACGCTCCAATGTATGTACGCGCCCGAATTTGCGAGCCATTCAGAAGGGATAAGAGTGAGGATTAAGAAGAAGTAAAAAGACAATATTTAAATCTAAAAAAGCAATAAGATTTATGAAATCTTATTGCTTTTTTTAATTCAATAACATAGAAATTAAACAAATACTTTTATTTTGCCTTGCCTGCTTTTTTATACCAAGTTGCAAACAGGAAAAACAAGAAGAAAAGAAAAACAAATTGGTAACTATTTATCTTGAATACAACAAAGACAAGCGTTTTTTAGAAACGGTTGTGCATTTTGATTCGATGGGTAAACCTATTTAAACTATTTCGTACAATAATAAGGGGCAAATTAGGTCAATTATCAAAACATCTTATGACTCTTTGGGTAGAAAATTTATTTTTACGATAACAGAATTTCGTGAAAATAAAATACCCGATACGCAAGTTTTTAGATATGTGTATGACAGTATGGGGCTTTTAGATAAAGATTATTACACATATTCTTACAACAAAGCAACTGATACCATTATAAGAAAATATTTTTATGATGCAAAAAAGAAAATAATTAAAACTAAAGTTATTTCAACTTTGAAAGAATTTACTCATTTTAAGGGCATTACACACTATTTTTACGATAAAAAAGACAGGCAGATAAAAGAAATAGTGTATGATTTAGATGAAAAAAATAAACAAAGATGTGATTATTTAGTTTATACTGATACAAGCAAAACCGTTTATATGTTTGGCTCTATGAATGATTTAAGAGAAGTAATTATTTTTAAAAATAATAAAAAAATTAGAGAATTGAAATATCGTGTGCAACATTTTCCAGAAAAAGAATTACGACTTGTTGATGAGACGATATATACGTACAATACCATAGACAGTTTGGTGAAAAAAATAGAAATATCTTATGCATGGAGAGATTATTTCTGCGGTCATGTTTCGCCAGAAAGGATGTATGTTTATACATACGTTTACGAATAAACTTTCTTGCGTCGTTGTTGATGTTTAGAAAAGTTGGGTATAACTTTGTTCTTTATTCACACTGTGCTACCCATTTTTTCGACACCAACAATTCCGCGCAAAAGTGCAGTAGGTAAGTAAATGCGTGTTAAATGCAATCTCGCCTGTACTTTTCTAAACACCAAAAATGGCACAAACCTCCGCGCAAGTGGAGGTTTGTGTTTTTATAGCAATCCTTTGGTAATATCTTGGTTGATAACTATGTTATCGAGGGTAGTGGGTTTTAAGTTTTATTCTTCGTTTTCTTCCTCTACAACCTCTGCTATGACCTCAAGTAGTACTTCTTTTGAAATGTCGTCTTGCTTTGACTTGTTGTACATAGTAATGAGCATTATCAAAACATATGGTGCTCCGGCAATTTTAGTGGGGCAATGTATAAACCACATAGAAAGATATGGCACACAGCGTTTCGGGCTATGTTCTCTATGTTTCTATGTGGTTCAACACAAAATTTGTCAGAGTGCCGTTTTTGTTTGTAATTTATTCAGACTTCACCATCACAATCCGCGTGCAGTAAACACCTGCCCCGCCAGCCGATTGACCAACCACTCGATAGCCCTGTTTTGCAAAAACATTGATTTTGTCATTTATTTTTTTGTCATTGTCTTTGATATTGCCAAAATTTACACCCACCATACTGTAGTGGTTCTCCAAATCAAACTCTTCTTGTTTGCCATCAGGATATGTGATAATACCTTTTGAACGCCCTGTGCCACCTGAAACTACAGACTCTAAAGCATTGATGATGACGTACTGAGCAGTCGCTTGAGTAGGACGCGCTTTGAAAGATGTGAAAAATAACAGAGATGCACCTACGGCAAAGCCTGTTAAAGTAAGCAAGATGTTTTTCATTGTTAAAAAAGTTTATATTTGTAAAATTACTATCTTAAAACGCATGAGGATACATTTTCAGTATATTTTTGATAGATATACTATCACACAAAATCTTGTATCACTTTAGCCGCTTTTTCAGACGCGCCTGCTTCGCCCATCAGGGAGGCAAGGGCTTGATAATCAGCCAGTACTTGAGCGCGGTTTGTGCCATTTGATAAGACTGCTTTTAATTCTTTGGCTACTGTGTTTGCGTTGCATTGCTTTTGTATCAATTCGCGTACTACTTCTTTTTGTGCGATAAGATTGACCAATGAAAGGTATGGCACTTTGATTATCCGTTTTACGATAGCGTAGGTAAGTCTGCTTGTACGATACACTACTACTTGCGGTACTCGAAAAAGTGCGGTTTCAAGTGTAGCCGTACCCGAAGTTACGATGGCGGCTTCTGCTACCGTGAGCAAATCATACGCGCTGTCCCACACCAATTTTACGGTTGGGTATTTTTTGCAAAGCGTATATACGTCTTCATCAAGGTTGCGGACACCTGCCACTACAAACTGATAGGCAGGAAAGTGCGCTACCGTTTTGAGCATGGTAGGCAATATTTTTAACAACTCTTGTTTTCTACTCCCTGGCAATAAGGCTATGATAGGCGCGTTTCCTAAGTCGTTTTGCGTTTTAAAATCTACATTTGGTTTGAATTGTGCGATAGCATCAAGCAAAGGATTGCCTACATAAAAAACTTCGTAATCAAAGTTCTTATAAAAATCCACTTCGAATGGAAATATCACCAATAGCCTGTCTATAAGTTTTTTGATTTTCCATGCTCTGCCTGTATTCCACGCCCATACTTTGGGCGATATATAAAAAACGGTTTTGATAGGCAAGCCTTTTGTTTTTATATAACGCGCTATACGCAAATTGAAGCCTGCATAATCTACCAATACGACCGCGTCAGGTTTCCAAGCCGTTATGTCTTCTTTGCACTGTTTCAAAAGGCGCGAGATAGTGCGCAGGTTGCGCAATACTTCCCATACGCCCATGAACGCCATTTCGCGATAATGTTTTACCAATGTGCCGCCTACAGCTTGCATGGCATCGCCTCCAAAGTATCTAAATGTTGCTTGTGTATCTTTTTGTAAGATGGCTTTCATAAGGTTGGCGCCATGCATGTCGCCTGAGCGTTCACCTGCTATAAGGTAGTATTTCATAACTCTATAATATAAAATTTGTGGTATGTTTAGCACGTTTATTGTGCAAATATATATAAACATACGTCATGACAAAGTTAGTTACCACAAAATTATTATTTTATTTGTTTTTTAGCTCCTCTCTGCTTGTATTGAAAGGGCAGGCGCAAATTACAAGACCTGTGCGCGAGCCAAGCACTACCCGCAATTTGAAAGACACGTACCTATATGTGAAAGAGAAAGTAAGGCGCAATCAGTTTTATATGAATGAGTTTATTGTGAATACACATTCATTGACATGGAGAGATAAACTGCTCAGACATAGCACTTATATCTTCTATTATAGCTTTTTGGGTGATGATACGCCCTTGCTACGCTTCGCTGTATTGATAAAAAAAGAAGGGGAAATTAAAACACATACGGAGTTTATGTATGACCAAGACGGGCATCTCGGCTATTGTATTGAGAACCAAAACGATACAGCACGCGCTTACAAAGAACTCCATGTTTTTTATGAAAAAGAGCGTTGCATCAATGTTATAGCAAATAAAGAAGTGATACATGTCAAAGATACGACACCCTATCAAACGCATATAGCTCGACTTCAAGCTGTAGGCAAGGAGGTTTATAAGAAGTTTTTTGCAGACCAAGCGTATTAGACAGCTTGCCTACGCCTGCCTTGTCAAAATAATGAGCTGTGTGTTATGCGAATGTTATGTTAATTGAAATAAATTTGTACGGGTGTAATATTGCTAACTTACTGTAAAACAGTAAGTTAGCTTTTTTTGTTTGTTTACGAAACGATAAACAAACCATAACAGTCTTTAAGAACGTGGTTCAAAAACGATCCCCTAACTTTGCACCGCGATTCAGGAGTACTGTTTTGCAGGAGTTAAACTTAAAACATTTTTTATCTTTCAAATGAAAAAGATTACTTACTATTTTGTTTTGTGCGCCATTGTGCTGGGCTTTTTTTGCCAAAATGCTTTCGCTCAACAAACAGGTACTATCAAAGGACAAATCATAGACAGTACAGCCAATGAAACTATCATAGGCGCGACTGTACAAATAGAAAATACAACCATAGGCGCAGCTACTGACGTGGAAGGGAACTTTCAAATAACCAATGTGCAGGTCGGCACTTATACAGTCGTTATCTCGATGCTTGGATACAAAACGAAACTCGTAGCAGGCGTAGTAGTAATGGCAGGCAAGGCGACTATTATTCAAACTAACCTTGAAACAACAGACAATCAGTTAGGCGATATTGTGGTTACGGCTCAACGCGAAACCCTTACGGAGCTTGCTGTTATCAGCGAAATTAAGATGTCGGAGCAAGTGGCTGTCGGTATTTCGAGTGAGCAAATCCAAAAGACGCAAGACCGCGACGCGGCACAAGTAGTGAAGCGTATAGCAGGTGTTTCTATTGTTGATGACCGCTTTATTATGATTCGCGGCTTGAGCCAGCGTTACAATACTGTGATGTTGAATGATGCCATCGCGCCAAGTTCGGAGGTTGATATACGCGCATTCTCTTTTGATATGTTGCCAAGCAGTGCGATAGACCGCATTTTGATATATAAGTCAGGTGCAGGCGAGTTGCCCGGTGAGTTCGCAGGTGGTATCGTGAAAGTTTATACCAAACTTGCGCCAACTGAAAATTTTACAAGCATAGGTATTGGTACGGGTGTTCGTATGGGTACCACTTTCAACAAAGCACCTATTTATAAAGGAAGTGGGACAGATTTCTTAGGCTTTGATAACGGCTTGCGCTCCTTGCCTGCCAATATGCCCAGCACAAGTGATTTTAAAAAGTTGAGTGCTGTTGAACGTGCCAATGTAGCCAACAAATTTCAAAATAATTGGGCGTTGAATAATGACAACGTTTCGCCTGACCTTCGCTTAAACTTCGGGCTTGGGCGTAGATTTACCGTAGGTGGTGTGCAGGTAGGCAACCTTACTTCCCTTGCCTACAGCCAAACACACCAACATGTCAAAGATGCTATACGCAATAGAATAGGTACTTACTTTCCTCAGACAGATAAGGTTATGCTGGATTTTGATTTTAAAGACCAGACCTATTCACGCAATGTACGCTTCAGTGCTATCAGCAATTGGTCGTTTGTTTTTAACCGATATAACAAAATAGAGTTCCGCAATTTCTTTAATCAAATGGGAAATACAGAAACTATAGACCGCACTTCTACCGATATTGTGAATGTTACAGATATTCTTTACAAAACGCTTCGCTATGAGCAACGTAGTATTTATAGTACTCAATTGAGTGGTAAACATACTTTGAATGATAAAGGAATGGCTATCAAATGGCTTGCAGGTTTTGGGCATACGAATAGAAAAGAACCTGACTTCCGCCGCTATAAATTACAAAGACCATTGCAAGGGATAACAGATAACAATCCTTATATCATCAGTGTGCCTTCCACGCCAAATGATAAAGAGGCTTCGCGCTTTTTCTCTAAACTAAATGAGTATGCGGTTACAGGAAGTGTGAATTTTGAATTGCCCTTTGATGATAAAGGCGAGGCTGAAAATGCTTCGAAATTTAGAACAGGTATTTATACAGACTACAAAACACGTAAGTTTGATTCACGCTTCTTTTCTTATGTAGAAGTACCCAATGCACCTGTAGGACAAGGCTTGAGCGGTATCAATACCTTGCCTGCCGAACAGCTATTCAGCCCACAATATGTAAATGGTACGAATAACCTTACACTTTCTGAAGGTACAAGCAACGACAACGCTTACAACGCAAGTAATTTCCTTTTCGCGCCTTACGTCAGTCAATTTCTGTCAATTTCTGAACGGTTTAGCCTTTCTGTTGGTGCAAGATTAGAGTACAATGACCAAAAATTATTCACTACTAAAGATGGTAAACAAAGTCAAGTAGGAGGGAAGGCTATCGCAAGTTTATTGCCTTCTATAAACTTTACGTTTAATGTAAATAACAAATCGCTGTTCCGTCTGGCATATTCCTCAAGCATCAATCGCCCTGAATTTAGAGAGCTTGCGCCTTTTGCTTATTATGAACCAAACTTGGAAGCGGTGCAACAAGGCAACCAATTTATGGGTATTGCAAGAATTGATAATGTGGATTTGCGTTATGAGTATTATCCTACACCTACTGAAACGATTACGTTTGGGGCTTTTTACAAATATTTCCGCAATCCTATTGAAAATCAACTGTTATCAAGTTCGGGTATTGACACGTATAAGTTTTTGCAAGCAGACCGCGCGACAAGTTATGGCGTAGAAACGGAAATCCGCAAGGGGTTCGCCAATGCACGTAGCAAAGTCTTTCAAAACCTAACAGTTGTCTTGAATGCGTCGTACATTGTGTCGCGTGTTACCAATCCTGAAACTATCAGAATAGGGGACGTAGATGTATCGACTGCCAATGCGCTTCAAAAAACACGCCCTATGTATGGGCAATCGCCTTACCTTATCAATGCAGGTTTGTATTACAATGATGAAGTAAGCAAATGGCAGTTTAGTTTACTTTACAATGTTTGCGGGCCTCGTATCTTTGCTGTAGGCAATCTTGAAAACCCTTCTCAATACGAAATGCCACGTCATTCGTTGGATTTAACAGTGAGCAAAAGGCTTAAAAATGGCATAGAGGTTAAAGTTGGTGCGCAAGAACTGCTTAACCCTTCTTTCAAAATATTGGAAGATACAGAACTGAATGGAAAAATACAAAAGTTTGAGCGTAGAAACCCTATTTATAGCTACAAACGCGGTCAATACATTACACTTGCTTTGAACTATAAGTTTTAAATTCTTCACGTATTTTGGGGTGTGGTAGGCAAGGTAGCGTGTAATAAAACTATTGTTAGCTACATATAAAAATCAAAAAGGAATGCGTAAACACAACTAAGATGTGTTTTACAACTCAACAAACAATTTAGAAAATCAAATAACCTTAATTTTTTAATTTTTTTATGAAAGTACTTCGCTTTTTATCACTTGTTACTTTTGTCAGTCTTGCTACGTTTGGGTGTAAAGACAAAGTAGAAGACATAAATACCGACCCTGTAGATGACAGGGGGCGTATTATTATCAACAGCGATATTGCGCAGGATCGCACACTTACGAACGATAAGAAGTATATTCTTCGCAATTATGTGTACGTGAAAAGTGGCGTAACCCTTACCATACAAGCAGGTACAACTGTTTTTGGTGATAAGGATTCAAAAGGAACGCTTGTCGTACAACAAGGCGGAAAGTTGGTAGCAGAAGGTACTGCTACTGCTCCTATTGTTTTTACGTCTTCTCAAGTTAAAGGCTCACGCAATTATGGCGACTGGGGTGGCGTGGTACTTATGGGCAAAGCACCTGTAAACCGTCCTGCCGCTAATCGTGTTCCTGAAGGTGGTATCAATGGTACTTATGGCGGCACTGATGCAAATGATAACTCAGGCGTTTTGAAATATGTACGCATAGAGTTCGCAGGTATTGCTCTTAGCACTACTACCAATTCAGAAATCAATGGACTTACCCTGTATGGTGTAGGAAGTGGCACTACAATAGAGTATGTGCAGGTTTCTTATTCAGGTGATGACTCTTTTGAATGGTTTGGTGGCTCTGTAAACGGCAAATATTTGATAGCACATCGCGGTTGGGACGATGATTTTGATACAGACTTTGGTTTTTCAGGCAAGGTGCAATACGCAGTTTCTTTGCGTGACCCTTTGAAAGCTGATGCATCTACCTCTAACAGCTTTGAGTCTGATAACTTTGACCCGGGTACGCCTGCTACAGGTTCAGAAAACGGCTTGCCTCTTACTGCATGTATATTTGCGAACGTAAGTGTTTTTTTGACTGACCAAGCTACCTTGCCTACCTCAACAGGTTCAGGCCCTTATGGGCGTGCTATGCACTTACGTCGCAATACAGCTATTTCTATCTACAACAGTGTGTTTGTAGGGCATCCTGAAGGCTTGCGTTTAGATGGTGGTGCGGGTTCTACTTATGACAACTACAATGGTGGTACTATGAAGTTGAGTGGTCTTTATTTTGTGAACAATCCTACTGCTATCAGCACAGCTGGTGGTGCAGTATTGGTAGATGTTCAAAACATTTTTAACAATGTGAATAACAAAAATAGCATTACCACAAATGCAAATTTTGCCAATGTGAAACTCAATACAAGTTCGTTCAACCTTACTGCCCCTAACTTCCAACCTCAAGCAGGTTCGCCTCTTTTGACTGCCGCGAATGCCGCCTCAGTTCCTTCAGGCTTGACACAATCCAATTATATCGGCGCGTTTGATGGCACAAACAATTGGATGGCGGGTTGGTCAAACTTCGACCCTCAAAATACAGATTACTAACCTTGTTTAACTCCTAAACATATCAAAAAAGCACGAAACTATGTTTCGTGCTTTTTTTGTCGTGGGGCAGGCAAGGGCTTGAATGTGCCTTACCTGCCCAAAATCTCTTGGTAGGCTATCAAACCAATAGCCACGAGAGCTAATAAAACGCCTATGCGGTTTAATGTAGAAAGCTTTTCTTTGAAGATAAACAGCCCGCCCAAAGCTGAGAAAAGAATGATGGCAATATTGAACAAAGGGAAAAAGAATGCGCCATTATTGCCAAAATCAGACAAGGATTTTACCATAAAATAGAGCGAAAAGAAATTGGGTATGCCCAATGCAACGCCTCCCACTAAAGCGCGAAAAGGAGGTATGCTTTTGTTTTTCAAAAACTGTAACACAAGCACCAACACGCCCCAACTCCCTGCAGCAGCAAAGATAAGAATAGGCAAGGCGGTAGGACTTTCAGGGCGGCTATAGGCACTGTTCAAAAAATTCAAAGATGTGTCTATAATACCACTAAAAGCAAACACCCCCAAAGGCAACATTATAGCCCACAAGCTAAGACTTTTGGCGGTTTCAGGAATAGCAGCGTTGAGGGGTTGTTTGGGCGTGTTCTTCCACGAACTTGCTACGATAGCCACGCCTGCGAGTAGCAAGCCTATATAGTTCCAAACATCAAATACTTTGGTCGCATTGCGCAAGATAAACAAGCTAAACAAAATAGGAATGACCATCGATATTTTGACAAAAACGGAAGTTATTGTAACGCCTACCGCCTCTGTAGAAAGTGCCATCATGTAAAAAGTAACAATAAACAAAGCCCCCAACGCCAACGCATACACATACAGCGGATACGCAGGCGCTTGACTGCCTACAGGCGCGTGCTGAAAGTCAAAACATACGCCTATCACCACGCAGGTAAGGTAATTGCCAACTACGGCAGGAAAAGCAGGCACGCGGTAGCGCGAAAAAAGACGCAAAATAACGACTAAACATGCTGAAAAGAAAGCACCCAATACAAAATGGATATATACCATACGTTTACAAAATCTGTGTGCAAAGATAGTGGTATTTTTGTTTTTCTTTGCCTTTTCTCAGTTGTTGATGTTGTAAGGTTTGACAATTTTGAAACATAAAAGGCACACCACTCCATTCGTGATACGCCTTTTTGTTCTAATAGGGGAGAGTTAATTTATTTTAATGATTTGACCAACTTTCAATTCGCTTGAGGCAGTGAGGTTATTTATTTTGAGGAGTGTGTCTATAGGTACGCCGTATTTTGCGCTGATGATAGTCAATGTTTCACCAAGTGTTACGATGTGAATAGGCGTTTGACGTACTTTATTGCCTAAATGCGCAAAGTGTTGCGGCATCAATTTGAAATACTCACTTATCATGATTTGCGGTTTAGAAAAATCATAAATCAATAAAGGATTGATGCTATTGCCTTCGTAGCGTGTTTCGAGGTGCAAATGCGGACCTGTACTCCAGCCTGTAGAGCCACCAAAACCGACTAGCTGCCCAGCTTTTACAACTTGCCCTACTTCCACAGCGCGTTGGGAGAAATGCCCGTAAAGCGTTTCTAATCCATTGCGGTGGCGGATAACTACATAATTGCCGAAGCCTTGCCCGAAAGTAGAGATGCGAACAATGCCATCGAAGGTTGTATAAACGGGCGTACCCATTTTGAGGTCTAAATCTACACCATGGTGAAAAGAACCCCAGCGCGCACCGAAGCCTGATGTCTGCAATGTCTTGTCCAATGGAGCTGCCCAATGCTCGCCTTCTGCAACATTGTAAAGGCGTAGGTTGATGGTATCTTTGAATATAGAAGCATCTTTTTTATAGGGGTTGATGTTGTTCGAATCCCAAACTCTATAATATTCTGCTGATTTTACCCAGACGCTATCAATGTATAATTCTTCTGAAATGCGCACCAATTGTTTTTTACCCAATGTTCTTAAAAGGGTGTCGCGCTCCATCATGAAAGGTTTTTTGTATAATTTGAAACCTGTGTCTGATGCGCCTTCTGTGTCTATTTGTTCCAGAGCAGGGTTTTGAGAAATTTCTGGTGTATCAAATTGCAAAGGGCGTGTGCGGATAGTGTCTTTTTTGCTACTGTCTTTGGGTGATGTAGTAGCCGAAATTATTTTATTTTCTACAAATTTTTTAGGGTTTTCTATTTGAGCTTGTATAGTTGTAGCCAAGAGTAGCCCGAGTGATAGACATATAAACAATTTTTTCATAGACTTAGGAATTTTGGTAAAGCCATACAAGTATGGTCATAAATCGTACCAACTAAATTGTGGTACAACTTTTTGGTGGGAGTGTTTTTTTAGGCAAGTGAACCGACTTCTAACTCGGCTAAATAGCGTTCGGCATCGAGTGCCGCCATGCAACCTGACGCGGCGGCAGTTACTGCTTGCTTGTAGGTTTTGTCCTGCACATCACCACAAGCGAATACGCCTGCTATGTTGGTACGAGTCGCGCCTTTTTCGGTTATCAAATATCCTTGCTCGTCAGTAGTAAGGAAATCTTTGAATATGGCAGTATTTGGATTGTGTCCAATGGCTACAAAAAAACCGCTTATAGGCAAGTCTTGCGTGGTTTTGGTTATAAGGTTTTCTACGCGGACTGCTTCGACCACCTCCTTGCCTACCACCTCTACAGGCGCGGAGTTCCAAAGAATTTCGATGTTGGCTTTATTTTTCACGCGGGCTTGCATGATTTTAGAGGCACGCATTTCGCCACGCCTTACTATCAAATAGACTTTTTCGCAAATATTGGCTAAATAAGAGGCTTCTTCTGCTGCGCTGTCGCCTCCACCTACTATAGCTACAGGCTTGTTTTTGTGAAAAAAGCCATCGCATACAGCGCAGGAAGAAACGCCGCCGCCGATATCGCGCAGGCGTGTTTCAGAAGGCAAACCCAACCATTTTGCAGACGCGCCTGTGGCTATGATGAGTGCGTCTGTTTGCAATGTATGTCCGTTATCTATAGTTACTGTTTTTTGTCCGTTGCTAAAATCTACCGCTATTGCGAAGCCGTTTCGGACATCAGTATCAAAGCGTTTCGCTTGTGCTTCGAGGTCGCTCATCATCATTTGTCCATGAATACCTTGTGGATAGCCTGGGAAGTTTTCAACCTCGCCTGTGAGCATGAGTTGTCCACCCGGTTCATTTCCTTGATACATAACGGGTTTTAGTCCTGCTCTTGCGGCATAAATAGCGGCTGTATAGCCGGCTGGACCTGAACCTATAATAAGACAATGTACTTTTTCCATCAATTTAAAGGGTGTATGGTTTATGGTTGTATATTTAGACTTTTTGCAAAAATACTTTTCCCTATTTCTGTGAGGTCTTAAGAAAAACTTCCGCAAGGAGTCTATATTGCGTGCAAAGATAGTACAACTTTGTTATAAAACACAAAATCCTTACGTATTCCGATAGAACAAGCAAGGATTGCGTATTTGTGGGGCAAAAATTAGAAGCGTTTTTCGTCTGATACGGTAAGACGTGTACGTCCTTTAGCGCGGCGGCTTGCTATTACGCGGCGACCATTTTTGGTAGCCATACGCTCGCGAAAGCCATGTTTATTTTTACGCTTGCGATTCGAGGGTTGGAAGGTTCTTTTCATTTCTTTGTCTTTTTTTTAGGACTGCAAATTTAGCTTGTATTTTCTAAACTACAAAATTTTTTTTATTAAAGTTGAAAAAATATATGCCGCTTACCCTTTTAAGTGATAGGTGATAGCTTTTGCGTATATGTTTTATGACAGACTTCTTGCGAAAGGGCTGCATTTCAAAACCTTTTCTTAAGACTCCCCTTGCCCTCTCCGACTTTGAAATGCACCCTGAGAAAGTCTAATTGTTAAGACCACATAGAAAAAGAACAGACAAAAAAGAACAGTCTTTCAAAAATATGCACAAAAGCCTTTATCTTTGTGGAATAATATTGCTCCAACACTTTATGTGCCTCAAAATAGATATACATACCCATATCATTCCTGAAAAAATACCGCAGTTCCGCGAAAAATTTGGTTACGGCGGTTTTGTTACCCTTGACCATCACCGCCATTGTAGAGCGCGGATGATGATAGACGGCAAGTTTTTTAGAGAAATCCATGACAATTGTTGGTCGGCTGAAACGCGCTTGGCGGAATGCGATGGCTTTCAAGTAGATGTGCAGGTACTTTCTACCATTCCTGTTATGTTCAGTTATTGGGCAAAGCCTGCGGACTGTTTAGAGGTGTCGCGTTTTTTGAATGACCACATAGCCGAGATTTGCCAGCGTTATCCAGACCGCTTTGTGGGATTGGCTACTGTGCCTATGCAAGCCCCTGACCTCGCTATTGCGGAGCTAGAGCGATGTGTAAAACAGTTGGGTTTGGTAGGGGTAGAGATAGGCAGTCATGTGAATAATATGAACCTTTCTGATGAGGCTCTCTTTCCTTTTTTTGAAGCAGCGGCTGATTTGGGCGCGGCAGTTTTTGTACACCCTTGGGACATGATGGGGCAAGACCGTATGCCAAAATACTTCCTGCCTTGGCTTATTGGTATGCCTGCCGAAACCTCTTTGGCTATCTGCTCTATGATTTTTGGTGGTGTTTTTGAACGATTGCCAAATTTGAGGGTAGCATTTGCGCACGGTGGTGGCGCGTTTCCTGCTACGATTGGGCGTATTGAACAAGCCTTCAAAACACGCCCCGACCTCTGTGCGATTGACAACAACGTGAACCCACGCGATTATATAGGCAAGTTTTTTTTGGACACCCTCGTACATGATGCCGAGGCTGTCCGATATTTGATACAGGTTATTGGTGAAAAATCATTGGCGTTAGGAACGGATTACCCATTCCCGCTTGGCGAACTGCAACCTGGAAAACTTATCGAAAGCATGCACGACTTGTCGCCTGCTACAAAATCAAGGCTTTTAGGTGGCTCGGCACTCGACTGGTTGAATATGTCTGCCGAACCTTTTTTGAAAAACAGAAAAGCCTACCGCGATTTTTTTTAGGCACGCGTGGCACGCGTGGCACGCGTGCATTTCAAAACCTTTTCTTAAAACCTCACCCTCCCCAATTTGGAAAGGGTGTACACCCTTTTCAGTGCTTCATCAGAGGGCGGAAGCCAAAAAATACTGTAGTTACTGCCTACTTCTTTGGGTGAAAATTTGGGCGTAAAGATGCGATGACCATTTTCGTCTTTGGTTTCTACCAAATGCAGTTTTTCGATGGGTTCATAACGTAGCCGGCTCGTTTCTGCACTTACAATCTTGCAAGGATAATCTTTATGCACTTTCAGCAATAAAGTATTGTTTTGAGCATTTCTGGAACGCCTTGTTTTGAGGTTGGTGGAGTGCGTTTTGAAGTGGGCAGGCAAGCGTTTTTCTGTGTGTGCTTTTTCAAATTCCTCAATCGTAAAGAAATAACCGCCTCGGTGCCTCGTTTTTACAAAATAACTTGCCTCCTCGCCTGCCTGTAGTGGCGGATTGAACGTAATGCTCCATTCGTTGATTTGAGGCGTGAGGCGTCTGATTTCATAGCCAACCTTGCCTGCATAATCGGTAGGGATTTGCTGAAAATCTATTATCTCAAAACCATATTTTTGATTTCTGCTACCTTGCTTACCTTTACGCGCAAAGTCTGTTTAGTTTCGCGCTCTACTACAAGTTCTGCTTTTTCCACATCAGGATAGATAAATTCTGTGCCTTGAAATAGTGTATATTCAAATATATCAGGTTTGCCTTTTGTAATAAATTCCTCGCGCTCCTTACCACTAAAAAACAAATATAAATCGTCAAGGTTCTCGCTTTTGAAAGTCTTTTCTTCCAAATCTCCATAAAATAATTGTGAAAGAATAGCCACAGAGTATGGATTAGGCAAGTTGAGTTCGCTTTGTATAGCTTTCGCCACGTGTTCGTATTTCACTCTGTTCGAGCTGGGTTTGGGAAAAGTAGGCATAAATCCATTTTTTAAACGGCTCTACTTTTGTTCTATACCACTGCGCAAAAGGTTTATTTCATATTCGTATTTTCTTGCAAAATTAAAGCATTATTTCAAAACTTTTATCTTTTCGAATTTTGGTGCTAAAAGTAGTGTAAAAAGTGGTGTAAAGATAAATGTAAATTATGCAAAAAAAGTATAGCTTTGCACCAGATTAAACTATACCAAATGGATTACACTACTTTCAAAGATTGGTGGCTCGAGCTACAGGCATCTATACAACCAAGCGACACAAATATTCTCAAAAGCCGTAAATTCTCACGCACTTTGCTGCTGGACTATCTCGGACTCGACTCGGACTATTATGCGCTGCATCAACTTGATGCGGCATGGGACGGCGGTATCGACCTTGCCTGCTTCATAGAAGGCGAAGAATACGAAAGTGACCCCGACTCCAACGAAGGCGACACATGGTTCATAGTGCAAAGCAAATACGGACTGTCCCATAATTTTGTTACAGCCCTGAAAGGGGATACACAAAAGATGATAGACACGTTTTTTTACGACGGCAGAGTTTCTGACTTGGCAAAAGATGTAGTTAGCAAAGTACGCAACTTTTTAGACGAAAAAAATATCGACATCGAAAAAGATAAATTTGTGTTCTTGTTCTTGACAGAAGACGAACTCAATGCAAATGGACTTGTCGAAATGGACAGACAAGAACAGTATTTCAAAACCGAACTTGCCAAAATAAAACCCGACTTGCCTACCATATTCGAGATGCGGGCGGTTTCCATTCAACACGTCTTTGAAAACTGCAGCAGTCAAGCACAAAAAGCTATCGAGGATAGAAAAGTGATTGAACTCATAGGCAGGAGCATTGAACAGTCTAATATGCTTGTCGCTTCAGTAAACATTTATGAAATTTATATGTTCATGAAAAAGTATTATTTTGACTCTGGACACAACATAGACGGACTGTATGAAAAGAACGTCAGGAACTTTTTAGGTACAAAAAACAAAATAAACAAGGGCGTACAACAAACCCTGCAAGACCCTGAAGAACTCGAAAACTTTGGGCTATACAACAACGGCATCACGATAGTGGTAAGCCATTACAACAAACAAGCAGGCGATAAAATGAGCCTTACCAATCCTTATATCGTGAATGGCTGCCAAACGACCAAAAGCATTTGGCAAGTACTGGGTGCGGAAGAAAACGGCGGCAAAGTAGTAGATGGCGACTTACACAGGCGTTTCTCAAAAGGCAATTTGATAGTCAAAATAGCCTTAGCCCAAGACGAAAAACTATTGGAAAAAATAACGCGCTATACCAACAGCCAAAACGCCGTAAAGGAAAAAGACTTTATTTCGCTCTCTGATGATTTCCAAGAATGGAAAGATACATTGCGAAACAAACACAACATTTTCTTAGAAATTCAGCGCGGTTCGTGGATTGTCGAGCAGGCAAGGCTCAGAAGCCAAAACTTGCCTACCCCCAATAAAATAGAGGCAGAAGAGTTGTTGAAAATATTTGGCGCGGGCTGGCTCGGTGAGGCAGGCAAGGCATTCGGCAATGCCAAGCTATTCGCACCAGGCGGAAGCATGTACAAGACTATAGTAAACCAACCTATGTTTGGAACAGACGACTTGTATGCGAGTTTCTGTTTAGCACAAAAAGCTGTAGAATACAGAAGCGACTTAGCCAGTTTCAAATTCTTGTTTTGCCGTACTTTGGTTCGTTTGGTTTCGCTGTTTATCCCTGTCGGCAGAGACCAACAACAAACGACTATCATCACCCAAACTATCCTCAAACTGAAGCAAGAACGTGCAGGAGAGTTTTTTGATAAATTGGCTTCGCTTGCCCTCAAAGCTATCAATTCATACAACAACATCAATGGCAATAATAGCTACGCCAAAGAACCAGATATGGCATTGGCAAGCAATTTGAATGCTTTTGTGAAAAGTCCTAAATTTGGAAAAGACGCAGATTATACCCCGAAATTTGAAAGAAATTTTGAGGCGATGGCTCTTTTAGCAGAAGATTACAAAACAGACGTTGACAATCTTCTCAGAACGATTATATACACAAGCATCATTCAGACACCGAAAGAGTATGCCTTGGCAATCCCTGAACTACAGCATTTGGCGCAACTGCCTAAAGTAAAATGGACTACCATTTGCGATGAGTTGAATGTGCCTGCAAGAAATGCCTCTGCACGCGAGGTATTGAAGCGTTGGGTGTCTAGAAACAAGCCTGCATGGTTGCCCGTCCCTTCGTATGAGCAAAAAGACTGAAAAATTTACTTTTACGCGCCTTGCCTACTTTTTCTGTAGAAAAAGCGCGTAAAGTCAGTTTTTTATTTTGTTTTATACTGTCTTTGCAAAACAAAATGACACTACATGGCAAATGAATACGATGTAATCTTCAAGGAAAACTTAGAAGCGTTTTTCTTGCCTCTTTTTGCGCAAATTACACAAACCGATTTTGCGCAAACCGAAGATATAAATGTCGAACTACAAGCTACTCTCGAGCGAAAAGCTGACTTTTTGAAAAAAGTTCTTGTCGCATAACCCTATATTTTGCATCTCGAAATGCAGTCTAAAAATGACTCGCGCATGTTGATGCGCATGGCAACCTATCATGCACTTTTGCGCGAAAAATACAAGTATGAACCGCCTATAAAGCAGTTTATGCTCTACGTAGGCAAGGAAAAAATGACCGTGAAAGCCCAAGATACAGATTTGGGCAATCATTAGACAAAGCCTATATACAAGAAGGCATACGCAGATTCGTAGAAACGAAATATGCCGAAAAAGATGATTTTGCGGGCATGATAGGCTTCATCGTCAAAGGAAAACCAGAAAATATTGTCAAAAATATAAAGAAAAAAGTCAAGGCGTATCATCTTTTTCCCGAAAGCGAAGCCTTATTGCATGAACCTATCCCATCGAGCTATCTTTAGCTCGGTGGGGTTTTTCAATTTTTTACCCTTTGGTTTACTTTTACACTACTCTTTACACTACTTTTGGCAGTAATTTTTACACTACTTTTTTTTAGCTTGTTTGTTAAAATAAGCGGGTTTAGCTTTGCACCAATAAAACGAAAAAAGTAATATGAACCCACCCAACAAAACGAAGTGGATATGGAGAAACAGGATATGCCTGAAGACATCAGCACAATAGATAAATTGTTTGCTGCCTTGCCTGCCAGCCTCCAAGAAAATGAAGATGTAAAAGCCTGTTACCGCAATTTGTATGAAGTGGTTGATGCGTATGCCGTTATGATGGAGGAGCTGATACAAGCGCAAAAAAACAGCCCTAATGATGGCGAAGACTTAGCTATGGAGATGCAAGGTCTGCAAAGCATGATGAGTTTTGCGCAAAAAATGAAGCCTCTCTCGGAGCGTATGAGCGCACTTAAAGCAAAATTTGAAGGCATCAAAAAAGAGCTTACGGTTAAAGAAGCACGAAAGCCGAACTAAAAACCTTGATGACACGGTTTGCTATCAAAACAAGTGCTTTTATTTTCCTATTCTTGGCTTTTGCTTCGCCTTTCATCTTTCCGTCTGAAATTTTAATCAAACTGTGTATTTACGGCTTTTACGCTTCGTTTTTTGTGGTAGGTTTGGGGCATCTTATGGCTTTTTCGCCGACCGCACAAGCCTTGCATGACACGTTGTCTAAAACGGCAGTATATGCTCGAAAAGATGTTATGTAGTTTTAGAGTCTTTAGAAATAATTTTATAAAGGTTTAATAGACTTCTTTCGAAAATCCCTTCTCCTCTCTCGGAAATGAAATACTTTCGCAAGAAGCCTAATAGACAAAAATGCCCCTCATTGAGGGACATTTTTGTGATAAGTTTAGCAATACTTAGTTTATTGATTGATTGATTTATTCGAAAGTGATAGGCAATGTGAAATAGCTATCTACAGCATTTCCATTTTGGATACCTGCGTTCCACATACTGCTCATGAGGTCTATTACGCGCATGGCTTCTTCATCATAATCTTTACACAAGCCTCTTACGATTTTGATGTCTGTTATTTTGCCATCTTTTCCTACAACGAATTTTATGTATATCTTGCCTGCGCCACACGCACCTTTTGTATATTTTAGGTTGTCTATAATAAATTTTTTCAAGGCTTTTTTTCCGCCTTTAAATTTTGCTACTTGCTGTACGACTGTATAAATTTGGTTGGAGTCTTCTACTTTACCCACTTTTACATCTTCACTTCTGGCAGGTGAATCCTCTATTATTTCTCCACCTCTTGCGGGTGTTTCCGTATTCGTTGTACTATTTTTTGGGGCGGTTTCTTTTTGTGTTCCTTTCTTTTTCTCGAGTTCTACATCGGCATCGTAACTTTTAGTTCTTGCGGGGGTGTGTACCATGCCTTTCATTTGTCTATTTCCTGTGCTTGGTACGGCATAATTGCTTACGCCTTCGGGCAATGGCAGGGGTTGTTTAACAGCAGTAACCTTGCCTGTATTGTTGCGCACTTCGTTGTCTATGGCTATGAAAGACGTGTATTCGGTAAGGAGATTGTAGCGCAATCCTAAGTCTGTAACCATTTTCACTTGTTCGGTGCTTGGGTAAAGGCGGTTGTAATCGTTCAGTGTGCGGATTTTGTTTCTTGCCCAAAGGTAGCGGATAGCTTGTGTATTTTGGCTGTTTGCTTCGCCTACATTGAAGGTTTTGGTATAAGGTTTATCGCCTGAGATGCCTGAAAGCGTGATAGTGCCGTTTGCTTTCCCTTTGTATTTTCCATAGACTACGATAGGTCTTTCAGCGAATACGTCAGGCACTGTCATAGGTTCTACATCATATACATCAAAGCCGTTGTATTTTATATTGATGCGTGTAAGTACGGGGTGTTCGATGTATTTTTGGAATTTTTGAGCGACCTTGCCCGCCTCATTTTCATTATAGACAAAGAACGGTTCGCCTTGCCCTACGTGCGCCATACCTTCTACAAGATAGCGGTTTACGGCACTTCCTATGCCAAAAGCAAACAAATTGGCTTCATTTAACTTGCTGCGTATCAATTCAAATGCTTCTTTCTCTACAGTTATATAGCCGTCAGTTACGACTACAAAGCTGCGCGAAAAGCCTGCGCTTTCTTTGAACTCAAGAGCGTTTTTCAATGCAGGCAAGAGGCGTGTGCCGCCGCTTCCGCGTTGTTGATTGATGACTTCTATCGCTTTGTCTATATTGGCTTGGTTGGCAGGCAAGGATTCAGGACTCATCATTTTGTTGCTACTTTCGAAAAGCATTACATTGAAGCGGTCAGTTGGACGCAACTTGCCTATCAAATTCTTCATCAATTCTTTGGTAACGGCAAGCGGGAAGCCGTGCATAGAACCCGAAACATCTACGATAAACACATATTCGCGTGGCGGAATTTGGTTGTCGTTGGGTGCTTTGGGAGGTTGCATCATTATCATAAAGAATTTTTCGGACTCGCTGCTGTAAAGTGTCTCTTCTGCATTTGCGGTGGCATTTTCTGCTTCATAAAGCATCATGCCTGTTTCTACTTGTCCACCTGCGAGGCGATAGCGTACTATTACATCACGATTGCCGCCATTTTTTTCTTTTTTGTCTAAGCCTATTTTAGCCAAATTCTTGCTTGCATAATTGATGTCTGTTTTGTGTGATAGGCAAGTTATTTCTTGTATTGGCAAACCTGCGTTCAGCACAGCATTAAAATCAAACGTATAAAGCGGTGCTTTTCCTTCTTTAGTATAAGGATTCTCAACCCACTTTTCGCTTGAGGTGCTTGCGATGATAGGCGTTTCTGAATAACGCGGCCCCACGACAGTCGGATACGCAAATTCATATACACCTTCGTTGGGTTCGAGCAGCTCTGTATAGCGCAATTCCACCTTGATTTCATCATTGGGCATGATGTTTGCCACATTCATTTGAAATACATTGGGATTGATTTGCTCCAATAAAGAAGCCGTTTTGCCTTCTTCTTTGGCAGCCTCGTATTGTTGACGCGCCTTGTTTTTCTCTTCAATTCGGGCAATCAATTTACGCGAACCGATGGTCATTGTCATGGCATAAACGGCAGATTTGGTAGAACCGGGAAACACATAAATGGCTTCGATGGCTTCCTTGCCTTCATTTTTATAAACTTGTGTAACCCGCACATCGGCTATCGTGCCTGCTATGTTTACGCTCGCCTCTGTATGTTTCAAAGGCATCTGCTCGGTTTTGGAGTCTTTGCTTTTCACCCAAAAATAGGGCGAAAGTGTTTTATCAACAGGTTCTTTTTGGGCTGTGGCATATTGCGCACAGAAGCAAACGAATAGGAGGAGTAGCTTTTTCATATTGTTCAGTTTTTTGTTTCTTTGTATAGGGTACTGCGGGTAGGGGGTTTTGTTACAAGGTAGGCATTTTTTTTTTATTGCATGCATATTTAGTAAAATAATAACAAAAACTTGTCTGTGTAAATTTTCTATTGCGCAACCTGTAGCGAAAACAACGGAACTTGTATCACAGACGAGCCGCCTCTGATACACATAGCCAAATCCTTACGACTGAAAGCAAAGAATATGATACACAAGGCACAGAAGGCTATACTGCTGACGAGGCAGTCCGCAATAACTTTTTAAGCTCCGACAATTTTAGTGGCGCAAGGTATAAACCACATAGAAAGATGTGGCACACAGTGTTTCGGGCTATGTTCTCTATGTGGTTCAACACAAAATTTGTCAGGGTACCATTTGTTTTGAAATGCACTACACTTTTTAAAAATTTTATCTGCCTATATTTTTTTGCAAAGTGAGTTATTGAAGATTTTATCTACCTATATTTTTTTGCAAAGTGGGCTGTTGAAGACTTTAAATGCCTATATTTTTTTGCAAAGTGGGCTGTTGAAGACTTTAAATGCCCATATTTTTTTACAAAGTAGGCTGTTAAAGACTTTAAATGCTCATATTTTTTTGCAAAGTGGGCTGTTGAAGACTTTATTTGCTTATATTTTTTTGTAAAGTGGGCTATTGAAGACTTTATTTGCCTATATTTGTGTATTGATAGCCAATATTTACGGTATTTTAACTTGTATTTTTATGTATTTATTATTTAAACGTTTAGCAGACATTATATTTTCATTTTTATTGTTGCTTATTTTCTTTCCTGTTACGCTACTTATTACGTTGTTGCAGGCAAGGAAAGGTAAAGTATTTTTTACACAGCAACGTGTAGGATATAAAGGTGTTTTGTTTATGGTGTATAAATTTCAAACTATGCAAGAACTATATGATTTACAAGGAATGCCCTTGCCTGATGCCATACGTATAACAAAAATAGGACGTTTTTTGCGCAAGACATCACTTGATGAATTGCCACAGCTTTTGAATATTTTGCGAGGCGACATGAGTTTTGTTGGACCGCGTCCACTTTTGCCCGAATACGTTTTACTTTATGATAAACGGCAGGCAAGTCGCCACAATGTACCACAAGGATTGACAGGATGGGCGCAAATACATGGACGCAATGCTTTAAATTGGCAAAAACGCTTAGCACTTGATGCGTATTATGCTGAAAATGCTTCTTTTATACTTGATATTTTTATAATAATAAAAACCGTTTGGCTTTTGATAGCCAAACGGAATGGAGATGTATTAGCTGAAAAATTTAAAGGCAATTAATTATTTTGGCGATACTATATTTGTAAAGATATTTGTCTTACAAAGACATTGAACAATGCACAAAATAGCGGTACTTAGGTTTTTTATCAAACAATGTATAGCTTTATGTTTATAAAAACACCATTTTTTTGATAATGAAACAGCTTTTCAAATAAAATTCATTTTTTATTTGCCGATACAGAACTTAGAAAAAATAAAATCTAATAGGTCATTGTTTGTAATTTCGCCTACTATTTCGCCTAGCTGATAGATAGCTTCGCGGAGGTCGCTTGCTATCATTTCGGTAGGCAAGTGGCTATCTATAGCATTGCATACTATCTGCAATGCGTTAGCGGCGTTTTGTAAGCAGTGCAGGTGGCGGGCATTACTGACTATGATTTGCGATTCATGTACATTCATAGCTTGTACATGTGCCGAAAGCGCGTCTTCAAGTTGGGACAAATTTTGTTTTGTATGGGCAGAGATAGCCAAAAAACGGGCGTTTGACTCAAACACTTTCAATTTTTCGGTTGCAACCAAATCTATTTTGTTTCCTACTAAATAATAAGGGATTTGGTACGCCTGTATATCGATTTCTGCTTCTTGTAGTTCGGGGAGGGAAGTAGTTTGAGCATCAAAAAGATATAAGATACATTGAGCTTCCTGTATTTTTTTCAGTGTACGTGCTATGCCCAATTTTTCGATAGCATCTTCAGTTTCTCTTAAGCCTGCAGTGTCTATAAATCGGAAGCAGATGCCGTTTATATTCTTCTGTTCCTCTATAGTATCACGTGTGGTGCCGGCTATAGTAGATACTATGGCGCGGTCTTCGTCTATGATTGCGTTTAATAGTGTGGACTTTCCTGCGTTTGGCTTGCCTACGATGGCTACAGGAAAGCCGTTTTTCATGACATTGCCTAAGCGAAAAGAGGCTGCCATTTGTTGGATAATGTTTTGCAGGGTTATAACTTGCCTGCGTAGGTCGGTACGGTCAGCAAATTCCACGTCTTCTTCTGAAAAGTCCAATTCCAATTCCAATAATGCCGCTAAACGGATAATATCTTCTCGGAGTTGCTTGATTTTAGTGGAGAAACCGCCTCGCATTTGTGATATGGCTAGCTGATGGGCGGCGGCAGAGTCTGCTATTATCAAGTCTGCAATGCCTTCGGCTTGTGCCAAGTCCATTTTGCCGTGCAAAAATCCGCGTTGGGTGAACTCGCCTGCTTGTGCTATCCTTGCGCCTTTTTCAAGTATGAGGCGCAAAAGTTCTTTGATGATGAATGGCGAGCCATGGCAGCAAAATTCTATAATATCCTCGCCTGTGAAAGAGCGTGGCGCGTGGTAAACGCTCAACATGACCTCATCTAATACTTTATTGGTATCAGGATAGCAAATTTTAGTATAAAAGAGTTGGTAACTCTTGAGTGTTTTGGTGTCAGGGGCAGCAAGTTTTTTGCTTGTTAGTGTTTCGGCTATAGGTATAGCTTGCCTGCCCGACAATCGAATGACAGCAAGCGCACCCACACCCGCAGGGGTAGCAAGTGCGACTATAGTGTCTTCTTTAGAGTATAATTGCTTCATAGATTATCTTACGTACACCCTTCTTGCCCAATCGATGTACATATTTGTTTCTTCGCGGCTGATTTTCATGGCATCGCCTATTTGATAAATGAGGTTTTGTTCTTCTAATACGAACTTGCCGTCAACAAAGCCTATGCCTATCAATTCCATGAGTGCCGAAACTTTAGATTTACTGTTAATGAACTTGTTGCAAATCTCTTCAATCGATACATCAAGGTATTGAATATCTGTATCGTCCAATTCAAGCTCGCGCTTCATAGACTCAAGCAGCACCATCTCTTGCTTAGAAATCATACTGTCAATAGAAATGATTTTTTTTGCAAGCGTTAGAAAAGCAATTTTTTCTTCTTGTTTAAGGAGATTGAGAAACATACAGTAAAAGGGGAAAAGAGTTTTTGAGGGGTGAGGGGTGAGGAGTGAGAGGTGAGGAGTGAGGAGTGAGGAGTGAGGAGTGAGAGGTGAGGAGTGAGGAGTGAGGAGTGAGGAGTGAGGAGTGAGGGGTGAGGGGTGAGG
>Ga0163154_10001917_pt1 | contig 31247 bp, 24 predicted proteins | sample OliLakLV19MP9P1_FD_148649 | JGI IMG/M metagenome (GOLD analysis project Ga0163154, IMG submission 148649) | Freshwater microbial mat bacterial communities from Lake Vanda, McMurdo Dry Valleys, Antarctica - Oligotrophic Lake LV.19.MP9.P1 | ecosystem: Environmental > Aquatic > Freshwater > Lake >... | reverse complement strand
GCAATTCGCCAAACCTAAATAATGACTGACGTCGCGCACTATAACGCCTGCGTTAATTAAACCATTCCAGCTTGCTTTCGCATCATCCACGCGAAACACCAGGAAATTGGCGGCACTGGGCCAAACGTGGCGAACCGCCGGATGGGCGGCTAATGCGGCGCTCAATCGTTGCCGTTCGGTTCGAGTTGTCTGTAAATGCTGCAGGCGTGCGATTGTTGCGTCTACCCCCAATGCGGAAAGCACGGCGGCCACACAAGGCGTAGCGAGTGGATAAGGCGCCATAATGCGACGGATCAGGCTGATGATCGAATTGGCGGCAATTAATGCACCGATGCGCGCGCCCGCCAATCCGTAGGCCTTCGATAAAGTGCGCAGCACCAGCAAATTCGGATACAAGTCCAACATTTGGGTTAAGGACGGCGTATCAGCAAACTCTGCGTAGGCTTCATCCACCACCACCAAGGCACGGCCAGCGACGCCTGCGAGCAACTCGGTGATTTGCGCGATGGGCACGCTTGCACCGGTGGGATTATTGGGTGTACACACGAAAATCAACTTGATCGGATGCAAGGTGAGCGCGGCCAACAACGCTGGCACATCAAGCGCGAAGTCATCAGCTGCACGCAAAGGGACCGATACCACCGCGGCGCCTTGCACAGCGGCGGCGACCGCGTACATGCCAAAGGTCGGCGGTGAAATCAGCACGGCGTCGAGTTCAGCCCGGCAAAATGCACGTACCAGTAAATCGATGGCCTCATCGCTGCCGCGGCCGACAAATAATTGCTCGGGACGCACGCCGTAAATATCGGCCAAACGGTCTAATAATACGGCCGGCTGCGGATCCGGATAGCGGTTTAGGCCGAGCGTATCGTCGCTGAAGGGTGCATACGGCGATTCGTTGGCGTTTAACATCACCGATGCCCTGCCCGCCTCCATGCGCGCTGAGCTGTACGGCTTCAGGTGCCGCAATTCGGGCCGGGCTAAATCGAGTACGTTCATGGCCGACCTTCCAGGGCAATGGCCCGCAAACGGAGTTGCACCGCCAGCGCATGCGCGGTCAGGCCCTCGGCATTGGCGAGCGTGATGGCGGTTGGGCCTATGCCCAGCAAACCTTCGGCGCTAGCTTCTTGCACGGTGACCAGTTTTTGGAAGCTCTGCACTGATAATCCGCTCAAAGTGCGGGCGTGGCCGTAGGTGGGCAGCACGTGATTGGTGCCGCTGGTGTAATCGCCCAAGGATTCTGGCGTGTAGCGACCGAGAAAAATTGAGCCGGCATTTTCTACCGACAGCAGCAAACGACGCGGATCAGCCACATTTAGTATGAGGTGTTCGGGTGCATAGTCATTCGAGACCTGCACCGCGCTGTCCAAACTGTCAACCAAAATAGCGCGGCTATGGGTGAGCGCGGCACTGGCTTGCGCGAGGCGCGGAAGTCCTTGCAACAACTCACGCAAGGCTTCATTGACGGATTCGATCAGCGCGGCACTTGGCGTGAGCAACAAGGCCTGCGAATCGGCACCATGTTCGGCCTGCGAGAGCAAGTCGGCGGCGACAAACTGCGCGTCCGCCATCGCGTCGGCAATCACCAAAACCTCGGACGGGCCGGCCGGCATATCGATCGCCACACCATTGGGCTCTTGCGAAACCGCCAACTTGGCCGCGGTCACAAAGGCGTTACCCGGCCCGAATACCTTGTCACAGCGTGGTACACGCCGCGTGCCGTAGGCCATCGCGCCGATCGCTTGGGCGCCGCCCAATTTGAATATTTGGCGAACGCCACAGGCCTTTGCCGCGTACAAAACGGCCGGGTCGGCGCTGCCATCGGCGCGCGGTGGCGTGCATAAGACGATTTCGCGGCAGCCGGCCAAGCGTGCTGGCACGCACAACATCAATGCTGTCGAAGGCAAAGGCGCACTGCCGGCCGGCACATACAGACCGACTTTGACGATGGGCAAGGGCAAGCGTTCACACATCACGCCGGGCGCGGTGGAAAGTGCGATTGGCTGCGGTCGTGTTTCGCGGTGGAAACGTTCGATGCGCCTGCGCGAATCATCGATTGCGGTTTTTAACTCGTCGCTAAGCAAAGCCTCGGCGGCGGTAAACTCGGCGTCTGAGACGGCTAAATCGTCCAACTCGCAGCCATCAAAGCGGCGGGTCAGCAGGCGCAGCGCGTCATCGCCGTCGGCGCGCACCTGATCGAGAATGCGACGTACGCCATTCACCAGTTCGGCGCTGCTGCTGCTGGATGGGCGCGCCAGTGCCTCATTGCGTTCGCTGGCGTTGGCATCGGCCCAGGAAATACAGCGTAGTGTCGAAAATATTGAATTCGTGCTCATGCCAGCATTTTCTCCACCGGTAATACCAACAGGTTAGTGGCGCCTGCCCGTTTGAGGTCTTCTAAGTGTTGCCAAGTAATCCCTTCGTGACATACCGCTTGAATAGCCAAACTGTCTGGCGGCGTATCCAAACGCATCACGGTGGCAGGATCGCCCTTGGGCAGCGTTGCCAGTACCTCGGCCAGGTTCTCGCGAGCGACCTGCAGCAATACCAATTTGGATTCGCGCACGCGAATCACGCCATCGATGCGCCGCAGCAGGGAATCGCGCAATTCTGCGCGCTCATCGGCATATTCCTGACGGGAGCCGATTAAGACCGACTGACTATCGAGAATGGATACCGCTTCTCGTAATTGGTTGGCGATGAGTGTTGCGCCTGAAGATACTAAGTCGCAGATCACATCAGCAGTCCCTAAACGCGGCGCGATTTCCACCGAGCCGTTAAGTACGACGATCTGCGCGCTGACTCCATTTGCGGACAGGTATTCACCAAGCAAATGCGGATAGCTGGTCGCAATACGCTGTCCGGCGAGGTCTTGCGGGCCATTGTATTCCTGTTCTTGCGGCACCGCGATGGATAGTCGGCAACGACCAAATCCGAGTTCGCGCAGTTCGACGAAAGCCGCGTCGCCTTTTTTCTCGGCTTCGATGCGATGCTCGCTGGCGACATTGCGACCGACAATACCCAGCTCGCACACACCTTGTGCAATTAAACCGGGAATATCGTCGTCGCGAACCAATAATAGGTCGATTGGGAAAGACTCACCAAAACAAAACAACTTATCACGACTTTGGCGAAACTTTAGGCCACAGCGCGTTAATAGATCCTGCGAAGCCTCGGAGAGTCTGCCGGATTTTTGCACTGCAATTCGTAGCCTGTCTCTGGGCTTGGTCATAGCATGTGATCGGTTAGAAATTTGGAATCGAGATTAAAGAACTTAATGATGCGGTCTGCTTTGCTCACCACATCCCACGATTGAAGTTTTCTACTTTTCAGGGTCGGTCGAAGGCCATGGTCCAGCGCGCTTGAGCCGTTCGGCGGCGAGCGCGTAACCGCCGTGCTCGCCGCTGAGAAAACGCGCGACGCGGCCAATGGTGGTCACACTAACCGCGGTGCGATCGTGGATTTCCCGATAGGCCACCTCGTCTTGCAGATACGGCACCACGCGCCAACGATCGGTGAGGGCTTCCAACTCCGCCGGCGTGGTCAAATCACGCAGAAAGGCGCGCACCTCATCCACACTGCGCAAGGTGAGCAGGCCCTCGCAAAGAAAATCCAGCGGAGTGACCTGACTCACCTCCGGTTGCACTGCGCGTCGTTTCATTGTGTATTAGTGCGTTATTACAATGGCGCGGACCATAGCGGGCCAAAGTAGATTGGTCAATACGCTCAGCGGTCCCCAACGGCTCGTGTGATCGACAGACCGTGCGCCTACCTAACCTACTCCGTGCGCTAGGGCCTTGATTCCGCTGGCTGGCGCCTTCAGCATCAAGCCTATTCAGGATTGGCGGACAGCAAGTTATGAACAGTGACGATATTCGCCTGGTGGAAGTCGGGCCGCGCGATGGCCTGCAGAACGAGCAGGTGGCGGTGTCGACCTTGCAGAAGATCGAACTGATCGAACGTCTGGTCAGGGCTGGTCATCGGACCGTGGAAGCGACCAGTTTTGTCAGCCCCAAGTGGGTGCCGCAAATGGCGGATGCGGCCGAGGTCTATGCTGGAATTGATCGGCAGGCAGGCGTCAGCTATCCCGTTTTAGTGCCCAATTTGCAGGGTTACGAGCGCGCACGCGCGGTGGGCGTGAGCGAGATTGCGGTATTCGCGGCCGCATCGGAGGCGTTTAGCCTGCGCAATATCAACGCCAGCGTGGCGCAATCTCTGCAGCGTTTTGCACCGGTGGCGGAACGTGCGCGTGCCGACGGCGTGCGCGTACGCGGCTATGTATCCACCGTGCTGGGCTGTCCGTACCAGGGCGAAGTGCCCATTGCGGATGTGGTGGTTGTCGCTAAAGCCTTGTTTGACATGGGTTGTTACGAAATTTCTTTGGGTGACACGATTGGCGTTGGCACGGCTGGCAAAGCGCGCGCAATGCTCAATGCGGTGGCCGCCGAGCTGCCGATGTCGGCGTTGGCAGTGCACTTCCACGACACCTATGGCCAAGCGCTCGCCAATACTTTGGCCTGTGTGGAAGCCGGGGTGCGCGTGGTCGATGCGTCGGTCGCCGGGCTGGGTGGCTGTCCCTATGCGCTGGGGGCCAGTGGCAATGTGGCAAGCGAAGATGTGGTCTACCTGTTGCATGGTTTGGGCATGCAAACTGGGATTGATCTCAACGCACTGGTTACCACTGGCCGCTGGATCAGCAGTTTGTTGGATCGCGATGACGGTAGCAAAGTCGGGCGGGCGATTCGGCTTTGAGGGCTGCGCTGCGGCGCTGGCAAGTTTTAGTGGAGAGCCACAGCAGCGGAGCAAGCTCCGCTCTACACAAAGATAAGAGAGCAAAAGGCCACAGCAGAGGCGTTTGGACAAATCCAAACCCACGAAAAGCGGCAATGCGCAACCGAGCACCGCGGCTCAATCCATCGAGCTTTGCGCAATAACGGCTCTTTGTTCAGGTGCGCTTGGGCAGGATGAAGCCGCGTTGATCTGCGGAGTCGTTCATGAGTCAGCCTTATCGTGCCCTAGTGTGGATGTTGGGTTTTCTGGGTTTAGTGGGCGCAGCTTGCGCAGTCTTGTTTGCTCCCTTGTTGCAGGCATTCGGCGCAACGCCGGTTTTTAACAGTGTAATCCTGCTGGTGTTTGCGGTCGGCGTGCTGGCCAACCTGCGCCAAATTCTGCGCTTACAACACGAGGTGCGCTGGATTGAGCACTTCAAACGCTCCAATCCAGATCGCGCCCATGCGCCGCCGGTTTTGCTGGCGCCGATGGCGCAGATGTTGGCGCGTAGCGACCGCAGGCCTTTGACGCTGTCGACAGCGTCGATGCGTTCAATCCTGGACAGCGTGCATTTGCGCTTGGAAGAACAGCGCGATTTGTCACGCTATCTGATCGGATTGCTGATCTTTTTAGGACTGCTGGGCACCTTTTGGGGTTTGTTAAAGACGATTGGCTCGGTCGGCGACATCATAGGTGGCATGACCGCCGGCAGCGATGCCGTAGCGATGTTCGACACATTAAAGGCGCGCCTGCAGGCGCCGCTTTCAGGCATGGCGACGAGTTTTTCGACCTCCTTATTTGGTTTGGCCGGTTCCTTGGTGTTGGGTTTCTTGGATTTGCTGTCCGGTCGCAGCTCTAACCGTTTTTATACTGAGTTGGAAGATTGGCTATCGGGCATGACCAAGTTGAGCGGCGGTGGTGGCGTGGTCGCCGATGGAGATAGTTCAGTACCGGCTTATGTGCAGGCACTGCTGGAACAAACCGCCGATGGTTTGGAGCGTATGCAACGTGCCATTGTCGATAGTGAACGCGAGCGCCGCGCGAGTGCCGAACAATTGACCGAGCTGAATGTGCAATTGAGCAAACTCAGCGAGCATATGGCACGTGAATCACGCGGCATGGCGGAATTTAGCCAATCTCAACAGGAACTGCGCGTCGCGCTAAAAACCATTGCAGCGGCGCAAGGCGGCCATCAATTAAGTGACGAACTACGCTCAGAATTTAGGCTATTAACGCGCACCATTGCCGCGGCAATGGACCAAAAGCGGCCGAGTTGATTAATCTATGAGTACCCTCGCCTCGCGCCGCCGACGTACCGTTGATTTTTGGCCCGGATTTGTCGATGCATTAAGTTCGCTACTGATGGTACTGGTGTTTGTTTTAATGATTTTCACGATCGGCCAGTTTGTGCTGACCGATGCGCTGAGCGGTCGAGATAAAGCATTGGCGGCGCTCAATATCGAATTGGCGCAGTTGGCGCAGTCGCTGTCGATGGAACGCGCAGCCAAACTCAAAGCGGACTCATCGATTAAAGAACTGTCCGCGTCGTTGGCTAGCACTAACAGCGAGCGCGACAGTCTGCGGCTGTCTTTGGATCAAACCAGTGCGACGCTGACGCAAACCCAAGCGCAACTAGAAGGCAGCGAAACGGAAGTGGCACGCCTAGTCGCAGATGTCAACGCGCTAGCCGAGCTGAAGCGCCAGCTGGAAAGCGAAATTGCGTCGCGATTGGCGGAGATCGAAGAAAATCAGAGCAAACTTGCTGTACAGACTGAGTTGTCGGCCAAAACGGCGGCGCAGGTCGAGTTGCTCAATCGCCAAGTTGCGGCCTTACGTACGCAATTGTCGGAACTGGCGGCCTCATTGGATTTGGCACGCGCACAGAGCAAGGCCAAAGATGTACGCATCGACCAATTGGGTAAACAGCTGAATTTGGCATTGGCTAACAAAGTCAATGAATTACAGCGTTATCGCTCAGATTTTTTTGGTCGCTTACGCGAAGTTTTGGGGAACCGCGCCGATATCCAGATCGTCGGCGACCGTTTTGTGGTGCCGTCTGAGTTGCTGTTTGCATCGGGCACGGACGAGTTGACACCCGGCGCCCAGGCGCAGCTGGATCAACTGGCGCAAACGCTGCTTGAGGTCACCGCCGAAATCCCTAAGGAAATCGACTGGGTGCTGCGCATTGATGGTCACACCGACAAACGGCCGATCAATACGGCGCGTTTCCCGTCGAACTGGGAACTGTCGACGGCGCGTGCGATCGCCATCGTCAAACATCTGGTGGTATCCGGCATTCAAGCCAAGCGTCTCGCGGCGAACGGCTTTGGCGAGTTCCGACCGCTGGATCCGGGCGAATCGCCTGCAGCGTATGCGATCAATCGGCGGATTGAGATTCAGCTGACCAATCGTTAGGCGCGCGGCATGCAAGGTGCGGCGCGCAGCCAATGGCTCTTCCATTGGCAAGGGTCGCAACGCCGCAGACGCTCAACCGGAAGGGCCGGAAGCGCTTTTGGCCCACTGCGAAGCAGAAAGACGAATAAAATGCAATAAAAGCAGCGGAATATTCGTCACCACTCTGCGCCAAAAGCGCTTCCGGCGCACTCGCGATGAAAGTCCGACAGGCTGCTAGGATTATTGACCAGGTGCGCCACGCGATAACTTCGTCGCATCGCTGAAATCTTAATACTGCATAGTGCTGCGCATGCGCACACTCCCTGAACGTTTCCTGCCATTGCTGGTTGTGGCCTTTCTGAGCCAGCTCTCGGCCTGTGCCGGCGGCGGTCCTGTGCTGGACACTGCAGGTTCGCCGACAGATTCGCTGACAAAAAGGCTACAGTCCGGTGCGCCGCGCGGTGAGGAAAGCGGCGCTGCGTGGTTTAGCGCGGGCATGCAGGCGGCGCGCCAGCGCGGCGCCGGGCTTACCGATGCGCGCAATCTAATCTTGTTTGTGGGCGATGGCATGGGCCCGACCACCGTGGCGGCAGCGCGCATCCTGCAAGGGCAGCGCGCCGGCGCCAGCGGCGAGGAAGCCGAGCTGGCGTTCGAGCGCTTCCCGTCGCTGGCGATGGCCAAGACCTACAACACCGATGCGCAGACGCCAGACTCGGCGGGCACGATGACCGCGATGATTGGCGGCGCCAAGACCCGCATGGGTCTGATCGGTCTCGACCAGCGGGTCAAGCGCGGCCGCTGTAGCGGAACCACGCAGGCGCGCTTGCCCAGTTTGCTAACCCTGGCGCACGGCGCCCATATGGCGACCGGTCTGGTGACCACCACCCGCATCACTCATGCAACGCCCGCTGCGGTGTATGCCACCGCGCCGGAGCGCGGCTGGGAGGCCGACAGCCTGATGCCCGCCGCAGCCCGCGCGGCCGGTTGCGTCGATATCGCCGAACAACTCAGGGACACCGTGCTGCGCGGCGAACTGCAGGTGGTGCTGGGCGGTGGCCGGCAAATGTTCATCGATCATTCGCTCGCACCGTCCGGCAAGCGCGGCGATGGCCGCGACCTGCTGGCCGAACTCGCGCAGCTCATGCCAACGATGCATCTGCCGATCACCGGCGAGCAACTGCTCGGACTGCCGCCCGACGGGCCCGTGCTGGGGCTGTTCACCGATGACCACCTGGACTACGAGCACGATCGCCGCACGCAGAACCTGCCGCAACCTAGCTTGGCGCAGATGACCCGCGTCGCCGTGCAGCGGCTGCAGGCGACTGGCCAACCCTATGCGCTGGTGGTCGAGGGCGGTCGTATTGATCACGCCCACCATAAGGGTTGGGCGGCACTGGCGCTGGATGAGACCATCGCGTTTGCAGAAGCAGTGGCCGTCGCCGACGAGTTGACTGCCGTCGATGACACGCTGATCGTGGTTACCGCGGACCACAGCCACACGCTAACTTTTGCCGGCTACCCGGCGCGTGGCAATCCGATCCTTGGCTTGGTGCGCTCTACAAACGGACAGCTGCGCCGCGATTTGCAGGGACGGCCTTTCACCACCTTGGGCTATGCCAACGGTCCGGGCGCGGCCACCGCGCTGGAGGATCTTGAGCAGGCAGATACCGAAGCAGCGCGCTTTCTAGCACCGGCGCGCGTGGCGCTAGAGGACGAGTCTCACGGTGGTGAGGACGTCACCGTCTACGCACGCGGACCGGGCAGTGCGGCCGTGCGCGGCGTATTTGAGCAGCATGTTTTATTCCACCTAATGGCGCTGGCGCAGCCGCAATTGCGGCCGATCGTGGAGGCGCGTGCGCGCTGACGCTACTACTGCATTGTGGGGGAAAAGCGTTCGATCACAGATCGAACCGACCAAAGCCCGCGCTCTGGGCCGGCGCTGTGCGCTGACGCTGTTCCGAAACACGCCACCGAATCAGCGAAAATCCCGCGATGCGAGGTGCAAGTCGCCTAACAGGTGGCTGAGGTCGTGCAGATCTTGGGCGATCAGGTGTTGTACGCCGTCGACATGCTCCCAGCGTCCGCGCACCGCCAACAGGCGGGCATTGATGAGCACTTTGCGGCGGCGCAAGGCAATATCTGGCCACACTACGACGTTGATCATGCCGTGTTCGTCTTCCAGGGTGACAAAGGTGGTACCACTGGCGGTGGATGGCCGCTGGCGCTGGGTGACGATGCCGGCGGCATGCGTGCCGCGACCGTGCGGCAGTTCACGCAACTGGCGCGAATCCAATACGCGCAGTTGTTGCAGAGCGCGGCGCAGCAGCGCCAGCGGATGCGCCTGTAAGCTTAAGCCCACCGCGCGATAGTCGGACTTCACATCCTCACCCATGGTCGGCGCGGGCAGCACGATGGCTAACTCCTCCGGACTTTCCAATAACAGCGGGCGCTGACGCTCAATGCCCGCTACCGCCCAACGCGCCGCGTGGCGATGACCCGCCAAAGCCTGCAGCGCACCTGCTTCCGCCAAGGCCTGGCGGGCTTTTTCGCCCAGTTCGGCGCGTTGGCATAAATCCTCTACATCGGTAAACGCCCGGCGCGCGCGCGCGGCGACAATGGCTTGCGCCTGTGCTTGTGGCAGGCCACTCACTTGGCGCAAGCCCAGTCGAATCGCCGCTTGACCGCCATCATCCACGCCGCTGCGCGGCGCGCCGCCTTCCAGCGTGTTGTCCCAATCACTGCAAGTCACGTCGATAACGCGCATTTCCAACCCAACCCGCCCCGCTTTGCCGCGCCGCGCGTCTTGCACGATTTGACTGGGCGAGTAAAAACCCATCGGTTGCGAGTTAAGCAGTGCACAAGCAAAGGCCGCCGGTTCGTGGCGCTTCAGCCAACAGCTGATGTAGACCAGCTTGGCGAACGATGCCGCGTGGCTCTGCGGGAAACCGTAGGAGCCAAACCCTTTGATCTGTTCGAAGATTTGCTCGATGAACTCGGAGGAATAGCCTTTCACTTCCATCAGGCTGCGAATGCGCTGGCGATGCGGCTCTAAATCGCCACCTTGCCGCCACGCCGCCATTGAGCGACGCAAATGATCGGCCTGCTCCGGCGTGTAACCAGCATGGATTACCAGTTCCATCACCTGCTCTTGAAACAACGGAATGCCCAGCGTTTTGCCGAGAATTTCCTCGATGCCCGCAGACGGATAAGTCACCGCTTCCTTGCTCTGCCGGCGGCGCAGGTAGGGATGCACGCTTCCTTGCTCTGCCGGCGGCGCAGGTAGGGATGCACCATGCCGCCTTGGATTGGCCCAGGTCGCACGATGGCCACTTCCACCACCAGATCGTAAAAATTGGCCGGTTTGAGCCGCGGCAGCATACTCATTTGCGCACGCGATTCGATCTGAAACACACCCACCGTGTCGGCCGCCTGGATCATCTCGTAGGTCGGTTTGTCGCCGGCTGGCAAGCGCGCAATATCGATGCGATAACCACGCTGGCGTTCCACCAAGTCGATCGTTTTGCGTATGCAGGTCAGCATGCCCAGGGCTAGGCAGTCGACTTTCAGCATTTTCATCGTATCCAGATCGTCTTTGTCCCACTGGATGATGGTGCGGTTGGCCATCGCCGCGTTTTCCACTGGCACCACGGTGCTCAACGGTGCGTGGCTAATCACAAAACCACCGACGTGTTGCGAGAGATGACGCGGGTGTCCACGCAGTTGCTCGGTCACCGCCAGCACGCGGGCGATGAGCGGATTGCTGGGATCAAAGCCGGCCTCGCGCAGGCGCTGTTCCATCGGCGTTTCGCCATTGCCCCAGCCGTAACACTCGGCCAGCAACGCCATCTGGTCCGGCGGCAGCCCGAAGGCCTTGGCGACATCACGCACCGCGCTCTTGCCGCGGTAACGAATGACCGTGGCGGCCAGCGCCGCCCGCTCGCGACCGTACTTGTTGTAGATGTACTGCAACACTTCCTCGCGCCGCTCGTGCTCAAAGTCCACATCAATATCGGGGGGTTCGTTGCGCTCCTTGGATAGAAAACGCGCCATCAATAGACGGCTCTCGGCTGGATCCACCACCGTGATACCCAGTACGTAACAGACCGCCGAATTGGCTGAGGAGCCGCGCCCCTGGCAGAGAATGTTGCGGGATTTGGCGAAACGAACGATGTCTTCTACGGTCAGGAAAAACGCTTCATAGCGCAGTTCGGCGATCAACTGTAGCTCGCCTTCGATCTGTTTGACCACCTTGGGCGGCACACCCGCGGGCCAACGCTCATGCATGCCTTGTTCGGTTAGCGCGCGCAGCCAACTGCTGGGTGTGTGTCCATGCGGTACCAGTTCGGTTGGATATGCATACTGCACTTCGTCCAAACGAAAGCTGCAGCGACGCGCCAGTTGCACGGCGGCATGGAGCAGCGCGGCTGGATAGATATTGCCCAGCGCTTGGCGCGTACGCAGATGACGTTCGCCATTGCGAAACAGCTTGGCGCCACATTCGGCGAGCGCCGTGTTGTGGCGGATCGCGGTCATGGTGTCTTGCAAGATGCGCTGGCGGCGCACGTCCATGTGCACATCGCCAGTCGCCACGGGGACTAAATCGAGCTGCGCTGCCAAGAGCAGCAACTGCTGTAGCCGCAGCGCATCATCTTGCTCACGATGCAATTCCACCGCTAGAAAGGCGCGCTCGCCTAGTAAGTCGCGCAACCAGCGGCCCTGCGTTGCGTCGGGCTGCTGCGCGGGCAGCCACAGCGTAAAGACGCCCGGCGCGACCCCGCTAAGAACGTTTTGCAGGTCCAGTCGGGTGAGCTCGTACTCGCCTTTGCGCGCCGCCCGCCGAGCAATGGTGATGAGCTGGCACAACTGCGTATAGCCCGTCTGCGTTTCCACCAGCAGCAGCAACTTGAGCCCACAGAGCAGCGTGAACTCGCTGCCCACCAGCAGTTTAAGACCCGTGGCACGCGAGGCCTCCAGCCCACGTACGATGCCGGCCAGCGAGCATTCGTCGGTGATTGCCAGCGCTTCGTAGCCGCAGCGCGCCGCACGCGCGAACAGCGCATCAGCGCTGGCTGCGCCGCGCAAAAAAGAGAAATCCGATAAACAATGCAGTTCTGCGTAGGCGGGCAATGCCTCCGCAATGACATCGTCATTGGCCGCCTGCGGCCAGCGCGGCGCCGCTGATACGCGTGGCGCCCGGCCGCCCGGCCTAGCAGCTTGTCGGACTTTCATCGCGAGTGCGCCGAAAGCGCTTTTGGCGCAGCGCGATGGTGAATATTTCGGGAAATTGGATGGATTTTATTTCTTTGCTTGCTCCGCAATGCGCCAAAAGCCCTTCCGGCCCTTCGGGTTGCGCGTCGCAACGGCGTCTGCGGCGTTGCGACCCTTGCCAATGGAAGAGCCATTGACTGCGAGTCGCGCCTTGCATCCATCTGCTTAAGCCACACAACGCATCTCACGCGCAAAGTCCGACAGGCTGCCAGCGCGGTCCACACCGCTCACGCAAACCACCCGTGCACCATCCAGCCGCTGCGCTCCCCGGCGGCGACAAATGCCCAAACGCGCTGCCCTTGCGTGGTCTCTAAAACGTAATAATCACGACGTACGTCCTCGCCATCCCACCAGCCGCTTTCCAAGCGCTCCGGGCCAGAAATAATGCGTGGCTCTCGATCGCGCAGCGGCTCGGGTTGCGCGAGCAACCACAACGGACGTGGCGGACGCGCAGGCGCCGCGCCGATGCGCAGCTCATCGCCATCCACACGTCGCCACGCACGCTCTGGGCGTGGATCATCGGCCGGTGACACGCGATACACGGCATCATCCCCCAGCCGTGCGCGCAGACGTTCGCGCAGTTGGGGCCACGGCAAGCTTTGCTGCGCGCGCCCCTCGAACAGATCGCGCGCCGCTGGCACAAACGGCGGTAACTCGCGCGCGATCAGCCGCACCGCCAGCACCGGCCGCGAGATTTTTACGCGTTCCAGGCGCTGCCGGGTCAGTTCGAACAACAGCGCCGATTCGCGCTCGGCGGCTAACAGACCGACATCCATGTCGGTATGGCCCTCGTCGTGCTCCAAGCGCAGTAAAAAGCGCTGCACACCGCCATCGCGGATCGACAAATAAGTGCATAGATCAACGATCAGCCGGCGTAATGGAAACAGCAGCGCGGTATGGTTTTTGACCTCGCAGCCCAGGTCTATCCGGCTGTCGAAGTGATCCGGCGGCGTGTAGTAGGACAGCGGATCATCGATCTGCCCATATAAATGATCCAGATGTACCAGCAGTGGCAGTCCGAAGCGCCGACGTAGGCTGTCACGTGGCAATGCGCGCAGCGTGCGCAGATCGCGGATGCCCATGCGCTGCAGCCGTTCACCGACGTTGTCGGGCAAACAGGCCTGCCGCACCGGCACGCGGTCCAACTGTTCGGCCAGGGCATCGACTTGCAGCAGCGCCCAGCCATCGCGCACACCCGCCAGCACCAGCGCCGCGCGCGGGGTGGGCGCCAATGCGATGCGATGACTGAAACCCAGCGCGTCCAGTTCCGCGCGCAAGCGTGCTTCGATTTCCGCCCAAGGCCCCAATAAACGGAAACTGGCGCGCATTTCCATCACGATGCAACCCGGCCATTGCGCGCTGACCAGCGAACTGTGGCGATACGCCCACGCGGCCAGAAAATTCTGCCAGTGCGCCTGCGCTTGCGGGTCGTACTCCACCATCGCAAAATCCGGCAACAGCGCATGCGCGGCCGTCAGTCGCATACCTACACGCAGACCGGCGTGTTGCGCAGCCGTATTCAGCATATGCAGGCAACGCTGCTGCGCTGATCCAGCAATCAAAGCCAGCGGCGCGTTGGCATCCGGCACCGTATTGCCGCAGCACCGCATCAAGCGCCAGCTGCGGCAATACGATGCAGGCCCACAGTTGCATGCCAACGCTCATGGCTGGTAGCCAACCGGAATCATGGCGTTCCCCGTCATGCCACCACCGCAAAACTTTGCGCCGGTGCTGGGCCACCGCGGCATTTACGTACATGCCAAGCGCCACCACGCGGATTGCCGGCGTATTCCATGCGCAACGCGGCGGCGGATGGATTGGCCGCATGTTTGCTATCGCGCAACGCGAAGCCCAGGCAATCGCCGCTATCGGCGGCCACCTGCAAGCGGCGCAATGCAGACGCATCGGCCTGCTGCGGCCAGCCGAGCACCGCCACACACGCGCCACTGCGCAAACATTGTTCGAAAGCCCACAAGGCATCGGCCGGTGCCGCTTTGATGATTTCCAGCGCAGCCAAATCCACACCCGCACGCTGCCAAGCCGGCGCATACGGCAGATAGGGCGGCGCAATCACCGCCACCGTGCCACCGGCTTGCGTGAGTCGCGCCAGCGTAGGCATCAACAATGCCAACTCCCCCACCCCATCAGCCGGCAACAGTAATTCGGTCAGCGCCCGGCGCGGCCAGCCGCGTTGTGGCAACAGGTTGTCCAAGGCCGCGTAACCGGTCGGTTCGCCATCGGCAATCCTGACCGCGCTACGTCCGGCGTGCCAAAGCGTACGCGCCGCCAACAGCGTATCAATGGCGATAGCGGTCATGCCCGCAGCGCCGAAAACGCGTCGATGGCAAAGCCCTGCCGCATCGATTCAGATTCCTCGCTAGTCGGCAACGTGGTCAGCAAGCTTACTCTCATCGCCATTACACCCTTCTATCGTCAAGTTGCGGCGAGATTGGCGGCCCTGCGTATCACCCGCTGCGACAGATGCCACTAAAAACGACCGCTTAAGTGACTTTTCAACCACCAGTTAACCTCTAACGAAGCGCGGTCCTCAAGACTGTTAACTTTCCTACCCGCGCATACCTAAATGCAGTTGCGTGTTAATTTCCGCTGCGAAATCGGTGGTTTAGCCCGCACGAAGCTGTAGCCCATCCAGGAGGTCATGTGCAAACAACAGACAAACAAGCGGGTCGGAGCGGCCTTGCGCGCAGGTGCGGCCTGCTGCTGGCTGCAGCGACACTCGGCTTGCTCGGCAATGTGGCGGTGGCGCAGACCACTTTCCCCGGTAACGGAGAAGGGCCGATTCCGGACGCAACCGTCAACGGCACCTTTGGCGTGCCGCTGGACGTCACTTTTCCAGTCTCCGGCGTCAGCGGCAGCTTGACCAATATTTCGGTGGCCTTGATCTGGGCGCACACCTGGGTCGGCGACTTGGACGTGGTGTTGGCGCCACCCGGCGTGACCCCAGGAAATGTCGGTAGCTTTGTCATTTTCAGCCGAGTAGGCGCGATAGATGCCCCTTTAAGCGGCGACAGCTCCAACATCAATGGTGCCTATCGATATCAGAACGCCGCAACGCTCAACATCTGGACTGCAGCTGCGGCGATCGGCGACGATGAAGATCTTGCTGCCGGCGATTACCGCACTGTCGCAGCCGGGCCGGCGGCCATTCCAGCGGCGGCGACCGACTTCACCGCCGCGTTCAGCGGGCTGACACCGGCACAGATTAACGGCACCTGGACCTTGAGATTCCGCGATCGTGGGCTGGCGGACGTCGGTTCCGTCAACCTGGCCAACATGACCCTGACGAGCGGCAGTGGTGGTGGCAGTATTTCCGGCACCTGGCTGGACTTGGGCCCGGGTCCGGCCACCAACGGGCAGGTCGAAGGCATCACCAACAAGCCGGTGTCGGGCGCTGTTAATGCCGTCGCGCCGCATCCGAGCAATTCGTCGATCATGTATGTGGGCGCCGTCAACGGCGGCATCTGGCGCAGCAACAATGCCACGGCAGCGGCACCCAACTGGACTCGGCAGACAGACGCCGCCCGATCGCAGTCGATTACCGCGTTGAGCTTCGATCCTACCGATGCGAATCGCCAGACCCTGATAGCGGGCATCGGCAACAACTCCAGCTTCGCCGGGATCGGCAATACGCTGACTGGCGTTTTGCGGACCACTGACGGCGGCAGCACCTGGGTCGCGGTAAGCGGATCTCCCTCGTTACCGAATCTGCTCAATAAGGATGTGCGCGCAGTCGCAGCACGCGGTGCGATCCTGTTGGCTGGTTCACTGCAAGGCTTGTTCAGATCGACCGATAGCGGGGTTAGCTTCACCCAGGAACAGCCCGGCAACGGCGGCTTCGCCTTTGGCAGGGTTAGCGATCTGGTTGGCGACCCGGCCAATAACAGTCTGCTGTACGCGTCGGTATTTGGCGATGGCAACCCCGGCGTCTATCGCTCCACCGACACTGGCGCCACTTGGACGCGGGTCTCCGATGCCGCCACCAATACGCTGTTCGACACCGCCAGGCATGCGCGGCTCGCGGTGGGTCCGTTCGCTAATGTGTTCGTGGCGGTGATCGGCGCAGATGGCCGATTGTCGGCAGTGGTGCGCTCGCCCAACGGCACCACCGGCTGGACCGATCTGGGTGTCCCGACCACCACCGAAGCCGGTGGTTTTCAGTTTGGCGTCAATCCTGGCGGGCAAGGCGATATTCACTTATCGATCGCCGCTGATCCAACTGATAGCAACATCGTCTATATCGGCGGTGATCGCCAACCGGCATCCAATGAGGGCACTGGCAACGGCGCGCAGTTCCCCAACTCGTTGGGCGCGGCGGACTACTCCGGCCGGCTGTTCCGCGCCAATGCGTCCCTGGCACCCGCCTCCCGCTGGACGGCGCTGACGCATTCTGGCGCCGGCAATAATTCCTCGCCGCACGCCGATTCGCGCGGCATGGCCTTTGACGCAGCGGGCGAGCTGATTGAAGTCGATGACGGCGGCATCTACAAACGTGGCACGCCGCGCACCACCACTGGGGCTTGGACCTCGCTGGTCAATGATTTGCAGGTCACTGAATATCAGGGCATTGCTTACGATGGCCTGGCGGATCGAGTGCTCGGTGGCGCGCAGGACACCGGAACCACGGCGCAAATAGATGCGGTCAGCAAGACCTTCATCAGCATATCCACCGGCGATGGTGGTGACCCCGTGGTTGACGACACGTCGTCGGTAACGCTGTCTTCTCGATATACCGGCTTCAGTGGCTTCGCCGGCTACCGTCGCGAAACCTACAACGCGAGCAATGTCTTTCAGACGCGCACCTTCCCGGCATTTACGCCGACTGGCGGCGCGCCAGATATCGTCGGTCAATCCTATACGCCGATTGCGGTCAATAAAACCAATGGCCTGCGTTTGCTGATTGCCGGCCAGAATGGGCTGTATGAGTCGCTGGACCAGGGCAACAGCGTCGCCCGGCTGTCGACGATTAGGGTCAACGACACCTCCGGCGACCCACTCGAATATGGTGTACCGGGCAACGCCGCGTTTATCTTCGTCGCTGCGGGTGCCAGTGTTTACCTGCGCACATCCGGGAGCGGCGCACCGACCCTGGTCAGCACCCCTGGCAATAGCATCCGCGACGTGACCGTCGACCCCGCTGCGCCGACGCGGCTGTTCACATTGGAAAGTACCAACGTCCGTTTCTCCACTAACAGCGGCGGCACTTTCAACGACATTACCGGCAATCTCGGCAGTTTCCAAGCAGGTGAATTCCGCAGCATGCTGTACGTGCCTCGGGCTAGCGGCGACACCTTGATCGTCGGCACTGATCGCGGCATTTATTACGCACTCGCCAGCGGTGGCTTTACTACTTGGCAATTGCTCGGCGCCGGCTTGCCGAACGTGCCGGTCTATGAGCTGGCTTATAACGGCAGCCGCGATGCGCTGATTGCCGGCACGCTTGGCCGCGGCGCCTGGCGTTTCAATGGCGTGGCCACCGGCGGCGGTGGTGGCGATGCCGTGTTCAAAAACGGCTTCGAGTGATTCTTCGACCACGGTCATGGCTGGTAAGCCAAGCGTAATCTTGAAAGTCCCAGCCGCCATGACCGTTGCTAGAGTTTTTTGCCTTTCCCCTCCCCAACCCTCCCCAAAACAACGGGGAGGGAGCAAAAGCCCGAGCCTGAACGACTTTCACGGCAACTTCCAGTTCGCATGTAGGCAGGAGAATCTCTCAATGAATCATCAAACTAAGCTGGCACTGCTCATGGCCGCGCTGATCTGCGGAGCGCTGAGCGCGCCATTGGCCGCGCAAGAACCACCAAACGCCGCGCTGACGATGGCCCCGGGTGTACTGATTGGTAGCGATCAGCAAGGTCCGGTGGCTTGGATAGCAGACGCCGAAGGACGCGTTGCGGCGATTGACTTGAATGACGGCAAAGTGCGCTGGCGCGGCCCGACTGAAGGCCTGCCCTTGGCGTTGTTTGGCCAGCAGTTAGTGGTTTTGGCGCGCCCAGAAAAGCCCGGCCAGCTCAGCCTGCTGCTGTTAAACCCAGAGGATGGCAGCGCACAGGGCGGCATCATCGGCGAGCTGCCGGAAGGCGTGTTGGCGTCACCCGATCCGCAGCCCAACCGTCTGTTCAAGGCGCTTGCCTACAGCCAAACGGGTGCGCTGAAAATCCAATGGTCCTATGCGGACTGGCCACTACGCGGAGCCATCCTAAAGGAAGATCTGGCCAGCGGCCGCAAGCGTCGCGAACTTGACGGCGTGGTTTCGGTGGATTTTGCCACCAACCGCATGCAGGTCAGCGACGCCGGCATGCCGGACGTGGCAACGCCAGATCTGATCGGCAATGAACGGATGGCTGGAATCGAGGGCACCCAATTTCGTGCGGCAGACGAAGTGCACGCGCAAGTGTCCACCGCGGTGAGCGATGAGCAACTCGGTACGCAATGGCGCTGGACTGTGCATGAGCGTGCCTCTGGTCGATCAGTCGCCAATGTGGTGCTGCCCTATGCAAACGCGCCGTTCTTGGTGCGTGGCAATCAATTACTGTGGCAATCGCAGCCTTTAGTGATCCGCGAAGCATCGGGCGGCTTCACAAGCTACGCGACGCGACTGGTCGCGCAGGACCTGCGCAGCGGTCGCGAACTGTGGTCCGCAGATGTGCTCGACCGCACTTATCGCGGCGTTTTGCCGCCCTGATTGTTGCGGGCACGAGTCAAGTTGATGTGGGCCGCGAAGCGATATCATCGCGAGGCCTGCCAGGTGCTGACCAGACGCACTCGGGTGGGTTCACGGGCAGGCCGCCGCGATCCAGCGCTGTTGCCTGGATTGCCACGGCACGCTTACGGTTCATCCGCGTGCATTTTCGGGCTTAAAAAGAACGCTCGCCATGAACCACTCGCGTAACGCATTGATTCGTCGTTGCGAGGTCTTCGACGCGACAGCGGCGACGGCCGTGGCAACCTAGGGACGTTGGAGGTGGCTTAAGCGAACGTGCCTGGATTGCCGCGGCCGCTTAAGGCTCCCTCGCAAAGACGAGTCTTGCGGGTTCATTGCTCGCGTGCATTGTCTGGCTGAAAAAGAGCGCTCGCAACGACGAATCACCGACTTACGATATCCGTCCATGCAGAGGAACAGCCTGTGCGAGCGAGCTTGCGCGCGATCAGTGCTTTTGTGTGTTCTCATCACCGCCGCGCGCCAGCGCGCTCTCTCCAAACATACCGCAAGCAAATGATTTTAATGCATTTTCTTTCAGCGTTGATGCGTAGGTCACGTTGGCCGCAGGCCTACGTGACATCGGAGCACTGTCACGTAGCCCTGCGGGCAACGTGACCTACGACTTTTTTACTCCCGATCGGAGCGAAAGTCCCACTCAGTTTGATGCGCGAATAAGCGCGACAGGGGCGACCGGGACTCTCACCAAACATACCGCAAGCAAATGATTTTAATGCATTTTTTCAGCGTTGATGCGTAGGTCACGTTGGCCGCAGGCCTACGTGACATCGGAGCACTGTCACATAGCCCTGCGGGCAACGTGACCTACGACTTTTTTACTCCCAATCGGAGCGAAAGTCCCACTCAGTTTGGTGCGCGAATAAGCGCGCCAGGGGCGGCCGGGACTCTCACAAGGGCCCTACGGGTAGCCTCGCCGTCAGCCGGAGCCCTGACCCACGGCTGGTTCACCACGCAAATTCATGAAGCAACCCGCTTAACGCTAGAATTGCGCCGCAAGCGGATACGCCACTCATTGAAGACCACCATCGACCTGCCCCGTTCAGCGCTCAATTCGCCCAGCGTGCCACTTGCCGAGCGCATGCGGCCGCGCACGCTTGATGAGATTGTCGGCCAAGCCCAGCTGTTGGCGCCGGGCAAACCGCTGCGTAAAGCGCTGCAAGCCGGGCGGCCTTATTCGATGATTTTATGGGGGCCGCCGGGCTGCGGGAAAACCACGCTGGCACGGCTCAGCGCCTCTGCCAGCGATGCCGACTTCATCGCGATGTCGGCGGTGCTGGTCGGGGTTGCTGAAGTGCGTGCTGCCGTCGCTGCAGCAAAAAACAATCGACAAATGGGCAAGCGCACGGTGTTGTTTGTAGACGAAGTGCACCGCTTCAATAAAGCGCAACAAGACGCTTTTCTGCCGCACGTTGAAGACGGCACGATCACGCTGATCGGCGCGACTACCGAGAACCCATCGTTCGAGGTCAATTCCGCGCTGTTGTCGCGCTGTCGGGTGCATGTGCTCAAATCGGTCGCCGCGGATGAATTGATCGCCGCGATGCAGCGTGCGTTGAGCGACAGCGAACGCGGCTTAGGCGCTCGGGCATTGCGGGCGGAACCTGCCGCGTTGGAGCGACTAGCAGAAGTGGCGGACGGGGATGTGTCGGGTGCATGTGCTCAAATCGGTCGCCGCGGATGAATTGATCGCCGCGATGCAGCGTGCGTTGAGCGACAGCGAACGCGGCAGGTTCCGCCCGCAATGCCCGAGCGCCTAAGCCGCGTTGGAGCGACTAGCCGAAGTGGCGGACGGGGATGTGCGGCGCGCGCTTACCTTGCTCGATATTGCCGCCGATCAGGTTGACGATGGTGGTGAGTTAACGCTGGAGCTACTGAAAAGTGTGGTGACCGAGAGTTTTCGGCGTTTCGATAAAGGCGGTGAGGCCTTTTACGATCAAATTTCAGCACTGCACAAAACGCTGCGCAGCTCCAATGCAGACGCAGCGCTCTATTGGTTTTGCCGAATGCTCGACGGGGGATGCGACCCGAATTACCTCGCCCGTCGATTAACACGCTTTGCCAGTGAAGATATCGGCAACGCCGATCCACGCGCCTTGGGTTTAGCCGTGGATGCTTGGCAAACTTACGAACGCTTGGGCTCACCGGAAGGTGAAGTGGCGCTGGCCCAATTAGTCCTGTATCTAGCAGTAGCGGCAAAAAGCAACGCAGCGTATATGGCGCACAAAGCGGCGCGTGCATTAGTAGAATCAGCAGGCAGCCTGCCGGTACCTATGGAGCTACGCAATGCACCCACCAAACTTATGAAAGGCCTGGGTTATGGCAAAGACTACCAATACGATCACGAATCCGAACTCGGCATCGCCTTTGATCAACGTGGATTCCCACCCGAGTTGGGCGAACAGGTGCTCTACCAACCCGTCGAACGTGGCATGGAAAGCAAGATCAAAGAGCGTTTAGAATGGATACGCGCGCGGCGTAGCGAGGCTTTGCGGAAAAAGTTCTGAACGGAACTATGGTTGGCTGTTGGTTCAATGCTGCCGCGATAGGAAAATCATGGCTTATGTTTTTCCTAGCCGCAAATCGACGCCACGAGTAATTCGCTCTAGCCATTCGCCAAATGCGGCTAACTCGCCATAACGAGCGCAGACGGTTAAGGTGTAATCCAGCACCAGCGGCAGATCATTGAGATAGGCGATTTTGCCGTCGCGGTAATTTAGGCGGGCGAAGATTCCCAGCACCTTCAAATGGCGCTGCAAACCAATCCAATCGAACCAACGTCGCCAGCGGGTGCTGCCGACCTCGAGCACGCCGGCACTGAGTAATTGTTGTCGATACTGTTCCGCCCAGCCGTACACACGGCTCAGCGGCCATTGAATATAACAATCCTTCAGCAGCGAAACCAAGTCGTAGGTAATTGGACCACTCACGGCGTCTTGAAAATCAATAATGCCAGGATTGGCGCCGGGCACCACCATCAAGTTTCGCGAATGATAATCGCGGTGCACAAACACCCGGGGCTGCTCCGCCGCACTATCTAACAAACGCTGCATGCAGCCTTCGATCAATTGCGTATCACTGAGCGTGCATTCATAACGCAAATGGCACCGCAGAAACCAGGTTTCAAACAGTTCCATCTCGTTACGCAGCCGCGTTGCGTCGTAAGCGGGCAATTCCTGGGTCTGCACTTTGGTTTGCATCTGCAACAATGCGAAAAGCGCATCAGCGTAGAGAGAATCAACCCGCAGCTCACTTAATTCGGGCAAATAGGTGCGGGTGCCCAGATCGCTGAGCAACAAAAATCCCTGTTTGCAATCCTGTGCGATGATATCCGGCGCATTAAGGCCGGCGGCACGTAGACGTCGTGCGATATCTATGAAGGGACCAGTATCTTCTTTGTCTGGCGGCGCATCCATGACGATCCAACTGGTTTCACCTCGCCGCACGCGCCAATAGCTGCGAAAGCTGGCATCTGCAGACGCCGCGGCGGGCGCCTCAGTGAGCACGCCCAAGTGTGCGCTCGCAAAAGCCGCTAATGCAACTAAACGTTCAGCCGACAGACTCACAATAATCCGGATGCGGTCAGCAAATGCAGCGCCTGCGCATAACGCGCTCTGGTTCCCTCAATGATGTCCGCCGGCACGCGCGGCCCCGGCGCTTGTTTATTCCAGTCTAGGGTTTCCAGATAGTCACGCACAAACTGTTTGTCGAACGAGGGTGGATTAGATCCCGGATGCCAGTCTGCCGCCGGCCAAAAGCGCGAGGAATCTGGCGTGAGAATTTCATCCATCACGCGCAAAACACCGTTTTCATCCAGACCAAACTCAAATTTGGTGTCTGCAATCAGAATACCGCGGGCTGCCGCATAGCGCCGTGCGTGCGCATACAAGCGCAAAGTTGCATCGCGCACCTGCTCAGCCAACTCTGCGCCAATCAACTGAACCACACGGTCAAAACCAATATTTTGATCATGGTCACCCACCGCCGCTTTGGTGGACGGCGTGAAGATGGCTTCCGGCAATTCACTCGCCATTTCTATATTCGCGGGCAGTTTAATGCCACAGACACTGCCACGCGCTTGGTATTCCTTCCAACCCGAGCCAATCAAATAACCGCGCGCGATGGCTTCCACCGGAATGGCTTTAAGCTGGCGCGCTACCACGCTACGACGTGCGTACAATGCGCCATCAACGCCTTCCGGCAATACGCTGAGTGGATCAATGCCAGTGAGGTGATTTGGACAAATATCGCTGGTCAAAGCAAACCAGAAGTTGGACATCTCGGTAAGAATCTCGCCCTTTCCGGGGATTGGATCGGGCAAGATAACGTCGAACGCCGATAATCGGTCGCTGGCAACCATTAACAAGCGTTGATTTGCTAAGGCATAGACATCTCGCACTTTGCCCCGATGAATACGGGTCAGTCCGGGTAGATTTGCTTCAGCCAAGCTTGTAGTCATTCTGAATTGGTCCGGATGCGAGAAATCTAAGCCGCAATTTCAGCGAAAGCTGCCGCCGCAATTTTTAAGGTTTCTGCGATCACTGCTTCGTCATGCGCGCTAGACGTGAAACCACATTCGTAGGCACTCGGCGCAAAATACAGACCGCGTTTCAAACAGGCGTGGAAAAAGCGTTTGAATTGTTCGATATCGCAGGCTTGCGCGCCAGCAAAGCTGGTGACCGGTTCGCGGCTGAAGAAAAATCCGAACATGCCACCAATCGAGAGCGTCTGCAGCGGAATACCCACCGCGGCAGCGGCCTGCTCCAATCCTTGACATAATTGCACGGTGCGCAGGCGCAGATTGTCAAAAAAACCGGGTTCCTGGATTAAGGATAAATTAGCCAAACCGGCGGCCATAGCGACCGGATTGCCGGATAAAGTCCCAGCTTGATAGACCGGACCTAAGGGTGCGATACGCTCCATAATGGCGCGTTTGCCGCCGTAAGCACCTACCGGCATGCCGGCGCCAATCACCTTTCCGAAGGTGGTGAGGTCTGCGGTAACACCATAAACCTCCTGCGCACCACCACGGGCCACCCGAAAGCCGGTCATGACTTCATCGATGATAAATACCGTGCCATATTCATCGCAGACCTCCCGCAAACCCTGTAAAAAACCGGGCAGCGGCACGATCATATTCATATTGCCGGCGATCGGCTCGACGATCAATGCGGCGATTTCATGCCCCACTTCTTTAAATATCGCCCGCACTTGATCCAAATCGTTGTAATCAGCGGTCATCGTTAAGTCAGCAAGCGCTTTGGGCACGCCAGGCGAATTGGGTAATCCCAAAGTCAAAACGCCACTGCCCGCTTTGACCAGAAACGAATCGCCGTGACCGTGATAACACCCGGCGAATTTAAGGATACGATCGCGACCGCTATAACCGCGCGCTAATCGAATGGCGGATAGACACGCTTCAGTACCCGAGGAAACGAAACGCAGCAAATCAATGCTCGGCACCAATTTAATGATTTCGCGTGCCAGTTCGGTTTCTAACGGATTAGGACAGCCGAAGCTCATGCCCAGCGCTGCGCTGTCTTGCACGGCTTTAACCACCGCCGGATGAGCGTGGCCTGCAATCATCGGCCCCCAGGAGCCGATGTAATCAATATAACGATTGCCTTCGATATCCCACAAATAAGCGCCTTGCGCGCGCGCCACAAAAAAGGGTTCACCGCCCACTTGTTTGAATGCGCGTACCGGCGAATTAACGCCGCCCGGAATGACGCGCTGCGCAGCGATAAAGGCGTCGTGATTGGACAGAGCGTTAGTCAATGACATGTGGAATCCTTTGGATTGTGCAATCGGTGTTCAAAGAAACAAATCCGGCAACAGTTCCATTCCCGGCTGCACGGCGTACTGCTCGAAGTCAGTGACGCCAATCAGCCGCAATACCTCGTCGTCTATCAAAAACTGACCGGTGCGTTGGCGGCTCGGCGTGGTAAGTACGGCGTGGGCCGCGTCAGCCATGATCTGCGGCGTGCGACAGCGCTGCGGGTCAACCCCTGGAATCATCGCCAGCGCAGCGGTATGGATAACCGTGCGCGGCCACAAGGCGTTGACCGCAATGCCCGCTGCGGCAAACTCGGCGGCCATACCCAGTACGCACTGGCTCATGCCGTATTTGGCCATCGTGTAGGCAGTGTGTGGTGCAAACCAGGCTGGGTCCATATTGAGCGGTGGAGCGAGCGTCAAGATGTGTGGATTGGCAGATTTCAACAGGTGCGGGATGCAGGTCTGGCTGACTAGGAAGGTGCCACGTACGTTGACGCCGAACATCAAATCGAAGCGTTTCATCGGCGTCTCCAGCGTACCGGTCAAGCTTATGGCGCTGGCGTTGTTGACCAAGATATCGATGCCACCGAAGGTTTTCAGCGCCTCGGCGACGGCGTGATGCACATCTGCATCGACCCGGATGTCGCAGCGGATCGGCAGTGCTTTGCCGCCGGCGGCCTCAATTGCCTTGGCGACCGAATAAATGGTGCCGGGCAGCTTCGCATGCTCGTGCTCGGTTTTTGCGGCGAGCACGATGTTGGCGCCATCGCGCGCGGCGCGCAGGGCAATCGCCTCGCCAATACCGCGCGAACCGCCAGTGATAAATAAGGTTTGATCGCGCAAAGAAGTCATCAAAATTCTCCAGGTGGGCGGCGGATGCTAGCCTGAATGCAGCGCTCAGCCTTCGTCACTATCCGCATCCGCCGCCAAATCGGCCGGCAAGGACCGTTGGTGGCGTGCGCCGAGTTCGCGCAGTTGTTCGGTTTGGCGCACCAGATTGCCCTTGCCAGTACTCAGCTTGGCATAGGCTTGATCCAGTTCGTTTTGCGCTTTTGACAGCGCGTGGCGTGCGCTGTCCAGATCTTCAATAAAACCGACAAATTTGTCATACAACTTGCCGGCGCGTTGGGCGATTTCTTGTGCGTTGCGGTTGCGTTGTTCCTGCTTCCACAAGTGGCTGACCGCACGCAGCGTTGCCAACAGCGTGGATGGCGAAACAATCGCAATATTGCGGGTCAACGCGTACTCATAGAGTCCGACATCGGCGCTGACGGCCACGCTAATGGCCGACTCAATCGGCACAAAGAGCAGCACAAAGTCCAGCGCGCGGCCGTTCAATAAGGCGCTGTAATCGCGTAAAGCCAAGTCATCGATGTGGCGGCGCAAGGAGGCCAGATGTTCGACGATCGCGCGCTGTTGCTCGGCCTCCGTGCTCACCGAGACACTGCGCTCGTAAGCCGTCAAGGACACTTTGGCATCGATAATCAAATCGCGCTGCAAGGGCAAATGCACGATGACATCTGGTCGCGGCCGGCCACCAACCTCATCGCGCAACACCACCTGCGTGGTAAATTCGCGGCCCTCAACGAGGCCTGAGGCCTCCAATAGGCGCGATAGGATCAACTCGCCCCAGGCGCCTTGCACCCGCGTGTCACCGCGCAGAGCGCGTGTCAAATTGAGCGCTTCGCCACTCAGTTGTTGGTTGAGCACCCGCAGCGCATCGATTTCGTGCGCCAGCAAACTGCGCTCGCGTGATTCCTGCACATAGGCGAGTTGCACGGCTTCCTGAAAGGATTTCAATTGTTCGCGTACCGGATTCAGCAAACCGCCGATCTGCGCCGCGTTATCGCTCAGCAAGCGCTGGCTCTTTTCGTGCAAAACATCGGCGGCCAATGACTTAAACGCATCGCTAAATTCGCCGCGCACACGCCCGATAAAATCTAATTTATCAGCCGCCGCACGCATTTCATCGACCAGTCGGGTCTCAAGGCGGCTGGCGCTGACCATGGCTTGCGCCAAGCGTTCACGTAAATCAGCGAGTTCCGACTCACGCAGCTTAAGCAGTTGTTCGGCGGCGTCCAGGCGCACCAGACGCCCGCGCAGTTCTGCCTGCTCGCGCATCAGCACTTGCGCATGCTGCTCGTAACGGGCGCTGCGCTCGCGTTCACGCGCCAAGTTTTCGTCGCGGGCGGCGATGGTCTGGCGTAGTTCTGCGATGCGCGTCTCTAGCGCGTCAATTTCTGGATCGCGTGCCGCTAAGGCCGCGGCGACGCGCTCGCTGAGCCGGCGCGAGTTCCACCATGCAGCGGCAGAAATCGCGATCAGCAGTCCACAAAGCAAGCCGAAGAGCACTGCGGTGTGACTGGAAAGGGTGTCAAACATGCAGACGTCGGCCCAAAGTAGGCATCAGTCTAGCCGCCGACAGCGCAAAAAACGCTGCCGGCATGCCGTGTTGTACTTAAGCTTTCGGCACGTAGGCAGCGCACCAGCCTTTCGCGGTGACCGACTTGCCAGGGAAGATGGCGCACGGGCGCAGCGCGTCGCCATCTTTGCCTTGCACCAGATTGCAATTCGCGCAGTTCTGCTCAGGCTTGTGGTTCGGGTACTTGGCGCCATCGACCTTGCTGGTGTCGGCTTTGTATCCTAGGGCTGCGGCGGTGGGTTCGGCTTCACCCAATTCTGGCAAGGCGCCTTGTGCAAAAGCGCTATTCGCCAAACTGGCGCCGACCACTACGCCACCCGCAGCGGCGACTTGGCCAAAGAAACGACGACGGGTTGCATCAAAATTTTGTTGCGACATGAGGACTTCCTTTTTGAGTGAGAGGCGCTGCGATAGTGCAGACCGCTATTCTGTACCGCTCAGCTGAACTGCAGCATGACAGACGTCAAATGACGTAGATGTCTGCACGCTCGGTTATATTTCCCCGACGTTCGCAGAAGTATCGCGAATCATTCTCGTTTGCAGAGAGGACACACATGAGCGATTTTACGCCGAGTCAGTTCGCGCAAGCCGCCCGCCAGATTGTCGAAGCCGGCCGCGATTTTGCCCAGCGCGGCTGGACACCCGCAACCAGTAGTAACTTTTCGATGCGTCTGTCGGCGACGCGCATCGCGGTGACCGTGTCCGGTCGGGATAAAGGCCAATTGACTGCAGACGATGTGATGGTCTGCGATTTGGAGGGTAACGCGGTAGAAACCGCTGCGCGGCCGTCCGCGGAAACCTTGTTGCACTGTCAAATTTATGAACGTTACCCAAATATGGGCGCTGTTTTGCATACCCATTCTCTGGCGCAGACGCTGGCCAGTCGGTTGTGGGCTGCAAACGGCTTTGTGCCATTGGCCGGTTACGAGTTACTGAAGGCCTTCGCCGGATATGACACGCACGACGCAGTCATGCAGTTGCCGGTGTTCAACAACAGTCAGGACATGCGCGAACTCGCGCAATGGATCGCCCCGCACCTGAATGCCCAGCCCACCGCGCACGGCTATTTGATCGACGGCCACGGCATCTACACCTGGGGTAAAGATATGCTGGAGGCACGGCGTCACCTAGACGCCTTCGAATTCCTGCTGAACTGCGAATTAGAACTGAGGAAAATGCAGCGATGACGCGTTTACGCACCTACCGCGAAGACCAGCCTGATCAGGCACAGTTTGATAGTGTGGATTTTGCAGCGATCCAAACGCAGCTTAACGCGGTCGGCGTGCGCTTTGAGCGCTGGAATGCGGGTGCGGATTTAGCAGCGGGGGCCCCCGCGGAGACCGTGATCGCGGCCTATCGCTCAGATATCGATCGTTTGCTGAGCGAAGCCGGTTACGTGGCATTCGATGTGATTAGCCTGAACCCTGATCATCCAGACAAAACGATGTTGCGGCAGAAGTTTCTTAACGAGCATACCCACGCGGAAGACGAGGTGCGGTTTTTCGTCGCCGGCCGCGGCTTGTTCACTTTGCATCTGGCAAATCAGGTGTACGAGATTCTCTGCGAAAAGGACGACCTCATTGGCGTGCCCGCCGGCACGCGGCATTGGTTCGATATGGGCCCAGAACCTTATTTTGTCGCCATCCGAGTATTTACCAATCCGGCGGGTTGGGTCGCCAATTTCACCGGGAATGAGATTGCTTCGAGGTTTACGCGGCTTGACCAGATGCAGACAGGATTCTCGCCATGACCGCACGTCCCGCTGCTCTGGTCACCGACATCGAAGGTACCACTAGCGATATCGCTTTTGTGCAAAAGGTGCTGTTCCCGTATTCGCGCGATGCGTTGCCGGATTTTCTGCGCAGCCACGCTGAAGATCCCGCTGTCGCGCCGTGGATCAGCGCCATTGCGCACGAGATTCACACCACGCCAGACAACTTGCCAGCGGTGATCGCGGCTTTGTGGTCGTGGATTGATGCGGATCGCAAACACACCGCACTTAAAGCATTGCAAGGTTTGGTTTGGGAGCAAGCCTTTGCCAGTGGCGCATTCAAAGCGCATGTGTATGCAGACGCGATCACAGCATTACAACGCTGGCATGCCGAAGGTCTGCCGATGTATGTGTACTCCTCTGGCTCAATCCATGCGCAGAAACTGTACTTTGGCCATACCGAGGCCGGTGATTTACGCACGATGTTTCGCGCGCACTTCGACACCACGATAGGCGCAAAACGCGAGGCAGAATCCTACCGACGGATCGCTTTGGCCATCGGCGCGCCTGCCGATCAGATCCTGTTTTTATCCGATATCGGCGCCGAGTTGGATGCCGCTCGCGAGGCAGGATGGCGTACCGTACAGGTGCTACGCGAAGGCGGCGTTGCGGCGCCCGCGCATGCAGCGATCGCGCACTTTAATGAACTCGGATTTTAACAAACCAAGGCTATGCGCCCGGCGATGAAGGACTTGTTGCGCACGCTGGGTGCCGGATTATGGCTGGCACTGTTTGTTAAGCCCCCGCCGAGTTGGCGGCTTCGCCCGGCTGCGCACTTTTGGTTGTTGCTCATTCCGACGGCATTAGTGTCGCTGGTCGGCGATTTTGTGCAGCAAACGGGCGCTGTGGTTTTCAGTGCGGACGGCGTGCAGCAAGATGCGCTAGGCGCGATGTTGGTTTTGGCGGCGAGTGCTGCCGTGGCTGCCGCTGCTGGGCAACGGGTATTGACCTGGTCTTTGGCGGTGTTGATAAGTGCAACCGGCCTGTGGATTAGCGCGTTCATGCTGTTCGCGCTCTGGGCAGCGCTGCAATTTGACCAATTCGGTCCAGGGGGCGAACTGCTGCTGTTCGTGTTTGTGCCTTGCCTGTGGTGGCTTTTCTGTGGTGGCTTTTAGCGCTGTTGCGGCTGCTTCACAGCTTGGTACCGCGCTGGCGCTGGTGGCAAAGCGGGCCTACTGCGTTGCTGGCATCCGCTTTAACGGTGGGGCCGTTTTTTCTTATCGACAGCGCGTCTTATTTTTATCCAAATTTTGACCTGGAGAATGCGCAATATGCCGATGAAGCGGAATTCAGTCCGCCTAGGCAGGCGCCCGGCAGCGCCGAATCCTTGCTGTACCGACAGCCCGCCATGGTCGACTACGCGGTGCAGCAGTTATTGCCCAGCACGCCTGGGCAGACCGACGTGTACCTGCTTGCTTTTGGCGGAGATGGCAACGAAGACGTGTTCCGCAACGAGGTGAACTACGCTGAGCAACTGATGCAGCAGCGCTTCGCGATGCGCGGCCGCACGCTAACGCTGCTGAATCACCCCGACACCACCGAAGAAACGCCGCTCGCCACGTTGACCAATCTGCGTAGTGCGCTGCGCGGCATCGCTGGCAAAATGAACCCGGACGAAGACGTGTTGTTGTTATTTCTGACCACCCACGGCAGCGCTGATCACCAGTTATTTGTCGATTTACAGCCGCTGCCCTTAGACCAGATTGACCCCAGCCAATTGCGCGAGGCCTTGGACGCGTCTGCAATACGCTGGCGCGTGATGATCGTATCGGCTTGTTATTCAGGTGGTTTTATTGATGCGCTGCAATCACCGATGAGCTTGGTCATCACCGCCGCAAGCGCGGATCGCGCCTCATTCGGTTGCGGTGCCGAGGCGCAAATCACCTACTTCGGCCGCGCACTCCTTGCAGAGGCGCTCAATGAAACCCAGTCGTTAATCGCCGCCTTTGAGTTGGCCAGCGAGGCAGTCGCGCTGCGCGAAAAAGCCGACGATTTCACCGCCTCAAATCCACAAATCGCCATCGGTGCGTTGATCCAGCCAAAGCTGCGCAGTTGGGAAAGCAAGCTGGAACCGGCGAAGCCGGGGCCGTTTGCGCCCGCGCAGTGAAAGC
>Ga0163154_10001913_pt1 | contig 31272 bp, 25 predicted proteins | sample OliLakLV19MP9P1_FD_148649 | JGI IMG/M metagenome (GOLD analysis project Ga0163154, IMG submission 148649) | Freshwater microbial mat bacterial communities from Lake Vanda, McMurdo Dry Valleys, Antarctica - Oligotrophic Lake LV.19.MP9.P1 | ecosystem: Environmental > Aquatic > Freshwater > Lake >... | reverse complement strand
GCGGAAACTCCCCCTCTCCATGCAATGGAGAGGGGGGCGGGGGGTGAGGTGAGAATGATGGCACTATTCATCGGCGTGATGCTGCTTACGATTGCGCCGATGGTCGTCTACGCGATTCAGAAGCCGGATATTTTCTTTGGGCGGCTGGCAGAGGTCACACGCCCGGAGGACGCTGTGACGCTCTGGGAGAGCGTCGTGCTGCACGCGCGCATGTTCTTCATCGCGGGCGATCCATATGTGCGTTACAACATCCCCGCGCGCCCGTATTTCACGCTGCCCGAAGGCATTATCCTGATGCTCGGTGTGGGCGTGTGCCTCTACCGGATTGCGCGCGGACGTGGGGATGCGGCGGCGCGCACGGGGTATCTGTTGGCGCTATTGTCGCCGCTGATGATCGTGCCAAGCGTGATATCGGTGAGTGGGCTGCCGCCGAGTCATATGCGCTCGTTGGGGATGATCCCGCTGATTTTCGTGCTGTTGGGCGTGGGCGTGGAATGGTTGACTTCGCGCGTGCGTGAGCGAATGACCGCATCGCCCGACTCTCTCTCTGTACTGGAGCGGCGGCAGGGGGGTGAGGTTGCCCTGATCCTTGTCTTGTTGATCGGCGGGCTGTCTGTCGGGACGCTGTATTTCGATTGGGCGACGCGCGCCGATGTGTACTACGAGACGGACGCGGACTTGTCGGCGGCGGCGCGCTGGCTGGCGGCGGGCGCGGACGGCGATTTGACGGATACGGTGATTTATCTGGCGGCGCGCGACAAAGGACACCCAACCGCGATGATCGAAGCTATTCCACCCGTGCGCTGGATCGGGACGGATACGCTGTTTCGCGCGCCGCCAACGATGGATGGCTTGTACGTGTTCCCGCGCAGCGCCCCGCCCGTCGAGGAATGGCGCGCGTGGCTCGAACCGGGACGGATCACGGATTTGCCGCTTGCGCCGGACGGACGCACGGCGTTCGAGGCGTTCCGGCTGTCAGGCGCGACGATGCTGCCCATCCAAGCGCCGTCCGAGACGGTTCGTAACCCCTACATGACCCTGCTCGGTATCGATGCGCCGCCTATTCCATCCGGTGAGGCGGATTGGGTGACGACCTTTTGGCAGGTTGACGCTGTGCCGCCATTCGCGGATTTCACGCCGCTGATCAGCCTTGAAGATGAAGCGGGGGAGGTGTTTCGCGGCGACGCCTATATGACGGAAACGGATCGCTGGCTGCCCGGCGAAGTCATGGTTCTGCGGCTGCGGGTGTCCGTTCCCATCGGGACGCCGCCCGCTCGCTACGCGCTGTCCATTCGTTGGATTGGGCGCGCCAGCGATCAATTTGTCAACACCATCGGCGGCGGCGTCTCCGCACGGGTGGGGACACTGCTCGTCGCGCGCGCTCTAGCGTTCCCCGATCCAGCCACACTCGATATTCCGGTGCGCTGTGCCGACTGTACAGTCAACGAAGGCGTCGCTTTACTCGGCTGGAATCCGCTCCCGACGACTCTGCGTCCCGGCGCAGGCTTCGTGCTGACGACCGTTTGGCACGCGCTGCGCGATCAACCTCAAAACCCGATCTCGCTGTTGTTCGGGACGGACGATGCGCCACTACTGCCTCATTACGCCGTCGATTACCGACCGAATCGGTGGACGCGCGGCGAAATCATGATGGTGCGCGCACGCTATCAGATTCCGTCAACGCTTCAGAGTGGAAGCTATGAGATACGGTTACAAGGACGCGATGCTGTCATTTCGCTCGGATCAGTGTCTGTCGAGGGTATCGCCCGACGCTACGACGCGCCGCCCGTTGATGGGCGTTCTGAAGTCGTATTCGGAAATGCAATTGCGCTCTACGGCTACACGCTCGAACACAGCGCCGACGCCTTCCATGTCGCGCTCGTCTGGCGCGCCGATGCGCCCATTGACCGCGATTACAGCGTCTTTGTGCATCGACTCGACACGGAGGGGAACATCATCGATCAGCGCGACGCACAGCCCGCCAACGGCGCAACGCCAACGTCGCTGTGGTTGCCCGGCGAATATATCATCGACAACTATACGTTTTCGCCGGATGATCGCGTCATTGCGCTCCGCATTGGCTTGTACACGCCCGACGACGGACAGCGGTTGAGGGTCGATATGGGCGGCGATTTCGCGCTGATCCCCCTCGATTCGGCGTCACCCTGAAGGCGAATTGGGAAAACAAATCAGACATTACAGAATTGATACACCGTATCGATGAGAGAATCGTGAATAAAGATGAACGTTTCTTTAAGGAAACGCTCTAGAAGGATATTTTAACGCTTCAATATAATACAATTGTGTGTAGAAATAAGATTAGGGTCAGGGAATGCGCTACGAACTGCGCGCTGTGGGTGTCAGCTATGCGTTCCAATTTGAACCGCCAGCCGTTGAGGGCTATGTGATCGGACGTTCGGACGAGTCGAATGCCTTCAAGCCGGATATCGATTTGGCATTAGCCGACGCGCGGACGAAGGGGATTTCGCGGCGGCACGCGGCAATTGTGCGCTATCAGGGCGCGATGCACTTGCTCGACCTAGAGTCGGTGAACGGAACGTATGTCAACGACAATCGTCTGAAACCTAATATCCCGCATCCGCTGCAAGCGGGCGACGAAGTGCGCTTTGGTTCGCTGCATTTGCGCGTGCTACAGGTGAAATAGACGCTGCATGTCCTTTATTTTGATTGGGATGAAATCGATTTTTTCGATCTGTACGGTTATAGATATTAGAGTGATAACGTGCCTACACAACTACGTTTCAAAGGTTCGATTTGGTGCAATCTCGACATTGCGCTGCGAAATCTCGATCAGCTTTTCGGACGGGTTGTCCAGCCGCTGCATTTGACCATCATCGAATGGTATATTTTGCGCGCGCTGTACGAACGCGACGGACAACACGCCTCGGAACTGGCGCGTGCCGTCGGACGTGCCGCGACTTCGTTCACGCCGAATCTAGACAAGCTCCAGAAGAAGGGGTTGATCGAGCGTCGACCCGATCCGACCGACCGCCGCGCCGTCCATATCTATTTAACCAGCGAAGCGGAAAAATACCGCGACGAAATCGTGCAGAGCGCTGACGCGATTGACGCGCAAATTTGCAGCCTGTTCAGCGAGGAAGAGTTGGAGACGTTCCAGCGCATCCTCGTCCAATTACAGGCGCTTGAGCCGAATTACAGTGGCGATGGAATGATCGCGCGGAATGATGGACGCTATGCGCGGCGGACGCCCGTGAACGAGAATGGCAACGGGTCGCACTCGTAACAAGGCGTTGAGGGTGGATGTGGACAGGACGTTCGGACGCTGAACGTCCTGTTTTCATTCTGCTTCGAGGACGATGCGCGGATCGGTCGCCGCCATTGCACGGAGCGATGTCACAAAATCGGCGTAAGCCTCATCGTCGTAGAGGACGAAGCGAACCAATTCCACGCTGTTCGGCTCGGGCTGTGCGGCGAACTCGACAATCGCGCGGAACGAAATTGGCGCGGCTTGTTCGCGGGGGTAGCCGTAAATTCCGGTGCTGATCGCCGGAAACGCAATGGTTTTGAGCCGATTTTCCGCCGCCAGCTCCAAACTGCGGCGAAAGGCAGATGCCAACACCCGCTCGTTGTCGATGCTGTTGGGCTTGTAAATGGGACCCACCGTGTGGATGATGTGCTTGGCTTTGAGGTTATAGCCGCCCGTGATTTTGGCGTCGCCGGGATCACAGCGCCCAATCTTGCGCGTTTCTGCCTTCAATCCCCCACCCGCCGCATTATGGATCGCGCCATCGACGCCGCCGCCGCCCATCAGAGTCGTGTTGGCGGCGTTCACAATGGCGTCGGTCTCCTGTTTCGTGATGTCGCCCTTGACAAGCTCTAGGATCGTGTCTTTAATCTGCGCGCGTAACATAACAGCTCACCACTCGACCATTCGTATATAATAGCAAACACCATTGTAACGCGGAGTTGTAACGATGCAACCGTTGACCCCTGACGACGTACAAGCGGCGCTGGATCGGCTGGATGCGGGCATCCAGATTCGCTTTTTTGAAACGACGACCGCGACCAGCCAGCAAGCCGCCGACGCCATCGGTTGCGAATTGGGGCAGATCGTCAAGAGCATTTGTTTCATCGTGAGCGCGACCCAGCCGGTCGTCGTGCTGACCAGCGGCGATCAGCGGGTGGATGATCGCAAGATCGCAGTACTGTACAGCGTCGGGCGCAAGCAAGTGCGTACCGCGACGCCCGATGAATGTATCACGATTTGGGGCTACGCGCCGGGCGGCGTGCCGCCGTTGGGCTATCGCACGGCGGGGATCGCGGTCTATATCGACGACTCGTTGAAGCGTTACGACCTTGTTTATGCGGCGGGCGGCGCGCATAACGCGATCTTCCCGCTGACGCTCGATCAGCTTGTGCAAGCGACGGGCGGGACGATCACGGACGTGATTCGGCGCGAGGCGGCGTCCGACGCGGGCGAAGGACAAGTGTGAGCGTGTTCGGACGACTCCGCCGTCTTGATGGTGTGTGGTGGTTTGCGCTGTTCGTTGGCGCGCTCTTCACGCTGACTCGCTTTCATTATGGCAGCGGCGATCATGCCGAGACTCTGTTGGTCATTCGGAGGCTGCTCGATCCGAAGTTCATCAGCAGCGATTATTTCGCCAATCTGATCAGCACGACCGCTACTGTGCGCACGTATTATGTGCTACCGATTGCGCTGCTGGCGCGCTGGCTGCCGCTTGACGTGATTTTCTTCGCGTTTACGCTCATCGTGAACCTCACTGTTGCCCTAGCAACGGCGGGCGTCGCACGTGCGCTGTTCCGCTCCAAGATCGCGGCGTTCTTGGCGGTCGCCGTCAGCCCATTCTTCGTGATCCAGTTGGGGACGTATGTCGGTTTTTATTCGGAATGGCTGCTGCCGATTGGCGTGGCAAAAGTCCTGCTGATGGTCGCTATTTGGGCGCTGGTCACGAAGCGGCTGTCGCTGTTCGTCATTTTCAGTGGCGCGGCGGCGCTCGTCCATCCGCAAGAGGGACCGGTGATCGCGGGTATGTGCTTCTTGGGGGCGGTGGCGGCGCGCGCCTTCTCGTGGCGACAACTGGCGACGGCAGGCGCGCTCTTGGCGTTGTTCGCCTACGCGGTGATTGCGCCGCAGCTTGCGGTGGCAGGGCGCATCGACGATGCTGAATACATCTTGATCCGCGCTTTCTATCACACACCCGATCATCACGCGCCAAGCGTTTTCCAAACGATGGGTTATATCCGCACGGCGCTTTTGCTCGTTGGCTGTGCCGCGGCGTGGCTCGTGTGGCGGCGGTTGGCACGCGGCGATTGGCGGCAAACGTGGTTCGCGGTGGTGGCGCTGTGTGTCGTGGCAGCGATGATTGTGGGCGTCGTATTCGTGGAAATTTACCCCATTCGCACGGTTGTGATGGCACAGCCGTTCCGCTATCGTCCGATTCTCGATTGGATCGGTATGATCGTCATGCTCGGAGTCGGCGTGTTGGCAGTGGAGCGCGTGCTGCCCGCACTCAAACATCGATTTGGCGTGCGTATTCTGTATCGTCGGCGCGCCGTGTTACTGCGCGTTGGCGTGGCGCTGATCGTCGGCGTGGTGACGCTGCGTTTGGTGGCAAGCACCAATTTCGCGTTCAACGACGTAGAGATCGACGGCGCTATCGCGGCGTGGCTCAAAGACAATACGCCGACCGATGCGATCATCGTCACGCCGCTGCGCTGGGAGCAGATTCGCTTTCTGGCAGAGCGCGCCCTCGTCGTGGAGTTCAAAGGCGGTACGACGATGGTGCCTGAAACGTATTGGGGTGAATGGGTCGCGCGTTTGCAAGCTCTCTACGGCATCCCCTTTACCTCAACGCTGCCGATTACGGGCGATCCTGCGCTCTCGGATGCCGAAAAAGCGCGCCGTATCCGCGACGTGTACTTGGAGACGGCACGCTATTATGTCGATTCCCTGTTCACAAATGCCGCCGCGTACTACCGCGCGCTGACCGATACACAGTTGCGCCAATTCGCGGCGGATTACGATGCCGATTATGCCGTCTTATACGTTGATACGGTGACGGCGTTCCCCGTCTTATACGCGACGCGCGATTACAAGGTCGTGCGCATCGAGTAACGTCACGCATCGCGCCCGTCCGTCAGCACAAACGCCTTGGCATATGCCGCCAGCTTGTTGAGCGTCAGCAGCAGCCGTTCGCGCTCGCGCTCCGGGTTTGGGCGTTCGCGTTCGTTCTCCGTTGTGCGCGGCAGCGGGCGCAATTCTATGGCTGTGCGTGTCACGCGGATGCTTTCGCCCACCTTGCCGATAGCGAGGCGTACCTCCATCAGATCGCGGTTGATTTCGGGCAAGTACGGCAGCTTGATTTCGATGCGGTCGCGCAGCGCGATCACGCCCGTCCCGCCTGCCGCTTGCGCCAACAGCTTGACCTGAATCTGAAACAGCAAGCCGTCAACGGCGGGCGGCATGGCGCCAAAACGGTCAACCAGTTCGTCACGGATGGCATCGACCTCCGTCAAATCGGTCAAGCCGCCGATGCGCCGATAAATCTGCAACCGCTGCGAGATATCGGGGATGTATTCGACGGGAATGTACGCCGGAAAGGGCAGATCGATCACGACGCTGTTATCGCTGATCGTCGGGACGGCGTTGGCGTCGTCCGCCGTCGGCGTGGTGAAGCCGCGTTCTACTTTGAGCTTTTGCACAGCGGACGCCAACATCTGCGTGTACAAGTGAAAGCCGATGGCGGCGACGTGTCCGGTTTGGCGCGTGGACAGGATATCGCCCGCGCCGCGCAGTTCCAAGTCACGCATGGCGATCTGATAGCCCGACCCCAAATCGGTGTACTCTGCCAGCGTTTCGAGCCGTGTCCGCGCTTCATCGGTTAGACGACTGGCAGGGGGATGGAAGAAAAACGCATAACCTTGCTGGGCGCCGCGCCCGACGCGCCCGCGCAGTTGATACAACTGTGACAAGCCGAACAAGTCGGCGCGATCCACGATCAGCGTGTTGGCGTTAGGGATGTCCAAGCCGTTCTCGATGATCGAGGTGGACAGCAGCAGGTCATATTCGCCGTTGCCGAAGCCCGCCATGATGCCCTCCAACAGCCGTCCCTCCATCTGTCCGTGCGCGATCACGATGCGCGCTTCGGGGACGATCTGCTGAAAGCGTTCGCGGATGCTGTCGATGGTTTGGATGCGATTGTGGACGACGAATACCTGTCCGCCGCGCTCCAATTCGCGCAAGACGGATTGGCGCACGAGATTTTCATCGAACGCGCCAACGTGCGTCAAGATGGGCAGTCGTTCTTCCGGTGGCGTCTGGATCATGCTGATATCGCGCACGCCCGTGAGGCTCATGAACAGCGTGCGTGGGATCGGTGTGGCGGTCATGGTCAGCACATCGACGGATGCGCGCGTCCGCTTGAGATGCTCTTTGTGCTTGACGCCGAACCGCTGTTCCTCATCCACGATGATCAAGCCCAATTCTTTGAACTTCACATCGTCGGACAAGAGCCGATGGGTGCCGACCATCAGATCGATCTCGCCGGACGCCAATTTGACCAGCGCGCGCTGCTGTTCTTGCGCCGTGCGGAAGCGCGAGATCAATTCGACGCGCACGGGGAACGCGCCCATGCGTCGGACGAATGTCTCGTAATGCTGCTGCGCCAGAATCGTCGTCGGTACGAGCAGGGCGACTTGTTTGCCGTCGTTGACCGCTTTGAATGCCGCGCGCAAGGCGACTTCGGTCTTGCCATAGCCGACATCGCCGCAGATCAGCCGATCCATCGGGTGCGGCTTCTCCATGTCGGCTTTCACCGCGCGGACGGCGCGCAATTGATCGTCGGTTTCCACGAACGGAAACGACGCTTCGAGTTCGTGCTGCCACGACGTATCTGCGCCGAACGGGTGTCCGGGCGCGCTGGCGCGTTCGGCGTACAGCGTCAGCAGATCGCGCGCTTCGTCTTCGACGGCTTTCTTGATGCGCCCGCGTACCTTCAGCCAATCTTGCTGTCCGAGCCGATTCAGTGTGGGCGGCGCGTCGTCCGCGCCGACGTAGCGCGTGAGTCGATCTGTCTGATGGATTGGGATGTAGAGCGAGTCCGTTCCAGCGTACTCCACCAGCAGATATTCGCGCTCCACGCCTTCGAGCGTGCGGCGGCGCATGCCCGAAAAGCGTCCGATGCCATAATCGATGTGGACGACGAAATCGCCGGGCTTCAGATCAGCGTAGGCGATTTCAGGCGCGCGCGCCCGATGCGCGGCTTTGCGGCGGCGCGGTTCGGGGCGCGACCAGCCGAAAATTTCGGCATCGGTGAACAGATGCGTTTCGCCCGGCGGCGGTGCGTCGGCACTGGGCGCGTCGGTGAGGCGCAAGCGCCAGCCCTCTTGCATCGCGCCATCGACAAACGCAACCGTGCCGCGTTCGGGCGGCGTGTCGATGGTTTCGACCAGCGCGGCAAACTGCGCTTCGCCCTCGCGCCATAGTTCCGCGATGCGATTGATCTGCGCTGAAACGATAATGGTGCGGTCGCCCGTGCCGCGCAAATCGCGCACATGCGTCAAGAACGCGCGCAACTGCCCGCCGAACCGATTTTCCGGCGCGATGATCGAACGCAAGTCGGCGTCCGGTGCTGCGGATTCAATCTCCAAGCCGCCGAGCGAGACGACATGTCGCCCGTTGAGCGTCTCCGCCAGCGTCGTCCACGACAGATATGGCACGGGATGATCCGTCGCCAGCGCGCCTTTGGCGATCCCCTCGGCGCGCGCCACCGCCGCGCGTTCGTCAATGTCAACGGCGGTATCGCGCAGTTCGCCCCAATCGTCCACGACGATCAGCGCATCGAGCGGCGCGTAGTCCAACAGCCCAATCGGATTGGCGTATAGATATGGCAAATAGTGTTCGATGTACGGGAACGCTGTTCCCGCGTCGAGGGCGGCGGCGTCCGCTTGGGGGTTGTGCGGATCAGCGGGTTGTTCACCCAACGCCGTGAACCAGTCGGATAACTGCGCCGCCAACAGCGGGGTTTGTGCCGGCAGCGCCTCGCGGGCGGGCGTGATGGTCACGGACGTGATGCGCTCGATTGAACGCTGTGTCGCCGGATCGAACGTTCGCAGCGATTCGATCTCATCATCGAAAAAATCGATGCGAACGGGTTGCGCCGCCGTCGCCGGGAAGATATCGACAATCCCGCCGCGCCGACTGAACGTTCCCGGTTCGATCACCATCGACGCCGACAGATAGCCGACGCCGATCCAGCGTTCCAACAGCTTGTTAAGATCGTGGCGGCTGCCCGGCGTGAGCGTCTGTGTTCCGGCGCGAAATTGGCTGACGGGCAGCGTCCGCTGCATGACCGCGCGCGCCGATGCCACGATGATCGGCTGTGCCGCATCGGTGTCCGACGCCAACAGCGCCGCCAACGCATCGATGCGCGTGCGCCACGCCGATTCGCCCCACGGCGCGCGCTCGTAGAAGAATGGCGCGGGTTCGCCAAAGCGATGAATGGCGTTGGTGTCGCCCAACCACACCGGAATCTGTTCCGCGACATTGTAAGCGCGGTCGATACGCGCCGTGATGAACACGACGGGCGCGCGGTGTATGGCGTTCCAATCGCGCGTCAGCGCCGCCAATGTGAACGGGCGCGCCGAACGCGGCACATTCAAGCTGAACGTAGCAGCGTCCGAATCGGCGCGATAGGGCATAGCGGCGCGTAAGCGTTCCAACGCGGCGCGATAGGGTGGGGCGGCGCGCAGCAGGTCGAGCAATCCGGTCAGATTCATCATATTTGTATGATATTACCTATTGAACGGCAAGAAAATTCGATGAGCCGAGTACGCTCCAACCGAACGCCAATATTATAATGCAGCAGAATGGCGATGGAGAGGGCGATATGGGTGCGATTCTGCTCCCGCGCAAGCGACTGCTGCGCGCGCACGGAAAAAAAGTGGTATTTGCCAAAGGGTCGAACGAGAGCGCCGAACACGTCCTGATGAAGGCGTTGATCTGGGCGCTGTATCTGCCCATGTATCCCGATTTGACCGTCGAAATTCGCATTGGCGACCGCTACAAGCCCGATGTAGTACAGCTTGACGCGGCGGGCAAGCCGACATTTTGGGGCGAATCGGGCAAAGTGTCCCCCGATAAAATCGAATCGCTGGCGCGCCGCTATCGCGGGACGCATTTTGTCATCTCCAAATGGAGCATGAAGCTCGATCCGGTGGCTGATCTTGTGCGGGCGGCGCGCGTGCAGTATCCGAGCGCTGCGCCGTTCGATCTGCTCTCGTTCCCACACGATGCAGCGGCGCGCTTCGTCCGCGACGATGGGACGATCCAACTGACGCACGCCGACATCGAATGGGTGCGGATCGCGCCCCACAGCATCGACGAATTTTAGCGCGCGCATAAGCTCCGCTTCACAATCGCGGGCTATGGTATGCTCATCTCATGCGCTTCGGCTGAAAGAATAGGGTTAGCATCATGACCGCGAATGAAGTCATTCAAGCGATGTATGATCGACAGGTGTTGGTGTTCGGACATCGCGGCGCGCACGCTTATGCGCCGATGAACACGCTGCCCGCGTTCGAGTTGGCGGTGGCGCAGGGCGCGCACGGCATCGAACTTGACGTACACCGCTCGAAAGATGGCATTCCCGTGATCGTGCATGATTTTACGGTCGATGCGACCAGCGACGGACATGGGCTGGTCGTGGACATGACCCTCGCTGAATTGAAAGCGTTGGATGCGGGCGCATGGTTTGACGCGAAATTCGCCGGGACGCGCATTTTGACGCTTGATGAAGTCTTTGAGGCGGTTGGCGCGCGGGTTTTCGTCAACGTCGAAATTAAATCGGAGTCGTTCGATACCGACGGCGTAGAAGCGGTGGTCGCGGACTGTATTCGGCGCCACAACATGGAACGGCGCGTGATCATGTCGTCGTTCAACCCGCTGACCGTGGGGCGATTTCGCGCGCTTGCGCCGGATGTCCCCGCCGCGTTCCTCGATTGGGGCGGAAGTACGCCAGCAATCCGCCAAGCGGCAAGCGAATTAGTCTACGAAGCGTATCACCCCCAACATGCGATGATCGATGCCGCGATGGTGGCAGCGCAAACGCGCGCCGGGCGCGTGATCAATACCTGGACGGTCAACGATCCGGCGCGCGCGCGGACGCTGATGGAACTGGGTGTGCGCGGTATCGTGACCGATATGCCGGATGTGATCCTCAACGCCCTCAAATGACGGCTGCGGCACGCGCCGCGCCCTGAGATGAACGGAAAAAACCGAGATGGACACCCATGCGCCATCGTTGGTCGATTTCGGCTTGATGACACCTGACTATCATGCGGAAACTTCAAGATTATTGTTCACCAGATATGCTGATTTACTAAATATTCTTCACTACAGACTGCAAACAACCCCCGGATTGATCTGTCCCACAGAGGCACATCACAAAATCGCCGCTCATGTGAGCGGCGATTTTAAGGGATACGCGCTAAATCTTTTTCAGTTTGGAGAAAGCACCGACTTTACTCGCTTTCCCTTTCGCATTCTTGATATTGATCAGGAAGGTGAGATAAGCAATCGCTGCTTCTTCGGTTTGCTCGACGGACATGTCCGCGTCGTTAAGCGGGTTGATGTCGCGATTTTCCATGATGGCTAATCCATCGACTTTGCCGACCAGATTATCGGCATTGGCATGTCCGCGCAGATAGATACTCAAACTTTTGTCGTAGGCAGTCGCAGCCGCAGCCGTGTCTTCGCCGACCTGTTTCAGATGGTCTTTCATGCCCGTGACAGTGAGCCGATCAACTCCATCTTCCACAATCCCATAAATCCAGTCACGCACTGACAGTTTCTTGAACAAGTCGAAGAATGCCTGGTGTCCTCCGCGTGTGTATTTATTGGGGAGTGGTCCGAAGTTGACGAGCGGGGTGTGCAGCGTAAAGTCTTTGAGATACCCGCTCAAAACCTGATTGATCGCGTGCGCGATGGCATTGGTATTTGCGGACAGTACCTTTTGTTGATCTTTAGGAAGCTGCCCAAACAAGGCGGAAAAAGAAAACCGCGACATGAGCGGCAGCCGCATTTTGATGCCTTCCGGGTGGGCATGGTTCAACTGAACGATATAAAACAGCATGTACGACACGAGACCCCGAAGCGCGCTCAGGTCATCGGTTTCACTGAAGATTCTGTGCGGATTGATCAGCAACCGCAGCACCGTATCTGCCAGTCCCGGCGATACATCCAGCGATTTTGTATCCTGACTGGCTTTTGTATCGTCACCGCGCATCAGGCGGCGTGAGTGTTTGCGCTCTTTGGTTTCTGTTTTGCTCTCGGTCGCTGCATGATTGTCGCTGTTCCCAAGATATTTCATCAGGATCGGGATATCGCTGAGGGGAATACCTTTTGTCGCCTGCATTTTGAACCCGGCGGTCGGACTGCCGCCGCCCAAGAAAACATTCCCAGCATTGAAGCGATTTTGTGGTGGCGTGACAAACACGCCTTTTGTGTAGTCAGCAGGGGCGTACGTCCCAATATCCTTCATGATCACGCGGATACGTTTCATCACCTGTTCGAGGTCTTTCAAACCTGCCTTCGTTTCTTCAAACGGACTGGTCACGAACTCGATATCCATGCGACCTTGTTCATACGGACCATCCGCTTCAATTTTGAAATCTTTTTCGGTATGCAGCGCCCCTTTTTTGCCAGCGGCTTGCAAGCCTTGTTCTGCGACCTTTGGCACTTGGTTAATATTCTTGCCTTCCGGCTCCAGTGTCGAATAAATATTCGTCCCGCCAAATTGTTTGCGCAGCAATGCCAGCGTTTCCGCGTTCATGTCCTTTGGCGAGATCACCCGTAAGGTTGAGCAAATCATGATGGACATCATTTCAGCGATTGCTATTCTTACCTCTGAGGTGAGTTCGCCCTGCTTATCGAGAACCGGAGATTCCTTGACGAAGACGATTCCAATATCGCTAAAGAGTTTATAAAAACGTACTAATTCTGCATCGACCCGCGGAAACCCGTCACCGAGCGGACTTGCCCTGATGGAAGTGATGCTCATCCGCACATTGTTTCGCAGTTCTGCCATCGCTGAAGCCTTGCGGGAGCTTATCTGAACATTACGCTCCTCTTTAAGTCCTGGAAATGCCTGAAACAACTTGATCACATCCGCGTTGCCTAATCCTTCGTCGTAAGGGATAATGCGTTCATACGCAAAGGTGAGATCGCCAAATGCAAGTCCATCGCTTGTGCCTTCGTCCTTTACTTCTTCTTCCTTTTTTTTTCCTTTTTCGTCATCTTTCTCTTTGCCCTTATTTTTCTCGTTTACGAGCGGCACTGTCTCTTTTCCAGAGTCAGTCTGTTGAAAAGAAGTCCATGCGCCCGATTCAAATTCAAAGCCGACGGCACGCTGAATTTTGCGCGCAGCAGTCCGCCTTTTGACTAATTGGGTGACCGCATGATTGCCAATGGTGCTTTGCAGCTTGAGAATCTGAGCGGGCGACAAGTTTTGATCGAATGCGGTCGGGGCAGGTTCCGAAGACGAGACCTGTTCAGGCTGCCCAGTGTTTTTCACCGGCTGCGCATGTTTTGTATTGGAGACCTGCTGGTGTTCAGACATTCGCCTCTCCAGTCACGTTTTTGGCGCGATGTTGGCACATTGCGAAAGTTCTATCCCACACTCTAAATTCCTCTCCCGCTGAGAAGCTGACGAAGCGATATGTAGCTAAAATCGTCGGGTGTAGGGAGTACTACCGGACAGCCAGAACGGTGTCCCTACAAAAATTTACTAGCACCCCTTCAGTCCTTTGACGGGGAGAGAATCGAAGGTGAAGGCAAACCACCCCACTTCGTGATTCACTGAATTTTGTTAAAATATCGTAACTACTCAGCCGTCATTTGAGGGAGAAATAGGTTGTTTTCGACAAAAACCCTCAATCTTTTGAGGGAGAGCCTATTCTCATCGCAGACAAATTTGGCGTTTCAATTTGCCAAAATGAGGGGAAAAACGACCCCTGAGTAGTTACAAAATATCTAACGATTCCATCGTTTCGTTGGGTGTCAGATAAATATCGATATAAAGATTACGGTTCGTCATGCACGTTCAGGTCTCGTCCATCTTACTGAACCTAGCATACCGCAAAAAAAAACGGAGTCAAGTAGATTCTGCGCATCGGGGGCAGGCGTGGGGGACAAGCGCATTCAGGTCGCCCGATAAGCCGCTTTTTGTCTACGAGTCGCCCCGTATGGTGATCATCCCTCTAGCGTCTGGATTGCTCCAGCCGTCATGCAGCCAACCCGGCGCTTTTTGCGGGACGAGCCGCCCCAATGCGCCTGTTTGCCTTGCTCCCGGTGGGGTTTGCCAAGCCGCGAACGTCACCGCCCGCGCTGGTGGTCTCTTACACCGCCGTTTCACCCTCGCCAGCTTGCGCTGGCACTGTTCTTCTCTGTTGCACTGTCCGTCGGGTTGCCCCGCCTGGCAGTTAGCCAGCACCGCGCCCTATGGAGAGCGGACTTTCCTCAGACTGGACTTGCCAATCCGCGATCACCTGAACGACCTGAACGCACAGCCAATTTTAGCATAAAAGCGGGCGGGCGGCGGGCGAACGCGGGTTGTGTCCCGTGCGCGCGCGCATTACAATGCGGATGATGATGAGAACGGTATTTCGCTTATGACAATCACCGCAAATCGTCCACGTCCGGTTGGGGCGCGCGGCGCTGGACGCTGGGCGCGCTGGGGCGACCGCCTCAAAAACAGTTGGCGCGCGGTCTTTCTGCCCGGCGATATCCTGACGCTGCTGCTGACGGGCGCGCTGCTGCTGATGCCCGCGCTGGCGCTGATGGCGACGGGGTGGCCCCTCGATGGTGCGACAGTCGTACCAACGGCGCTTTTAAGTGTGCTGTTCGGTTTCTTGCTGGCGCGCAGTCGCTATGGGGAACTGTTCGGCTTGCTGGTCAGCATTTTGTACGGCGCGTGCGTCGTCCTGTTGATCGCGGCAATCAATCAGCCGGACGATCTGTGGCGCGGCATTTACAATGTGTTCGAGCGGCTGACGCGCTGGCTTGTGGACGCGACCAGCGGCGGCATCAACCCCGATGATTTGGTGTTCACGCTGTTGGTGGCATCGCTGTTCTGGTTCTTGGGACACAATCTCGCATGGCATGTGTTCCGCGTGGATCGGCTGTGGCGTGCCATCCTGCCGCCTGCGCTGATCCTGTTCACCAACGCGGTCTACTACGTCGGGGAAATCAACCTCGATGGCTACATCGTGGGGTTCATCTTCATCGCGCTCTTGCTCGCCGTCCGCTCCAGCCTCGACGCGCGCGAATGGGACTGGTATCTCAACGGCGTTCGCGTGCCGCGCCGCTTGCGCCGCCAATTCTTCACGGCGGGCGCGGTCTTGGCGCTGGTCGTGCTGTCGACGGCGTGGGCGATCCCGCGCAGCGATGTGCAGGAACGCTTGCAGCGATTCCAAGAGTTTTTGCAGTCCGAACCGCTGACACAGTTGGCAGAATTGTGGAATCGGCTTGTTTCCAGCGCCGAGACCCAGGGACCCACGACGGCGGATTACTACGGCGGCGACTCGCTGCAACTCGGCGGCGCGATCCGCTTGGGCGATGAGCGCGTGTTCTTGGTCAACGTGCCGCGTGACCGGCGCTACTATTGGCGTTCGCGCGTGTTCGATACTTACGACGGCGGGCGCTGGACATCGGTGGCAGATACGCGGCTGAACGACCCCGAAGCGCCGCTCGATATCATCCCCGAAGCGTATGTCGCGGGCGCGCGCACGCCCGTGAATCAGACGTTTACAATGGGGCTGAACGCCTCGCGCTTGATTTACACCGCGCCGCAGCCGCTCCGCATCGATTTGGCGACGCGCACGGACTTGCGCTATCTGCCCGATCAGAGCATGGCGGTGTCGGTGATTCGTCCGTTCCGCGTGATTTATGAGGGCGAGTCGTATACCGTAACCAGTCTGTTGAGCAGCGCCAGTGCGGATCAACTGCGCGCGGCGGGGACGACGTATCCAGAGTGGATCACGAACGTTTACAACGGCTACATTCCATCTGCGAGTTCGCGCACGATTCAACTTGCCAATCAAATTGTGCGCGATACTGACGCTCAAACGCCCTACGATCAGGCGAAGGCGATTGAGGCGTGGCTGCGCCTGAACATCCGCTATAACGAGTCGATCCCACAGCCGCCCGTCGGACAAGACCCGGTGGACTGGGTGTTATTCGATGGGCGCGAGGGCTACTGCAACTACTATGCGTCGTCAATGGTCGTCATGCTGCGCGTATTGGGCGTGCCAGCGCGCATGGCGGCGGGCTTCGCGCAGGGCGAGTGGAACGACGAATTGAATGCGTATGTCGTCTTGGAACGTGACGCGCATACCTGGGTCGAGGTATATTTTCCCGGTTACGGCTGGGTCGAGTTCGAGCCAACCGCTGCCCAGACGCCGCTTAACCGCGACGATACCCAGCCTCAACCGCTCGTGCCGCCGCCCACGCAGTTCCCAACGGCAACGGCGACACCATCGCCCACGCCAACCGAAACGCCGAGTCCGACGCTCGATCCGGCACTGGCTGGTGAAGCGCGCCCGACGGACAACGCGCCGACGGTCACACCGTCCCCGACTCTGACGCCCACCGCCGTGCTTGCGCCAACCGAGATGCCGCCGACGCGCCCACAACCGCGCGATCCGTTCGGATTCTTGCTGCCCGCATTGGGGGCGGTGCTGATTGGCATCGTGATCGTGCTGCTGCTGCTCATTTTGCTCGTCTTTCTGTATTGGTGGTGGGAATGGCGTGGGATGCGCGGACTCAGCCCGATTACGCGCGCGTATGCCCGTTTGGAACGCTACATCGGCTTGCTTGGCTTGCACCTGAATCCGCGCCAAACACCCGAAGAACGCCGTCAGCAGATCGTCAAGTATCTGCCGCCTGCCGCCGAGCCACCTGTAAGCGCGATCACGCGCCTGTACACGGTCGAACGCTACGGACGCCCTGCGCCGATCCGCGATGAAGTCAAGGCGAAGCCCGCTGATAAAGCGTGGTCAAGCGCGCGCTCGAATATCCTGAAACGTTGGCTGCGGCGCAAGTTCGTCTTTTGGAGGAAATCATGATGAACCGCTGGCGGCTGACCCTCGTCGCAGTTGTCACGCTCATGCTGGTGCTGGCGTGTTCGTTCTCGCTTGGAGAATCGGGTAATGTGCCGTCCGCCTCAAGTGGATCGGGCGCGAACGGCGGTGCGCGCCCCGCAAGCAGTATCGCCGCGCGGGTGACGAACAACATTGACGGCGATACCCTCGACGTGGAGATCGACGGACGGATTGAGCGTGTGCGCTTCATCGGCATCGATACACCAGAGCGCGGCAACTGCTACTACCGCGAAGCCAGCGATTTTACGGCGGCGCTGACGCGCGGGCAAACCGTCTGGCTCGAAGCCGATCCATCGCAAGATGATCGGGATCGCTATGATCGGATTCTGCGTTATATTTGGCTCGACGACACGCGCATGGTCAACGCCCTGCTGGTTGAGGGCGGCTATGCTTTCGAGTACACCTATCGCAACGCCTATCGTTATCAGGCGTCGTTCATGCAGCTTGAAGCAGCCGCGCGCGCGAACGATACGGGTTTATGGTCGCCGCAGACGTGTAACGGGTTGACAGAGTAGGGGCGCGCCGTTGGCACGCCCGATTATGCACGGGAGCGCACTCAGATCACCGTCGAGCAGGAGGACGGCGCGCTGCCGTTCCCCAAACCCGACGATCTCGCAGCAGCGCGCGACTATAACACGCAGCCGCTCGGCGCGGTGTTGACCGAATGGCAGCACAATCGGTCGGCGCTGATCGCGTATTTGCGCGCGCGCCCTGAAAGCGATTGGGAGCGGACGGCGATTCATCCCGTGCGTGGCGTGCTGACGCTGATGGATCGTAACTACTCAGCCGTCATTTGAGGGAGAAATAGGTTGTTTTCGACAAAAACCCTCAATCTTTTGAGGGAGAGCCTATTCTCATCGCAGACAAATTTGGCGTTTCAATTTGCCAAAATGAGGGGAAAAACGACCCCTGAGTAGTTACGATGGATCAACTGTTCTTGGCGGCGGCGCACGATTCGAATCATTTGGAGCAGATCACGCGGATATTGAGCGAGAAGCAATCCGCATAAGGGTGATAGGCAGGGTTGAACCTGCCTCATAGGGACATTTACGCCGAGATAAGATGGGCGTAGACGCCCTGGTACGCTTCTTCCAGCACAGATGGGCGTGTTGGCGTCCATCCGAACGTTTATAGCGCGCGGCGGGCGGAAATTTGCAGATTTGGTGCGAAGGGGCACAAAATCTGCATCGTGCGTTGCACTTTTATGCCGTTGCGCTCTGCCGTCCGACGCGCGTGCGCCGCACCTTATTCTGATGCTCCGCCAAGAAGTAGCTGCCGATCACGAACGCGCCCGCCGCGAATTGCAGGACAACGCTCTGCCACGTCGCAAACAAGCCGAACCATTGCCCTGCCCAATACGGGATGAACACACCCTGAATCGGGGTGATCGGCAGCCAACCGACCGCTTGCAGCACATGGACGGTGTGTCCCACCATCACCAGCAAGACTGCGCCGATCATCACGCCGGTGACGACCAACATGCGCTTGTACGGCAACCGCATTTGCAGCGCGAATGTCACTGCGCCGACGATGCTCACGCCGATCATGCCGAGCGCCACGCCTTGCAACACGACGCCGATGCCCGCCTCTAAGACCATCGATTGTAGGAATAAGACCGTCTCGAAGCCTTCGCGGTAGATGCTGGTGAAGCCAAGCAAGACCAGACCAGCGGCTTGGCTGAAGACGACGGCGGCGCTTCCATTCATCAATGCGCGCTGTGTGCCGCTTTTGATCAACTGCCGTTTGCGCGTATGGAAGGTCGCCATCCAACCCGTCCAATAGACTTTGTGGAAGAACCAGTTGGTAATCACCAGCAGGACGGCAATCGCAATCAGTGAGACAATCGCTTCGAGGCGTTCGCCCAACGGCATAAGCGCCATCAAGACTTGATTTGCCAGCCACCATGTCACGCCCGACGCGACCAGCGCCAGCGCCGCGCCGAGGATAAGTGGGCGACGGAAGCGGCGTTCTTCGACCGTGCGTAAGCTTGCCAACAGCGACGCCAAAATCAGCACTGCTTCGAGTCCCGCGCGGAACGCGATGATCGCCGCATTGCCCGCGACGGCTTCGGGCGCGCGCTGTGACGCGCTCAAGAACGTTTGCGCATCGAGTAAGGCGGCACGGAGAGCAATCAGCGTCGTGTCCACGGCGGCGGTGGGCGCGTAGCTCGTCAGCAGGATAGACAAGCCCGTTGTTTCGGGCGTGCCTTGCCAGAACAGACTCTCGATGGCGACGGCTTTTTCGGGTGCGAACCCGCGCAAACGCTGCTCGATGCCCAGTTCCAACAGCGCGTATGCCTCCAAGCGCGCGGATTCGGCAGCGACATAATCGCCCGCATTAACCGCCGCCTTAACTTGATCCAGCACCGAAAGGATCACGTCAGCGTCGTTGTTCATCGCGCCCCAGGCAGTGGGGATGAGCGCCGTCAAATCGGCGTGCAGGGTGTCCGCCGTCATCCGCAAATCAGCCGGATCAGCCACATCGCGGATTTGCGTCAGCAACGTATCGAACGCCGCCGCTGATGTCGCCGTCGCAGCCACGTCGAGCGCCGCCAAGCGCGTCTCGATGTCTGCGAATGCTGCCGCTGCACCCTCGCGGAAGGTTAGCGCCTCGTGAATTTCGATATCGTGGATCACACGCCCATCGCGCACGCCGCGCTCATATTCCACCGGGACGAGCGCCAAGAAACGGAGCATTTGTCCAGCGCGGCGCGCGGCGTCGTCGTTCGAAAGCGGCGCGGCGCGGAAGCCGACCAATGCCGTAGTCACGGCAGAGCGCGCATCGATGTAATCGTCGCCGGATATCGCCGCGTCTACGAACGCCGTGAAGGTGGTTTCCGCCGCTGCTGCTGCATCCGCGCCGCGCTGTTCGATATACGACGATGACAACAGCGCGAATAAGCCCGCTGCGCTCCCGCTTTCCTCCGCGCGGCGCATGGCGAAGCCAAGTTCGTTCGCGTCGTCGGCGGCGGCTAGGGCGCGGTTCAATAGCGCCTGATAGGTGTCGTACAAATCGGCGCGCGTAGCGGTCAACGCGGCATCACCGTCAAGTTCGCCTACCGCGTACTGCTGAAGCGCGTTGAAGGGCGGTATTCGCGCAGCGCGAGCCAGCGCGCCGCCGCGTCCATCCTTCAATCGAGGATGGACGTTTTTTTATTGCAGAACTGATTCAACCCTTTGCAGCAAAGAGATGGCGCAGGTTAATGAGCGCCAAGCGTCGCAAGTTTGCGCGTAAGTTTGCGAAGGTTCATGATTTTACTCGTCTGCAAATGGCAGTTCATGCGTTCAATCTAATCGAAGCGTGGGCTATATATCTACAAACACAGTCAAACTGCGTTTGTGACGCGGTTCACAACACGAGTTGTGAGGCGACTGAATCGCAGTTGACCGAGTAAAGATTATAAATTTGACTGGTCTAAATTGTGGCGCGGTTCGCAGGCGCGTCCCGACATTGACGCTTGTTTGAACGCGGCGACTCCACGATACTTGTATGTCTCATTCCAAATCCACACGAGGGAAAACGCATGGAACGCACCCTGATCATCGTCAAGCCGGACGGCGTGCAGCGCGGGCTGACGGGCGACATCATCAAGCGGTTTGAACAGCGCGGGCTGCGCATTGTCGGCATGAAATTCATGCAGGTCTCGCGCGAATTGGCGGAAACGCACTATGATGTTCACAAGAGCCGCCCCTTCTTCGCTGGTCTGGTCAGCTACATGATTTCGTCGCCGGTCGTCGTCATCGCGCTCGAAGGCAGCAACGCTGTCGCCGCCGCGCGCAAGACGATTGGCGCGACCAAGCCGCAAGAGTCGGAAGCGGGGACGATTCGCGGGGATTTTGCGCTGGAAATCGGGCGCAATCTTGTTCATGGTTCGGACAGCGTGGAGAATGGGCAGATTGAGATCGCCAACTTCTTTACGGAGAGCGAACTGGTGACGTGGACGCGCAATACCGACGCTTGGATTTTTGAATAGAACCTCAACCCCCGACCCCCTCTCCATGTGGAGAGGGGAAGGTCGCAACCTAAGCACTGAATGTACGTTGGTTGCACAAGAACGCACAACTGCGTCGCCCGCTCTCCACATGGAGGGGTGACGAACAAAACTCGTCTAAGGGTGAGGTTATTGGATGCTGACCAGCACGTTCGCCGTGCGCCACAAGCCTTCGAGGTTGTAGTATAGGCGTTCGCGTTCCCCAAAGATGTGGACAATCACATCGCCGTAGTCCATCAACACCCAACCGCTTTCGCCACGCCCTTCGACGCCGACGGGCAGCCGGTTGTGTTTTTCTTTGACGATTTCGCGGACGTTATCTGCCAGCGCCCTGATTTGGCGGTCGCTGTTCCCCGTACAGATGATGAAGAAGTCGGCAATCACGGTGTCGGGGCGGAGGTCGAGCAGCAGGATATTTTCTGCTTTTTTGTCTTCGACCGCGTTCACTACATCACGAGCAAATTCGAGCGTTTCCAGAACCCATCTCCTTACAATACGATTCCGATTAACGGAGTTTCGTATCATTATAGCTTCAAATACAAATAGAGGAATCCGACTAATGGGGGAACTTTTAACATTCGTCGTCCAACACGGCGACCGTCTTGACAAAGCTATCGTCGCGCATGTGGGCGAACGGCTGTCGCGCGCGCAAGTTCAAGCCGTGATCAAATCCGGCGGTGTTATGGTTGATGGGGTGGCGGTAAAAGCCGGACATAAGGTCAAAGGCGGCGTGACGATCCAGTTTGCGCTCCCCGATCTGCCGTTGGACATCGACTCGAACGTGATTGCCGAGCCGATTCCGTTGGTGGTGCTGTACGAGGACAAGCATATCGCTGTGATCGATAAGCCCGCCGGACTGGTCGTGCATCCCGGCACGGGCGTTTCGTCGGGGACACTGGTCAATGCGTTGTTGGCGCGCTATCCACAGCTTGCCGAGATGCCGTATGCCGCATCGCGGCGTGGGATTGTGCATCGGCTGGACAAAGATACCAGCGGCGTGATCGTCGTGGCGCTGCGTCCCATCGCGCTGCGACGGTTGATGACGCAGTTCCAAGCGCGCACGGTTGAAAAAGAGTACTTGGCATTGGTCGAGCGCGTGCCGAAAACGGCGGTTGGGCGCATCGATGTTCCTATCGGGCGCGATCCCAAGAAGCGCACGCGCATGGCGGCGCTCCGCGACGGACGCCCCGCCATCAGCGAATTTGCCATCGTCGAAAAGTTCAAGAATGGGCGCGCGCTGCTGCGTGTCAAGCTGTTGACCGGACGCACGCATCAGATTCGCGTGCATCTGGCGTTCATCGGCTGCCCGATTGCTGGCGATACCGTCTACGGTTTTCGTCGTCCGTCGATCCGCCGCCAATTCTTACACGCGGCGCGACTGTGCTTCGACCATCCGCGCACGGGCGAACGGATGTGCTTCGAGGCACCGCTCCCGCCGGAACTGGCGGCAGTCTTGGAGATTCAGCGCGCCCCTTGATCGGGCTTGTGTATCATAAATTGCTGCGTTCACAGACCAAGCGCGCTGTAGGGGTTTGGCGTGCCAATCCCGAATGTTATCCCGCTGTAGATCGGTTTCCACGCAGATTGCTGTGATAGTCCTGTGTGCCATGATCCGAGTCGTGAAAATCAACCCGAAATCGGGTATAATTTAGCCAGTTTTGTATCCCCGAAAGAACTGAGGAACATCCATGCGCGAAGTGACGGTCGCCGTTGCACAAATGAAACCCAAGCTGGGCGAGTCGGAAGAAAACCTGATCAAGATGTCCGAGATGATCGGCAAGATCGCCTCGCAGCAGAAGGTCGATCTGATCGTGTTCCCCGAACTTATCACCAGCGGCTATGAATTGGGCGTGCGCTTCACCGAATTGGCGCAGCGCGTGCCGGGTCCCGCCGTCAACCTGATCGCGCAGCGCGCGAACGAATATGGCGTCTATATCGCCTTCGGCATGGTCACGAAAGAAAAAGTCGAGAGCGTGATCTACAACTCTGCGCTGCTGGTTGGTCCTGATGGCGAATTGGTCGATATGTACAACAAAATCCATCTGCGCGGCGAAGAACGCATGGCGTTCCGCGAGGGCTTCAAATTGCCGACGATGGACACGGAATTTGGCACGATTGGGCTGATGGTCGGCTACGATTTGTCGTTCCCTGAAGTTGCGCGCAGCCTCGTGTTGGACGGCGCGGAACTGATCTGCGTGATCGGCAACTGGGAAGCGTCCGCCATGGACGAATGGAAAACGTATTTGCGCGCGCGCGCCTACGAAAACGCCGTCTTCATGGTCGGCGCAAATCGCGTGGGCGAGGATGTGACGCTGATTTTTGGCGGCGAAAGCATGGTCGTGGGGCCCAGAGGGCAAATCTACTCGTCGCTGGCGGGCGAAACTGACCCCGATACGGGTGCGCCACTCGAGGGTTTCGCGGTTGCGCGGATCGACTTGGACGAAGTGCGCCGCAGCCGCGAGGACTTCCAACTGATCCAAAATCGGCAACCGCCCGTTTACAAAGCCGTCGTTCGGCGCTACTAAAAGGCGCGGCGAAAGGGTCAAGGACTGAGGACGACGTGAGACCGCACCGCCTTGCTGCGTCCTCAGTCCTTCAGCCTCAGTCCTATGAAAATCTTCGGCGTCGATTTCAGCGGCGCGCAAGACGCGGGGCGCAAAACGTGGATTTGCACCGCCGAAATGGACGGGGATGCGCTCCAAATCGTGAGCTGTGCGCGCTACCAAGATTTTCCTGGCGGTAGTCGTGCTACCGATGCCATGACCGCTGGACTCTGTCGACTCTTGATCCGTTCTCAACCCGCCATTTGGGGCATGGATTTCCCGTTCAGTCTACCTCGTGATCGTATCGCTTATCCGACATGGGACGAGTTCGCGCGCCACTTTGCGGACGACTACCCATTGTCGGATGATTTTTGGCATAAAGAGCGCGATTCCCGTTGGCGGCAGACCGATATCGAGACGAAAACACCGCTTACCCCGTGCAATCTGCGCCTGTATCGCCAAACGTATTATGGCATCCGCGATGTGTTGGCGGTGACGTGTGTCGATCAGCCGATCCGCCCAAATGATGGCGATTGGCGGCATGATGATATTCCACCGCAACCCGTTGCGCGGGCTGTTCCCATGCAGACGCCATCTGCCGACAAGCACAGCTTAATCGAAATTTGCCCTGCTGTGACGCTGAAACGCCTTCAGCACTATCGCCCATACAAGGGTCAGGCGGAGGAACGCCAACAGATGCGCGCGCTCATCCTCCAGTATTTCGAGCAGCATGAAAATGTGCGTGTTTCCCCAACGCTGCGCCCGATTCTCATCAGCGACAAAGACGGCGATGCGCTCGACGCGGTGATCGCCGCGTATGCCACATGGAAGGCGCTCCCGATGCTGGCTGAACCCGTTGACCCGATTTATCGTCTCGAAGGCAAAGTCTATTGAATCTTGACGTAGGCGTGTTGACCATCGTCTACAGTTTGGCGGCGGCGCTGTCATGGGGCGTGGGCGATTTCGGCGGCGGACTTGCCAGCCGTCGCAATCACGTTTACACCGTGATTCTCGCGGGGCAAGCGGTCGGCGTTCTGCTGCTCATCCCGTTCATCTTTGTGCGCAGTGAACAAATTCCGTCGGGCGCGGCGCTGCTCTGGGGCGGGATCGCGGGTTTGTTCAGCGCGTTCGGGCTGATCACGATGTATCGCTCGTTGGGGCGCTTGCGGATGGGGGTCGTCACGCCGATTATCGCCGCCGAAATGACAGCAATCCCCGTGTTGTTCGCCGCACTGTTCGAGGGGCTGCCGTCGCTGATCCAAATCGCGGGGTTCGCGTTGGCACTCGTGGCAGTGGCGATCATCTCGCGTTCGAGCAGCGCAGACGGCGGCGGATCGGTCTCGCTGGCACAACTGCGCGAACCGTTGATCTCTGGCGCGCTGTTCGGCGGCTTTCTGATATCACTGGATCGCGCCAGCAGCGATACTGCTGTATTCATCCCGCTGCTGACGTCGCGCGCCGTCTCGATATCGATCTTGTTCGTGCTGGCGCAGCGCGCGGGCGTGCCGCGCTTTCCGACACGTGAGCGCTTGCCGTTGATCGCGCTCACAGGCGTGATGGATGTCGCCGGCAATATCTTCTATATGCTGGCAACCCAAGTCGGGCGGCTGGATATCGCGGCGGTGATATCATCGCTGTATCCCGCTGTCACCGTCTTGTTGGCGCGCGTTGTGCTGAAAGAGCGCCTGAGTCGGATGCAGGGATTCGGGGTGTTGGCGACATTGATTGCGATTGTCCTGATCACGCTATAATCCGCGCAATTCAGGAGCCGTCTATGCCGTCGTTCGATCTTCAACCCGTCCAGCAGTTCGCGCTGCAAATTGTCGAGTTCATTCCGCGCTTGTTTGTCGCTATCGTGATCTATCTGGCGTTTTGGCTCGTCAGTTTCGTATTTGGCGCGGCGGCGCGGCGCTGGGGCGACCGTATCCGCCTTGATGACAGTATCCGCATCTTGTTCGTGCGGCTGACGCGGACAACCATCCTGCTGGTGGGTGTGATCACGGCGTTGGGGACGATTGGCATTGATGTATCGGCGCTGGTCGCGGGCTTGGGGCTGACGACCTTCGCACTGGGCTTCGCGCTGCAAGATATCATCAAGAATGTGTTGGCTGGCATCTTGATTCTGATGTATCGCCCGTTCCGGCGTGGAAACTACATCCAAGTGGGCGGGCGCGAGGGCGTCGTGACGGATATCGACTTGCGTTACACGACGCTGCAAAACGAGACGCACAGAATCTTGATTCCGAACTCGAACATGTTCGTCGAGTCGATCACGGTGTTCAATCAGCCGCCGAGCCTGCCCAAATGAGCGATTGGCTGGACGACGCGCCGTCCCGTCCGCCGCGCCCCGCGTCGGATGCTGACCGCCCGTCGCGCGGGCAACTGCTGGTCAATGGGCTGGCAATGCTGACGATCATGACCGTGATCATCGGCGGCGCGGTCTTGCTATGGACGGCGCGCCCCGCGCCCGTGACCATCATCATTCAGCCGCCGCCCCCAACGGGAACGCCGCTCCCAACAGTGACGCCCGCGCCGATCAACGTGCGCGTGGCGGGCGCGGTCAACTTGCCGGATATCGCGCTCGTGCTGCCGCCGAACAGCCGCGTTCAAGATGCGCTCGACGGCGCGGGCGGCGCGCGCCCCGATGCGAATTTGAGCGGCATCGATCTGTCGCGCGCGCTGCTTGATGGCGAAATGATGTATATCCCGCGCATTGGGGAGACGCCGCCACCGCAAACCAACCCCGCGCCAACCGGGAGCGCTATCATCCACATCAATCGCGCGACGGCAGCAGAATTGGAGTCGCTGCCGGGCATTGGCGAGGCGTTGGCGGCGCGCATCATCACGTATCGGGAGGCGAACGGCGCGTTTCGGGGCATGGCGGATGTGGATGCGGTCGATGGCATTGGCGCGTCGGTGCTTGCGCAGTTGGAGGGGCGGATCGCGTTCGATTGACGCGGGTCGATCAGTTCGGTCGCTGTGAATATTTTATGCGAACCGGATTCAGCCTGATAGCGGATTAAAAATCGGGCTGAATGCAGCTAGTGGTGATGCGCCCTGTGCCGCTCTGCCAGAACATGCACACAAACGGATGGGAGGCGGGGACACTGGATTGAACGCCGCTGCTGGTTCCCATTGCTGCCGTGTTATACGCGCACGGGTTGGCTTCGGGGGTCGTGTTGATGCCCGTCGCGTATTCCATCGACTGCATCGTGACATTGTGTGTGAAGGTCACTTTCCATCCCACCGCGCCCACTGCTAACGGCAGAAGCGCCGCCAAGTTGACATGGGCGCCCTGTCCCCACGGGTACCCCACCGTGGTGTACGCGCCGCCCGCATCAAAGGCGAGAACATTCCCTTGCGACGATGTACACGGCGTCTGGGTCATCGTCGCCGCCGACGGGATGAAGCAGGTCTGTTGGAACAGTCGAATGCGGATGCTGAACGCAATCGCGCTCAAAAGGCTGAAGAAGCTCACGCGCTTGCCATCGAGCGCGCTGACCGACGCCTGATCGATCCACGCGCCGCCATCGCAATCTTTGTACTTCGCGGGCGCGCCCGTCGCCGCATTTTGATGCGCCGTCACCGCGACAATCTCCAAGTACGAACACGTCCCCATGCCGGGCAGCTTATAGACACCCTCATACAGCCCATTGACCGCGCTGCTTTGTGCGAGCGTCCATGTATTGGTCGCCGCGTCGAAGGTCGGCGCGGGGTAGAGCGTCGGGTTGTCGGAGTCGAGCGATCCGCCTTCGATTTCAGCGATGATGGCGTTCAGCTTGGACGGGTCGTCGGCGGCATCGGTGATCAGGGTGGCGAGGGTGGACATAGGATTCTCCTTATGTAACGAAGCAATACCTTGAAATATAACTATGAGTCTGGATGTGCCATCCAGCCGATGATGTCAGCGCGTCCGCGATAGACTTCATAGATGTCACTCGTTTGCGTGTCGTAAATATAGACGCCAAGCGATTCGTCCGGGTCTTCGCCTTCGAGAACGCCTTGCAGCGCCAGATAGCGGCTGTCGCGCGACCAAGCGAATCTTGGAGGATAGACAAAATCTACGTAGCGCTCATTCGCACCAGTACGTGTTTTTATTTCAGAATAAGCACTGAAGCATGTACCTATTTGCTCATTAGAGTCGAGATCAAGAATTTCGATAGGACGAGCGACAATTTCCGACCCATAATCCAGCACATAAGCTAAATAGTTTTCGTCGGGCGACCACCCTTGGAAATCGATTGGTCGATCAATGTCTAATCTAGCAATGATCTCCGGTGTGTCAGTCTCTATATTATATACATTCACCTGATGTGGACTCAAAACGGGATCAGTAGAAGAATATTCAAATGAATTTTGGTCAATATAAAGAAAATTATAACTGGTTGAAGATGCTAATCCGCCCTGCCAGTTCTCACGTTCGATGATGCGTTGGTCGAAAAAATCGTACATGACAAGAGGTAATGCAATCATATAGCGGCCATCATAGGTGAATTGATATCTCGGAAGAGAACCAAAACGAACAGTATTGCGTTCGGAATATGAAGGCAGAGGCTCATTATACACATAAGAGTTATCAAATGGACTTACAATGTAGTAACCGATTGCATATGTGCTTTCTATACTAAATGTATCAGGATTATCTGATCCCTCTGGCTTTAATACAAAAGTTAGAATTTGTTCATTTCCTAACCAATGTTCCACCGTGTAATTTCCCAACGCTGATGATGCACCAGAATAGATCAGTCGAAGGTTGCTATTGTATACCGCCGTTGAATGGACACTATCTTCAGAAACAACCTGTGCAATATGAGAGCCATCTGGAGAGATAACCGCACGACTAGTGAAACTTTTTGTAGCCCTGATCATGTAATGCTCATCAGGTAAATTCTCAGCGGCAACCCCAAATGGATTAAACAACAATTTGCCACTTGTAACAGGTATGGCAAGTTGCGTAATAGATTTTACAGTACACGTTGCGTGGTCAATATACTGTGAACTAACAGAGGCGGAATATCCGATCATAAAGTAAATAATCATGAAGCAATCAGTGAAAATTTTCATTAAGAATTTCATTTTAAGCCTCAGTTAATTTGCTTTTGGCAATAAAAATTGTAATGTGTCAAACTGACTAGGAGTCACCATGAACACACCAAATGGTGCTATCAGATCGGCTGGACTCGGCGAACTGGGATCATAAGCTTGATCGAGAACCGGATTTTGCTCAGGTGTTAAGAACGCAATCCAAGCACTCCCACTAGACTGCTGTTGTTGAACAACAAGGGTTGCTCTGTCTGCTTGCTCGATTCGATTGAATTCTGTACTTCCAAAGGTTCGGTTTGCTCCGGCTTGAACTATATTTTTCGCATCGTCTGTGTACCCTAGAAGAGTTGTCTGATTAAATTGACCCCATGCGAAACCAAGTGGGTCGTTGGCGTATTGAAAGGCATAGTCAGTCTCACCCTGTATCTCTCCAACGGGCGTAAGCATATTGAGCAAGTAGCGATAAGTTCGAACTTCTGTACCATTCTCTATCTCAAAAATCGTGCTACTAGCTCCTGCAACATATTCCTCTTCTCGAGTCACTCCACCTTGTGGCTGGGTTGTCCAGTACAAATAATGCAGAACATGGAACATTGTTTGTCTATCTTCGTCATCTGCCAATGCATTCCCATGTTCTAATAAATTGATTAATCGAGTTACATCTTCATAGTTCTGATAAATTCCAATTTCGTTCCACAAAGCTACAATTCCCTGAGCTAGTCCTCTGCGTGCATCAGGACAGCCTGCAATAACGCTAGATGGTAAATAAGGAAGCCATCCATTTGTTCGAAGCAATCCAGCCCAAAACGTGGCTTGAGGATTGGTCACATCATCATAAAGTGATTTCACATAACAAGGCGATGTACTGTTTTGAGGACATAATGGTCGCTGAGATGAGCATTGTTGTGGAGAGCTGTTCTGTACCCATAATTTCCAATCGTTGAGCTTATCTCCTGGACTTCTACCATTATCTAGACTATAAACTGGATCAATGCTGGTGGTACTTGTATTGCTAAATCCGCTTAAGTCACTCCAATCGATTCGAAGCAACTGACTTGAAGTAGGTAACCAATTACCACTCTTCCAAAGCCGATCCACCGCCGTACTAAAGGTGGCATTGTAAATATCCCAATCGATCCGAATGACTTGACGCGCAAACTTGGCGTAATCCCAACCGTAGAGGTAGCCAAACAGTTTGGTCGCATCGGGTGTGTATTTTGTCGGCGCAAGTCGCGCGGGAAGCATCCAATCAGCGCCGACCACCAGTTGAAAGGCAGCGGCGGCGTTGGCTGCGCCCTGTAAGGCAGCGAGCGCGCCGCTCGTCGTGATCCCGCGTAGATAACCCGTGTCGGGATCGCTCCACGAGGTGATCTGGTCGCGTAACGCATTCGCTGCCGCAGTGACCGCCTGTTCTAAGGTAGCAATGCGCGACAAATCGATACTCGCAGACGAAAGCCACATGCCGAGCGTTTCTCCATCGGCACCAATCGGGTTGATGTGATAGGTGTTTTTCAGGGTCTGAATCGTCGTCAACGTTGCGTAAAGATCAGTCAATGCGTCAACATTCAGTAGTGCGGCGTCGAAATCATTTCCCACAACCGCGCGAATTTGGACGATATACCACGCCGTTTGAAATTCTACAACTGGAGAGGTTGCCAAACACGCGCGGAAGTCGCTGGCTTTGATACAAGTTTCCAATGCCGCTCGCGCTGCTACGATATATAAAAAATTACGCCCCGTCCAATCCGGCATAGGTGATAAATCTGGTAGATTCGTTTGAAGAATCGCATTGATTTCGACGATAATTCGGCTGCGCCAATCAGCGATGAACGCATCGAACTGCGCTTGCAGCATATTCAAAATTGCGGCGATATCGCCCGGCGGCAGCGGCTCGACCTGTTGCCACACAGCCCATTTGTCCGCACCGCTGTCCGCCACCGTTTTCTCGAAGTCGAAGCCCAACTTCGTGTTGATGCGCCCCTTGCCGTCCTGATAGACGTAATCGCCGCGCTTGAGCGCCGCCAGATAATCGGCATGGTGGGCGCGCGCCGCGTAGAGCGCCGTCAATTTCGCGCTCGGCTGCGTCGCGGCGTTGGCGGTATCGAGCGATGCGCGATACGCGGTCAGCGCCGTGCGCGCGGCGTACAGGTGGGTGAGCGTTTCAGCGTTACGGTTGGTCATGCGTGTTCAGGTCTCATTTATCTTACTGAACCCAGCATACCGCAAAAAAAAACCACGCAGTCAAGTGATTCAGGCGAGCGGAGGGCAGGCGTGGGGGAATGCACCACGTCCCCGTGGTAGCGGCGTCGAAAGTCGGCGCAGGGTAGAGCGTTGGGTTATCGGAGTCGAGCGATCCGCCTTCGATTTCAGCGATGATGGCGTTCAGCTTGGACGGGTCGTCGGCGGCATCGGTGATCAGCGTGGCGAGGGTCATGATGGGTCTCCTTTTGAAAAACTTTAGATTGAGTTTAACAGATAAAATCTACATCAATATCGGGTAGCCAACTGGAGTAACCTTCTGATTCGACGAGACAG
>Ga0163154_10001911_pt1 | contig 31287 bp, 22 predicted proteins | sample OliLakLV19MP9P1_FD_148649 | JGI IMG/M metagenome (GOLD analysis project Ga0163154, IMG submission 148649) | Freshwater microbial mat bacterial communities from Lake Vanda, McMurdo Dry Valleys, Antarctica - Oligotrophic Lake LV.19.MP9.P1 | ecosystem: Environmental > Aquatic > Freshwater > Lake >... | reverse complement strand
TGCCGTGGGTGCCATCATTGGCAGTAAAGAATAGCCTCCCATTTACGCTCGTCAGATCGTGTGGATCGGAGCTATCTTGTCCCAGGGGGTTGATGTCCATGACCATAGCAGTACCATCTGCTGTGCCATCGCTTTTCCACAGTTCGCTGCCGTGGCTGCCATTATCATTAGCAACAAAGAACAGCGTCCCATTCACGTTTATCAGGCTTGTTATAGTAGAGCCATAACCAAACCCCCCCCCACCCCCACTATTGATATTCTTAACGAAGGCGGTACCGGACGCGGTGCCATCACTCTTCCACAGTTCTTGGCCCCGATAGGTGCTGGTAATAAAGAATAGCATCCCATTCACATTCGTCAGGTTCTCTGGATCGGAACTACCTCCTGGGTAGATGTCTGTGACCATAGTGGTGCCGGACGCGGTGCCATCGCTTTTCCATAATTCTCTCCCGTTGATGCCATCATCAGTAGTAAAGAACAGTGTCCCATTCATGTTCGTCAGGCCGCTTGGAGGCGTATACGAATAGGGCTCGATAACTGTCGTAGGGTTAATATCCTTGACGAGCTGCGTTCCAGCGGTGGTACCATCACTCTTCCATAATTCTCTGCCGTGCGTGTCATCGTCGGCAATAAAGAACAGCGTCCCATTGACATTCGTCAGGCCGTGGGGAGGCGAATAGTAATAGGGGTCGACTACTGCCAGGGTGTTGATATCCTTGACGAGCTGCGTCCCAGCAGTGGTACCATCAGTCTTCCACAATTCGCTGCCATGGATGCCATCGTCGGCAATAAAGAACAGAGTCCCGTTCACGTTCGTCAGCTTATCTGGGCTGGAACCGACTCCTACCGTGCGGGTAGCGATGTCCGCAACCATCATAGTGCCGGACGCGGTGCCATCACTCTTCCACAACTCTCTGCCATGGATGCCATCATCAGTAGTAAAGAACAATGTGCCGTTCATGTTTGTCAGCTTCTGTGGGCTGGAACCGACTCCGGCCACAGAGTTAATATCCATGACCATGGTAGTCCCATCTGCCGTGCCATCACTTTTCCATAGTTCGCTGCCATTGGCGCTAGTGGTGGCGTTAAAGAACAATATTCCATTTACATTTGTCAGGCTGAACGGATAAGAACCATATGATGGCGGTGGTGGAGGTGGAGAACCTATTTGTATCCCAGGCAGGTTCGTCAGAGTATCTGGATTAGAACTAACTGTTGGCTGGGGGTAGATGTCCTTGACCATGTTAATACTGGAGGCTGTGCTATCGCTCTTCCACAGTTCGGTGCCATGAATTCCATCATCGGCCGCAAAGAACAGCGCCCCATTCACATTCGTCAGGCTGCTTGGATTAGAACTGCTCGCGTTTGTGTTGATATCTTTAACGAGTGCTACAGTGATAGTAGCAGCAGAGGCAGTCAGAAACTGCGTGAGCAGCGCAAGCATGAGTAAGATACGACCCAGGTAGATGTAGGATAGTACATGGCGTGACATACTGGCTCCTTTCGAACCCCTGTATACAGATCATGGGTAATGTCATACTTAATTCAACACAATCGGCAAAAAGACGTGATATGGAAGCGTCCCTTGGGGTGGAATGACGGGAAGAATGATCGGTTGAATCGGGTGTGGCTCGGGCAATGTATCATCAAATGGTAGGGGTGCTAAGCCAGCCGCCAGATATTCATCCCAACGCTGGTCATTCACAAAGTTCAGCTCACCCTGCACATACACCTGATAGGTGCGCACGCTTGGCCGCGGCGGGTAGTAGATCCCGACCCCACGGGCATTCCGCAGATCATAGCCCGCACCCGGCACTCCAACGACGGTATCGAGTACGCCCGAAGTGGCATAGTTGCGGAGTACGAGGCGGGTCAGGCTGCTGCGCAGCGCAGTAGCACTGGTCTGGATGGCACTATCGCTGATGCCGGTTGCAACCAATTCGGCCCAGTGGTCGAGATCAACATACTCATCCTCATCGCTAAGGAAAAAGTTCCCGCCTGAATCCAGCTTCTGTACCTGTGTCCGCAAGGTATTCAGTTGCGTGCGGTTGGTTGTACTCGCCAGGGCATAGCGCAGGAGTTCACCCGCTAGCTGATCGGTGGCACGGGCCGCAGCATCAACCTGGCCAAGATCGAAGGCCGAGATCGTGTAGGGATAGCCGCCCGCACCCACAACCTGGGCATAGCTATCGGTGATACCAATCGCCAGCGTGCGTGGATCGGTTTGCTGGTTGACCAAGGCGCGATACTGCTCATAGGCGAAGGCACTCCAGCCCAGATTCTTGGAAGCAACCAGGTAGCGGGCCAGCCCGCGCATCTGATAGGCGGGTTCGAGCAAGCCCATCAGGCAGCCATCGAAGTGCAGTACATCAATCGGGCGCGTGCCACTATCGGTGATGCCGACCATGGCGGTGCGAATCTCGCCTGGCGTTAAGCGTTCATTCCGGTCCGTGGTGAAATCCCAGGCGATACCATCGAGGGCAGTGGCGTGATCGGCCAGCGTGAGGTAGGTGTAATCGGCTGGGGCCTGAGCTAAGCCCCAACGCGCAAAGTCAATCAGGGTCTGCGGGTCGCCCATATTCACTTCACCCAGGCTCTCCTGGCTGAACGTGCCATCGGGCCGGATGAGATAGCGGAAGCTATCGCCGCCACCGCTTAATGGGCCATCATACAGGGCTGCCACCGTTACCTGGACATTGGGAGCAGCTCGTTCCAGGCGATAGAGCGCGCCAAGTGGCGAGGTACGATTGAGCGAGGCCGCCAGGTTTGGCGAGTCCCCATCTAAGTACAGTAAAAACGTCCAGCGTTTGGCGGTGGTTGGTAAAGTACTGGGGGAGACATCAATCGTGGTAGCAACCAGATCAGAGAGTTCGCCCTCGGTATCGCGGGCACGCAGGCTAATCGTATGGCGGCCAGGCGTCAGGCTACTCGTTGACAAGGAGATTGTCCCACCGGTGGCAAACGGGGTCGAAGCGGTATCCAGGAACCATTCTAGCGCAGCGAGTGCGGGTGTTTCATCACTATCGCTGCCCATGCCATAGAATTGCACACTCTGGCCCTGCACGACACTGCGGGCGCTCACGGCAACCAGCGTTGCAATCGGTCGGGTGTAGGTCATACGGCGTAAAATGGCCAATCGATCATTATCGGTATCAGCCACGATGATACGCCCTTGCCCATCAATGGCACCACCCGATGGCCCATTCAGCAAACTCGTGTCTGGTGAAACAAATAAAGCAATTCCTGTGCTGCTGAATTTCTGGATACGGTGGTTGCTACGGTCGGCAACCAGAAGATTGCCAGCAGTATCCACATGGGCATGGATAGGATTGAAAAATTGCCCAATACCATTCCCCTGGCTGCCCCATGTTCGCACAAGTGCGCCAGTATTGGTGGTTTGCACAATACGATGCTTACCTGTATCAACAATATAGACATTCGTACCACTCTGGTCGACAGCCACACCCTCTGGTACAGCAAATGCTCCTGCGGTTCCTGCATTATTCCAACTTGCCAGCAAATTGCCATTGCCATCCAGTTTGAGGATGCGATTATTGCCAGTGTCCGCAACATATATTGTTGAGCTATCGGCAGTTAGGGCGACTCCAGCAGGAGCATTCAGTAATCCTGCTCCATCAATGCTATTCCAATTCGCTACTAATTCACCAGCGCTATTGAGTTTGAGAATGCGATTATTGCCAGTGTCCGCAACATAGATGAATGTACCAGCAGGGCTGACAGCGATGCCCTGTGGTTCACGAAATCCACCGGCTGCATTACTACTCCAATAAGATCGGAGTGATCCATTCTGATTGAATGTCTGAATTCTTTGAAAGCGCGTATCTACAACATACATAACATTATTACTGTCGGTGGCAATATCACCAGGGCTACCAACTCGTCCAGGAGTTTCTTCGAATCCTCCTATTAGGGCAAGAAACTGGCCGGATTGATTGAACTTCTGCACACGATGGTTATCCGTATCGGCAATATACAGATTGCCCGTGCTATCAAGCGCTATTGCAGTGGGCGCTAACAATTGCCCCGGAGCGAATCCGGCGCTGTCGATACTCAAGATTGGCATACCGGAACTATTGAACTTTTGCACACGATTATTGCCCGTATCTGCGACATAGAGATTTCCAGCAGCGTCGACACTAATACCTATTGGTGCTTCGAACTGCCCAACAGCCGATCCCTGTGTCCCGATAATCGACCACACACCTACAATGCTGCGCCTCTGAATTCGATGATTCTGCGCATCAGCCACATAGATGAGACCATCTCTATCAATTGCAATGCCTTCAGGCCCATTGAATTGGCCAGGACCACTGCCCTGATCTCCCCAACTATCGAGCCAAAGACCATTGTTTGTGAATTTCTGTATACGATTGTTGAGTAGATCAGTGATATAAATGTTGCCTGCTGTATCCAAGCCAATACCACCGGGATATTTGAATTGACCATTCGCACTGCCATATTCACCCCAACTTTTGATCCAGGTACCTGTGTTGCTGAACTTCTGGACTCGATGATTATTGCGATCTACAACAAAAATGTTGCCAAGGCTATCAGCGGCAATGCCAACTGTTATTTCAAATTGCCCTGGTTGATGACCCAAACTGCCCCATTGCCGCAGAAACTGGCCTCCGTTTGTAAACTTTTGCACACGTGCGTTTCGAGTATCGGAAACATAGATTGTGTCTGATCCATCAATTGCAATACCGCCATATGGTGTATCAAACAATCCAGGACTCGATTGCTTCCAGATTTGACTATCATACACATAACCTTCTGCCTGAAACCGAGGAAGCACGATATCAACTTGCTGCGCACCAGGTAGAATGGTATGGTTAATGATCCGCTGATATCCACTGTATTCAGCCTTAATTGTGATTATCTCACCAATCTGTACGGCAAGTGGCGCATCGCTGAGGCTTAATCGATAGTAGGGAAGCGTACTATCTGGCCCTTCCCCCGTCCAATCCTCAACCTGGCCGCGTGCATTCGTGATCGTGATCTTGGCACCAGAAACGGTCTGCCCATCAATAAACACATAACCAAATAGGCAGCACGCAGGAACACTTGCACCCGGCGGCAATCCACCACCACACGACTTTGGCAGCGGCACAAGTGTGTTTTGCTGGTTTGTAGCCGTCGTTTCATATGCTTCAGCATGGAGCTGTGGAGCTGCATATGGGATCAGGTTGGAGATGATCAGCAACAACAGGCAGTGCAGAAATGATCGCATGATCGTGTCCTTCTTCATGATGCAAGCTTGGTCTGCTTTTGTTCAAGCAGTAAGCACAAGTTTTATTATTGAAGGCTGGGAATGTATGGCACACATTGTAATACATACTGCCGATATGTGCATTCAGCATATAGCCATCTCACATGATCGTCCCCTAAACTCATCGCACAATGAAACCCGCAGGGATGCGATAGAGCGCGTCCGTACGCAGTTCGGCGTATGGCAAGAAGAACCATGCAGATTTCGCCTTGCGTTCAGTTTAGTGACTGATATATGAGCTAAGCTGATCGATTGTTAGTTTGATCATTAATGCATTTCGAAATTGAGTAATTGAACGATAGCGATTATTGAATGATGTTGTTGCACGCGAGATGATCTGCATGAGATGAGCATCAGGCATATGTGTTAATGCTTGTAGGGTCATGCCCAATGAATACATATCATTTTCAGCGCTGGTCAGGCCTTGCATCTGCTGAGTATTTGCGAATCCGGGAGTATAGGTTCTGTGCAATGCTATTTGGCCAATTGGTTGTGTTGAGCCCCAATCGATCAATACCGCACGCTGATTAGGCCGAAGTAAAATATTTGATGGTTTAATATCCTGGTGCGCATACCCAAGATCGTGTGCTACCATCACCGTTGAACAGACGTTAATGACTGCCCGTAGAACAGTAGTGGTAGTCAGTTTATGTTGGAAATATAGCTCATCGAGGGTAAATCCAGGAATATAACTCATGACAAGATATGGAGTATGATGTTCGTGGAATAGTGCAACGGGCCGCGGTGCTGGTGTTCGCAAAATCTTCAATGATTGAAGCATATCAAATTCAGATGAAAAGGCGCAGCAGAATGGTGTATGATACTCGGCACTACACATGCCTCTTTTGGGTGTCTTAATGATGACTGAACGGCGCGTCATCGTGTCGAAGGCGCGGTAGACGGTATTGAGGCTTGTCTCAGAAATAATCGCGTCGATCTGGAACCGTTGGCTCAACATCCCAATTTGTTCCGAAATCATACACTTGCTCCTAGCGCGGGTTCATTTCATCGTTCCTATCTCTCCTAAAGCATGTCTGTACCATTTTCCGAACGAAATAGGCGACAATGTGATGCATTGTCGCCTGATCGATACGAGTTTGGAGGTATTGGTTGCGAAGGGCCGTCATCCGCAGGGGCATAGATCGCGCCGGTACGATCCCGCAGCACCGCTTGGATGGAAGTTAATGTTGGAGCATTGGCAGAAAGACGTGATAGGGCAGCGTTCCTTGTGCTGGAATGACAGGAAGAATGATCGGTTGAATCGGGTGTGGTTCGGGCACGGTATCATCAAATGGTAGGGGTGCTAAACCCGCCGCCAGATACTCATCCCAACGCTGGTCGCCCACGAACGTTAGCTCACCCTGCACATACACCTGATAGGTGCGGACACTTGGCCGTGGAGGGTAGTAGATCCCAACGCCACGGGCATTCTGCAGATCGTATCCAGCATCTGGTATTCCCACAATGGTATCGAGCGGGCCTGAGTGGAAATGATTCTGGAGCACAAGCTGAGTCAGGCTGCTGCGTAGCGCCGCGGCACTGGTCTGGATGGCACTATCGGCAATGGTGGTCGCCACCAACTCGGCCCAGTGGTCGAGATCGACATACTCATCCTCCGGATTGAGGAAAAAGTTGCCCCCCGAGTCCAGCTTCTGAACCTGGGTGCGCAGTTGATTCAATTGGATGCGATTGGTTGGGCTGGCCAGGGCATAGCGCAGCAGTTCACCCGCCAATTGATCGGTGGCGCGAGCGGCAGCATCGACCTGGCCCAGATCGAAGGCCGAGATTGTGTAGGGATAGGTGCTTGCTCCTACGAATTGGGCATAGGTATCGGCGATACCAATCGCTAGGGTGCGTGGATCGGTTTGCGGGTGTATCAGTGCGCGATACTGGTCATAGGCGAAGGCACTCCAACCCAGGTTTTCGGAGGCTACCAGGTAGCGAGCGAGGCCACGCACCTGATAGGCGGGTTCGAGCAAGCCCATCAAACAGCCATCGAAGTGCAGTACATCAATCGGGTGGGTGCCCCCATCGGTGATGCCGACCATCGCGGCGCGAATCTCGCCTGGCGTTAAGCGTTCATTCCGGCCTGTCGTGAAATCCCAGGCGATACCATCCCGGGCGGTGGCGTGATCGGCAAGTGCCAGGTAGGTATAATCGGCGGGGGCTTGGGCTAAACCCCAGCGCGCAAAATCAATCAGGGTTTGGGGGTCGCCCATATTGACTTCCCCCAGGCTTTCTTGGCTGAACGTACCATCGGGACGGATGAGATAGCGGAAGCTATCGCCGCCACCACTGAGTGGGCCATCATACAGGGCCGCGACCGTCACCTGGGCATTGGGTGTGGCGCGCTCCAGGCGGTAGAGTGCGCCAAGTGGTGAGGTGCGATTGAGCGCGGCTGCCATGTTTGGGGCATCGCCATCCAAATAGAGCAGGAACGTCCAACGTTTGGCGGTGGTCGGTAAAGTACTGGGGGAAACATCAATCGTGGTGGCGACCAGATCGGAGAGTTCGCCCTCGGTATCGCGGGCACGCAGGCTGATGGTATGGCGGCCAACGGCAAGTGCCGTTGTGGAAAGTGTCACTGCGGTGCCGGTGGCAAAGGGCGTGGTTGCACTATTAAGCAGCCATTCCAGGCCGCTAAGATCGAGCGTTTGGTCGCTATCGCTGCCCATACCATAGAATTGCACACTCTGGCCTTGGGTGACACTACGCGTGCTGGTTGAGACAATTGTAGCAATCGGGCGGGTGTAGGTTACGCGGCGCAATATCGCCACACGATCATTATCGGTATCGGCTACCAGAATTCGGCCCTTGCTATCAAATGTTCCACCGGAGGGACCATTCAGAAAGAAGGTTCCGAGGCCTCTGCCATAGGAAATCAATTCGGGCGTTCCATTTTGATCGAACTTTTGGATATGCCCATTGACTCGATCAATCACAAACAGGTTGTTATTCGGATCGACCCAGGCTCGCAGCGGTTGCAGAAACTGGTCCGGCGCTTGCCCATAGCTGCCCCATGAACGCCGCAATGTGCCGCTGCTTGTCATCTGCACAACGCGATGATTGCCAGTATCGATCACATGCAGGATTGTGCCATCCGAACTAATGGCAATGCCAGCAGGGGCCTTAAATGCACTCAAACCACCAACACTGGGCCAATTCTCCAGTAGGGTACCAGTGCTACTAAGCTTTAATATCCGGTTGTTGCCAGTGTCGGCAATATAGACAGTAGTACCATCAGCAGATGCAATAACATCTTCTGGTGCCAAAAGCGTTCCTGCGCCAAAAATTGTGCTCCAATTTGCGAGAATCGTGCCACTACTATTCAACAAAAGGATACGATTGTTTTTCGTATCGGCCACATAGATCTTGGTTCCCGCCCGATTGACATCAATTCCTTGTGGCCCATTAAAATTCGTCGTATTTGTCTGATCCCATACGGCGAGCAGTGCGCCGGTTCGATCAAACTTCTGAATACGGTTAAATTTCGAGTCAGTAACATAGAGCGTATCATTCTGATCAACACCCAGATCTCCGGGTGCCCCAGTACGCCCAGGGTCATCGCCTTTTTCACCAATAATGCCTACGAATGCTGTTTGACTATTAAATTTTTGGACACGCTGATTGTTGGTATCAGCAACATAGATAAAATCGTTCCGGTCAATCACGATACCATTTGGCGATTCGAACTGCCCTGGCGCAAACCCCTGGCTGCCAAAGGCTGTTAGGAAAGCGCCAGTACTGCTAAACTTTTGAACGCGATTGTTGCCTGAATCGGTCACATACACATTATTCTTACTATCGAGATGAATCCAACTCGGCGTAATAAACTGCCCTGGCCCGCTACCATAGATCCCCCATGCACTCCAGTTCCCTTGCGAATCACGTTTTTGGATTCGGCGATTGCCCATATCGGCAACATACAGATTGCCATTTTGATCAACGGCAATCCCTTCTGGTGAATCGAATTGACCAAGCCCAATACCTTGTGTTCCCCAGCTTGCGATCCAGATGCCATTCGAGCTAAATTGCTGAATCCGATGATTGAGCAGATCACTGATATACACGCGCCCGTTTGAGTCAATCGTAATTCCTCCAGGATACTGGAACTGACCATTCGCGCTACCATATTCACCCCAACTCATCAGCCATGTACCTGTATTACTGAATTTCTGCACGCGATGATTATTACGATCGGTGACATATACATTCCCGCGTTGATCGGCTGCAATGCCAACTGGGATTTGAAATTGCCCTGGTGCTCGGCCAGGGCTGCCCCACTGGCGTAGAAACTGGCCCTGCAGCGTAAAAGCCTGCACCCGTCCATTTCGCGTATCGGTCACATATAATGTATCGGAACCGTCAATGGTAATGCCACCATAGGGTGTGTCAAATGAGCCAGGATGGGATTGATTTGCGATCTCGCTATCATAGATGTAATCTTCTGCCTGTAGCTGCGGCAGGACAATATCAACCTGTTGTGCGCCATTCAACACCACATGGTTGATCGAACGACTACGATTACTATACTCGACGGTAATATAGATTTTCTCGCCAGCCAATACAGAAAGTGGCGCATCGCTGAGGCTTAACCGATAGTATGGAAGTGAACTATCTGGCCCTTCTGCTGTCCAATCCTCGACACGGCCATGATCGCTCACAACAGTCACCTTGGCACCAGAAACGGCCTGCCCATCGATAAACACATAGCCAAACAGGCAGCATGCAGGCACACCCACTCCGGGTGGCAGCCCACCACCGCACGATTTCGGCAGCGGAATCAGCAATGAACTTGTCGCTTCGGGAGCCACACCCTGTGCGCTTACAGGCGGTTGCCAACCAGCAGTCGGCACGATTGTGAACGCGATGATGAGGATGATCAGCAGGCGCATGATGGTACGCATAGGTCGTTCCTCGTTATTCGAATAGTTGCACTACTTCTTCTCTTAAAGCGTTTCGCGAGGTATTTCCGTCACCGCAGACCTGAATATTGAGATGTACCGGACCAGCACTGGAATGCGGCCCAATCAAGCGGGTAGGTAGTGCGCATAGAATGTTGCGCTTTCAGCAGCGCAGCGGGAGGTGTGTCGCCCTGGGCGATCCATGCATACAGCCGATCCATCAATACTGCTGTCGCCTCATCGCTAATGCGCCACAGGCTGGCAATGACAGTTTCCGAGCCAGCACACAGGAATGCACCCGCCAATGCAAGCACCATATCGCCATGATCTGGGCGCACGCTAGTCTCACAGGCACTCAGAACAACTAATGAGGTACCATGCAGTTCCAAACGATGGGCTTCGAGCAGCAGGAATGGCCCATCCGCAAGCTGCAGCGCCGAGCATAGTGGGGCGCTGGTATTGGTGGTTCCGTGTGAACCAATGTGTAGAATTCGTGGTGCCACTGATTGACGCAGATCGTTCGTTGTCGCTGGCGAGATAATTATAGCATCAGGAACATGGCTGGCAATTGCGGCAAGTTCGCGTTCGAGGTGCGCGAGGTAATTGGCTGCATCGTCCTGGTAGCCAAGAATGCGTGGTGGGCCAGTTTTGGTTATTCCGAGTTCAATGGGAGCCGCCCATAGTGCAGCACTGGGTGTCAGGATCAGGTGCTTTTCAGCGGCGAGCTCAGCAACAAGTGCTACCCAAGGAAGTTGGTAGAGTACACCACATGGTGCGATGATCAGCTTCTGGAATACATGCAGATGCTCGCTCCATGGCCCCAAAAGCAGATCGCTGAGTGGCTTGAGTGCTTGCTGGATATGGCCTAACGATTGTTGCTGTGCATGCCCTTGATAGCGGTGTGCAACCAGATTCCATTGATCAATCAGCCGAACCACTGTGCGTGTCCTCGTGATCGGGCGCACAAGCGGCGGGGCATCCTTGGAGAGAAGCATACAGTACAGCATATCGCCAATCTGAAACCATTCAAGAACGACCTCCGTGGGACTGAGTGTTGCTTGTACGGCAGCAAGAGTTGGCACAGGTTGTGATCCAAGATCATCGGCCAGGATGCGCGCATATGATGTGAGCTCTTTCGCGCATATGCCCAGTTCGGCTTCAGCATGGCGTACCTGCTGCAGGTGAAAGGTGGCCTGTTCGTGCTGATCCTGGTGGCTCGCGGCACTGGCGCTACGGGTATGTTCCTGAATCAGGCGCTGCAATCGCGCAAGATGCGCTTTACTCGCAGCAATATGCGCATCCTCAGCAAGATCATTATTGGAGCCAGCTACGCGCAGATCAAGCATCGCGCCGGCTTTGGCCTCCCAGATCGCCGACGCTGCACGTTCTATCTGGCCAAGATCAATGGCGCATTGGGCAAGCCGCATGTGATAGTGGGCCATCTCGCTGCTATAACGAGCTTGTATTTCCTCCATGGGAAGCACTCTGCGCTGCTGGACGACCAAACGGGTTGCTTCTTCCAATAATGGCAATGCCTGTTCGGGTGGAAGGATGTTTCCTAACTCTCCAAAGGCGGCCATTCGTATTGCTGGATGGTGATGATCGAGAAGTGATCGATAGTGTTCGATTGCGCGTTCAATCAGCCCGAGCTCACGATCAATAGCAGCACAGATCATGCGTCCCTGAGCATAGGCGAGATCTAATCGTGCTGCTGCCAGAATGGCTAATGCTGTTGCTGCGGATTTTTTGGCATGCTTCAGGTTGCGTGTACGCTTGGGGAGCGTAGTACCCGATTCTGCGTGTGTGGCCAGTAGCGATAGCACAAGCGCGATTTCAGCATCAATCAATGGGTTGCTTCCCGCTACAATCTGTGATTGAGCCTGTGTAAGAATCTGGAGCGCTGTTTGCGTTTGATCATGCTCGATAGCGATTCGCGCCGCCGTGAGCAGAGCATTCACACTATAGGCAGTCATCTGTTGTCGGGCAAACAGCATAGCGGATTGGCGAGCCGCACTGAGTGCCTCTGGCAATTGCCGGAGCTGCGCCGAGATGGTGGCTTCTTCCAATAACAACATGGCCAGTTCATCTGGTGCCTGCTCAAACCCAGGCATGGCCGCTCGAAGTTCCGTAAGCGCGGCAAACAGATGCCCCTGATGGTGCAGCAGCCATGCTTTGCAACAGCGTGCCCGAGCTATGGTCAGTGGTTCCTCGGCAATGATTGCCGCATCAATAGCATTCTGAATGGCTATTTCTGCTTCAGGATAACGCCCAAGCATGATGCAGCCATTCGCCCGATTGACCCAACCCTGGGCAGCACGATCGGTGTGATCGAGTGATACTGCCAGTTGAATGGTTGCATCGGCCAGAATCACCATTTCTACATAGTTCCCCATCGATCCAGCAAGCTGACTACGGTTCAAAAGCAGAGTCAGGTGAATATATGGCTCGGGATGATCGTGTAGCCACTGTTCAGCGGCTTCAACTGCAGCAATGGCTTCTTGGTAGCGGCCAAGTTCGCTGAGACAAAACACGCGCACAACATGAACTGGACGAATATCTCGTTGTGGAGCATGCGGGGCCGCTTCGCGACAGGCCTGCCGATAGCATTCCAACGCAGCATCATAGTGCGCAAGCGCCCCGACATAGTTTGGCAGATACAGGATGGCACTGCCCTGTGACCAATGGGCCTGCGCGTAATGCAGGGCTGTCGGGTAGGTTTCTGCGACCATATGCGCTCGTGCAGCAGCGCGCTGTGCATATGCGATATCGGAGAGCATGGTCTGCCGTACTTCAGCATGCAGAGCAATAAGCAACTCAAGCGGTGTGCAGGGCAAATTCTCGGGCAGGACGGTAGGAGGATCTTCTGCAGCAATGAGATCGGCTGCGAGTTGCTTAGCAGCTTCGAAATAGTCGCTCACGGGGACTCTTTCTACCGAACGTAGATTGATATCAGCTAGTCAATAAGCTACTGATCGCGGGTAAGATCAATACCACGTATCTGCACAACCGTTGCTGAATCTTTCACCGAAAGCGTGTAGTGCCCATTGTTGATATCCTCAAACGTAAAAAAGCCCTGATCATCGCTTTCTTCTCGATAGGTACGGCGACGCGCTGATCGAAGAACGACTTCCTGACCAGCAACCCCATTGGTGTTCCGCAGAATCTGGCCTGTTACCCGCCAGCGCTCACCCTGCGTCGGAACAATAGTGATTTCAACCGTCAGATCTGCGGCGCGATACTGGCGAATTGTATGTGATGATGGTGCGCTGCGAAGCCCCGCCACAACCAGCGGCACAAGACGTGCAATCAGCGTGCGGTGGGGTGGCGCTGGTGGACGGCAGAATTCGATCTCTTCCTGGCAGAGCGGGCAGCCGCGAACATGGGCAGCTACCTGTAATTGCGCTGTTCCGGTGAGGGTCATCAGAATATACTCGGCCAACACCTCTGCTGGTGGGCAGGCATCTGCTGTAAGGCTCGCAAGCGCAAGGTGTTCCAATTGTCGATAGACATCCATGAGCATTCCTCTGTAGAAGTATAGAGTTGTTGTGATTTGCTACATCACTACACATGAAGCACACAATCAGCATTTTCCGTCAATCACCCTGCAGGAGATCACGAATTTCCTGATCTTCACTCAATCGGCGGAATGATTGCTCAAGCATATCGCTGACCCTGCGTGCTGTGTAGACTTGATTGTTGGTGTGCTGATTGAGTCGGCGAGCAATTTCCTGGGGTTTATATCCAAGGCGATAGCGCATCCAAACGATCTGATGCTGATCGCTATTGAGTATCTCGCGGCAGCGCTCACGGAATCGTGCCTGGGCATGGGTTTCAAATGGATCACTATCGCCTGATGGCAACTCCTGCCCGGTGAGGGCATAGAGTGCCTGGATGGATTCATGCTGAGCATGCTGCTGCCTGTCGCGGCGATACTTGATCACGACGCTCACCACAACCTGGCGCAGATATGCCAATGCACTCGGAAGATGATCGAACACGAGGCCCCGATTGGCAGCCTGCCAGAAGTTATGCCAAACATCCTGGACAACTTCATCGACGATGGATGGGTGTATGGCAGAGCGATTGATTTGTGCATGGATGTACTCAGAATAGATTTCGACAAGCGTGCTGCGCGCCTGATCATCAGCATAGGTTATAGCATGCTCTGAAAAACGTTCCTGATGATGGTTATGCTGGAGTGCGCGGCGGAAAATTTCAAGGCAAAATTTCTGATCGCTTGCTTCATCACGTTGAAAGCGCCGTGTTTCCTGCATACAGGCGTGAACAAGATCTTCAAGAGGAATGGATTGAACGATCAGATCAGTCATTGAAGTGTCCCCAAGAACGCTCGAATCGAAGAACATATCAATGAAATATTGATACGAATAATCAGGATGTTCGTATTGTAGCATATCAAATACTGCTCCCACAAGCCCTGCAATCAGCGGTATTGTGTATCGTGGTTGGATTTGACAGTTCAACGTCATGCAATGATTGTTGGAAAAGGTTGATCAGCGTAGAATGAAATATACACTGCGGCCATATGGAAACTAATGTTCGTATATTCGATAGTTTTGCTGTATAATAAGAACAACTACATCTCAGCTTCTTGTTCTCTTGTTCACGAGTACAGGAACGAACAAGCAGCGTCATATTACTTGTTTCTGGCTCTTTGTATAAGCAGAAGGGGGTTTTGATGCAGATCAAGTTTGTCAGCGTGGTGGTCGAAGATCAGGCGCATGCGCTCCAATTCTACACAGCGGTTCTGGGATTTGCGAAGATGGCAGATATTCCAATGGGTGAATTTCGCTGGCTGACGGTCACGTCACCGGATGGAATCGATGGTGTTGAACTTGTGCTAGAGCCATTGGGTTTCCCGCCTGCGCGTGAATACCAGAAGGCACTGTTTGCGGCTGGTATTCCGGCGACTGCCTTCACCACGAATGATATCTATGCTGAGGTAAAACGTCTACAGGCCAGTGGTGTTACATTTCATGGCGAACCCGAGCATATAGGCCCGATCATTTCCACCATCTTCGAGGACACCTGTGGCAATCTGATCAATCTTGTACAGGTAGTGGCGTAACATCCTCGAACACTCGTACAACCAAACTCATTGAACGATGGGCTCTCCACATTTGTTTGTCGGGCCGTAGAGACGCAAAATCTTGCGTCTCTACGGCTATCAATGTTGCGGGTTTCATTCTGCGATGAGTTTAGTACAATACAGCTGAAGTGATGATCTGGTATGTCATGCTGAGCGGCAGCGAAGCATCTCACATCATGCTACGTTTCCAAGATTCTCGGCCAATAGGGCACTCCCGCTCAGGATGACTTGACCGTGGCTTCCTTAGAGTTTAGCCTTCTTCGAGCTGCAATAATCGGTCGGCAAAATAATCATGCAGAACTGCTGCAAGATCCGGTAGCGCAATGGCACGCCGCAGATCGGCTGTGGCAGGCACCTTGGCGAATAGGAGGTCAGCGATTGCTGCAATCGTCATGCTGGCGTGTGGGTGGCCAAGGCGCACAATCTCATCCCCGGCTGTGATCTGGCCTTCGTGTTCAACCGACAGGTAAAAACCTGTTCGGCGGCTTTGCGTCAACCGGCGCAGCATATCATCGCGCCCGAAGCGTATACCGAGTTTATAACACGGGGAGCGTGGCTGTGTCACCATCAGGATCGCATCGCCGATTTGGAGGCGCTCACCGATGAAAACCGTTTCTTCGGTGAGCCCTTGTGTTGTTAGGTTCTCGCCAAACATCGCCCACGTCAATTGCATCTCTGGCAGCTCGTGCCGCCAGAGTGGATAGTGTTCGGCTGGGTAGGCATAGACCGCCTTCTCGGCACCACCATGAACCGCCAGATCGGCTTGTTGATCGCCATCAATATTCAGGCGGCGAACCTGTACCGGCCCGCCCACTGGTTCCTTGAAGATGCCTGTACTCACGTCGCGCCCTTTCCACTTCACATGGCGCGGGATACCCACATTGACTGAAACGACCTGAGTTGGTATGTCGTGCATGATTCCTGCCTTTTATCGAAGAACAAAGAAGCATCAGGTTCCTATTTATCCTACCAGACTGAGGGAGGTTTGATATGGGGCCTTGCTACGAGCTTCAAATCGGCCACCCTGGTACCGCAACCACCGTTGATCATGCCACGGCTGCGCCCGAATGAGCACGATGCTATTGAAACCGTCGACATCGACAACAACGAATGTAGGGGCGGTTCGCGAACCGCCCGTTATGTGGTATCATTGCAATCGATGCATCACGACATCTCCCGCCGCGACACCAGCAGCAATACCAGTGCAACAATCAATGCTGCACCTGTGTATAAACCACTGATGCCAGCGATTTGCAGTAACACCCCACACAACCAGCTTCCCAACCCAATTCCCAGATCAAAGCCAATATAGAATGCTGCTGTTGCTAGCCCTGGTGCCTGGGGAAGTAGGGCGGCGTGGTGTGTTAGAAGTATAGGGTGGGACATTCCTGATCCATAGGCGATCAGCACGACGGCCAAGAGCAGCAGAGCTACTGGTGGAGTAGCTGCGATCAGCCCAAGACCGCTGATCATGCTGATTGCTGCAAGACGTAACAATTGTGATCTTGATATATTGTTGAGCATCCGCCCACTGCTGAGGCGTGTGAGAATAATGCCGATACCATAGACGCTATACAACCAGCCAGCCGCCAGATCCCCGCGCCGCTCGGCCAGGATTGGTGCAAACTGAAAAAGGGCGGCGAACCCAGCTCCAAATAATCCGGCGATCAGCATTGGCAACCACAGCGAACGAGGTAAATGCCAGGGAACGGAAGCACCGGGCGTGGATGTCATTGGCAATCGTGGCACCCACATGGCCAGCAACCCAGCGATCAATGCAAGCCCGCTGGCAATAACAAAGCCGCTAGAGAGCGGCAGAATAGTAAGCAGCGCACTCATCATAGCTGGTGTCAGCGTGATTGCCAGATTGGCGGCAATACCAAAGATGGCCAATCGTTGAGCACGTTGCTCTGCTGAAGTCAGCACGATGATTAATGCGGTGCCTGCCGTGGTGAAGGCCACATAGCCTATCGCCTGCAATAGCCGTAGCACAAGCAGCAGCGCCATAGTACTTGTTGCTGGCACGCCCAATGCACCAATAATGAGCGCACCAGCACCAATGAACAGCACTGGCCGTGCGCCAATACGATCCACAGCGATACCAGCCAGCGGGCGGCCAATCAGTGATGCAATGCCAAACGTTCCAAGCACGACGCCAATCTGCCAATCTGCCATTCCGATGATGTGCAGATATTGTGGCAGCGGCACAAGCAACGCATAGAAGCCACCAAAGAACAGCAACGTCGCGATCCAGATTGTGTAATAGCCTGGGGGAGTCTTCATCTTAATCGGGTATTGTTTACCTCCACGCCGCGGGCTGAAGCCACGCGGCTATGGTTCATCCTCTCCTTGCCGCAGGCTTTAGCCTGCGGATGGAAGGGCATCCCTTGTTTCCCGATTATTTCCGCAAAACCCATCAGCCTGCGGATTCTGAGAGTATCCATTGTTCATACGTGGCTTCTATAAGACTCCAGCGGAGCGTCTCTACCGGATTCTTGACTTCTGACTCCTGACTCCTTTTTCACCGCTGCACCACCGGCAGATACGCTCGATAATTCATCGCCATACTATTACGCACTTTCCAATCGAGCAACAGCTTTCGCAATGCCTCGGGCGTGTTGATTGGCTCTGTTCCGCCAGCCTGGCTGGTGTTGTTCAGGCCATGGCAGGAAGCACAGACACGTACCTCGCCTGGTTGGAATGTCACCCAAATGCGCTCACGAATAACCCCAACCCCAGCAGGGCCGACGATCTGCCAGGACATTGCGCGGCGGGCTGGAACAAATGCCGCTACCGAGCCATCGCTGGCGATTGTCACGCTGCCAGCCACTGGCCCACCCTGCGCGCCATTGAAGAACAGCGCAATTGGATCATGCAATGGCTGCGCCAGCACACGCCGGCCTGGTTGTGGGCTTGAGTTGCTTGTATACATGCCCTTACCACGTAGCATGTCGGCCTGGTAGAACTGCATGGCCGAGACATCATAGATCTTACCGGGCGCACCAATCGTTTGCACACCACCAGGGACACGCAAATTGAATGGTTGTTGGAGATCGGCATTATCGCGGATTGTGACATTCCGTGAAACGGCCAATGCCAGATTATTATTAGTCATATAGGCCTGAAACGCCGCTGGATCGACGCCAGCACTTGCAAACGCGGCCAGTTCGGGAGCCTGGAGCTGGGGGCTACGCCGTGGTGGCCGTTGGCGAACACGTACTTCCACCGGATTCAGTTCCCACAATGGCCCGCTGTAGCTCACCAACTCATCGGGGCTATAATAGCTGATCGTCTCAACAATTCCGGTTGTCAGCGGCTGTCCACCATTCTGGTAGCCATTACCAGCATCAGCCAGCAATTTCAGGCGGAAATCATACAGCGAGATTGGATTGGTGCTGCTGCCCTGGTTCTGGTCCTGTTTGGTGGCGGTGGTATGAGCAACGACGATCTGGCCATTGCTGAGTGGTAGTGGATCGCGGTACATTCCCGAATGATTGGCACTTGGGGTGTCATCGGCGGCTTGTGTATCCGGGTGCGTTATGGGCGTCACAACCATCTGATCAGCATTCAGGGTTGGTGCGCCAGTCAGGGTGATAACCTGCCCGCCGGAATGAGTACCGAACTCACGGGCATTCGTGGCATAGTACAGGCCAGGCGTGACGAGGCTTTCTTTGATGTGAAACAAGCCGCCATCGGCACGCAGTTGATACTGGTTGGCGTGTTGGCTGCCCGAAAGATAGGTCAGGTTGGGGTCATCGTTAAAACTGCGCTCGGTATAGACGCCAAACTCCTGGCGGCCAATATGGTTGAGTGTTTCGGATTCGGTGCCATCTTCGTTGATCTGCCATGGCCCAAAGAAGTTGAAGGTATGGCCAACAAGATTCGAGTTCGGCGGCAGATCCGGGCTGGTGCCCCGTGGCTCAGGGAAGACCTCGCTGCGCTGATTGAGCTGATATGGTGCGTTGGCCGCTTCACTGGCATAGTTGAATGTGCCATAGGTTGGTTGCTGGCCCTGAGCAATATCCGCCTTGTCTGCATCGGCCTCCTGATCGCGTTGGAGATGATCCCAGCGCGTGAAGATCACCCGGCCATAGCTATCGATCATGGGGGTAAAATCCCCAGATGGCGAATGATCGAGTAGTTTGAGATCGCCACTTGTTGGATTCAGGCTCCACAAACCAGTATTCACTGGCGTCAACTCATATTCATCAAGTTGCGGGTAGTGCTGGTTCTCGCCACTGCGCGGGCGATCACTCACAAAAATAATTCGATCATCGGTGCCATAGATTGGGCTATGGTTGTTATAGTTGGCTGGCTGGTTTGGCACCCTGGTGATCACCGGCGTTGTGTTGAGGCCAAGCCCGGTGATTTCGTACAGCTGCCAGTAGAAGGTATCGACCTGATAGCGCTTGGTGGTGGCACCAACGACCATGCTAAACAGCGCCTTTGTTCCATCCCAGTAGACTGCTGGATCGCGAACTGCAATCGCACTCGCATCCTGAAACCCTGTCGGATCTTTGCTGCCATAATTGGCGGCCAACGTCAGGTTCTTGAGTGTGCCATCGCCATAGCGAATCCACAGATCGCCACCGCGTGGGGCAGAATACAGGCTAGCCTCTTGATTACCGAATGTTGCACCAATGGTTGCGAAGGTGGCCGGGTTCGGCACTTGGGTCACAAACAGAATTGGGTTTGGCAGGTTGATAGCGGCAGGAATTGGCTGAACCAGGAAGCGATTCGTGCCCTGGACACCAGTGGTAAACAACAGCAAGCCAAAGAGCAGCATAGAAAGCAGGCGTGTATGTTGTTGCATGAATGCCTCCCTGTATGATGACGTAGTGATAGAGTAACAGTTCGGCTGGCATTAGTGTATTACGATAATGTAGCAGGATGATGCTGGTACGTGAATCGGCAGGCTGGTGGAATATAGCGAAATAATTCAGAAACAAGAGATGCCCCGCTATGGGCAGTCTGAAGCCTGCGTCAAGGGGACGATGAACCTTCGTTTACGGAGCGCTGATGAACTTTGGCGAAATATGTGAGGAGATCGCGTCTGACGCTGCTGGTGCTGATGTGGATTGCGCAAGCCATGCTTGCGCAGCGGCAGCCATGCTGCCGCACTCCACAGGTGCAGATGAATCCTGCTCGATTAAAAAATAAAGATGTATCAGCCTGCGGCGTGCTATGCCTGGGTATTCACCAGCACTTCTCCGGCTCGCGCTTCGAGTGGGCCAGCAATAATATCGCCAAGACTCTGCCTCACCCAGGCACTTGCGTTCTGGTTGGCTGTATCCGCTCCGGCTTGATCCTGGAAGATACTGATACTGGCGACCTCATCACTGCCAACATTCACAAGATAATACGCCACAAACCCTGCGGCAGCCTGCATCTGTGGGACAAACTGCTCCTCGATCCGCTTGGCGACTTCATGCGCCTTTCTGGGGAACACTGAATTCTTCGCATGCTTGCATAGATTGTGTGCATCTCCTTACATTGCGCGGCGATGATACGAACTAGAATACGAGTCACACGCATGAGTATATCGGCGGAGTCAAGCAATACGGTGAGCGGGGGTGCGACGGATTCTTCTGCAGTGAACCACCATGCCCAACCATCGCGTAGAGGGCGAACCTCGTGTTCGCCCACATTGGGCAGCACAACGCCATCAGCGTGGGCAGACACAGAGGTTATGCCCCATAGGTTAAGGTCATCATCCGTTTGTCAAGGGTGATTTTGGGCGAATGTTCGGCCATTTCGCAGGTCGTTCTTCGCCCATGTGTGCGCATATTGGCGTCCATGGAGGCCAGACAATCGGACATTCGCCTGCTATCGTGTATGGGCTACCATCTGCCGATGCTGAAATTGCCGCTTGACAACGCATCAGCATGCTTAACCTATGACAAATAACACATCGGTCTGCCCCTACGCGATGACCGACATGGATCGTGGTGCAGAACGTTCCGTCACACCCGGTGAGCGGTTCACGAACCGCCCCTACGGTCATGGGTGGTCGTTGCGCCACGGCATGCAGAAACATACGGCACACCCCGCTATTTTGCGATCTTGCGATTTTGCGTAAACTGGCGATAGTGCGTGATCTGCTCCCGATTCTGACGGCGTGTTGCCTCATCCCAGAACTGCACGATCACCCAACGATTCTGTTCATAGGCAACCCGCTGAAGCATCTCGGTAGCGCTATCGGTGAAGCCAGCGCTCATCGTTTCCGACCACACTAGCCGTATGGTGAGCGGGCTAATCGAATAGGCCCACGGCTCGAATGGTGCTGGTGTGGGGAGATCGGGAAGCGCTGCTGTCAGCCCGAGGCCAATTGGCTTCGGGAGTGTGAGGAACAGGCAGGCATCGGTAAGTGCCTGGCTGCGATATGGTTCTGCGCTTGTGATCGTTGCAGCCAGATGTTCAGGAATATCAGTTCTATCATTGCTGTGTGGCAGGCCGAATGGGCGTGCCTCGATCCAGGCCATGACCAGTGCCAATAGTTCTGGTTCGAGGTTGGTTGATTGCATGGTCGGCTCCTATGAACCAACGCGACGTGGCACATCACGCACTGTGCCATCATCACCTATCACAAAGAACCGATCAGACGCCGGGCGATAGAGCAGAAATCCTCGCTCGAAGCGGCGATAGCCACCGTTCTCAGCTTGCTCAGGCTCTATTGCCCACCCTAGCTGAGTGCTCAGTTCAGCATTGCTGGCCCACAGATAGCCGAAACCACGTTGCGGTGCGTAGAGACCGAGTGGTGGCGTGCTCCTGAGGCCAGTCGGCTGTCCCTCCTGCCATTGATCAGGAAAGCGCTGCCAGATCAAGTTCTGCCCGCTGGAGCTAGGCGTGATCACAAAGATCTGCCCTTCCGATAGGGCATCACCAGCAAACTGACGCATCCAGAGCAACATACCATGCTCAAAGTGCTCGATCACAAGTGGCACGAGACGCAGGGCCAGGCGATCATTCCCAACCAGTTCGCGCGATGGAGCAATCGGGCAGCCAAGCACAGCGCGGTAGGCTATGGCGGTGGGTTCATTACGTGAGTCAAGAGGCACGCAACTATCGGTCAATACAAGCTCAGCCCCCAGGCGGCCAAACAGAATGGTGTATTGTGTACCTGCCAGCTCGGCATGATACTCCATACGGCGGCGCTCAAAGTACTGCACTGGGTAGGTGCGGCCCTCAATAAGCGCATTCATGCGCTCGGTTAGCGGGTAGCCGAAGCGCTCAACGCCACCCTGTGTTTGCCAGATCCTCAGGAATGGTTCGCATATTTGGTGGCCAGTGACGCTAAAAAACATGCAACCTGGCTCTGCCTGCGTGACACGTGCGATAGTTTGCCAGGGCTGGCCCTGTACCTCAAGATAGCGCGCACCCAGCCGGCCAGCAGTGACATGACCATTGGCCTGGATCTCTAGTCGGTCGCGCTCGAACCACTGCACCGGTAGTGTCTGATCTTCGATTGTTTCCAGGCGCTGTGCTATGAGCGGAAGCCCGAACGTGTGCAGCCCGCCATGCTGTTCCCAGTAGTAACGAATTGGCCCACTGATACAGAGACTGACTTCTGCAAAGCAGCGTTTGTCGGGCTGTGTGCTCAGCGTTGGTGCCAGCTGGGCAATGCCCATCCACAAGATCATGCACAAGAGTATATGCTTCATGATATATCCTTCGTGATGTGGCATATTGTAGCACTGTGCGCATAAAATACAGCATAATATGTTGGCGGCCACGATAATCTGCCAGTCGCACTAGCCCAGATTGGCGAACCAACGCAGCATCAGGCACTATTGTCACTACTCGAGTCTTTCGGCTGGAAGCAACGTGGCTCTCATCTGAGCATTTTATGTATTACTGCTATGGCATCATCGTGAGCTAAGAGTACTCACGAACCATCCTTTCGGTCATGGCCTTGATAGTGCAGAACACCCCTGCACCCCTCATCGACAAGGAGCGCAGAGGTGTCTCTACTCATCAGAGTTGCTTCGCTGATCTCAGCCATGCGTCTTAGCGTTTGGCGCGATGAGGAAACCTGCCCCACTACACCCGATATGTCCACATGCTGAACGAGAGCGGCGGCAAACTCACGATTGCCCGCCCATCCTGGATAGTGATGGCTGGTTGTGCCTGTGGAATAATCGTATCTGGCTGCTCAAATGTGTTGACGGCCTTTGGATCGCTGCCTGCCAGTTGGTATCCGCCACTGATTTCACTTGGCGCTGTTCCCTGCCATACCAGTTCGGTGCTTAGGGTTTCGTGCTGGCTGCGATTGACCACAAAGATCGCGCCCTGGCCAGTTGCCTCGTCATAGCTGGCCGATACATCCAGAACCGGCAGCATGCCATAGCGTTGGGTTTCGTACTCAGGGGATTGTACTAGCACGTCGAGGGCTGTGCCACGAGCATGCTGGCTGACAAGCATCAGCGGGTAGTAGGTGGTCTGCTTGAGCAACTCATCGCCACGGGTTGTCATTGGTGCAATCGTGTTCACAATCTGGGCAATGCACGCAATCTTGAGCACATCGCTCTTGCGTAGGAATACATTCAGCCATTGGGCCACCACCAGCGCATCCTCAAGGTTATACAATTCTTCACTCAGATGCGGTGCTTCGCTCCAATTGCCCTTGCCGCTGCGGTCTTTATACCAGACATTCCATTCGTCCCAGGAGAGGAATACATCGTGGCTGCTGCGCTTGAGCGTTTTGACATACTGAAGCGTTGCTGCTAGCGTATCGACATGCGATTCGAAGTGGGTAGCATAGCCTAGATAGCTTGCGGTGTCATCTTCCAGGTTCTGAGCATAATAGTGCATGGAAAGATAATCGACCTTATCCCAGCATGCCTCAAGGACGATGCGATCCCATTCGGGATAGGTTGGCATAGCGGTGTTGGAAGATCCAGCAACAACCAGTTTGATCGATGGATCCTGCCACTTCATCATCTTGGCCGCTTCAGTGGCCTTCTTGCCATAATCGGTCGCGTCGAGATGGCCGATCTGCCAGGGGCCATCCATCTCGTTGCCAATACACCAGAACTTCACATGATATGGTTCGGCATGGCCATTGGCTGCGCGCATATCGGCATACACGCTGCCAATTGGGGCATTACAATACTCAACCAATGCGGCGGCTTCTTCGATGCTGCCAGTGCCCATGTTCACGCCAAGCATCGGCTCGGCATTGATTTCTTTACAGAATGCCAGAAACTCATCGGTGCCAAACTGATTGGTCTCAATCGATTGCCAGGCCAGTTCGCGCCGCCGTGGGCGCTGCGATTGTGGGCCGATTCCATCCTGCCAACGGTAGCCGCTCAACATGTTGCCACCAGGGTAGCGAATGGTTGTGTAGCCAATTTCACGAAGTGCTGCCAACACATCGCGGCGCAGGCCGTGGGCATCCGCCTGTGCAGAATGCGGATCATAGATTCCTTCATACACACAGCGGCCCATGTGTTCGGCGAATCCCCCAAACAGGAGTGGCGAGATTGGCGCGATTGTTCGCTCGGTATCGATCACAATCCGAGCGGTGGGCGATTGAGTCGACATAACATCTCCATCTTGTTCTCCGCAGGCTGAAGCTGCGGCTAGGGTTAATCTGGCTAGGGTTATCGTTCCTTGTCGCAGGCTGATGAAGATTGATCAATTCATCGGGGAGATTGCACCTGGCGGGGTTGGTGCGGATGTGGCTTGCGCTGTGGCAGCATGGCTGCCGCACTCCATACACGCAGCCGAGCTCTACCCGATTAAAATGTAAAAGATCATCAGCCTGTGGATGGAAGGGCTCCACAGGAATCACGCACAATCAGATCACCATACAAGACACTCTTGACAGGCAGTTCCGTATCATTTGTGATCAGGCGGTGCAGCTTTTGCATCGCCAGCATGCCCATCTCAAGCCGCGGAATGCGCACCGTCGTCAGCGATGGGCGGGCATAGGCACTCTCTTGTACATCATCGATACTCGCAATCGCAATATCATTGGGAATGTGCAGGCCAGCCTCCTTGATCGCCTCCATCGCCCCAAACGCCGTCTTGTCACTGATTGCAACAACTGCGGTTGGCCGATGCGGCAGTTGCAGGATTTCGTGCATCTGCATGTAGCCCTTCTTGGGATGGCCTGCAACCGGGTAGGGCAATAGTTCGTGTGGAACCGTGAGATCGGCCTCGGCGATTGCTGCCATGCAGCCACGCAACCGATCTGTGAGGCTGCTATACTTGCGTGGCCCACGCAACACAGCAATCGAGCGATGGCCAAGCCCAATCAGATGGTTGGTTGCGGCATAGCCAGCCATGAAGTTATCGCCGAGAATGCATGGGAGCTGGTGGCCTGGAACATAACTCTCGATCAGCACCAGCGGCACGCCGATCAACTCAAGCTGAACAATCAGTTCGGTGGTAATATCGCCATCATTGGCAACCACCACACCCTGCGCCTCACCAGCCAGACTTGAGCGAACGCTCTCCATGCTCTCGGCCTCGCGATCAAACATGTGCAACAAAACCTGATATCCCAGGCGCTGTGCCTCACTCTGAAACCCGCGGATAATATCCCCATAGAATACATCCAGAATGACGGGCATGGAACTGCGCTCGATTAAGAGCGCGACAACCATTGCCTTCTCGTCGTTTGTGGCACTTCCGTTGTTATAGCCAAGTTCCACCATGATGCGCTGAACGCGCTCGCGGGTTTCCAGCGCAACCCCTGGCTTATCACGGGCCACAAGCGATACCGCAGAGATGGATACCTGTGCTGCATGAGCAATATCTCGCATACTGATACGCTGTTTCGCCATATTAATCTTTAACCCTACCACCTTTAACTGATGGGCTCGTACGGACGCCATATATGGCGTCCCTGCAGATCACCAACCAATATTATTCTACTATTATACATACATATTCTGGCTTGACAAACAAGATCAAAATACTATAATTTCTACCAATTTATCTTCAAACATTCTAGTTTTTTGAGCGGCTATGCTGGATCTATTCATTGGCACGCAGTACACAGATATCCCCCAGCAGCATAGGTTCCGCAGCGATGTTGTGCAGGCGTTGCGCGATTTGCCGGTGCCCAGATCGGAGCCGAGCCATATCTAGCTGGCAATGTCGGCAGCGGTACGCCACAGGAACTGTGCGATTGGCTTGAATATTGCAATACGGCAGTTGCAACAACACTTGGGCGCATGCGAGCGAAGAATGGTTCCGAAAAGCCATTTGGCGTGAGGCTGTGGGGCGTTGGCAACGAGAACTGGGGCTGTGGTGGCAACTATGATGCGCCTAGGTATGCCCGCGAATATGTGCGCTATGGCACCATGCTACGCCATGTCGATCCAAAAGCAGAACTGGTTGTGTGTGGTCACGATGATGCCTGGAATGTGCAGTTGCTTGAAACAATTGGCAAGCATCAGTTGCTGATCGATCGCCTGTCGATTCATCATTACCGGACACACGGTGGGCCGGAGATAGCCTTTAGCGAGGCGAATATTACACCCTGTTATCGAAGCGGCGGAATCAGAGGCATTTGTTCAGCGCACGCACGCAATCATTCATGCTGCCAGTGGCGTAACAAGGCGCATCGTCAGCAGGGTAATATCATCGGTTTGTGGAGCAGACCCCTGAAACGTTGCCACTGCCTGAATAATCCGATTGCACAGGGCATCTGCATGGATGCCCTGGCTTTCGGTAATGAGTGCTTGTAATCGTTCTAGCCCAAAGAACGATTCTCCCGGTTCTAGTGCCTCAGTCACGCCATCGGTATAGAGCACTAGCATCTCGTTTGGTTCTAGCACACGTATTTGCACATCCACAACAGGATTCGCTAACAAGCCAAGTGGTTGGCCGGCTCCAGCCTTGCCAACCACAACAACACCATTTGCGCTTCGAATCAGCGGGTATTCGTGGCCAGCGCGCGCCAGTGTGAGTGTATGGGTTGGTGTATGAAAGGTGCCATAGACCATGGTCACAAACATCTCACCACTATTCAGCGCACGTAGTGCCGTGTTTACGGCACTCAGCACCTGATCGGGCGGGGTCAGCGATGCTGCGATAGCACGAATGAGGCTACGTACCTGGGCCATATACAGAGCGGCTGGCATGCCTTTGCCACACACATCACCAATCATCAGGCCCATTGTCTCATCATCGATGGTAAATGCATCATAGAAATCGCCGCTAACCTCATGTGCCGGAATCATCCGTGCGCTCAGATCAATGGTTGATGTGCTTGGAAGTGTTGCTGGCAGCATGCGATCCTGGATTTCGCGGGCAAGCCGCAGCTCATGCTGGAGCCGCTCCTGGATGATCAACTGCGCCTGTGCTTGTTTGAGTGCTGAATATGCCTCTGCCAACTCCTGGTTCTTTTCTTCCAACACTCGCGTAGCCCGCCGGTGTGTGCGATGGAGGTGGCTATTGGCCACTCGCAATAGTTCATAGGCCAGGAGTGGCTCACGCCGCAGAATGGTATCGACCTCACTGCGCCGAAATATGAGCAACTGAACGTCACGGCGTACCCTTCCACAGAAATGATGCTGCCGCCCAGCCTGAAAGATACTCATCTCACCCAGAAGTTCATCCGCGCCGCGCAACGAAACCAATCGCTCGTGATCCGTGTTGAATCCCTCAATCAGCTCGATCTCACCGGACAGAATGATATAGAGTTGATCATCGATATCACCTTCCTGAAACAGAATCGTATTGGCCGGGTACGAAACTGGCTCAATCATCGCCAGTGTTTCACTGCCAAGCTGTACTGGTTCGGAATGGTATCTGCGGCCTGATGGCTCTGGTGTTGTTGTCATGAAGTATCGGCTCCCACAGTAACTTGTTCATTAGTGGAAGATCATTCCTGCCTACCCTCATTGTACCTGATTCTCCTATGGCGTTGTGCTTGTCGTGCCGTTCGCTTCAGCGTAGAATGGTACAAGGCTGGCAATCAAGCAATCAAACAATCTACAATCTGCATTAATGAGGAACACATGCGTATCAGCGACATGCACTGGCAACAGGTTGAGCAGTATCTCAGCCACGATGATCGAGTCGTACTCCCACTTGGCAGCACCGAACAGCATGCCTATCTCAGCCTGAGTACCGATAGCATTCTGGCCGAACGGTTGGCCGTAGAAGCCGCCGAACCGCTGGCTGTGCCCATCTTTCCCGTGTTGGCCTATGGCATTACCCCATATTTTCGCGCATATCCTGGTACGGTGAGCCTGCGCACTGAGACATATCTGCGGGTGGTTTGTGACATCCTCGATAACCTGGTGGCCCAGGGCTTCCGCCGAATCGTGGTTGTCAATGGTCATGGCGGCAATTCGCCTGCACAATCGCTGCTCGATGAATGGCTAACAGATCATTCGGGTGTTCAGGCAAAATGGCATAACTGGTGGAATGCACCGCAGGTCTGGGCACAGGTTCAGGCAACCGATCCAGTCGCTTCACATGCATCCTGGATGGAAAATTTCCCCTGGACGCGATTAGCCGGGGTGGAACAGCCAGAAACCCAGAAACAACCAGTCGATGTCGCTCGGCTGCGCCAGAGTGGCGCAAATGCCATGCGCGTTGGCCTTGGCGATGGCAATTTTGCCGGTTTGTACCAGCGCAGCGATGCAGAGATGCAGGCGATCTGGGAAATTGCGATTGCAGAAACGCGATCACTGATCGATGGGCCGTGGGATTCGTAACGTACGGAGCGACGCGATGCATCATGTCGGTACGGAGTCAGCAAAAGAAAGGTAACAATCATGGATGTATATGAAGCGGTACGCACGCTACTGGCAGTTCGCAGCTATCAGGAAACCCCTGTGCCAGCGGATGTGATCCGGCGAATTCTGGAGGCAGGGCAGCTCACGGGCAGTGGAATGAATGCCCAACCCTGGCATTTTATCGTTGTTGAGAATCGGGAAACCCTTCAGGCGATTGGCGCACAGATCCGTAGTGGCCCGTATGTGGCGCAGGCACCACTGGCAATTGTCGTTGCGATTACGAAGTCGCCACTGGCAATTTCGGATGCCAGTCGCGCAATTCAATCGATGACATTAACAGCCTGGGCCGAAGGTTTTGGATCAAACTGGGTTGGCTTCAACAAGCTTGAGCAAATCAAGCCGCTGCTTGGTATCCCCGATGAACTCGATGTACTGGCGGTGTTACCCTTTGGCTACCCGACAGCCGATATTGGCAGGGGTAAGAAACAGCGCAAGCCGCTTGGCGAAATTGCCTCGCGTGAACGGTTCGGCCAGCCATTCGAATAGGTTCGCTTGTACCATACACGCAGGCTGATGGATTTTTACTCTTATATTGGAGCGATGGCACCTGAGGATGGAGATGCTGTTGTGGATTGCGCAAGCCATGCTTGCGCTTCGGCAGCATGGCTGCCGCACTCCATATGCGCAACCGAGCCATACCCCATGAACATGTAAAAGTCCATCAGGCTGCGACGTGCTTGTCTGCCCAGTAGCGCTGCTGAAAGCGCAGTGCAAGATTGACCAGCCCAATCATCACGGGTACTTCAACCAGCGGGCCGATCACGGCAGTAAAAGCCACTCCTGAGCCGATCCCGAACACCGCCACAGCAACAGCAATCGCTAGTTCAAAATTATTGCTTGCCGCAGTGAACGCCAGCGTCGTCGTTTTGCGATAATCCGCGCTGATACGATGGCCCATCCAGAAGCTAACCAGAAACATCAGCACAAAGTAGATCAGCAGTGGGATCGCAATTCGTACCACATCAAATGGGATCTGGACGATCAGGTTGCCCTTCAGGCTAAACATCAACACAATCGTGAACAGGAGTGCAATCAGTGTCAGCGGGCTGATCCGTGGCACAAACTCGCGTTCATACCATTCCTGCCCCTTCATTCGCAGCAGAACGAAACGGGTGATAAACCCGGCTACCATTGGAATACCCAGGTAGATCAACACACTCGCGGCGATCTGGCCGATACTGATTGGCACAATACTACCCTGAAGCCCAAACAGTGGTGGCAGCAGCGTAATAAACACCCAAGCATACACGCTATAGAACAGCACCTGGAAGACGCTATTGAAGGCGACGATTCCAGCAGCGTATTCGCTATCGCCCTTGGCTAATTCGTTCCACACGATCACCATGGCGATGCAGCGCGCCAATCCGATCAGAATCAGGCCGACCATATATTCGGGGTATTCGCGCAAAAAAATGATCGCCAGCGCGAACATGAGAATCGGGCCGATCACCCAGTTCTGAATGAGCGAAAGCCCCAACACCTGCTTGTTCCGAAAAACCCCACCAAGTTGCTCATATTTTACCTTCGTGAAGGGTGCGTACATCATGAGCACCAGTCCAATCGCAATTGGGATGTTGGTCGTTCCCACCTGAACGCGATTGATCAATCCCTCAATTCCAGGGAAGAAATAGCCCAGCGCGACCCCAATCGCCATCGCCAGAAAGATCCATAGCGTCAGGAAACGATCCAGCAGTGAAAGCCCCTGAGCTGTTGTGCTGCGCCGAAGAGGTAGCGCTGATGTTGTATTCGCCATCGCCAGTATTCTCCAATCACCAGGAACAGTGTGTTGATTATTCTAGTATATTGACAAATATCAATATAGCAACGTAAGAAACCATAACCCTCTGGATAAATAGCAGTACAAGCAGTCTTCGGTAGAGACTCTCCAACGGAGCGTCTCTTCTACCTTAATCGCCACCCTTCCCAAACGCAATTGGCCGCGTCCGCGGCGCTGTATTGATTGGCAGTGCTAGGGAAATGATGCCTGCCGCCAGCACACAGCCAACCGCAACCCATAGGCAACCAATCAGCCCGGCGACGGTATACAGCCAGCCGGAAAGCACGGTTCCCGCCAGCCGCCCAAGCGCATTTGCGGTGTAATAGAAGCCGACATTCATCGCGGCCTTTTCGCCATCGGTATAGGCCAGGATTAAATAGGAATGCACCGCCGAATTGAGCGCAAACATCACCCCAAATGCCAGCAACCCGCCAACCACCACAATCGTC
>Ga0163154_10001908_pt1 | contig 31312 bp, 23 predicted proteins | sample OliLakLV19MP9P1_FD_148649 | JGI IMG/M metagenome (GOLD analysis project Ga0163154, IMG submission 148649) | Freshwater microbial mat bacterial communities from Lake Vanda, McMurdo Dry Valleys, Antarctica - Oligotrophic Lake LV.19.MP9.P1 | ecosystem: Environmental > Aquatic > Freshwater > Lake >... | reverse complement strand
GTCTAAATTGACGACGTGTAGCCATTCTGCGCCGTAATCCAGCCATGCCCGCCCGACGGAAACCGGGTCTGCGCTGAAGGTGGTCTGTTGGTCAAGTCGGCCTTCTTTCAGACGGACGACTTTGCCGCCGCGTAAATCGATGGCGGGGTAGATAATCATGCGTTGAACACCTTTCCGGGCAGATTCAGGTAGTTTTGTAAGACGCGCAAGCCGGTCTGTTGGCTTTTTTCCGGGTGAAACTGTACCCCATAGATGTTATCGCGCTGAACCGCGACGCAAAATGGGTCGCCATAAGTTACGGTGGCGGTGGTGTCGGCGGGGTCAGCTGCTACACAATAATAGCTGTGGACGAAATAGGCATGGGCGGGCGCGGGCAGGTCGGTGAAAATCGCAGACGGGCGCTGGACATCAACCTGATTCCAGCCCATGTGCGGCACTTTGAGGTCGGGGCGATTGACGAATCGCGTGACGCGCCCCGGCAAAATCCCCAAACCGGCATGGTCTCCCATTTCGTCGCTGGTCTCGAATAGGAACTGCATCCCTAAGCAGATTCCCAAATACGGCGTCCCAGCTGCAACGGCGGCGCGGATGACCTCAACCAGACCTTGTTCGCGGAGTTGTTGCATCCCCGCGCCGAACGCGCCGACTCCCGGCAGAATTAATTTATCTGCGCCGTTGAGGTCATCCGGCGTTCGGACGAGGTGGACATCACCCACGCCGAGGTGGTGGAGCGCGTGTAGGACGCTGCGTAGATTTCCCGCCCCATAATCAATGACTGCCAGCATAGGCTACCCCCTTAAAAGTGGAGTGATGAGTGATGAGAGATAAACGAGTCCTGAGTCCCAAACCCTGAGTGAAAAGCAAAAGATGCGTAGGGACATGGTGCTGCGTGTGTGTTTCTCACGACTCAAAAGCAAATAGCAAATGTCGAAAATCTCTCCGTTTCGCCCCTGCTCATCACTCAAGACTCAGAACTAAAAAAGCGCCCTCTTGTTGAACAAGAAGGCGCTTGGTGACGAGACGCGACTTATACTCAGTCCAACAACAGGGTGTGGGCTTGAATATGATGATGGTGGAAGGAGAAAGTTATTTGCATGAATATGAGTATAGTCGGGGTGCTGTGGCTTGTCAACGCGCCGGACGGTGGGTAGAGTTGACCCCATCAATATTGGGGGTGAACAGTGGAACAATTTGTGATTCAGGGCGGGACGCCCCTCAACGGCACGGTCAGACCCGGCGGCAATAAAAATGCCATCCTCAAGATGCTGCCCGCCTGTCTGCTGACCGACCAGCCTGTGATTTTACATAACGTCCCAGATATTTTAGACGTGCGCGTGACGTTGGACATCATGAGAAAACTCGGTGTTGAGGTCGAATGGCTGGATGAGGAATCGGTGCGCATCCACGCCAAGACGGTCAACAGCACGCAGTTAGACCCGGCGCTGGCGCAACGTATCCGCACCAGTTTTGTATTTGTTGGCCCGATGCTGCACCGGATGGGCGCGGTAGATGTGCCTGTCCCCGGCGGGGATGTGATTGGCGAACGTCGGCTGGATACGCACGTCATCGCGCTAGAAAAATTAGGCGCGGAAATCACCTATACGCACGGGCTGTTCTCCGTCCGTGCGCCGAAGGGTGGTCTGAAAGGCGTCAACATCCTCTTGAAAGAGGCCAGCGTGACGGCTACCGAAAACGCGCTGCTGACGGCGGTGATGGCAAAAGGGACGACGGTCATCAATAACGCGGCGGGTGAGCCGCACGTCCAGAATCTGTGCGATATGTTGAACGCGATGGGCGCTCAGATTGAGGGCGTAGGGTCTAACCGTCTGACCGTGAAAGGCGTGGATAAGCTGGACGGCTGTGAGGTCGCGGTGGGCGCGGACTTTATGGAGGTTGGTAGCTGGATTGGCGCGGCGGCCATGACTGGCGGGGCGCTAACCATCGAAAAAGCCGACCCGCATGTGTTGGGGATGGTCGAAATCGTGTTTGAGAAATTGGGCGTCAGGTGGGAAACCCACGGCGACTCGATTTTCGTCCCCGCAGTCCAAGAATTGACCATCACGCCGGACATTGGTGGGCGTATTCCAGTGATTAAAGCCCAGCCGTGGCCGGGTTTCCCACCGGATTTGATGAGCATCGCCATCGGAATCGCCAGCCAGAGCCGGGGGACGGTCATGTTTCATGATTGGATGTATGAGAGTCGCCTGTTTTTCACCGATAAATTGGCGCAAATGGGCGGGCGTATGACGTTATGTGACCCGCACCGCGTCTTAGTTCAAGGGCCAACCCGACTCCACGCCGTGCCGCTCGTCACCAGCCCAGACATCCGCGCAGGGATGGTGATTCTGCTGGCGGCGGTGTCAGCGGAGGGTACGACGCGCATCGCCAATATTGACCAGATTGACCGAGGCTATGCGCGTGTAGAACAGAAATTGCGGGCATTGGGGGCGAACATCCAGCGCGTGCGAATCGAAGGCACAATCGAACGGGTTATTGAATCGGCCTTGTAGGGGCGACCCGTCGGGTCGCCCAGCATTGATTTAACCAAAAAGCGCCGTAAAGCCCCTACCTTTAGGTACGGGGATATAAGGCGTAATTGAGTTCTCTGGCTCATCGTGCTATATTTTCTTTATCGCACATGGCTGTCACAGCCTCGATTAACTAACTTGGACAGGACGTGTCCATGCCGGATAACGTAGAGCGCAGTCAGGCTCATGCGTCCGTCAGAAGCCCCCGCCTTTAGGTGTGGGGCGCGTCACGGATAACCGCCGTTGTTATTGCCGTTACTATTGCGCCCGACGGTAGGGAAGGTCGATGTCGATGTGTTCGTGATGCCGGGTGTACCGGGCGCGCCGGGTTCCATCTGCTGAAGCAGGCTGCGGGCGCGTTCGGCTTCAATGGCGGCGCGGTCACGTTCCATCTGCCATAGGCGATTGACGTTGGATTGAATGACCGGTAGTTCGGTCTGGAGCGATTGGATGAGCTTGACGTATTGGTCAAAGTCCTCATCGTGGCGACGCCAAACCTCATCACTAGACAACGTGTATTGCTTCCAACGCTTCTGGTCGTCGGCGCGATAAGTGTTCCATTCTTGACGGAAACGGTCTTCCGAGAGGCGCTGCATTTCGGCCACCTCGTTGATGCGGCGTTCAAGACGTTCACCGATACGATGAAAATCCTCGATGATTTGGCGCATGGCGCGATAGGCTTCTGACCATGTTTCAAACCGCTGGATGTTCTGTTCCATCACGCGGTCATGTTCCTCAAACCGGCGCATCAAGCCCGATGTTTCTTGGTCACGGGTCTGATTCAGCAAAGTTTGTTGGTCAATAAATTGTTGAATCTGCTCACGGCGTTCACGGTCTGTATTGCTAATATCTTGGATGCGGCGCTCATTGCGAATAGACAAGTCTTCAATCAAGCTGATTTTTGGACGGACGGATTCTAGCGCCTTGCGGGTGTCTTGAAGTTGAGTCTCGGATTCGGTCAGGCGACGGGCATCTTGGCGACGCTGCTCTTCCAAATACGCGATGCGGCGCTCTGGGTCATCTAGGCGCTTATTCAGGTCATCAATTTTGAGTTGGACATCGCCCACCGTCCCGGCGAGGCGGTCACGCTCCATCTGGAAACCGGGCAATTCCACCGTCTGACGGCTGATGCGCTCGGTTTTTTCTTCGATTTCGCGGATGGTGCGGACAAGTTGCTCACGCTGCATATCCCCGACGCGCTGGGACTCACGCTCGGCATTCAGGCGTTTGGTTTCCATGCCTTCGACCATCTGGCGCATTTCGCGGCGGAGTTGGTCTAGCGTGTCATTATTGGCCGCTGCGGGGATAAGCTCTGTCCGCATAACCGATTGGTCGGATTCCATGCCGTTGACGCGGCGGCTGAGGCCGTCAATCGTCTCCTGTTGGCCTCCCAAGCGCTCCTCTAAGGTCGCAATGGTCTGGCGGTCTTTTCGTCGTTCTTCGTCCAGCCACTCGATGAGGCGTAACGCTTGTTGAATATCCATAGTGAGGATGTCCCGTGTGTGTATCGCTTGGTAGCGATTATAACACATGCCCATCTCTTGCCTAAAAACAGGTTAGAATGGAAACAAATAGTAAACAAAAATTGTAACTACTCAGACATCATTTCTTCCCTCAATTTGATGATCTAGAGCGTCAAATTGGCTGAGTCGTGGGGAAGTTCTTCCCTCAGATGATTGGGCTGAGTACCGGTCAAAATCCCGTTTTCCCCTCAAATAGGGGCTGAGTAGTTACCAAAAATTTAACAATGGAGAAGTCAATGATTGTTACGCGGGAACAATTGGAACAGCAAGAGAGTGAACGCTTGGCGGTTTATAGCCTGAAAAGCGGCGCCAGTCGGGGGCGTCAAAACCCAGAAGATGAGCCGCGTTACCGGACGGCCTTCCAGCGTGACCGTGACCGCATCGTGCATTCGGCGGCGTTTCGGCGGTTAGAATATAAAACGCAAGTATTCGTCAACGACGCCGGGGATTATTACCGCACGCGGCTGACCCATACGCTGGAAGTGGCGCAAATCGGGCGGACAGTGGCACGGGCGCTGGGCGCGAATGAGGATTTGGTCGAAACGATTTGCCTCGCGCATGACCTCGGCCATGCGCCGTTCGGCCACGCTGGGGAGGACTCACTCAATGCGGTGATGAAGGGAAACGGTGGCTTCAATCACAACGCGCAATCGTTTCGCGTAGTCACTACACTAGAGGTTCGCTATATCGGTTGGCACGGATTAAATCTGACGCTAGAGGCGTTGGAAGGCATTGCAAAACATGAGGCGGCGCGTGACCTCAGCGGATTGATGGGGCTTGACCCCAAAACTCGCGGTAGCCTTGAGGCGCAAATCGCCAACATCGTCGATGAACTGGCGTATAGCGCTCATGACCTTGATGACGGGTTGCTCTCTGGGTTGCTCATCCCCGCGCAGTTGGAAGAATTGGAGATATGGCGGATACTATGTGATCGGTGCGATTGGCACGGCACGCAGTTGGATGAGGTGACGCGCCACCGCTTCATCCGTGAGTTGGTGGGGATGTTGGTCGATGATTTGTTGACGACGACGGATGGACGGATTCAGGCACTCACCCCTCAGACTCCCAACGACATCATGACGCAGCCGGATAACCTCGTAAAGTTCAGCGATGATATTTGGTCGATGTCGCGCAAACTCAAGCAGTTTTTATATGCCAATATGTATTTCCATCCGAGTGTGATTTCAATGGCACGACGGGCGGATAGGATTATTGGGGCGCTATTCGAGAGTTATATCGAGGAGTCGCGCCAATTGCCTAAACTCTGGCAAGCACGATTAGAGCGCGATGGATTGCACCGAACAGTGGCCGATTATATCGCGTGTTTGACCGACAGAAGCGCAACAGCGGAATATCAGCGGATGTATGCGCGTTGACGCCGCTTGTTTCTACGGTACAATGCGAAAGGATGCGATGAAGAAGGTATTCCCTCATGTCTAACGAGACAATTCTCAATGGCCGCTACCTGCTGACGGCCCAACAAGGCAGCGGGGGAATGGCCGTTATTTATAAGGCTACTGATAAGGCGCTGGGTCGCACTGTCGCGGTCAAGATTCTACGCCCCAGTATGACCGTAGACCCCCAATTCATCGTGCGCTTCCAAAACGAAGCGCGGGCGATTGCCAACCTGACGCACCCGAACATCGTCACGGTGCATGATGTCGGCACGCATACCGACCCCAAAGGGACGACCCATTACATGGTGATGGAATTCGTCGAAGGGGCAGACCTCAAACGAATCATTCGCGGCGACGGCAACGGGACTCCGTTGCCCGTCGAATTAGCGCTGCATTATGCCATCCAAATTTGCGCCGGAATCGGATTCGCACATCGGGCGGGCATCGTCCATGCCGATGTGAAGCCGCAAAACGTCTTGGTCAACTCCACCGACCAGATGATTAAGGTGACAGATTTCGGTATCGCACAAGCCCTCAGCGAGACGCAGCCGAAAGAGCGTGAGGCGGTGGTGTGGGGCAGCCCACATTATTTCTCGCCAGAGCAAGCCAAAGGCGAAAAGCCGTCGCCGGCCTCGGATGTGTATTCCATCGGGATCGTGATGTTCGAGATGCTAACTGGGCGACTGCCGTTCAATGGCACGACCCAACAGGAATTGGCGATTTCGCACGTCCGCGACATCCCACCCAAAATCAGCCAATTCAACCCAGAAGTCCCAGAAGAATTGGTTGCGATTGTGGCGCGTGCGCTGGATAAAGTCCCATCCGCACGGTATCGCGACGCCGCACAATTGGGTCATCTGCTCATCAGTCTACGCGAAAAACTGCGGATTGCGCGGATGAATTCAACTTACGCGCAGATGCCGGTTGATTCGTCGCAGACACAGCCGCCGCCGACTCCGCCGCAATCGTCACGACCTGTTGAGCCGCGTCAGCAGACTGCGCCACCGCCACCGCCGAATACCAGCACGGCGGGCAATCGCACACCGCCACCGATGGCGCCGACCTTGCGCCCGATGCCGCCGGTACAACAAACTCCGCCGCCTGCTGGGTCAAATGTGATGACGCAGCGCGTCAACGCCGCGCCGGAGTCGTATCAACAAGCGCCGCTACGCCCGCAGACACCGCGCATGTCGCAACCCGCTTCACCGTTGGTCGCGCCGCCACAACCACCCGTGGTCGAACCGGCAAATTACTATAACAGCCGCCCGATGAAGCCACAGCACTCAGAGCCGACGGTTTCACGCGGGTTATTTGACCCGGTGACGTTGGCGCTGGCGGCGCTGGCGCTGATTGCCGTGACGTGCTTAATCCCGCTGTATATCGCGGTTTTCCAAGCGCGATAACCTGTCCAAACACAAACAGTAGAGGCGTAGCATGTGTGTGCTACGCCTCTTTTTATTACTAGAGTACGAGGGCGACCCAGCGGGTCACCCTCGTACAAGTTTCGGTTAGCGCGGCATGGCTCTGAGCGCGTTATAGGCGGCGCGGGGCGTGCCGTCCCCACTGGTCAGGCTGAAATAGCACTGCTCGGCGCGTCCATCCGGGATGCTGCACCCGTTGAGGTTGTATAGGAACATCGGCCCGACATATCCCAGCGATTGCCCAACTGCGAACGCAGTCGGGGCGTACTGAGCTTGTTCTAGGGCGGTGGTATAGGTCAGGTAGATGAAATCAGCGCTCGGATCAGCCGCGCCTTCCGCCGTCCCCCAGCCAAATTTCGTTACCCACAACGGACGTTCGTCACCGTTGGCCTCGGCAATCAGGCGGTAGTCCTCAATCGTGTCACGGAAATAGAAACTACGGTTCTCGAAGTGAGTCAGCACGCCATCGCTGGCTTGGCAACAGCGCGATTCTGGCGGATTGGCGAATCCTAGCGCATGGACGGCGATTCCGTCAGCGATGTTGGCGATTCCGAGGTCATATAGGCTTTGCAGATACAGCCGGTCATTGAGCGCGTTCACGCCGTCGTTGAAGCCGGTTGAGGCGAGTCCGGCGGTGATGACCAGCGCGTTGGGCGCTTGAGCCTTAATCGCGTCATGGGCTTGCGTGAATAGGTCGAAGTAGCTGGCGGGGTCGATATTGTGGACATCGCTGAACCACTCGCGGCGTAGATTCGGCTCATTCCAGATTTGATAGGCCGCCACGCGGTCTGTATAGCGTGCGGCAAGACTGCCTGCGAAGGTCGCAAAGACCGCGAAATCATCTGACGGGCCGTCCTCGAGTTGGGCGGTACGCGCCCAAACCGGCGAGTTGTCTAAGGTCAGCAACAACTTTATCCGCGCATCGCTCAGGCCAAAGACGACGGTATCCAGCGCTCCAAAATCATAGACATCGGCCTGTGGCTGAACCGAACGCCAATCGACATCCAATTTGACCCAATCGACGTTAAGCGAGATAACGCTGTCAATCAGTACGGCTGGGTCTTGCCCCTGTAGGCTGAGACTGACCCCGCGCCCATATAGGACATTTTGAGCCACCGATGGGACGGCTGTTTGCCCCGGTAGCGGGGTAGCATCCGGCGCGGTGACTGCGCCATCACGGACGATGAGGCGCGTCCCCGCGATAATCAAATCTGGGTTGGCGATGTTATTCAAGCGGATGAGGTCTTTGACGGTGGTGGCGTGGCGCTGGGCAAAACTGGATAGCGTATCCCCCGGTAAAATCGGCTGGGTGATTTGCTGTCCTTCAGCGGTGGGAGAAGCCGATTCCGTTACGGCTTGCGCGGCAGTTGGGGAAGCGGTAAAGGTTGGGGTGATGGTTACGGTAGCAGGGATTGATGTAACGGTCAAATTGATAGGGATGATTAAGCGCTGTCCGATGCTAATGCTGTCAGGGTTAGTGAGGTTGTTGGCTTGGGCAATTGCATTGACGGTCACGCCAAATCGCTGTGCAATGCGTGAAAGGTTGTCTCCGAGTTGTACGGTGTAAAACGTGCCGTCCGGCGTGATGGTTGCTGTGGGCGTAACTGGAGGCGCAGTCATTGTTGTGGCTGCGGCTGCCGTGGTATGAAGGCCAACACCCGACAGCGCCGCTAGGAATATCGCGCTGAGTCCTATCACTAACGCCGTCCGCTGTCGTCCGTTCATGACTGCCGTGCCTTTCGGTGCTGCCGCGAAAATGCTTCATCTAGCTCCCAATTATACGCCGCTTGGGGATTACGCCAAACTTCGCTTGCATTACGGTTTCGTCACGCCTTCGGATGCGGTATACTTTGAGGGACAAAGAGGCGAGGAACTGCGATGCGTGCGTGGGGGATACCGTTGCGGAATGGCGCTTTGTTGGGCGCAGGATTATTGAGCATCGCGGCGGTCTATCTGTTTGCCACGGGTCAGATGACCGTGCTTTTAGGCGTGCTGATTGTGGGCGGCGTTCTACTGTGCGTCGCGATTGGCGTCTCAGCGACCCGCCTTTCGGCGGTGATGGAATTGCTGGAGGAGAGCCAACAATCCGAGGCGGAAATCCAACGTAAATTGATTGATGCACTGGCCGAAACCGACCAAACCCGCCTCGATACGTTGGCTGAGACCGTCGGCGTTACCCCCGGATATATCATGTCAGCGCTCAATAATCTGATTGATTTGGGATTGTTCGCCGGGGCGGTAGCTTGGGATAGCGGCACGGTTTATCCGCGTAAGCCGGGGTATTCGACAGCGCTTAGGGCGTGCTTGCACTGCGGTGAACCCATCACCATCCCCGCAAGGACTTCCGAAGTCGTCTGCCCGATTTGCCGTACCCGTCACGGAGAGATACTAACCCCCAATCAGTGATTATGCCGTTCGTGCAATTTCAGGATATGATTTAGGTATTCACCGGCAATTCACTGCCAATGGAGAAAATCGATGGCTTCTGAACTTTATGAGAAAATCGTCTCGCAACGCGGCACGCTTGAGGGACTGATTGCCAAAATTCCCGGCTTTAAGGGCTATCACGAGAAAAACGCCCGCCGCACCGCAGATACCATGCTGCGCGAACACATCTCTGGGGAGTTGGACAGGCGCATCAGTAAATTTGAGGACATCGAGAAGGAAGTCTTGGATGCCCCCGGTGGTCTGATGAAGATGACGGATACCCGTAGCGCTAAGACTAAGCTGCGGATTTACCGTGACCGCGTACATACCGCCGCCCCCAAATATGACGGCATGTGGGCGCAAATCAAGATTGGTAACAAGGAACTGGACGAAATCTATGCCTTTGACGAGGCGCAGGTACGTTATATCTACCAGATTGATGGCAAACTTGACGTGTTGGCGTTGGCCGTGGGTAAAGACAATTTCGATGCTGCCCTGAGTGATTTTGTGGGTGTTGTGCGCGAGGCGGACGAGGCGTTCGACCTTCGTGATAATGTGATTACCGGCTTTGAGGTGGAGGGATAACCGCACATGCGTATCATTGATGTCATTGACCATACAAACGTCCTCGACGATGAACTCGTACACCGCGAACCGCAAGACGGCAGTGGCGATTTCCGGTTTGGGTCACAACTCATCGTCGGTGAGAGTCAGTCCGCCATTTTCGTCCGCGCTGGCACGGCGTTGGACGCTTTCGGCACGGGGCGGCATACCCTCAGCGTGGCGAACCTGCCAATTTTGGCGAGCCTGATTGGGCTGGCTACCAGCGGGCGCACGCCGTTTACAGCGGATGTCTATTTCGTCAACACCAAGGATTTGCCACAAGTCGGCTGGGGGACGACTAAGCCGATTTACCTCAACGTCACTACCGGCTTAGGGATTTTGCTGCTCCGCACCTACGGCGTGATGGAACTCAAAATCACCGACCCGATGCGTTTCCTCAAGCAATATGGCGTCGGTAAAGCCTCTACTCGCCTCAAAGACATCAAAGAGCGCTTACAGACCATCCTTTTGGGTGAAATCAACAGCATTCTGCTCAAGAGTGGCGTCCAAGACCTTGTGAGCGCCAACCGTGTGCTAGAAGAAATCGAAGGCGCGGCGCTGGTCAAGCTGAACGAGAAATTCGAGCAGTTGGGCTTGGAAATCAAGGCGTTTGAAGCCAACCCGTTTGATACCGTGACCGTTCCCATCGAGGAACTGCGCGACATCGTGCCGCTGGATACGTGGTTGAATGTGCTAGAGCGCAGCAAACGCCTTGACATCGGCATGGCTGCGGCACAGAACCCGGGCGCTGCTGGTAGTTTGGCCTCGGCTGGCGTCGGCCTCGGCGTTGGGCAAGGGCTGGGCGCGGCGCTGAACCCCAATCAGGGAGCGCAGAGCAGTGAGATGGCCGCGATGCAGCAGCAACTCATGATGATGCAGAATATGATGATGCAAAACATGATGAATCAGCAGGGCGGGGGCGCACAAACCGCACCAGCAACCACACCGGCTGCATCTGTCGAACCACAGACCAAAGAGCAGATTCAAGCCCTGATTGACGCGCTGGACAATAAGCTGGCGTCGGGTGAAATTAGCGAGGCGGTGTATAACCGCTTGGTCACCAAGTGGGAAGACCGCCTCAAGAGCCTGTAATTAGGGACAATAAAGCGGGTGCAAGCGGGAATGTTTTTTACACTTTGCTTGCACCTTACACCTCATCAGCTTGCACCCACTGGTATAATTGAATACTGGATATGACGGCTGCCCGACGGATTAGATTGGCCGGGCAGCCGTCTTTTTGTAGATGACATAAAGCAACGGATTGGAAAACAAGATGCGCGGTGAGTGGGTTGCGTTTGACCTAGAGACAACCGGGTTAGACCCGCGTCTGGATGCCATTATCGAAATTGGGGCGGTGAAGTATCGCGGCGCGGAGGCGATTGGGCGTTTTGAGACGTTGGTCAACCCACGTCGCGCCATCCCGGATCAAGTTACGGTCATCACCAGCATCACCAATGAGATGGTGGCCGGTCAGCCGTCACTTGAGGAGGTCTTGCCCGCTTTTTTGGATTTCGTGGGCAACTTGCCGGTTGTGGCGCACAACGCATGGTTTGATGTGAATTTCATGCGCCAAAAAGATGTCCTCAAGACCAATGGGGTCGTTGATACCCTCGATTTATCGTCGGTATTATTGCCGCGTGCGGCGCGTTATAGCTTGACCAATCTGGTGATGGAATTGGGCTTAGAGCCGGAAGACATCAACGATAAGCAGAGCCACCGCGCCCAATATGACGCAGAACAAGCCGCCCGACTGTATCTCAAGCTATGGGATCGCATTTTAACCCTCCCGCGCAGCTTGCTAAGTGAAATCGTGGAAGTCGGTCAAAAGGTCGGTTGGACGAGTGGCGCGGTCTTTGCTGAGGCGCTAGGGACGGCGATTGAGTCCGGCGGCACATCGAATCGTACTGCCCAGAATTTTCTGGCGGACAGCCTACACGAGGCAGAAAACCTGACCGCGATTGACCTTGAGGCCGCGCTGGAATTGCTCGCGCCATCTGGGGCATTGGCAGGCGCACTACCGGCTTATGAGTCGCGCCCCCAACAGGCCGCAATGCTCACGGCGGTCACAAATGCCTTCAACGGCGGGCGGCACGCTTTGATTGAGGCCGGGACGGGCGTCGGAAAAACCTTGTCTTACCTGATTCCGGCGGCACTGTGGGCGCGTCAGAACGGGCGTCCGGTCTTGATTTCGACCAATACCATCAACCTACAAGACCAGCTTCTGGATAAAGACATCCCGCGCTTACAGGCCGCGCTCGGTGAGCCGACCATCCGGGCGGCGGTACTCAAGGGGCGTTCCAATTATCTGTGCTTCAAGCAGTTGGATAATTTACGGCGACGCGGCCCGCGTGATACGGCTGAGGCGGTCATGCTGTCCAAATTGCTGATTTGGCTGCACGAGGGCGGCAGCGGGGATAGGGGCGAACTCAACCTCCGCACTGGGCGCGAGGATGAGGCGTGGCGTCGCCTGAGCGCTGAGGAGGAACGCTGTAGCGAAAATCGTTGTGAAGTGGCGACGGCTGGCAAATGCCCGCTATATCAAGCGCGTAAGAAGGCGCGGGCGGCGCATCTGGTGATTGTCAACCACGCCCTCTTGATTGAGGACACCGCACAAGAGATGAGCTTTTTGCCCGCCGCCAGTGAGGTCGTGATTGACGAAGCGCACCACCTCGAAGATGCCGTGACGCACAGCCTGTCGCAACGGGTCGAGTTCGACAATATTTACGCCCGCTTGCAGACGTTGGGCGGGCCAGCCTCTGGCCTGTTGGGGGAATTGATTCGCACGGTTCAGATGGCTTCGCCGGCGAATGAGGCCGTCAAAATCGAGACGTTCGTACAGGTCTTGGGCGAGGCGGTGTTGTTCATGGCGCGTCCCCTGCAAGGCTTCTTTATCGGGTTAGAAAATGTCTTGACCGAAATCACCCCGGCCAATTCGATGGAAGCGACGTTCGGCGTGCGGATTTTGCCCCATCATCGCAACCGGCAATCCTTCACCCATTTAGGCGCGGCGTGGAACGATTTGAACGCTTATTTTGAGGCAGTGGTCAAACAGTTGGGGATGCTGGTTCGCAAGCTACGCCAGATGAGCGCCAAAGCCAGCGTATTCGAGCCGATTTTGCTGACCCTCAATGGCGCGGTTTCACATCTGGATGAGGCGTATGCGGTGTTGTCGGCCTTCATGGACGCCAGCGACAAAAACATGACCTATTGGCTGACCATCGGCAACGACAAGCAAGGCCCGATTACGTTGCACGTCGCCCCGATTGCGGTGGGGGAGATCGTCCGTCAGCGCTTGTGGGAGAAGCGGCGTTCAGTGATTCTGACCAGCGCGACCCTTCGCACGGGCGAGGATGACGATATGGGCTATCTGCGTGACCGGCTGGGCTTGTTGGACGCGGATGAACTGGTGTTGGGGTCGCCGTTTGATTACAAAAAATCGGCGATGTTGTTCCTGCCATCTGATTCCCCTGCGATGGAGGCCAAAGAAGCTTATCAGCGGGCGTTGGAGCGCGTGATTTTAGAACTTGCAGTGACGCTTGATGGGCGGGTGATGGGGTTGTTCACCAGCTATACTCAATTGCGCCAGACCACGCATAACCTCGCGGCGCGGATGGCAGCCGGCGGTTTCCGCGTGTTCTCCCAGAGTGATGGGAGCAGTCGTCAACTGTTGTTGGAAGGATTCCTGAACACCGAGAAATCGGTGTTACTGGGGACGAAATCGTTCTGGGAAGGGATAGACATCCCCGGCGATAAACTCAGCGCTTTGGTGATTGCACGGTTGCCGTTCGCCGTCCCCAATGACCCGCTGATTTCCTCGCGCATGGAACGGTATAGCGACTCGTTTAGACAGTACCAAATCCCAGAGGCGATTATCACCTTTAGGCAGGGATTCGGGCGCTTGATTCGGTCTGCGTCTGACCGTGGCGTGGTGGTTGTGATGGACAATCGCCTGACCTCTAAGCCGTATGGGGCGCATTTTGTCGGGGCGTTGCCGGAATGTACGACGGTGCGTGCGCCTTTGGCCTCGTTGCGTGATCATGTGGCGAAATGGCTGCCTGATTTGGTGGTCGGATAATAGAGGAAAAACCCGCGTTTTCCTCTGTGTTTCCGGTTGAAAAAATCGACATTTTCCGGTATACTTTAGAACATCTGCGCGGAGTTGAGGCTGCACATGGACGAACAACTTGAATCTAAAGTCGCCACGAATGGGACTTATAATGAAGCCAGTATCAAAGCCCTAAAACCGATGGAACACGTCCGTAAACGCCCCGGTATGTATGTGGGCGGTACGGATGTGCGGGCGCTTCATCACCTAGTCTATGAAGTCGTAGACAACTCAATTGACGAGGCATTGGCGGGGCGTTGCGACAACATTCGCATTACGCTGTACGAAGATAACTGGATTTCGGTGGCCGATAATGGCGTCGGCATCCCGGTTGGCATCCATCCCGATGAAGGGATTTCGACCCTGACGGTTGTTATGACCCAAATCGGCGCGGGCGGTAAATTCGAGCGCGGCGCTTATAAGGTCAGCGGCGGCTTGCACGGTGTCGGTGTCTCTGCGGTTAATGCCTTGTCTGATGAATTTATCAGTGAAATTTACCGCGAAGGCTATCTGTGGCGTCAAAAATATTCCGCCGGTAAGCCGATGACCGAGGTTGAGCGGGTTCGTGCATTGGAGCCGGGTGAAGGGACGGGGACAGTCCAGACCTTCCATCCAGACTTCACTATTATGGATCCCGGTGAGTTCAAGTTCGAGACGTTGCGGGATCGCTTCCGTGAGATGGCCTTTGTCACGCGCAAAGTGACCATCACCGTGCGCGATGAACGTGTGAAGCCTATCCCGCGTGAGACGACCTTCTATTTTGAGGGCGGGCTGGCTTCATTTGTCAGCTACCTGAACCGTAACCGCGATGTGCTTCATACGCCGATTTACGGTATCCGTGATGTCGAAGTGTCTAATCCGCATGGCTCATTCAGCATCGGGGTTGAGGTCGCTTTCCAATACAACGAAACGGCCAATACCGTCGAAATGGCTTTCGCGAACACCATCAATACGCCAGATGGGGGTTCGCACCTGACAGGGTTGCGTTCGGCCATCACCAGCGTGATTAACCGTTATGCGCGTAAGATGGATTTCTTGAAGGAGAAAGACCAGAATTTCTCTGGCACGGACACGCTAGAAGGCATGACCGCTATCGTCAGCGTCAAACATCCTGAACCTCAGTTTGAGAGCCAGACCAAGGTCAAGCTGCTCAACCCAGAAGTACAGGGCGCTGTGTCTCAGGTGGTTAGCGAGGCCTTGCAGGAGTTCCTAGAGAATAACCCGCGTGAAGCCCGCAAAATCATCGACAAATGTATGACGAGCAAGCGTGCGCGTGAGGCCGCCAAGAAAGCGCGTGACCTCGTTCGTAGCGGGCCTAGCTTGCTGGAATCCAGCACGCTGCCGGGCAAGCTAGCGGACTGCTCTAGCCACGGCGCAGGCGCAGAAGTCTATATCGTCGAAGGCGACAGCGCAGGCGGCACGGCCAAACAAGGGCGTGACCGTCACTTCCAAGCGATTCTGCCGTTGCGCGGTAAAATCTTGAACACGGAACGCGCACGCCTTGATAAGATGCTAGACAATAACGAAGTCAAGTCGTTGATTTCGGCATTGGGGACGGGCATCAGCGAGGATTTCCAAGTCGAGAAGTTGCGCTATGGTCGCGTCATCATCATGACCGACGCCGACGTAGACGGTAGCCATATCCGCACGCTGCTGCTGACTTTCTTCTTCCGCCACATGCGCCCGCTGGTTGATAACGGGCATTTGTATATCGCGCAGCCGCCGATTTACCGGATTAAGAACGGTAAAGACATCACCTATCTTTACAACGAGGCTGGCACGAACGAAAGCGATCTGCTCGCGAAGGCGCTAACTAAGTATAAGCACCCAGAACGCCTGCTTATACAGCGTTATAAGGGGCTGGGCGAGATGAACGCCGACCAACTCTGGGACACTACCATGAACCCCGAAGCCCGGACGTTGTTACAGGTCACAATTGAAGACGCGGCGGACGCCGATAACGTGTTTGATATGCTGATGGGGAGCGCCGTGCCGCCGCGCCGCCGCTTCATCCAGACGCACGCAAAGCGCGTCCGCAACCTCGACATCTAAAACTCATACGGGCGCTTGTCCGTTGGCTCCACTATCTACAAGCAAAAAATCCCGGTCATGCCGGGATTTTTTGCTTGTAGGGACAACGCCCGCGTTGCCCTCAGTCGGCGGATTAACGGTTGGTCGGCAACCACTCATCGCTCAGCCAAGCGAGAGTGCGCTCGAAGGCGTTCTGTTGCGAAACCAACGGGGTATAGCCCAATTCTAACTCCGCTTTACGGGGTGTGAACCAGAAATCGCGACAGGTTGAGTAAATCACATAGCGCGTTAGGCGTGCGGCGGCGGTGCGGCGCGTGGGGATAGCACGCCACAAGAGTTCCGACAGGCGTGCCAGCAACATGGCGCTGCTTTCTGAAACCACGCGGGTTGTGGTTTGGATATTGAGCGCCTCAAGATAGGGGCGGAAGAACGCGAAGAAATTGGTCGGCGCGTAATCTGTCGCAAAATAGGCGCTCCCAGCCGAGGGATGGTCTGCCGCGAGTTTATCTGCCGCCAGCAAGTGCATATAGGCCACGTTATCGGCGTAGACATGGTTGAACAGCGCCTTGCCATCGCCTAACTGGGTGAATTGACCTTTGAGCGCAGCCTTGATGATGTTCGGGAATCGGTGTACGTCACCAGCGCCGTAGACTCCGGCTGGGCGGATGGCGCAGGTGAGCAGATTGGGGTGGTTGGCTCGCAGAACCGCTTGTTCGGCGAGGGCTTTACTCTCCCCGTAGAAATCGAGGAATCTTGAGGCATACGGAAGTTTCTCCGTTCCCGATTGAATAGGGGAGCCGTCGAACACCACATCAATTGAACTGGTGTAGATGAATTTTGAAACCTGTTGGAGTTTGCTCCCGATGAGCAGATTTTGCGTCCCCGCTACGTTGATTTCATAGACGTGTTTTGGCCTGCCCAATGAGACATCGACCATCGCGGCACAATGGAAAACGGTACTAACCCCGCGCAGCGCGTCCGAGACGGCCTGTGGGTCGCGCAAATCACCTACCGCTGATTCCGCGTGCGGGGTATGCGAAGGGGTGAGATCTAAGATGCGGACAGTTTCACCCCGTTCCAAGAGTAGGCGCACTAGGGCGCGTCCGACCAATCCATTACCGCCTGTGACCAGATACACTGCGTTTTCGCCTTTATACATTTTGGTGAACTTTGATAGTATCCCGTTCACCATATCGGCTGCAATAAGCTATTTTTTGGTTACTTTTACCAACATTTGGTTGAAATGCTGTAAAGTGGTGAGGGAATTTTGGTATAAATAACCAATATCTTGATTCGTTAGCCGTGATACCCTTTCAGTCAGTACGTGATTTTCACATGGAAGGCCAATCATGACCAATCCGCTGCGCGATTTTCTCGAAATCCCCTACGACGAGCTTGAAGAGCTAAACCTTGAAGCCAAGGCCAAACGCGCCGCCCGCGTTTCCGCTGATACCTTGCGCGAAGAACGCATGAAGTATCTGTCCGAAGAGAAGCGCATCAAGGCCGTGACTGTGTGCTTTACCGACCTCGAAGGTCGCCTGCACATGTTGGACTATGACAAGAAGTTCTTGCTCAAGTCTGCCGATAACTTGACTTTCGATGGCTCGTCCATCCGTGGTTTCTCGGCGCAATCGGAGTCCGACTTGCGCTTGGGCATCGACTGGGCCGCGTTCTACTGGCTGCCTTCGGACGTGTTTGGGCCGGGTAAGGTCTTGGTGTTCGGTGAAGTTCTGGAGAGCGACAACACCCCCTATGCCGCCGATCTGCGCTCGGTGCTGAAGCAATACGCCGAGGAGCAGTTCAAGGCTAATGGCTATGTCTTCAACGTCTCGAACGAAATCGAAGGCTTCTTGTTCAAGGGGCGCAACGCTGAACAGACGTATGTCCACAGCGGCAATTTCGACTTTGTGACCAGCGGCGGTTACTATCACTCGTTGCCGGGTGACCCACTGCGCGCTTTCATCGACACCTCTGCCGAAGTGCAACGTGCGATGGGCTTCCAAAACGAGAAAGACCATCCCGAAGTTGCCCCGTCGCAATTCGAGATTAACTACTCCTACACCGAGGCGCTCATCGCCGCTGACCAAATTCAGCTGTATAAATTGCTGTGCCGTCAGGTCGCTGCCCGTCTCGACCTAACCGCGACCTTCCTGCCCAAGCCCGTCACCGGCATCAACGGCAGCGGTATGCACACCAACATGTCCATCAGCAAGGACGGCAAGAACCTGTTCTATCAAGCCGATGGCAAGGATGGCCTCTCACAATTCGCGTGGGATTACGTCAGTCGTATCTTGAATCACGGGTTGGAACTGTGCTTAATCCTCAACAGCAGTGTGAACTCATTTCGCCGCCTTGACCCGCACTTTGAAGCCCCGAATCAGATTAAGTCGTCGGCCAAAGACCGTGGTAGTATGGTTCGTATCCCGCTGGGCAACAGCAAGTCCGCCCGCGTGGAAGTCCGTTCGGTTGCGCCAGATGCCAACCCGTACCTGACCATCTACTCGTTGCTCCGCACGGGTTTGGAAGGCACTGCTCAGTCGGCTGCTAAGGCCAAGAAGATCATCACCCTGCCGGACAATATTTACGATGCGATTGATGATTTCAACAGCAGTCCGCTCATCAAGAAGCTGATTGACCCCGCTGTCGCAGAGAAGTTCGCAACGCTCAAGACCGCCTCGGCAGACCGTTGCCCGCGCTTGCTTGGTACGATCATCAAGGCGTCTGAAGTGCAATTCCATCACGAAGTCTACAACCAACAGTTGTGGAACGAGTTCTAAACAGAACTTTTCCGATTGTCATACAAAAGGCCGCCTCAAATCGAGGCGGCCTTTTTTTGTTTCTCACTTGAAAACCCAAGTCAGGTCGCGCCCACCGTATTCAAAAACCTGACCACGCCCGACGAGGATGATGGCGTATTTCTTTAATGACTCGAAATCTCCTGTCCGACCAAACAACTTGGCAGAATATGCCATCTTGTATAGACGTACCGGCCAATTCTGCCACGATTGGTTATCTTTCGGGGCGGCCAATTCACTAGCGGTGTCAATATCCCACCCCCACGACAATGCGACCAACGCCAAGCCTAGTCGGTGTCTGGCGACAAATTCGGCATCTTGATTGAGCGCTGCAATATCGCCCTCATAAAACGTGTATTTCAGGCCGTGGCTGCTGGGCTTGTCGATTGGGAATGCCCACCAATCATAGTGTCCGTAATGGAATTTTTGCCATTGGCGAGCATTCGCCCATGTTTGGAATGTCTCTATTTGCGCGGCATGTTCGCGTTTCAGACGGTCGATGCCAACAAACGAGGGATGGTCATTTCTTTTCATGAGAATGTTTGCCCAGCTACTTGACGCTTCGCCAGATTATACCGCCGCTTTACGCGCATTCGCGGTCATTAACAGATGGACGAGGAAGCCCGCAATCAGTCCCCAGAACGGCGCACCGATACCGAACAGCGAGAAATCCCCCGCCGTGCAGAGGAAGGCCACGATTGCCGCGTCACGCCCCGCCGGTTTTTCCATCGCACCCGCCAGAGAATTGGCGATGATACCGCTCAGGGCTAGACCGGCAATGGTCGAGACGAATACGGCGGGGAAGGCCGCGAACAAACTCACCACGGCTGCGCCCAATAATCCCAAGCCGACATGCCAGACGCCAGAGGCCACCGCGCTGGCATAGCGCTTATGCGGGTCGGGCTGTGCGTCTGGTCCGACTACGATGGCGGCGGTTAATGCTCCGAGGCATGTGCCGTGACCGCCAAAAAACGACAAAATGAGCGACATCACCCCTGTGATGGTCAAGATACTGTTGATTGGCGGTGCATAATTATTCGCCCGCAGCACGGCCTCACCGGGGGCGTATTGAGAACTCAGCGCCAGCGCAAACAGGGGTAGTGAGAGCGTCAGGATAGCCTGTGATGAGAAAGTCGGTGCGATGAATACTGGCAAGGTCAGCGCCAGATTAACCTCGCTCAAGTGCATTTGACCCGTCGTGGCCGCAATCAAGACGCCGATGCCGATTGCGCCTAGCGTCGGCGCGGGGAATTTCATCCGCTTGAGTAGGAAAAATGCCGCGACCATCGCCACAATCATGATTGGGTTAAACATAGGGTTTTGAGGGTTATCATCTATGGCGTTGAAGATGCCCAACCCGAAGCGCAGTAGGACGCCCGCCAAGACCGCCAGAATCACCGGCTGGGGGATTGCCCGCATCACACGCCCAAACAAACCGCTTAATCCCAATAATATGACGGCGATAGAAACCACGATATACGCCCCAATCGCATCGGAGAGGGGGAAGTGTGCCAGACTGGTCACGAGCAGTGCTGAACCCGCCGTATTGTGCGGCGTAATCAACGGCTGACGATAGAGTAGCGAGAGCAGAATACTGCCTATGCCATTGCCCATCACAATCGCCCAGATCCAAGAGGCAGTTTGCTCTGGGGTGAAATTGGCGGCTTTGGCGGCTTGTAAGATGATGAGGATTGGGCCGGTATAACTGATGAGCGCGACGATGAAACCCGCTGTAATGCCTGAAAGCGTGATGGATTGCGGGAGATCGCGGATATTTTGTAGGAAATTAGACAGCGTTGGGGGTGTGGGCGCGATGCGTGATGTATCGAGGCTCATGGAGATTCCATCTATGCGGGGAAGCCAAACGAACTAGAAATCGTTTTCATTTTACGTCAGGCCACGCCCCGTTTGTTATGTCCAATCTACTATACCCATGTACAAGATAGCTCGATTGTTGTTTTAAAGAGAGGAAATAATGGGCGGTGCTACGTTATACTCAAACCAAGCCAATATTTATGGGGAATATGCCGTGACAACATTAAGTTTACCCGAAATTGCCGAAGCGTTTATCAGTTCCGCCCACATGCAAGTTTGGTGCAATATCACCACGATTGATACCAAAAACCGCCCACGTTCACGGGTATTACACCCTATCTGGGAATATGATGGCACGCATATTGTAGGCTGGATTGCTACAGGCCGTCATACGCTTAAATCCAAGCACATTAACCAAAACCCCTATGTCAGCGTGGTCTATATGAAAGACCCGATTAAGCCGACTTATGCCGAGTGTGAAGCCGGTTGGTGCGATGAACTCAGCGAGAAACAACGAATTTATACACTCCTCATAAGCGCGCCATCTCCGTTGGGCTATGATCCTGCGAAATTTGGTTGGATGCCGGACAACGCCGAATCTGGGCTGATGAAGCTCATGCCGTGGCAAATCACGTTGGCCGACTTGTTTGGTGAAGCGCGGACGTGGCGTGCTTAATCACTTTCTTCGCTTATACCACCCTTAACCCGCCCAGAAATCGAACGCGAATAGAAAGGCGTTCATCGCCAAGAGTAAGACGCTGAACACCGTCCAAGACTTCTCAAAGACTTGGCTACGGCTGAATTTGCCCAACATAATCCACAAAGTCGGTACAGCCAACACATAGCGGAAGGCGCTATTTGTGCCTGTCCACCCGCTGGTCAGGGGAATGACTAAGGCAAAAAACCCGAATAATGCCAGCATCGGGTAACGGCGCAAACAGACAAACATACTAACCACGGCGAGGGCGGCTGCACCAAGATTCATCGTTAACCACGCGGCAGATTGTGGCTCGGTCTGGGTGCGCTCGATGAACTGAATCCACGCATTAGCGGTCAATTGGAAATCGAATAGACGGTTGCCGAACCATTCGATTTCGACAATTTCAAAGTTATGGCCGTTGGCGAGGCGAAAAACCCCATAAGCGACCAGTGGGAGCGCCAAAAACGGCAGTTGAATCAGCAGGCGGCGCTTATCAGACTCAGGCTTGAGCATTATCAGCAGCCACGTAATCGCCAACGGGACGATAAGGACACCGCCGACAGCGCGAGTCCATGTTGCAAACATCGCCAAGATCGCGGCGGGAATCAGATATTTACGACGCATCAGCGCGAGGCTGCCAAACGCTAACCCGACGAATAAGCCCTCGGTATAGACTGTGGCAAAGAAGAACGACGCGGGGAAAATCAGCATCATGAAGGCGGTGCGGATGCCGCCATCTTCGCCCAATTCGTCGCGGGTGATGTCATATAGCGCAATCATCGCGCCCAATGTCCCCAACAGTGACACCAGCACGCCCGCCAGCGTCGATGCGGCAATCGGAGACAGGCCAAATAGCGTCAATGGGGCGCGTAACACCTTCATCGCATAAGGATAGGCAGGGAAGAAGGCATAACTCTTGCTGATGGTTTCGCCTTCATACTCGATGGTTGAAATATCGGGGTCGTCATAACCGGTGGTCGCTATGGCGAGGTAATACTCGCTGTCCCACGCCACTTGTGTATTGAGGAACGGGTCAAGTAAATACGGATTATCGTCGAGGCTGTCGCGCCGTGTCTCATCAGCAGACCAACTCAGCGCCTCATCTGCGCGGGAAGGGGCGTACCGCGTGGTCGAAAAAATCATGTAGCCGATGATAATGACCGACCACGCCAACCAAATTAAAACAAGCATCCGCAAACTGCGGCCAGTCATAAGGTTTACTCCATAAGGCTAGACAAAAAGGGGCGAATCAGACCCGATTCGCCCCCTGATATGACGCCGTTTTACTTGTCGTAGCGGGCGTTATAATCCACATATAAGCGCTGGGCGTGTTCACCCGGAGCAGTGTAATACTCTTCCGGCGTGATATCCAAATTCACAGTGCGGACGGCGGGCTTGACCGTCGGCTTGGTTTCAGCGAACTTGCGGATGACCTCTGCATGTGGCTTGAGCGACCCGTCTGGGCGGACGAGACCGAAATGACGCTCATGTTTTGCGCCATTAGGGTCGCACGGTGGGACGTTCCAGAGTTCTTCAACATAATCGGCAAAGCACCATAGTAACGCACCGGTAGACCCGACTTCGACCAGTTTGGGCAGCACGCCGCCGACATATTCGGCCATCTCGGTCTCGCTCGCCATGAATTGTTTGCGCTGCCAGCCGCGATAGCTCTCCCACTCCCAGATTTCGGAGTCTCGGCCTTCTGGCGCGGTACAGCCGCCCCACTCCTCAGCCAGACATGGCTTGCCCGACAGCGACGATACCAATGCACACAGATATGGCACAAAGTCCGTATCAAGATTGCTTTTCGCCCACGGCGCATACATCGGGTATCCGTGCATGACCGCGACATCAGTCTCGGCGAAAACTTTATCAATGTTGAGGCCATTGTCGGTCATCACGCTATCGGTGTGCAGGCCGCAAGTGACATCATGGGCGGGGTCGATGTCTTTAATCAGCGCACGCATATCGCGTACCCATTCACGCCCTGCTTGGGCGCTGTGCGGGTGTGCGAACAAATCCGGCTCGTTGCCGAGATTCCACATCCAGATGGCGTCGTGGTCTTTATAGGTGCTGACCACGGTCTTGAGCAGTAGCCGAGATGCGCTAAGGGCTTCCGGGTCGTGGAACATATTGCGATATTGGCTGTCTACGACCTTGCCGCCGTTCATGACCTGCCAGACATGCGGCGAGGCGGGCGGGGCGTTCTTATCCAGCAACCATGTTGGCGACCAATTGGGGCCGCTCATGTGGCCGGTGAAGAAGGTCACATCCAATTTTAGGCCGCGTTCGGCGGCGATGTCGCAGACCGTCCCAAAATCGCGCAGGCGTTCCGGCGAAACCGCCGTGCTGGTTGGTTGCCAGTCATCCCACAGCAAGAACAGGCGGACGACGTTCATGCCGATGCTGGAGATAATGTCAAATTCTTCGCGGACTTCATCGGCCTCAAAATTTTGCCACCAATACATGGCTTTGCGGCGCGGCCAATAGTTCACACCCAAGACAAATGGTTCAGACATTTTTGTGTACCTCTATTGTATGGCCGGGATGATGTAGATGGTCATGGATTGGCCGGGGACGGTGATGGTGCTGCCGTCGGCGATAGTTTGTGGGTCGATTTGCACGGTCTCGTGTTCGGCATCGAAGAGCCAGACTTCCGCATCACCAGCTGGGGTGAATCCATCAATAGACACGGTACTGGTCGATTCGTCGGAGCCGAGATTGACCACCATCAGTGTGAGCGCCCCGTCCTCGCGCTTGGCGGCATAGACGGTCACATCCGGCGTCGTAGAATCGGCATCCAATAGTTCTGTGCCGAAGTGCCGGTACATATAGTAGGTGTTGGCTGTCGGGCGCACTTCATAACTGCCCAAGATGCCCCAGCCCCGATTAGAGCCGCCCTGCACATCCCAATACGCCACGATTTCAACCTGATTGCGGATGAGCCGTCCCAACACATCGCCCAACCAGAGGGCATTATAGAACGAGTCGAGGGTAGCTACACCACCAACGCTGTTGGCCGAGTTCGAATTGATTTCACTGACGGCGATGGGGATGTCACGGCCTGTCGTATCACGAATAATTTCACGAATATTAGGGATAACGATGTCCCATTCGTCGTTGATGTCGCGCAGGCTTTCGGTATCAGCGCCACTGGCCGCACCGAGTCCAGGGTAGGGGTAGCGATGGATTGAAACATAGCCCAGCAAATCCCCATTAGCGCGGAGGAAATCTTGCAGCCAGTCGTTCCCTTGTGCGTCCAATGCCGAGCCGCCTAAACTGCCGTTCAGATATTCAATCTGTCCGTCCTCGTAGCTGGTCACGACATATTGGGTGATGTCCGGACCAACAAAGATAATGGACGGATCTACTTCCAACATGGCCTCAGCGATAGCACGCCACTGGGTATTGAGTTCTTCAGTGGTATAGACTTCGACATCCATCAGCGCGACGAACAAGTTAGGCTCGTTGCCGATGCTCCAATACTTAATGCCATAGCCTTTGGTGATGTTGGCATACCGCACGATTTCGGCGGCCTTTTCCGGCGTGCCACCCAACAGACGTACCGACAGGGCAGGTTCTGCGCCGACAGCGCGAGTTTGGATGATGAATAGGTCGATGATGTTATTGCGGAGGTCTTGGATATCGGTATCACCACCGCCGAAGCGCATATAGCGCAGACCGAGGGCTTGAGCTTCCTCCATCAACGCGACTGGGATGATGGAATACAGGTTCATGTTCGACCCATACACATACGGGCTGATTGTCCCCAGTGATTCCCCTGCGCTAATGGTCAAGGTATTGGCGTCTTGGGCGACTGAAAACGATGTCATAACCAAAAAGGCAAACGCAACTGCAACGATAATCTTTCTCATGATTGCTCCAACTTTTTAGGTCTGAGGGCAAAATGGTACAACATGAGGGATGCTTAGGTTCGGCATCCCTCTAAGTGTTCGTATCGTATGGGAAAGGCGCTATTATTGGGGGTTTTCCCCGTCAGATGTTTACTTGTCTACGCCGGTGATGACCACGCCGCGCATAAAGACCTTCTGCGCGAAGACGAAGATGAGCAAGGGCAAAATCATCGCCATGAGCGAGGTGGCTTGAATCAACTCTGGGCGCGGGCCGTATTGGAAGTTGAAGACCTGTACACCCACCGAGATGGGGACAAGTGCTGGCTTGCCTTGCAAGTAAATCAGCGGTCCAAAGTAGTCATTCCATGCGAAGATGAAGTGGAACAACCCTACTGAGATGATGGCCGGCCACGCCTGTGGGATGATGACGCTGAGGAGGACGCGGAAAGGCCCTGCACCGTCGATCATGGCTGCTTCATCCAACTCACGCGGTAAGGTCATGAAGAATTGCCGCAAGAGGAAGACGTTGTAAGCGTTGGCGAAGAAATGCGGGACAATCAGCGGCAACCATGTCCCTGTCCAACCGATGGTGGCGAAGAAGGCGTATGTCGGGATGAGCGTGACTTGGCTGGGCAGGATGATCGTGCCAATCAAAATCAGGAACATCACGTTTTTGCCGGGGATGGGGAAGCGGGCGAAGGCGTAGGCTACGCAGATGCAAGACAGCAATGTGCCAATCAACCCGACGACGGCGATGGTCAAGGTATTGAAGAACAGGCGCGGGAAGTTGATTAACTCCCATGCTTCGCCGAAATTCTCGAAATGCAAATCTAGCGCATAGACCGGCTCAAGCGTGCGCCAACTGCCCGGCACGGTGACGATCCCGGCTTCTGGGTTGGCGGGGTTAACAAAGTCACTGTCTTGGCGACCTTTTTTAACCAGCGCCATATCCAGTAAAGAACCATCGGCCTGTGGAACCTTGTAGATTTCGTAGGTTCCTACTTCGCCAGATGCGTCAGTGTAATCATAGGTGTCTTGCGAAAGCGGCAAAATATTGCCGTCGGTATTACCAGTGATTTGCGCGGCGCTTTTGACCGAGATTAAGCCCATGTTGACGAAGGGCAACAAGTACATTGCGGCAACAATGAAGGCCAACATTGTCACCATCGCTTTGACGGCGAACTTACGGAGTTGATAGCTGTAAAACGGCGATGTATTGACGGCGGGGGATGTGGTGCTTGGCTGAGTGATGGCGGCCATCTTATTGGTCTCCGCTGGCGTAATAGACCCAACGCTTGGAAGTAACGAACATCCCAATCGTCAAGACGAGCGCGATAATGAAAATGAACCACGCTTGGGTTGCCCCATATCCCATGTCGAAGAATGCGAACGCGGTTTTGTAGAGGTGCATGTTAAAGAAGTACGCCGAATTATTGGGGTTGCCTGTGCCACGAGTGATAACATAAGGCACGACAAAATACTGCATGACGCCAATAACTGAGAGAACCAAGTTATAGAAAATCACTGGTGAAATCATAGGAATGGTGATTTTACGGAACTTGGTGAGGCCATTTGCGCCATCAACATCGGCGGCCTCATAGAGTTCTGTGGGGACACCTTGCATGGTCGCCAACATCGTCAGCATGGCGTTACCCACGCCCCAAACACCAATCAAGAGAAAGGCGAACAGGATTGTGCTTTCATTTTGGATCCAATTGGGGGGTTCTTGCACGCCAACCGCGCGCAACACTCGATTTAGCCAACCCGTATCACCGTTGAGGAAGCTCTGCCAGATGAAGATGGAGGAGATAGCCGGAACCATGTAGGGCATGTAGTACAAAGGACGCCATAACGTCTTGCCCCACAGATTTTTTGAGTTTAGCAAGGCCGCCATGCTTAACGGTAGGATGATGCCAACGGGGACGGCAATGAGGGCAAATTTCACCGTGACACCGAGCGCTCCCAGAGCAACAGGGTCTGTGAATAATTTGACCCAGTTGTCCATGCCGACAAATCTAATCGGATCGTCGCTGGAGAGGGAGAACTTCGTGAAGGTGAAAATCAAAGAGACGAAGATGGGGACGGCGGTAAAAACGGTAAAACCAAAAAGCCACGGGGAAAGAAAAACCCAACCCCAAATGCGCTGTTGGCGAGCCAAATCGCTACGTTGTGTCATTTTTTGTTTGGGCGAATTGGAGAAGGGGGCTGCACGAGATTGGTCGGCGGCTGACATGGGCTTTACTCCTGCGCTGCTTGGAATGGAAAGAACAGATCTTCTTGGACTGCGCTGTCAAACACGGATGACAGCGTTGGGACTGCCGAAAATCATCGTTGAACAAGAAGAAAAATATATCGGGGACTTTTTGTTCGTTGTGGTATCGACAGTGTGACCCTGCCGGGGATTGTAACGCAATTTTGGGGTTTAGCTTGGGGTGGGTATAAACACCCCAAGCTAAGTTTATCGGGTTTTGCGCCGAATTAACTTATTCGGTCGGCTCGCCGACGATGGTTTGCACATCGGCTTGGAAGCTGTCGATTTCTGCGTTCAGGTCAATCGTCGCGCCAGCATCGCTCTCGATCTGGGAGAGGAGCGAGAACTCGCGGTCATAGACCTGTGAGTAGTTCGGCAGATTGCTTTCGTGGTGGACGGTACCGGGGTTGGCGTAGGCCAAGCTGGCCTTCGCAACACCCCAGTTGATGTCCAACGGGTAACGGGTGCTGATGGACTCAACCCACGCATCTTGTGCGGCGGGGAGAGCAGGGAACGCACCATAGGCGGTGGCAAGGGTCGGGGCGGCGTTGTCAACCAAGTAGGTCAAGACCTTGAACGCGGCTTCCTTGTTCGGGGAAGCATCGACGATACGGAAGGTATCGGCGTCCATGGCGACGTGCTGCACGCCGTCAAATGAAGCCGGAACAGGGGCGATGCTCCACTCGAATGCGCCGACGCTGCTGTCTAAGCAGCAGGTGTACCACAGGGGGACAATGGAGATGCCGAGGTTGCCGGAAGCGAAACCACTAGGCTGCATTACTTCACTGGCTTGGGCGGTAGCGTTCGGGGCGGTGTGATCAACCCAGATACGATCCCAGTACCATTGGCTGGCGTCACGCCACTCTTGGGGGACAGTCACGGTGTTGGTGGCGGCATCGTAGTAGCTGGACGGGGCGAGGTCGGTCCAAATCAGGCGGATACGCGCCCATTGGAAGTTCACACCGTATTGCTCAATCGCGGCGGGATCGAAGTCGGCGCTGGTGGCGTCGTTGCCGTTGGCATCGACGGTCAGAATCTTGGCGATTTCGGCGACAGTGTTGTAATCCCATGCCACTTCCTCACCATCGAGGATATACGGCGCACCGAATTCGGCGGGAGGCAGTTCTAGACCGGCTTCTTCGAACAGGCCGATGTTGTAGTAGGTGACTGCCGGGTAAACGGCGAAGGGCAAGCCGCCCAAGCCGCCGTCGGCGTTGCGGTACAGTTCAACCAAGGCCGGGTCAAAGACACTGATGTCGTAACCAGCGGCTTCAATCAGGGGTTCAACGTTCGCCCACTGATCAGCAAACGAGTTGGAGCCGGTGACGCCGACTGGCCCAACGATGTCAGGCGGGGTTCCGGCGGCCAGCAGGGTGCTGAGGGTGTCGCGGGCGGTTTCGTTGCTGGCGGCGATGCTCAGGACGAGTTCGATTTCGCTCTGGCTGGCGTTGAAATCAGCGACGACTTGCTCTTGGATGGCGATTTGCTCGGAGTTGGTCCCTGTGCCGAGGCCGACATACCAAGTGATGGTGGTCTTGCCCTGCGCGGCGACGGGCATGACTGCACCGACGATCAACGCAAGGACGAGTACCATCATAACGGAGAAGAGAGATTTTCTGGACATTATGTTGTTCCTTCTAAAGCGGATGAACTTTCGTGCTTGAAGTGCTTAATGCCGAACTGCTTGTTAACTATCGAGACACCTCCTTGTATGACTATTGAAGGGATGCCGTTTTTTCGCACCGCTGAAACAGGCGGATGACGAACATATTTAGTGTGATTGAAGCAGACAATAGCACCCTGTCTATTTCAACTCTGTTCAACTATACTGGGAGCGCTCCCATAAGTCAATACTAAATTTTTCTTGACGTAAATTTAACCTCCGTCACATATTTAACACCATACAAAGGAGTGTATACTGGAAATGTTCAATGTACAATGTTTTTATTCAATATCATTCAATGAACAACTTGGATTCTATCAATCTGTTGACAATTCCATGACTTGTGAGTAAATTGCCTGAAAAGGTCTAATACGTATGACTAATGAGAAAGCTACCCTACGCGATGTTGCACAACTGGCGGGTGTATCACTTGGAACCGCATCCAACGTTTTGAACAATCGCGTGAACGTTTCAGAAGAGACGCGTGCGAAGGTGGTCACGGCGGCTACGACATTGGGCTATCGCCATCAAGTACGCTTGATGCCATCTGGTCAACGGGGTTTATCCGTGATTGGGACGATTGGCAAAATTGATAATGGGGAGGTGATGACCACCAACCCGTTCTATTCACACGTCCTGACAGGGGTGGAGCGCGAATGTCAGCGCCATAACCTGAGTTTGATGATTGCCAATATTGAAGTAGATGCTATGAATCGCCCTGCTTCAATGCCGCCGATGCTGATGGATAAACAGGTTGATGGAGTCTTGGTGATTGGGACATTCCTGCGCGATACCATTCAACTGATTGGTCGGCAGGTCGATAAACCGGTCATCCTTATTGATGCCTATGCGCCCGGAAGCCGATTCGACAGCGTTTTGACCGATAACATCAATGGGGCATATACGGCGGTAGATTATCTTATTAAGCAAGGACATCGGCGCATTGGGTTGATTGGCAGCGGGCCAGATGGTTATCCCAGCATCCGCGAGCGCCGGAAAGGGTATCTGCGGGCGCTGAAACACCACAAAATCAGCCAGACCTATATTGAGGATGGCCTCTTGACTCGTGAGACGGGTTATCATGCAACGATTGCGCTGTTGCGACGTTCGCCAGAAGTGACGGCGATTTTCGCCTGCAATGATGAGGTGTCGCTGGGAGTGATGAGTGCTGCGCGGGATATGGGGCTTGATGTTCCGCGTGATTTGTCGGTTGTCGGGTTTGATGACATCGACTTGGCGCAGCAACTCAATCCACAATTGACGACGATGCGGGTTGATAAAATGCTGTTGGGGATTCTGGCCGTTCGGCAGCTTAAACAGCGTTCGGATAACCCGGATTACCCGGCGATTACGACTCTGGTCAGCACTCGCCTGATGGTGCGTGATACGGTTTGTCCGCCTTCCCGGATGTAACACGGTGGGCTGTAGATGCGTCTAAGATATATGTCGCATCCCTCAGAACAAGGACAAAGCAACCATGCAACTCCACGGGCTACATCACGTCACGGCGGTGACGCGCAATGCCAGCCGTAATCTGAAATTCTATACAGAGGTGTTGGGTCTGCGCCTCGTGAAAAAGACCGTCAACCAAGATGACGTGTCGGCTTATCACCTGTTCTATGCGGATAAAGTCGGTAGCCCCGGCACGGACATGACGTTTTTCGATTGGCCGCAGACTGCGCCCGATCAGCGCGGGACGGACAGCATCAGCAATACGATGTTCCGCGTGAATGGTCACGCGGCGTTGGTGTATTGGGCTGCGCGTCTGGAAGCCAATGGCGTGACACATCAAGGGATTGATGAGTTTGCCGGACGGGAACGCCTACGCTTTTTCGACCCGGAAGGCCAGCGCTTGACTCTGGTTGATGACGGCGGCGCTCCGTTTGAAGGGGAGGCTTGGGATGGGGCAGGTATCCCGACTGACCATACGATACGCGGTTTTTTCGGCGTGGCCTTGTCCGTTCCAGATTTAAAGCAAACGACGCTAATCCTCAGTGAAGTGCTGGGGATGACCGAAATCGTGAAGATGCCACATCCTGACCTAGCCGGCCAGACCATCACTGTTTTTGCGATGGATGATGGCGGCCCCGGCAAGGAAATCCATGTCTATGAGCAGCCAGATTTGCGGCGGGCGCGTTTGGGGCATGGCGGGGTGCATCATGTGGCTTTCCGCCTGACCGATATGGTAGAGCATCAGGC
>Ga0163154_10001907_pt1 | contig 31336 bp, 38 predicted proteins | sample OliLakLV19MP9P1_FD_148649 | JGI IMG/M metagenome (GOLD analysis project Ga0163154, IMG submission 148649) | Freshwater microbial mat bacterial communities from Lake Vanda, McMurdo Dry Valleys, Antarctica - Oligotrophic Lake LV.19.MP9.P1 | ecosystem: Environmental > Aquatic > Freshwater > Lake >... | reverse complement strand
CCCCGCCGCTTCCACCAAGGGCGCGGGGTAACGTTTGCGCTCCAGTAAATGGGTCGTCAGGGCATTCCAACCGGGCGGCGCGTAACCAATGGCAAAGTGTTGGCAAGTCTCGTCACTCAGTCCCCGCCGTTGCAGATACTCACGGGCCACCTGTCCAATCGGGGATTGACGAGCGTGTTGATAGAACTGGGCCGCCTGCTCCAGAATCTCTAAAATCTGTTGTTCACGGGAAAGCTTGCGGGTATAGGCCGCTCGTTCCTCGGGGGAGTGACTGTGGACCGGGATGTTGTAGCGGCGAGCCAGGGCTAGGACAGCTTCCGTAAAAGCAATCTTCTCCAGCCGCATGATGAAACTGACGCTATCTCCGCCCACTCCACAGGAGAAACATTTATAGAAGTTGCGAGTCGGATTGACCGAAAAACTGGGGCTCTTCCCCTCATGAAAAGGACAGATCCCGCGAAAGTCTTTCCCTGAACGTTTAAGGACGACCCGTTCGGAAACGATGTCATAGAGATCCGCCCGTTGACGGACCTCATCAATCGTCCGGGCATCCAGATTCATTTACTCGTAGATCCAGGACGTAACCGCCGGAGTCCAGTCGGTCAGGTCCTCGGAGCTAAACCAGAGACCGATTTCACGCTGGGCTGACTCCACACTGTCGGAACCATGGATGATATTACGCCCAATATCTACTCCAAAATCTCCCCGGATTGAACCCGTCGGTGCGTTGAGGGGATTGGTCGTCCCAATCATCGCTCTGGCTGCCGCAATCACCCCCTTCCCCTCAAAGACCATCGCCACCACGGGACCAGAGGTAATGAAGCTCACGAGTCCCGCAAAGAACCCCTTGCCCTGGTGTTCGCCGTAATGCTGCTGGGCCAACTCCGGCGTGACCATCATCAGCTTGAGTGCAACTAATTTGAAGCCCTTCTGCTCAAAACGGCCCAGAATGTTACCCACCAAGCCCCGCTGGACCCCATCCGGTTTTACTGCAAGAAATGTCCGTTCCACACCATGCTCTCTAGCGTTCGCTTCAATAGTACCCCGAGTTCAGGGGGTAGTTGAGGCGTCTCTACCCTAGGGCACGTTACCCGCTTGCCGATTCCCTATCTTGGTAAGAACCAGCGCAGTGAGGCTTTATAGTTCGGTAGTCCCATTGATATGCACGCTTAGGACTCTGGCTTAACAGAGAGCTTGCTAACTTACCGGACGACCCAGCGTAGTGATGTAAAGGACTGCTTCCGCACGGGGGATACCGAGGACTTCATTTACTTGGTCATCGAAGAAGCCCGCGATCCCGCTTACTCCCAAGCCCAAACGTACCGCCCCTAGGTTCAAGCGTTGTCCGAGGTGGCCCGCATCTAGGTGTAAATAGCGGTAAGCCCTTTCCCCGTAACGGGCCACGGCTGCCGTCAGGTCCGCTGTATGGAAGACCACTGCCCCCGCATCTCGCCCTAAGTCTTGACCGAGACAGAGGTAATGGACCTCCGCACGAAAATTCTTAAACCGGACCTGGCGTAACTCCTGGACAGCAGGCGCGTAATAATAACAACCTTCCTCCAGACCCATCACGCCCATCACCGCCACAAAAGTCTCCAAGAGCGTCAGGTCAAAATAGTCTGGGTCGGGATCAAAGGGATAATCCTGGGGCTGGTAGGTGAAGTGGAGGAGTTGCTTAAGTTCGGTCAAGGTCAGGTCCTCCCCGGTGTATTGCCGGGTGGAACGGCGGTGGGTCATCGTCTCAGCCAGCCGGTCTTGCCAAACTAAGGGCGGGGTGAGGGTGGAGACCTTGAGACAGAAAGGGAAATTGTACTTATCCTGACGCGGGGCTGCCGGGGTGGGTGGAGTCCTAACCGTAATCTGGGAAGCGCGGTGTAGATAAGCCAACAACTGCCCCGCGCCCACGGTTGGGAAGTCTTGGGCGACGGGAGAGGACAGCGCGGTAGGTCCTGGGATGCGCATTTGACCCAAGGCCGCGACACATAAGGGGGCCTCCTCACTGGGGTTTAGGTCCAGCAGGTGACCCAACGGTTCGTCCTGAAACCCTCCGCACACTTGCAAAGTAAACCCAGTGAGACTGGCGGCAAGTTCCAGGTTCCCCAAAAGATGCCCGGTATCTAGGCAGATACGCCGGTAAGCCCGGTCAGCGTACCGCCAAGCCGAGCGCGCAAATACCGCTGTCACTACCAACGCTAGGTCTCCGGTCAAAGCAGGATGGTCAAAACATGCCTGCTGTAAACCAGACCAGACGGGCTGCTCCCAGTGCAACAGGCTATGGCTAAGGACCTGATAGTTATAGATACCCGCCGGTAGGGCCGGCCCCCCCCGACTCACTAGGTAGATTTCAGCGGGATAAAGCCCGCCTGCGGAAGGAGCCGACCGCATATAAAACGGTTGATTTGGGTAGGGAACCACTGCTGTTACGCCGTAGGTCAGGTACAGCAAGCGGGAGAGGCGGTGCAATCCTGTTGACTCAGGCTCAGCTAAATAGGGCTTGAGGTCTAACTTCTGACCCGTGGTGAATTCTTTGTAGGGCCGGGGTTGCTGGTCCCACTCAAGCTGCCGTGCACTCCGGGCGATCCCCTCGGGCGTATACTTCGTTTGTTCGTGGTAGTAGGCACAAAAGCTAGACATGGCGGGCCGTGCGACAAGCTATCGCCATAGTAACTGCTCACGCCTTGCCACCCGACTGGGTACGATACGAAGGAATGTAAAGAGTAGCCCCGCGTGTTTAAGTTCACTCCGGCCTTAGTTGCCCTGGCCCTCGCCGCTCCCCTCGCTGCCCTGCCCCAGCTGGGTCAACCCGCCCCCGCCTTCAACTTACCTAGTAACAGCGGCAAGAATTTTCAACTCAAGGATTTTCAGGGGAAGTGGTTGGTGTTGTACTTCTATCCGGCGGACTTCACGGGGGGCTGCACTGTGCAGGCGCGTCGCTTTCAACAAGACTTACCCCTCTATCAAAAGCTCAACGCCCAGGTGGTGGGCGTGAGTGTGGATACGGTGGACTCCCACCAGAAGTTTTGTGACAGTGAGGGCTTGAAGTTTCCGCTGTTGGCAGATAGTCAGGGCCGGGTCGGGGCGATGTACGGAGCCCCCGGCGGAGCGCGTAACACCTACCTCGTGGACCCCCAGGGGCTGCTGCGCCGGGTCTTCACCCAGGTCAGCCCCACCCGCAACAGTAGCGAAGTCCGCCAAGCCCTCAAAGAACTCCAGGGGAGTTAGTTCGGGGCGTGGACCGTGGGGTCTTGGTAATCGCGGAAGATACGGACCCCTTCGGAAACCTCTTCCCCGTTATCCGTCGCTGAGATGTACTGTTTGATGGACCCCGTGAAGGGGGTCGTCTGGGCATTTTTACCGAAGGGATCGGTGTACCAAGTGGTTACGCCGCCTAGGTTGGTGACGATGGTGCGGTTGAAGAAGATCTGCCGCTGCACCCCCTTGAAGGCCGAACGCGGGTCATCCCAGGTGATATCGGTAATCTTGAATTTGTCGGTCACGGCGGCGCAAGAACCCGTGTGGGCAGAATCCCCATTCGCCTCAACAAAGTAGCAAGCGTCCATGGAGCGCGACAGGTTATTGGACTTGCCGGGGTCGTAGTAGCGGCTGGGATCACGGACTAAGAAGTACGGGTCGAAGAACGCTAAGGGTGTGCCGTTGGGTTTGACAATGAAATTCTCGCCACTCCAGATCTCTTGGAAACCCAGATAGTAGCTAGAGATTTCGCCAGTGGGCACCCAGAAGAACTCCTTGACACAGTAGCTATCGGGAATCCGTCGCGTGTGGTCGCCGTCAGGAGAGTCCTCAGGCTCGGCGGGTGGACCTTGGATGAGTTTGGTCCGGTCACAGCCACGGGTCATGATGCTGGGGTCACCAAAGGCTTCCAACTTCGTCACGCCCAACTTGCGACCATCACTACATTGCACAAAGTACGAAATTTCGTGGAGGTTGCTACCGAAGGCATCGGGGGAGTGACTGCCCTGGTGGACATGGACCAAGAAGTCGCAGCTCACACCGGTATAAACATTGCCGCTACTGGTCTTACGGGTGAGCCGGATGCCTTTATCCCACTCGACTTTGTGGCCCACATGGTCCTCGTGGCGCATACTACTTGCGTCATTCGCCATCTGTGCTTCATTCGCCACCCCAAAGGGCATCCCGCCCGAGAAGCTGTAGAGGTCAGAGAGCTTGGGGTCCCGTCCGTGTTCATGCCCGAAGGTACAGCCCGTTGCAGTATCCACCGTCGGATGCCAGGTCGGATAGAGTTTGCCATCGGGTCCGACCACGGAGTAGCTATCGTGGATTGTCTTGGTACAGGTGTCCCATTTGGTCGGGGTCCAGAGACCGTAAGCCATGCTTAAGGGCGCACTGGTCGTGGTAATGGCGACTTGGGTGACAGGTTCGGCTTGGCCCATCATTGCCACGGTCAGACGGTGGGTCCCCGCCGGGGTTTGGGGGGTCGTCCAGACGGTAAGGACCGCGCCGGTGCCCTGGGGCGTGATCTGGGCTTGGGCGTGCTTAGGGAGGCCCTGGACCCAGAGGTCGCGGATGCCTTGGACCGAGAGGTTGCGGTCTAGGGTGAGGATGAAGATGGTCCGCGAACCACGGGCTAGAGATTGGTGCTGGGCGGTGGGCTGGGCGTGAACCGCCGGGGCGGGCTGGGCGTTGAAGCGACTGGCTCCCACGGGCAGGGCGATGAGGGCACATAGACCCAAGGCAGTACCTAACCAAGTTTTGACTGATTTTTGTTGATTCAAGAGAAGATCCTCATGGTAAAGTTGCCCGCTCGGACAGAAAGTGCAGCTTAGATCCGAGGAGCTATGATGAATTGACAAAAAATGGGGGGGGTGCCCACCCTGGTTGCTGGCAACCTTGCGTAAGGGGGCGGATGAATTTCAGACTTCCCAAGTCTATCGGTCAATCCCCATTTCGCCCTAAGTGATTACCTCAAGCTGTCCCGGGAAGGTCATTTCAATAAATAAAAACCTCCGTGATTTCCGAAAATTTTCTAATTAATTGAACCGAAGAGTTCTTCGCGTCGTCTATCACCAGTTAAAGCCCATCTTGCCTTCAAACCTAGGGTTGAACCAATTGCGTTAACCGTTGACTCAAGTAGGTAAACCGCTGCTGGTCCTTGGTCTGCTGGATCGCGAAACCGATGGCTTTGCTGGGGCCGACGAGGATGGCGAGTTGCTTGGCACGGGTTAACCCGGTGTAGATCAAGTTGCGCGTCAGGAGAATGGAGTGTTGCATGTACACAGGTAGGATGACGACGGGATATTCACTGCCCTGACTCTTGTGGATACTGACCGCCCAAGCCAGCGCAATCTCATTGAGGTCGGCATAATCATAGACGACACACCGTTCGCCGAACTGGACCGTAATTTCTTGTTCCTCTAAATCGAGCTGAGTAATTGTTCCCAAATCGCCATTAAATACTTCACGGTCGTAGTCGTTAACCAGTTGGATCACCCGGTCGTTAACTCTGAGGGTGATCCCGCCCCGGACGATCTCCGTTTTAGTGGGTGCAGGCGGGTTGAGTAGTTGTTGTAGGACTTTATTGAGGTTGCGCGTCCCCGCTTCGCCTCTCGTCATCGGACAGAGGACTTGGAGGTCTTGGGCGGGGTTGAAGCCCAATTTGGGCAAGAGGTCCACCGCCAACTGACCGATCCCTTGGACGCCGAGTTCGGGTTCCTTCGCCGCCAGCCAGAGACAGTCGGTTTTGGGCCGGTCGGTCACGGTTTCGAGTTGCGGGAACTGGCCTTGGTTGATGCGGTGGGCGTTGCTGATAATCTGGCTGGTCTGGGCTTGCCGAAATACCTGGGTAAGCCGGACTACGGGTACACAGCCCGTCTGAATTAAGTCCTGCAATACATTCCCCGGACCCACACTAGGGAGTTGGTCCGTATCCCCGACCATAAGTAACTGGGCATTGGGAGCAACAGCTTTGAGTAGACTGTTGGCTAAAAATAAATCCAACATCGAGGCTTCATCAATGACAATAGCTTCTGCGGTTAGGGGGTTCTGGATATCCCGCTTGAAGCCCCGTGTGCGCGGGTCATATTCCAAGAGGCGGTGCAGGGTTTTGGCCTCTTGACCGGTCATTTCGCTGAGGCGTTGGGCGGCGCGGCCCGTGGGGGAGGCTAGGGCAATCGTCTTCCCCATGGCCCGCCAGAGCGCGACGATGGTACGGGTGGTGAAGGTTTTTCCGCAACCCGGTCCGCCGGTTAGGACCAGCACCCGTGCTGAGGCTGCCATTTGGACGGCCTGTCGTTGTTCATCCGAGAGTTGTAATCCCATTTTGGTGGTGAAGCGGTCTAACCAGTGGTCTACGCGGGCCGAGTCCACAGTGACAGGACGGCTCAACAGCGCGTGGACCCGCTCCGCCAGATGCTGTTCACTCCTAAAAAATGCCGGTTTGTAGCAGATAAATTGACCCGTTTGGTCGCCATGCATTATGATCTGGTCCTCAATCGCCATCTGCCGGGTGAGTCTCAAAAGGATCGCCGGGTCCGGTTGGTGGTCCTTGAGGGCGAGGCGTTGGGTGGCTTGGGTGACAAGCGCAGTCTGGGGTAGGTAGCAGTGGCCCTCCTCGGCGGCGGTCTCCAGGGTATACAGTAAACCGCTCTGGTAACGGAACTCCGCATCGGGGGCCAGTCCCAGGTTGCGAGCGATCTGGTCGGCGGTGACAAAGCCAATCCCGTAGACATCCTGAGCCAGTCGGTAGGGGTTCTGGGTGACGATGGGGATGGACTCTTCCCGGTAGGTCTTGAAAATTTTGACCGCGTGGAGGGGACTAATTTGATGGGACTGTAAGAAGAGCATGACTTCTTTAATCGCCCGTTGCTCCGTCCAGGCTTTTTGGATAATCTGGACGCGCTTTTGGCCTACTCCCGCGACTTCAATCAGCCGTTGCGGTTGGGTATCGAGTAGAGCCAGGGTCTCTAGGCCAAAGTGCCGGACAATCCGCTTAGCCGTCACGGGACCGACCCCCTTAATCAGACCGGACCCCAGGTATTTCTCAATCCCGTTGAGGGTAGCAGGCCGGGTTTCCTGGGCGGTGTGGACTTCAAACTGGGGACCATAGCGGGGGTTCTCGCGCCAGACCCCAGAAAGGGCAAGGGTCTGTCCGGCCTGGACCTGCACAAAGCTCCCCACCGCTGTCACCAAATCCTGACAGCGCGGAACCTTTACTTTGAGGATGCTGTAGCCGTTCTCCGGGTTGTGAAAGGTGACGCGCTCCACCAAAGCGTGCAGGGTTTCAGCGGCGGCAGTCATATTGATCCCCGTGATTGATCTATTTTACCCTGTGCTCCCAGGGGAGGTTGGGCTCGGAGATTTTGGGGAGTAATACCGGCGAGGGCTTTCAATCAGGTTTTTGTGCACCCGGCTTTCTCCAAGGCAGCAAACTGCATAGCCGAATTCTGGTCATCGGTGCTCAGTCTAAGCCTCTACAATGTCACTGATGCTTTCGGCGCAAAAACCCCAAAAACCCCAAAGGAAAACTATATTGACTACGCTGACAACGGACCCGCTATGCCAAGAAGCTGCTATTTTCTCTGCCGCTGAGAGCACCCACCCTGAACATACGCTGTTCGGCGTGACTGACGGCAAAGCTGTCGGTACTTATTTAGAACTAAAATTTCGTACATATCTCGTGGATAAAGGCTACATATTCGCAGAGGGCAACACGGCGAATGACTTAGATTTTCCGGGTTTAACTATTGACATGAAAGTAACCAGTATCAAGCAACCGCAATCATCTTGCCCATTTTGCTCTATCCGGCAGAAAATCTATGGACTCAGTTACGGCAATGTCCTAGTCACTGTGATGTCCGTAGTTGGACAACGGCTAGTTAACCCTCTGGATTCACAAAGGGCAAAAGGGCGAGGATGCGGGCACGCTTGATGGCAACGGTCATATCACGTTGTTGCTTAGCGGTTAGACCGGTCACGCGGCGGGGTAGGACTTTGCCACGCTCGGTGATGTATTTTTTAAGCATGTCCACATCTTTGTAGTCAATCTTGTCCTTCGGCGGGATCGGTGAGACCCGCTTCTTCTGGAAATTCGTCGTCATGTTATTCACTTGGTTTCTTTATGAGTGGTGTGCTTATTGCAGTAGGCGCAGAATTTTTTTAATTCCATCCGCCCGGTGGTGTTGCGTTTGTTTTTGGTGCTGGTGTAGCGAGAGACGCCCGGTTTGCGCTTGTCGCTGTTGGTGCGACATTCGGTGCATTCCAGGGTGATGATGATTCGTGCGCCGGGTTTTGCCATGATTCTTTAATTCAACCAGACATTCAACAATACCACAGATTTTGGTACTACTCCACCTCAAAGGCCCCGCTCAAGTATTCACGCAACTGAAAACCCCCGGCTCCCAGCACAATCAGGGCTACATCGAAACGGCAACTCGCCTCCGCTAGCTCTGGGTGGTCAGCCAAGAAGAGACCCGCTGCCCGGATCAGGCGTCGCTGTTTACCCCGGCCCACAGCTAGAGCACCGCCTGCATCCGGTCCTAGGCGACGACGAGCTTTGACCTCGACAAAGGCGACGAGATTGTTACCCATGACCACCAGATCTAGCTCCCCCCAAGGACAACGCCAGCGTTGGGCCAACACCTGCCAACCCGCTTGGACCAATTGAGTCGCAAGCCACTGTTCAGCTTGGACTCCAGTGGGATCATCCATGACGCACACTGCTACACTGCATACAAATAGCTGAACGTCACCCATGACCCTGCTCAACAATATCCTGGTTGCCATTGAAGAGGGACCGGCCCCCCTCCAAATGCTCAAGATCCTCCTAGAGATGCCCGCGAGTCGCGGATCACGGATCACGGTCCTCCATGTCAACCGGGTCCTCCCCTCAGCGGAGAAACAATTAGCGGGTCTAGCCCGTTCCCGTGAAATCCTCGCCAAGGCCGCCGCTCAGTTCCCGCTCGGTCCTGAGTACGAGTTCAACACCAGTCTGCGGACGGGCGATCCTAAGGATGTGGTCTGTGATGTAGCCGACGAACTCAAAGCTTCTCTCGTCATCATGGGTTCGCGGGGACTGAATAACCTCGTCGCCATCCTCAAAAATTCTGTCAGTCAGTACGTATTCCAGCGGGCAGTCTGTCCAATGCTATTGTTGCGCGATGGCGTCTATGCCAATCGTTTCAACCGCATTGCTGTGGCTCTCAGCGATACGATGGCGGCGAAATTTGCCCTCAAAACCGCCACTGACTTGGCCCGTCAAGTCCCCGGTAGTGAACTCCTCTTGCTCCGCATCCGCACGCGGCCCCTCGAACCCTACGAAGTAGGCCGAGTTGTAGATCCTGAGAATGAAAGCCTCGTCATTGCCACCGCTGCTGAGTTTGTGCGGAGTCAGGGGGTGGCGTACCGTTCTTTTTACACCGTGGGCGGCCCCGGCGCGGAGGTCTGCCGGATTGCCGAGGAACAACGGGCTGACCTACTGATTCTCGGTTGTGAGGACCGCCGCCCGACGATTGCCCGTAACCTACCTGACTTGGACCGTCTCCTTGGCAATTCCGTCTCTGATTACGTGCGGACCCACGCTCACTGCCCCGTTCTCCTTCAAAAAACCCCTACCTGATGACTACACGCTATACCGTCACCGCTGATCCACTCCAGCACTTGTTTACCGTGACGATGACTTGTCCGGTCCCTAGGGATACCGTGGATCTGTCCTTACCCGTCTGGACTCCGGGCTCCTACATGGTCCGTGAATATAGCCGTCACCTCCAAGATTTCACCTGTCCAACCGGCTCTTGGCAAAAAATCAACAAAAATACTTGGCGTATCCAAGTCCCCCCCGGCACCCCCGCAATCACGGTCCAGTACCGCATCTACGCCCTAGAACTGACTGTCCGCACTAGCCACCTCGACACTAGCCACGCCTATTTCAACGGAGCCTGTCTTTTTTTATTATGTGCAGACCACCGCGACCAGCCCCATACCGTCCACCTCATTCCGCCCGTGGATAACTGGCAAATCGCCACGAGCCTCACGTCCCAGGGTGACAACGTTTACCTAGCTCAGACCTACGACGAACTCGTGGATTCTCCGGTCGAGATGGGCCACCACGCCCACTATGATTTCACGGTCCTCAATAAACCCCACCATCTCGTCATCTGGGGCCGGGGCAATTGTGAGCCGGAAGTCATGATTCCCGATATGACTAAAATTATTGAAACCACAGCTGAAATGTTCGGTGGGTTGCCCTACCCGGAATATTGGTTCTTACTACATCTCGGGGATAGTTACGGTGGACTAGAACACCACAATAGCACTAGCCTACTCTTCCCCCGTCTCAACTTTAAACCCCGCGAGAAGTACGAGAAATTTCTCCAACTCGTCGCTCATGAGTTCTTCCACTGCTGGAATGTGAAGCGGTTGCGTCCAGTTAATCTAGACCGCTTCGATTATAGTCAGGAGAACTATGTCTCGGTTCTATGGTTCTGTGAGGGGGCGACGGCTTATTACGATGAATTGATTGGCTATCGTTGCGGGTTCTATGATGCGACACGCTATTTGAACTTACTCTCCGATGCGATTACCCGCCTAGAAACTACCCCCGGACGGACGGTCCAGTCCCTAGCTCAATCTAGTTTCGATGCTTGGATCAAGCTCTATCGGCCTGACGAGAACAGTCTTAACTCTAGTGTTTCCTATTACTTGAAAGGTCAAGTTGTTTTATTATTGTTGGATTTACAGTTACGGCTCAGGGGTAGCTCTCTCGATCTCGTCGTCCAAAAACTCTGGCAGACCCATCAGCAACACCCCTATACTGAGGCTGAACTATGGGCAACTATTGAGGCCGTCGCGGGTGAGGAAATGCCTGACTTTTATCAACAATATATCCAGGGCACTGCACCACTGCCCTATGACCAATATCTCGCCCCTTTCGGACTACAATTGACGATTGAACAGGGTAACATTCCTTACACCGGAATTAAGTTAGGAGAAGACCGTCCCATCATCAAGAGTATCGAGACTACTTCCCCGGCCCAACGTGCAGGTCTCTGTCCTGGTGATGAGCTTGTTGCCCTAGATGGTTATCGCGTCACGTCTCGGACCTGGAATGACCTGCTCAAATACATCCCAGACCAACCCTCAGCCCTCCAGTACTTCCGGCGCGACGAACTCCAGCAGACCTTCCTCCAGCCCGGCCCGCCCCTGCCCGTCCGCTACAATCTCGTGCCGCTACCCACCATCACGTCCCTGCAACAGGCACGCTACCAACGTTGGCTAAGTCGCTAAAATCCCCCTAAATCTCTCTTAAAAAAGGGGACTTTGAGAACTTTAGGACTGACGCAGAGCAAGAGGAGTGGGTCGGATAGTGGAGCCGTGACCTGCCCCTTAGCCGATGAGTTTTACTAAACTCGACGACTGCCAATACCGGTTAACTGCCCAGCTCCACTAGACCCTGACCTATGTAGCGGACCATCTGGCGCGTCCGTTGGCAAGTGGCGGAGTTTCACCGCGAAATCAAACCCCTGACGGGGCTTGAAGCGTGTCAGTGTGGCAAGGAGTGTATTGCTGGTGTGGGTAGGGCTTAACGAGGTCGCCTATCTATCGCACAGGCCAAACCATCTATCAACTCCAGCCGGGGCTACGCTCTGGGTGGTTGATGCAGCAACTGAAGCACCCGGCTAGGCCGATGGCTCTTGCGGAAGTCCTGCATAAGTTAGATGTTAAACTACGCTGAGCAGGGAAGCTTAGGTTTAGTCGCCAGCACCCGCAGCAGGAGCATGAGCTATCGTGGAATTTTTGCAGCAGTTCTTTTCGAGCAATGGCTTTCAACCCCATGCCTACTGTTTTGTATGGCGACGAGAATTACTATGGTTTTTTATTGTTTCAGATGTAATCATCGCTGCTTCTTACTACTCCATTCCCGCTGTATTGACAAGCTTTGTCCGTCAACGGGAGGATTTAGCCTATAAATGGGTATTTCTACTATTTGGTGCTTTCATTTTTAGCTGTGGAACCACGCATATTATGGATGTGATTGTCCTATGGCAGCCCTATTACTGGCTACAGGGCTATATCAAATTTATAACCGCTCTAATCTCAGCGGCAACGGCAATCCTCCTCTGGCCCTTACTCCCTAAAGCCCTCGCCCTCAGGAGTCCGACTGAACTAGAAGTCATCAATCAGCGACTACAACAGGAGATTACGGAACGTCAAGTCACCGCAATAGACCTGCAAATGTCTCGCAATGACCTAGAAGTAAGAGTTATGGAACGCACCGCTGAGTTGAGGGCGGTCAACGAAAAGCCAGCCCAAACGGAAGCTAAGTATCGCAATATTTTTGAGAATGCCAATGAAGGAATATTCCAAAGTACTGCCAGCGGACGCATAATCACCGCTAATCCTGCTTTGATTAAGATGTTCGGCTACCCTTCTGAGTCGGTATTCCTTGAAGATCTGCAAGTTCAGAATAATTATCTCGATCCAACGCGACGTGCTGAATTCATCCAACAGATTGACTGCTATGGGGTTGTGATGGATTTTGAATCCCAGGTCTATCATCGAGAAGGTCATACTTTTTGGATAGCTGAGAATGCCCGTGCGATCAAAGACACCGAGGGGAATATTCTCTACTACGAAGGTTCAATTCAAAATATCACAGACCGTAAGCAGTCTGAGGCTCAACGTTTAGCTCTAGAGGCGTCTGAACTAAAAATGCTTGAGCTTGAAAAACTAAATCTTCTCAAGGATGACTTTTTAAGTTCAGTTTCCCATGAATTGCGGACCCCGATGACTAACATCCGTATGGCAATCACACTGCTCAAAACTGCATCTTCGCCAGAAAAACAAGCTAGATATCTGCAAGCTCTAGAAGTCCAGTGTGACCGTGAGATTGACCTCATCAACGACTTACTCAGTCTGCAACGCCTAGAGACCAGTACGATGAATCCGATTTTGGAGATAGTATCACTAAAGGAATGGTTAACTGAGCTAGTAGATGCCTTCGCTGACCGCGCTGAGCAGCAGGAACAGCACATGACCCTAGAAATGGGTCCAGTGGATCGGTTATGTACTGATATTTCGATGTTAGGACGTATTTTGAGTGAGTTGCTCAATAATGCCTGTAAATATACTCCCAAGGGCGGCTTCATTCAAATACAAGTCAGGGAGCAGGACGCCGACCATATTGAGTTCAAGCTAGCCAATACTAGCCTGGACATCTCTTCAGAAGAGCTACCCCAGATTTTTGAGAAGTTCTACCGGGTTCAGCGTAAAGACCTTTGGAGTCAGGGCGGAACCGGGCTGGGATTGGCTCTGGTTAAGAAGTTAGTCGAGCGGCTCAACGGGACGATTCATGTGGCAAGTGAACAGGGCGTTGTATCTTTCACGTTGATACTACCGAACCAGGAGCGAGAATTATGCCTAGAGATGGGGTAAGGTCTCAGGGGTAGCCGGGTCCTCCGCCACGCTCAAGAAATGAGTGATATAGGCAAAGGCGTCCTCCACACTATCCGTGGGATAGGTCAACTCTAGATCCTCGGGGCTAATCGTACCAAACTCGACCATCGCTTCTAGGTTAAGGACCCGTTGCCAGTAATCCTTACCAAAGAGGACCACAGGCAACTTACCTTGGATCTTCCGGGTCTGGACTAAAGTTAGGGTCTCAAACAATTCATCTAGGGTCCCGAAGCCCCCCGGAAAAATAACTAGGGCTTTGCAAGGATTGAGAAACCAGTACTTGCGGGTGAAAAAATAATGGAACTCGAAGGCTAACTCTGGCGTGACCCAGGGGTTGAGGCCCTGCTCCATGGGTAGAGAGATACCGAGACCAATGGATTTACCGCCCGTTACATCGGCGGCTCCCCGGTTGGCGGCCTCCATGATCCCCGGCCCGCCTCCCGAACAGATGTAGTAGTGATAGCCGCTGTACTTTTTGAGACTCCAAGCCGTTAACTGACGGGCTAGTTCACGGGCAGCGGTGTAGTAGTGGCTCAAGCGCAGGGCAGTGGTGGCTTGGTGGAGTTCGCGTTGGGCAACTGGGCCGGGATTTTGCTCAGTGTTGGCCTGCGCTTGACTAAGCCGTTGTTGGGCCTCGTCGGGGGCACTCAGGCGGGCTGACCCAAAAAAGACAATCGTATTGTGGACATGCTGGTGGGCAAAACGCCGCTTGGGTTCCTCGTACTCACAGAGGATACGGATGGCGCGGGCTTCCTCAGAGGTCAGGAACGCTAGATTTTTGTAAGCTTTCTCGGGCGCATCAGACATGGGCAACTTTCAGCACTCTTTCTAGCGTAAGGGTTCGGGGACGAATGATCTGCTCTCGATCCTCGCCAAATCTACAAGCACGAATTTGGGCGTTGCACCGCTTGTCATGAATGAGCCAAGCGCAATCCGGTGACCTACGTCCCAGACTTACGCCCCATGCTGGCTCCAGATCTAAAATTACCGACCGGGCAAAGTTTCGGGAAAAAAGACCTAGGAGTGCAGCGTTATCCTGAAATGAGCCGCGAGGAGCTAATGACCATGATGGAATTGCAAGCGACCGGGTGGAAAGCCTCGCGAGTGTTTCGTGAAGGACTGGAAGAGGGTAGGGCAGAAGGCGAGTTGAAAGGCAAGCTGAAGATAGTTCCGGCTCTGGTGGCACGGGGTTTTACCGTCCAAGAGATTGCGGAGATTCTAAACTTGTCAGTAGCGCAAGTGCAGGCCAGCCAGCCCTAGTCTTGGGTCTGCACTGCTTTACCCAATCGCAGAGGCTTCCGCTATGGCTTTCTAGTCATGGGTCGGCCTAGGGCGAGAACTAAGCTTTAGGTAAAGCGCACGAGCCTTGGTACTCAGTTGTGGCTTTTTGCTCCGTCAGCTAGGCTTTTTACTCGGTAGCGGTGCAAGCGGGGTTCACTGAGTGTGTTCAGGAAGCATGGGCGCCGGGAGAACTACTTGGGTCCGTAGTAGTGACAGGTCGAGGTGCAGGTCTCGGCTACGGTAACGCGGTGGAGTTGAGGTAGACGGACGACTACCCTTTGCCAGAGCCAGTGGGCCAAGCGTTCACTCGTCGGGTTCTCCAGACCGGGGACTTCGTTGAGTAAACGATGGTCGAGTTCTTTTTCGAGGATGGGCTTGACCACGGCGGCGATCTCACCAAAATCGAGGACCCAACCCATCTCCTCATCCAAAGCTCCCTGGACGGCAAGCTCAATGCGGTAGCTATGACCGTGGATGCGGTAACAGGGGTGGTCGGCTGGAACCTTGGGCAGATGGTGGGCTGCCTCAAAGTGAAAAGACTTGACCAGTTCAAACATGGATTGCCGCGAGGAGAAGTTTTATTTTATGCGCTGCCTGATGGAAAAATCCGCCTCAAGGTTAACAGCGTGCCAGTTTCCGCTTCCTTTGCTTCCGCTCTTGATAAACTCTGTAACGGGAGGATTAGACAAAATGACGGTAGAAGAGTTGGTCCTGAAGAAGTTGCGGGCTTTGCCACTTGAGAGGCATCTAGAATTGCTGGACTTTGCAGAATTTTTAGACCTGAAGGTGCGTTCCGAGAAGAAGCCGTGTCGGAGTGTTAAAGGACCATGGGCGGTTCATGATATCCACATCACCGAGGATGATATTGCTGAGGCGATGGCTCTGTACTTGAATTTGCCGCTCGTCACACGGTATTTTAAAATCCAGGCGAGCAATATACAAACTATTGGGTGAACATGATTACAATCACCACGTGCTTACTAAACTGAAAACCCCAGGCTTCTTCAACCTGGGGCTTTTAACTAGTCATCAGCATTAACGGTTGGGCTGAGGGGTCATCCGCAGGTAGGGTTTGACCACGGTGTAGCCCTTGGGGAACTTCTCTTTGAGCACTTCCGGGTCCTGGAGCGCGGGCACAATTACGCAATCATCTCCATCCTGCCAGTTCACTGGGGTGGCAACGCTGTAGTTGTCTGTCAACTGCAAAGAGTCAATCACCCGCAACAGTTCTGGGAAGTTCCGGCCCGTGCTGGCGGGATAGGTCAGGGTCAGCCGCAGTTTTTTCGCTGGGTCAATGATGAAGACCGAGCGCACGGTCAGCGTGTTGTTGGCGTTGGGGTGGATCATGTCATACAGGTCCGCCACCTTGCGGTCGGGGTCCGCCAAGATTGGGTAATTGACCGCACAACCCTGGGTCTCCTCAATATCGCCCACCCAGCCCCGGTGGGAATCGCTGTCATCCACGCTCAAGGCAATGACCTTGACGTTACGCTGGTCAAATTCGGGCTTAAGCCGTGCCACCGCGCCGAGTTCGGTGGTGCAGACGGGCGTGAAGTCCTTGGGGTGCGAAAATAGCACGATCCAACTGTCCCCGGCCCATTCGTAGAAATTAAGCGGTCCTTCCGTGGAATCCTGTGTGAAATCGGGGACCACATCCCCTAAGCGCAGTGCCATTGCATCCTCCTATCGCTTCAAGACTAGAGGCAGAGTGCCTGCCTGTCCAAAATCACCTTAGCATAGTTGAATCCCCCCAATCCCGATAGGGTTTAGGGCTTTTACGGCAAGCGGATTAATCTGCTAAATTTAAACAAATTCCCAGTCCCCTGCACACTACATATGGACCTTATGCTAGAATCCACGCAAGATGTGGGTGCAACCCCACCTTTGAGCCAACGCATTCACCAAATCCGGGCTTCGTTGCCCTCCCAGGTCCTTCTGGTTGCGGTAACGAAACAAGTGGAAGTGGGCCGGATGCGCTTGGCGTATCAGGCAGGTATCCGGGATTTTGCCGAAAGTCGCGTCCAGGACCTCCACGAAAAAAAAAACAGCTTGAGGACCTCCAGGACGTGAACTGGCATTTTATCGGACGACTCCAGAGCAATAAAACCCGGCGGGCTCTCCTGCTGAGTGACTGGATTCATTCGGTGGATAGTCTGGCCCTGGCCCGCCAACTGAGTACCGTCGCCGTTCAGGAGAACTGTTCACCCCGAGTCCTCCTCCAGGTCAAGCTCCGGGCGGACCCGGCTAAAACCGGCTGGTCTCCTACGGAACTGGAAACTCAACTCCCCGAACTCGTTCAACTTTTAAATGTCCGGGGGTTGATGACCATTGCTCCTTTTGGACAAGCGAGTCTGGATCTGTTTCAGGAGTTGGCTCACTGGTCAGCCCGGTGGCGGGGGACCTATCCCCAATTGACGGAACTCTCAATGGGGATGTCAGGGGATTATCCCTTGGCGGTGCAGGCGGGGAGCACGATGGTCCGACTCGGGCAAGCGATTTTTGGTTTACGTCCACCTCAATTAGGAGTCTAGGTCATGGCAAGCATGTGGAGTCGTTTTAAAGAGTTTGTCGGGTTAGGTGAGGAGCCGTTGGTGTACGAAGAGTCTGACTATTCCGAGCTTTACCAGGAGGAGACCCCGCGCCAGGGTGAATCACGGGAGGAACGCCGCCGCCGGGTCGAACGACTCCAGCCTGCTGCCCCTACCACCACCGCTACTACCCCAGAAGAGCCACCGCGCCGCACTCGTCCCACTACGACCGGGAATGTGATTGGGATGCCCAATACCTCTAGCCAAGCTGAAGTCTTTGTAATTGAACCCAAGAGCTTTGAGGACGCGCCCCAGCTCATCCAGTACCTGCGCGAACGTAAATCTGTGGTTCTCAACTTGACCCTGATGGAAGCGGAGCAGGCCCAGCGCACTGTGGACTTTGTGGCCGGGGCGACCTACGCCATTGACGGGCACCAGGAACGGTTGGGCGATGGGATTTTCCTATTTACCCCAAGTTCCGTCCTCATCTCCAGTGCCAAAACCCAGGCCCAGAAATCCGAAGAAAAACCCGGGGTTTTCAAATTTGAGGAACTGTGGCGTTCCGGGACCTGAGCCTGGGGGTCATCGGCGGTGGCGCGATGGCGGAAGCTCTGATTGCAGGCATCCTCCATCAGCAACTCTATCTCCCCGAACAGATTGCCGTTAGCGAACCCCAAGCCACCCGCCGCGCTCACTGGGTTGAGCGTTATGGGGTGCGGACCACGGATTGTAACCAGGATGTAACGGCGGCAGTATGGTTATTGCTCGCCATCAAACCGCAGGTCTTCCTAGAGGTCGCCGGGAGTTTAACTTTGCCCTTGGGTGCCCGTGGGGTGGTCTCCATTTTGGCGGGAGTATCCTTAGCTACCCTGACAAAAACCTTTGTGGATACCCCGGTGGTCCGGGCAATGCCCAATACCCCAGCCTTAGTCGGCGCGGGGATTACGGCCTTGGCAGCGGGTGATGGGGTTACACACGTCCAACTGAATCAGGTGGAAGCCATTTTTCAGGCAGTAGGGCAAGTAGTCCGAGTACCTGAGAGTTCGTTGGATGCAGTCACGGGATTATCCGGCTCGGGTCCGGCCTATGTTGCGCTGATGGTGGAAGCCCTGATGGATGGTGGGGTAGCGGCGGGTCTCCCCCGTGATCTTGCTCGTCAATTGGTCCTAGCGACGGTCAGCGGGAGTGTGCAATTGATGGTCCAGGAAAACCTACAGCCTGCCCAACTCAAGGACCGGGTGACGAGTCCCGGCGGGACGACGATTGCTGGTTTAGCCGTGCTTGAACAGGCTGCCGTGCGGGGTGCTTTCATCGCGGCGGTCCTCAAAGCAACTGCCCGTTCCCGTGAATTAGGTCAAAATTAAATTATCAAGAGCGGCGTAAAACCCATAGCTTTAGCTATGGGCATATAAGCCGTATCAGCCATAGGCGCATAAAAGATTTAAGCTACGACTTTCAGCTTCAATAAACTACAATAGTAGTATGTTAGTCCTTGAGTCAAAGTTAGTCGCCACCTCTGAGCAGTTCGCCTTAATTGATGAGGCGATCCGCACCTTCCAATTCATCCGCAATAGAGCCTTGCGCTACTGGATAGATACTAAGGGTGCTACTAAGTATGACCTTAACAAACAGTGGGCAATCCTAGCCAAAGAGTTTGCGTGGGCTAATAAACTAAACTCTATGGCTCGCCAATCCGCAGCCGAACGAGCATGGTCGGCAGTCTCCAGCTTCTTTGACAACTGTAAAAAGAACATTGTGGGCAAGAAAGGCTATCCCAAGTTCCAAAAAGATAACCGCTCCGTTGAGTATAAAACTACCGGATGGAAACTATCGGATGAACGTAGGTTTTTAACGATAACCGACGGGTTTGATATCGGTAAACTCAAGTTGCTAGGGACTAGAGACTTGAGGACGTACAGCAAAGAACAAATTAAGCGTGTACGGCTAGTGCGTCGGGCCGATGGCTACTATGCTCAGTTTTGCGTAGACATAGACCGCACTGAAGATTTGACCCCCACCGGCAAAACAATTGGCTTGGACATGGGGCTAGAAAGCTTTTACACTGACTCCACCGGGGTCAAGGTAGAAAACCCCCGTTACCTGCGTAAAGCTGAAAAGCAACTCAAACGGGCGCAACGACGGGTGAGTAAAAAGGCTAAAGGCAGCAAGAATCGTATCCAAGCGAGGAAGCGGCTAGGCCGTCAACACTTGAAAGTCCAACGTCAGCGTAAAGACTTTGCCATAAAAACAGGCAAGGTGCGTAGGGGTCCGGCACCGGACCCCTGTCCAGTCTAACGACTTGGTTGCTATTGAGGGCTTGAAAGTGAAGAACATGGTTAAGAATCATCACTTAGCTAAATCCATCAGTGATGCTAGTTGGTCAATGTTCAGAACATGGTTGGAATATTACGGCAAAGTGATGGGGCGGGTAGTCATTGCTATGGCACCCCACTACACCAGTCAAGAATGTTCAAGCTGTCATGTGATTGTGAAAAAGTCATTGTCTACGCGCACTCACACTTGTCAGTGTGGATGCGTGTTAGACCGTGACCACAATGCAGCCTTGAATATCTTGGCAGCAGGATTAAAAAGTACCCAGGGGCACTGGGAAACGTCAACGCTTGAGGAGAGAACAGCCCCTACGACAGAGGCGCAATCCGATGTTGCAAGCTGACTCGTGGAACCAAGAGCTGGGCGGTACCGCCCAGCTATCCCCCGGCTTTAGCCGTGGGGAGTGTCAAGAGTGTGTACACTGACAGCAGTCCAATCGTAACCAGCAGGTAGATCAGCCATGCTGCCCAAAACTTCCCACAAGTACAACCTTGAAGTCTTCGCCAAACTCTCGGCAGAGGCCCACGAACTCATTGAACGGACAATGACCGAGCGTAATTATGAAGTCGGTCACACCGTCCTTTTCCAGAATGACTGGGGGCAAGCGGTTTATTTTGTCCTAGAGGGCTGGGTCAAGATTCGGATGTTCCACAGTGACGGGAATGAAGTCACCCTCAATATCCTCGGTCCTGATGAGATTGTGGGCGAGATGGCGGCCTTGGACCAGTCTCCCCGCTCCACGGATGTCTTGGCCTTAACACCTTTACGTTTAGGTAGTTTGTCCCGCGATACGTTTATGCATCTGCTCAGTCATGAGCCGTTATTTGCTCAGGAATTGCTGTTGGTAATGGCCCGTCGTCTCCGGCAGGCTAACCGCCGTTTGCTCACCCGTGAGTCCAACAGTGAGGGCCGTTTGGTGGACGCGCTGTTGTTTATTGCCGAGGGGCAGGGGCGCACCAGCCGGGATGGAGTAACAATTCCCAGCTTTCCCCACCGCGAACTCGCCGCTCTCAGTGGATTGGCCCGCGAGACGGTGACGCGCTCACTCTCGGACCTACAGAAGCGGGGCCTCGTCGAGAAAGTCGGGAACTGTCTGCGTTTCCCCAGTCTGGACCGACTTGAAAAGTTACTGGGGTTGTCCTGAGTCCGTGCTATCTATCATTGTTCCCACTTATCAGGAAGCCGGGGGGATTGCTACCTGCTTGACCGCACTCAACGCGCAGGCGGGACCGTTTGAGGTGTTCGTGGTGGACGGCGGGTCTAAGGATGGGACGCTCGACACAGTTCGAGACGCAACTGTAAACTATCCCTTGGCTTGGGGGGTAGCTCCCCAGCGGGGGCGCAGTGCCCAGATGAACTGGGGGGCGGCGCAAACCGGGGGGGAAGTCTTACTTTTCCTCCATGCCGATAGCTGTTTACCTGTGGGGGGTTTGGCTTTATTACAAGAAACGATGCGGGGAGATTGGGTGGGCGGACGGTTCGATGTGCAGTTGGATGACCCCACTTGGCCCTATCCCTGGATGGGTCGGCTGATTAACTGGCGGAGTCGGCTGGCCCGTCGTTGCACGGGGGATATGGGGATTTTTGTGCGGCGGAGTGTTTTCACGGACCTCGGCGGCTTCCCGGACCAACCGCTGATGGAAGACCTAGAGTTCTCCGCCCGTCTCTACCGACTGGGGACGATGGCTCACCTAGCCTTACCCCTCCAGACCAGTGCCCGTCGCTGGCAGAAATCCGGCATTCTCAAAACGTTCTGGTTGATGCAGACCCTCCGGGTGGCCTACGCCCTGGGTACACCCCCAGCGACTTTGCAGCGTTGGTACCGAGACGTGCGTTAGGCGGGCTTACTCTTGGTTTTTTGGCTGGCTTGGTACTCGCGCCAGATGACGAGCAGGATCGAGGCATTAAAGATACTGGAGTACGCGCCAGCGGCAAACCCAATAATCAGGGCCAAGGAGAAATCCTTCAGCGTCACCCCGCCAAAGAAGTACAGGGCGAGCAAGCTCAAAAGTGCCGTAAACGAAGTATTGAGCGAACGGGCGAAGGTCTGGTTAACTGACTCATTGACCACCTCGGCAAAGGGTTTTTTGCGGGAGACGAATTTCATATTTTCGCGGATACGGTCATAGACGACGACGGTATCCGTCACTGAGAACCCGACCACCGTCAAGAGGGCGACCACGAACAAGGAATCAATCTCCACATTTGCCACCAATCCCAGGAAGGCAAAGAAGCCCGACAGCACGATGACATCATGGAGCATCGCCACCAGCGCGAACACGGCAAAGTCTGACTGGAAGCGTATACTCACATAGACTGCAATCGCCGTCAGGGTCACAAACATCGCCAGTAATCCATTTACCAAGAGTTCCCGACCCAGGGTCGGCCCGACGGTCTCGATGCGGTCTAGGGTGTAGTCGCCCAGTTCTTGTTTGAGGGCGGCCTGTACCGCCAGCCGTTCTTCCTGGGATAGAGGTTTGGCACGAATTAAAACTTCTTTCCCGGAAAGCTGAATGATACTGTTGCCCAGGTCTTTTTTGGTCAGGACTTCCCGCACTTGGGTCAAGGTCGGGGTAGCGGTTTTGAAGCGCAACTGCCAGAAGGTCCCCCCGGTGAAGTCAATGCCCAGCCGGAGGGGAGAACCGAGGGTAATGGTGGACCAAAGCATCGCCACCAATCCCGCCGCCACAAAGGCTCCCGAGATGCCCAACCACAGTTTACGTTTACCGACGACATCAACCGCCATGGCTCAGACCGCTCAAGTGACCTTTTTTAGTGTACAAGTGTCCAGTCCCCTCATCCCATTAGGCCCCGTCAAGCTCATCTCTACGTCCATACCAATTCCAAGCTAAGCGTTATTACGAAGTAGCAGTGCGTGGCAGTTACGAGAATATCCGCTTTCGGTATGATGAGGCCATAGTAACGGCGGGTACGGAATGTACACGGTACAGATTATCGGGACCGAGGCGCAAGCAGCAGTACAGGAATTGTTAGAGCTACCGGGCGTGACGGGGACGGTGGTGCAGTCTGAGGAGAAGGTGCGGGATTTTGGGGCGGCGGTGGAGATTATTGAAAATTTAATCGGGATTGCTGGGGGATTAGTGATGCTCTATGACTGGTATCAGAAATGGCGACAAGCCCATCATGAGGCACGGTTCCTTTAAGCTAAATCTGGTTGCTTTAAGCTAAATCTCCTAGTTTTTTGATAAAACTGACGTTTTTACGCTAAATCTCTCGTTTTTAAGTTGAAACAGTCTTTTTACGCTGCTTGAGGCCCCTCCGCCCCACTTGTGGGGGACCAAGACCACGAAGACAGAAGAAAGTTCTTCTTCTTGCTCCCCTACCCTGCTCGCCTGTGCCCGACAGGGTAAGGGGGCTGGGCTGGGGGTAGGGGACCTCTTAGGCTGGGGAGAGCATTTGAGCAAAACACCAGATACCCATACCTACAACCAGAGCTAGTACCATCCCGACCAACGTGAAATCCCAGAATTGCACCGGGAAAAACAAGAAACCTAAAGACCCCAGCCCTGTCCCGAGACCAAAGAAGGTACTGAGCAAATGGAAGTTGAGGCGGCAGGGCATGGCGGGTTCCGATGCGGACCCTTTTACCTTAAAGACCGTTGCCACTCATGGGCAGGCGTTTTGAGGAAGAGGAGACTGCGCTTGCCCGCAAATACGGCTAGATGACAACTAGCCCTTGACCTTAAAATAATGGAGTAACTCTGAGCTTAGAGTGGACACGGTTTTTTATTGGATTAGTGCAACTTTCAAAGGGCAGGATTACTGGGTGCAGCGGCAAATTGACCCGGCCCGCCCGATTAGTAAACACGCCTTCGCGCGGACTTCGGCTTTTTTTGATGAGGGGAGTGTCCGAGTAGTGATGCAGTGGTTACGGACGATGGGAGCCACGGATGTCCACTGTTGGCCCGCCGGGAGTCCCCATGTTGCTTTAGTCGAGGGTGAACATTGGTTTACAGAATTCGTTTCAGGGGTAGGCTTAGTTATTGCGGTCCAAGTACAGACAGAAGAGGGTCTATGTTGAAGTATTTAGTTGGCTTGGTGTTGTGTTTAGTCGGAACTGTTCAAGCCCAAGTAGTCCTACCAAATCTGGATGATTACGCCCTCAACCGGACGAGCCCCTATCAACCTCCTGTCTCCCTGGAGCCCGGTCCCAACCGTCTTAGTCTGCGGGTCCAAACAGTATCGGTTATTATCCTCCGCGCCGAGGAACGGATCACAATCCCCGTCGAGGGACGATTCCATGGTCAAGACTTAGAGCCGGGGCAACTCAATGGGCTATGGGTACCTCTAGGTCCGACGCTGGGACGATTGGTATTTGATGAATTGCGGACTGCCAGTGGGACTTTTGCCGTGATTGCCCAGACTGACCTCCCCATCCCGAACACCCGCCCCATGCCTGTCCTAGAGGGAGGCGTTCAGGGAGGGCGCGTCCGCCAGACGGGACTCACTCGGTATTTTGAGGGTAAATCCGCCAGTCCCTACGCGCTGGGTACAAGTTACGGTAGCTCTAGTGGCTATGGTAGTAATATTTTCACCGACCCCCAGTCCCGACTTTCTCAGGCTCGGGCCATCGCTCAAGAACTCGCCACGCGTCAAGAATCCGTCAGGACTTGGACACTGCCCAGCTTGTACCCCGGTCAGACCCTAATCGTTACGTTCACCGAGGCCCCTTGAAGGATTGGCAGCAAAGCCCGAGAGCAGAATTTCTCGCCGCCTTGGGGCTAGAGACCACCAGTCCGGTGCAGTGGGATCTATTGACCCAGGCCCTAGTCCCCCCAGCAGCGGGGATGAGCCCCCAGCCCGATAATGACCGTTTGGAGTTTCTGGGTGATGAAGTGGTCCGGTTGCTGGCAACCCGGTTTATTTACGAACGCTACCCGGATTTGGGGGTGGGTGAATTGACGGCTCTACGTGCCCAACTAGTCTCCAATCAGGCCCTCGGTCAATGGGCTACAGACCTCCAGCTTGCCCCCTGTTTACCCTCTATTACTCGTATGACCCAACGGGCGAATGCGCTAGAAGCGGTACTGGGTGCGCTGTACCTGAGTACGATTGACACAACAGATCCCCACTCGGGAAATTTTAGTTTGATTCTAGGTTGGTTATATCCGCTCTTTGTGCCCCTAGCTGAACGCGTCCTCGCTGACCCGACGCGCTTCAATTACAAAGCAGCCCTCCAGGAATGGAGTCAGCATTACCTCAAGGAACTCCCGGATTATCAACTTAGTCAAGAGTCGCCATTTCTCTGTACGGTCTATCTCAAAGGTCATCAACGCGGCGTGGGCACTGGCCCAACCAAAAAACAGGCGCAACAGCAAGCTGCCCTCGCCGCTTACCAAGCCCTGCCGACCATCCTGCGGCCTCTAGTCTTTCTGGATACCCCAGCCCAACACCAGGCTCTGATTGAATATCAAGGAACTATAGATTAAGGGGAATTCTCTGACGGGCAGGTTTTCACACCACCGACTAGATCCGGTCCCGCACTCAACTTCCGTAGCTCTTGCTCCTCACGGGCAGGGGGTTCGATTAGACAGACCCCATCCACAACTTCTGCTTGGGTGGGGTTCTGACGCTGGTACTGGCGTTGCTCAGCGTTGATAGGACGGGTGACTTGGTTGTATTGAGGGGTAGTAGTGGTGATATCTAGCTGGGGCGGTTGAGTTTTGGGGATAACCAATTGCTGGGCTTTACCCGTAGGGCTGGACTGGGTGGGTAGGGCTAGACAACTTACTAGGGTCACCACTAGGATGCCCCGTCTAAGTAAACCTGCCTTAAATTGTGCTGCGGTCATGATCTAGCTCCGAGATACCTACACCCTAGATACCCCGTCCCCAGCCCACGACTCTCTGTAGTGATAGAACTGGCTGCGTCCTAAGAGGTGTCTTCGTGTGGCGTATCAGCGCACTTTATTTTGGAGTGTAAATAGGGTAGTAAGGGTAAATCATGGGTAAAAAATACCCAGGATTGCAATAAGGAGATGACCATGGCTGGACGCTCAGTGAAATTGAACCTTAGTGAGCAAGGCTCCCAAGACCTCAAAGAGGTTGCCCAGAGTTTAGGACTGACCGAAACAGAAGTGCTGCGTAAGGGTCTGCAGCTAGTGGGCCTCTATACCAAGATCAAGAAAGACAAAAGTGGGGCCTTGCTACTCAAACACGGTGACACCACCAGCGAATTGATCCTTAGCTGAGGCCTTTTTGAATAACGCTGAGGAGCAAGGAGGAGGAGATATCTCCCCGCTACCCCCTAAGGTTTTAACCCTGGACAAAGCTGTAGATGACGAGGGTTCCCGACCCTTCACGCTCTCCACCCTTAAGCAGCGTGCCAGTTTTAAACTATATAATATTGCCGCTGGTTTAGCAGGCGTTCTATGGCTAGTGCTAGCCTCGGTTATCGGCTTTCATTTTTTCCAGGTGTCGCAACTGTGCGCGAAACTAGCTGCCCTTGCGCCAGGAACAACCGGCGGGGAGTATGCCGAAAAAGCAATTGCGGCCCTAGACAGTACGGCGAAAACTCTATACACCTTCCTCACACCCTTGGTGGCGGGGGTAACGGGATACTTCTTTAGCGAGATCAAAGCGAGTAACAAAACCGACTAGTCCTTAACCCGTTCTTAGCGTGGAAAGCCCCCACAACCCCCATAATGAGGGCAAAAGTTACGGAGAACGGACTTGAGTAAGAAGACACTGTCCCAATTGTCTGCTGCCGAGCTAGCGGGTAAGCGAGTTTTAGTGCGGGTGGATTTTAACGTGCCCCAGACTCCCGAGGGGAGGATCACTGACGATACCCGCATCCGGGCAGCCTTGCCCACCATCCAATATTTGACTGAGGCCGGAGCCAAGGTCCTCTTGGTCAGCCACCTGGGTCGGCCCAAGGGAGTGGATGAGAGTCTGCGTTTGACCCCAGTGGCCCAACGTCTCCAGGAATTATTGAGTGATACCACGGTCCTCAAGGCTGAGGATGTGGTAGGTCCGGCAGTGACGGCTCAGGTAGCAGCTCTCGAAAACGGACAGGTTTTACTCTTGGAGAACGTCCGTTTTTATAAAGAAGAAGAGAAGAATGTCCCGGCCTTTGCTGAGCAGTTAGCGGGTTTGACCGACCTCTATGTGAACGATGCTTTTGGGACTGCCCACCGTGCCCACGCTTCTACCGAAGGTGTGACCCACTTTCTCACCACAGCAGTGGCGGGCTTTTTGCTTGACAAAGAGTTGCAGTACCTCAAAGGGGCCATTGATGAACCCCAACGACCCCTGGTTGCCATTATTGGTGGCTCCAAGGTGAGTAGCAAAATTGGCGTGATTGAAGCTCTGCTAACCAAGGTGGATAAACTCATCCTTGGCGGCGGCATGATTTTTACGTTTTACAAAGCCAAGGGCCTAGCTGTCGGTAAGTCTCTAGTCGAGGAAGACAAACTGGAGCTTGCCCGTGCACTGATGGCTCAGGCCGAGGTACGGGGGGTGAGCCTACTCTTGCCCACAGATGTAGTGGTGGCGGATGCTTTTAAGGCCGATGCCAATACTCAGACCGTTCCAGTGGAAGCTATTCCCGACGGTTGGATGGGGCTCGACATTGGACCCGATGCCATTGCGAGTTTCCAAGCCGAGCTTGCGGATAGTAAGACCGTGATCTGGAATGGTCCGATGGGGGTCTTCGAGTTTGAAAAATTCGCGACCGGGACTAACGCCATTGCCCAGACCCTAGCCCAATTGACCGGGAAGGGTGTGACCACGATCATTGGCGGTGGTGACTCGGTAGCAGCAGTGGAACAGTGCGGCTTAGCCGACCAGATGAGTCATATCTCCACCGGCGGCGGGGCCTCGCTCGAACTGCTAGAAGGCAAAGAATTGCCGGGGATTGTCGCGCTCAACGAGGCTTAAAAAAATCTCCCGTCCCGGCTTGGCTAGACCCAGGCCGGGGTTGGGGTTATTTCATCAATTGAAGTTCTGACTTCTCCTCAGGGATAATTGCGCCTTCCACCGGGCACACCTGAAGACAGATCCCGCAGTCAATACAGGTGGCGAAATCAATCCAGTACCAGTCCGTCCCCTTCGCATTTTTGCCCGGTCCCTGGTCAATACAGTTGACAGGGCAGGCATCCACACAGTCGGCGACACCTTCACAGACACTCGTAACAATGGTATGGGACACAGGCTCCGTTCCGACACTGTTAATATTTTAAGTGAAACCTTACAAAAATCATGCGTCGTCGTCAGTGGCTAATTGGTCTTGGGTTCACCATGCCGGGGGTCTTGGCTCAAACTGACGCAGCTTGGAGCCAGATTGAGAAGCGCGGGGTGCTCAGAGTTGCCGCCGACCCGAGCTTAGGAATGCCTTACTTCGCACTTAACCCCACCACCGGTCAGTACCAGGGCTTTGAATGGGAACTGTTGCAAGGTCTAGAGCGTGTCCTGGGTATCCAAGTCCAGGTGACGGAGGTGCTATGGCCCCAGCAACGCCAAGTCCTACGCCAAGGCGGGGTGGATGTCCTGTTCAACCTCCAAGAGGCCCCGGACCTCCAGACCCAACCCTTTCTGCTCACCCGGCCCTATTACCTGACGAGCCAAACCGTCCTCACTCATACCGCACGGTCCCTGACCGGCATCGGCGACTTAGTGGGAGCGCGAGTGGGAGTCCTTAAGGGGAGTGGCGGGGCGGCCCTCGTGGATGCCCACAACCTCTACCGAGCCAAGGGAATTCGGCCCTTTGCTGCGAACAGTGCCCCGGAACTGATCCAGAAACTACAGCAAAGACAACTGGAGGCGGTGGTCCTAGACACGCCCTTGGCCCAGTGGCTGAGTCGGGGTACCCCCCTGTCAGTGGCTCCTTTGACCCTGCTCCCGGTGCCCCTCGTGGGCGTAGTGCGCCAAGACGAACCAAGCCTCAAAAATGCCCTAGACCGGGGTCTACAACAGCTTAAACAAGCGGGTACACTGGAGAAGGTCCTGAGGAAGTGGCAGCTTTGGAACAGTTTACAGACGCGCTCCAGTCTCCGTTCATCACTAAAGGGCTAGCTCAATTTGGAGCCGATTACTATGCGGTCCTCGGTATCGCCATGGACGCGCCCATCATTGAGATTCGTAAGAACTATCGCAACATTGTCCGTCTCCTCCATCCTGACCGTTTTGGGCGTGATACGGAGGGCAAAGCTGAGGCTGAACAGATTCTAGCTCGCCTTGTCAACCCAGCCTTTGAAATCCTCAGTAACGAGGGCCAGCGTCGGGACTATGACCGATTAATCCGGGTTTGGGCGGGTCGGATGAGAGAATACCAGCCCCTTACTTACAGACAGTTACTGTTGATGCAGCAAATGCTCAAGCTCACCGAACTCCAGACTTTTTACCGTCAAGCTATTTTTAATGAAAGTGTCAGTATCTACAAAGATAAAAATGACTTAGTGGCCCTAGGGGTTGCCAATGAACTGAGTATTTACAATCTGGGTTATGTCTTAGGTTGTGAGCGGCTAAATGTAGAATCTGAGGTCGTTGCCCCCCCTCCTAGCGTCGTCCCGCCCCCGGTCATGCCCTCTAGTGAGAGTCGGTCTGGTGGGGTTAACTTTGCGGCTTCCCATTTTGAGCGCGGTAAGATGCTCCTGGACCGACGACTTTACCGTGAAGCCGTTCAATCCCTCAAAGAAGCTACCCGGTTGGCACCTGAGAATGCTAGTTACCATGCCAACTTGGGTTTGGCCTATATGCGTCAAGGTCTACCGGGGATGGCTAAGGCCGAATTTACCCAAGCCTTGGCCCTCGACCCTAACGATGCGCTAGCTCGTAAAGAAATCACCCGCATCAATAACACGGGTTCCCCCGCCCCTCAGCCCAAGACCCCAACCAATCCGAAGTCTGAAACCCCATCCGAACCCGGCCTCCAAGGGACCATCCAAAAACTGTGGAAAAATCTAAACAAACCCCTCTAACCGAGGTCTCCCCGGCCCAACGTGTCCAAATTCTAGTGGAGGCCCTGCCCTACGTCCAACGCTTTGCGGGGAAAACCATCGTCATCAAGTACGGCGGGGCGGCTATGGCTCAGGCTGACCTATCCAGTACGGTCTTAACTGACATTGTGTTCCTAGCCTCCCTAGGCATCAAACTCGTGGTCGTCCATGGCGGCGGCCCCGAGATTAACCACTGGCTTGACCGTTTGGCGATCCCGACCCGGTTTGTCGGCGGGCTTAGAGTCACCGACGGGCTGACGATGGACGTGGTAGAAATGGTCCTTGCCGGTCGGGTCAACAAACACCTGGTCGAACTCATTAATCAGGCTGGGGGGCATGGGGTGGGTCTCTGCGGGCATGATGGTCCAGTTTTACGGGCACGGCCCTACGTCTCGACGATGAGCCAGCCGGATATTGGTTTTGTCGGGGATATCGCTCGGGTAGACCCCCGCTTACTCTTGACCTTGCTGAAGGAAGGTTACATCCCGGTCCTGGCAACCGTAGCCTCCGATGAATCCGGGCAAGCCTACAATATTAACGCCGACACCGCCGCTGGTGAGATCGCCGCTGCCTTGGAAGCCGAGAAGTTGATCCTGCTGACAGATACCCCTGGTCTCTTGGCGGACCGCACGGACCCCGATTCGTTGATTGCTCGGTTAGACCTCCAGACCGCCCGTGACCTGATTGCCCAAGGAACGGTCAGCGGCGGGATGATCCCCAAACTCCAATGCTGTATCCGCGCCATCGCCCAGGGGGTCCGGGCCGCTCACATCCTGGATGGGCGACGGATGCACAGCCTCTTGCTAGAGGTCTGTACTGACACGGGTATTGGGACTATGATTGTCTCGTCGTGACCCAGCCCCTCGTGAATTATCGTCAAGTGATCCCGGTCAAAGTTTATTACGCTGATACCGATAGCGCGGGCATTGTCTACTACGCAACCTATATGCGCTGGATGGAGATGGGCCGCTGCGAATTCATTACTACTTTGGGTCCAGATCTTCAATATCCAAACCAGGAGCTCGTCGTAGCACGGGCCGCACTCACCTACTTCAAACCCGCGCACTACGGCAATGTCTTAGCGATGACGCTTTGGATTGAGGAGTTGACCGGGCTGAGTTTCCGCTTTCAGTACCAGTTCGCTCGCCCAGAGAGTGACGGAACTAGCACGCTCTTGGTGGAAGCCAGCACAATGATGGTCTGTGTAGATATCCGTGACTACCGCTTAACGGCTATTCCTAGCCCGATGCTAACCCAGTTTAAAGCCCTGGCCTAGGGTGTTCCAACGCTGGCTGGGTCGTGGGGTGACGAGTTTATTTTTGACAGGCTTAGCCATAGTTGGGACAATTTATTTCACTCGTGATCTACTCCCAGGCGTGTGGCAGGACTTCCGGTGTCTCCCGTCCCACCTGCGCCAAGAACGGCTTCCCTATCTAACTTTTGTCCAGTGGGTGAAAGCAGGCCATGTCCGCCGGGTCTTTTTCAATAGTGAGCAGGCCCAAGCTTACTTTGTCGTGGACGAGCGCGAGTATATTGTCAAGTTGCCGGAACTGGATTTGAGTTGGCTAGAACTGTGGGATGAGCGCGGGGTGCAGATCGTGCCCTTAGTGCCTGGGAGTTGTTAACTTTATCAGGACTGACACAGAGCAAGAGGAGTGGGTCGGATAGTGGAGCCGTGACCTGCCCCTTAGCCGATGAGTTTTACTAAACTCGACGACTGCCAATACCGGTCAACTGCCCAGCTCCACTAGACCCTGACCTATGTAGCGGACCATCTGGCGCGTCCGTTGGCAAGTGGCGGAGTTTCACCGCG
>Ga0163154_10001901_pt1 | contig 31379 bp, 36 predicted proteins | sample OliLakLV19MP9P1_FD_148649 | JGI IMG/M metagenome (GOLD analysis project Ga0163154, IMG submission 148649) | Freshwater microbial mat bacterial communities from Lake Vanda, McMurdo Dry Valleys, Antarctica - Oligotrophic Lake LV.19.MP9.P1 | ecosystem: Environmental > Aquatic > Freshwater > Lake >... | reverse complement strand
TTACCCAACTCATTCAGATAAATTAGATGGACGCGATCGCCATTGAGTAAGTCATTATATGGTTGAATGTTTTTCTGTTCCGTAGTGCGAGATGGATAAATTATTACAGTTTGCCAGTCGCTAAACCGATCGCGATTACGATAAAAATACAGCAATGTTTCCGCAAATACTCTTTCGTAAAGTTTCTCATCTCGCTGAAATGGAATCATCACGCACAAATATTAGGCTGGCATCTTCAGGTCTGACTTTTAGCTGATTTTCTAACCAGTCTTTATCTACTCGTACCATCTCTATTTCAGGTTCTCCATCTACAAAAGCACCCATTCCTGCCGAAGCTGCGACATCAAACTGGGGAATCTTCACATATCTTTCTGCTTCTGTGCGAGACCCTCTGCCTGTAATTAGCCAAGTGTAGTCAATGTGATGTCGTTCGCAAATTCTAGCAATGACTTCAGCATCTGGTAAGCGATCGCCATTTTCATAACGAATTAGCGTGCTTTTAGCAATATTAAGACTTTGAGCGAAGGCTAATTGAGTCGCCTTTCCTCGTACTTCAAGAATGCAATCAGCTTTACCAATAATCAACCAATCACCACTTACGCCAAACAAACCGCCAATTCAAATCTGAGATGGCTGGTATTAGTACAGTTTGTTTAGAGATTTATGGGGACAGCTAATTCGTTTGTTGAATCATCCTTAGTGTAGCTAATCTTTCCTCAATAGGCTTTAGTGTTCAGATTCGATTCAGTTATTAATCATTATTACTTTTAGGCAATCTTAGAAGACCAGCTAGTAAACAAATTCCGCTTAGTGGAAACGTAATAAAATGTGACGATGCAATCATTGTAGCTATGGTTTCGTCAACTTTTGGACCTTCTGCATCAAACATATTGTCTCCTTTAGTAATGAAATAACAGTTCTTTGTAAAAGGAACACAAATAATTTTCCTTGAGAGAAAAATTCCACCTAGACCCATCAAAAAAAATAATACAGAAAAAGTAATTAGACTCGATTTATTCAAATTTTTCATATACAGGTTTGGTAATTTTAAAAGTACTTAATTAGTCTATAGAGCCAATAATTTCTAACAAAAAATCATTCCTTGTTATCATCTTTCCAAACGAAATAAGCAATTGCTGCACTAGAACCAATCCAGATAAAAACAGCTAATCCAAAATTCCAGCCAGATAGCCAGAAAATAACTCCAGCTATTAGCCCTCCAATTATCAAGCTCATACTATATTCTGGAGGCTCATAAGAAGTTATGGGTATTTGACAAATCTGTAATTTACAAATATCAATATACGATTGACGTATTAATGTGAATGTTGCATCGTTACTATCGATAGCAGCAATTCCTTTTTTCTTTTTGGCAAGTTCAGTACATTGCTGAATTCCTCGCACTGCACCTTCACCTAACTTAGGATCATCTATAAATTGGGAAATTTGATTTTCTGTATGCTTATAATACTCAAGCATTTCACGATCAAATGATTTATTAAAATCTCCCAACTTTTCATAAACTTTTATGCAAACATCCAAAAGAAAGTAGAACTTCATTGGCTCATTTCCTTGATTTAGATACACTTTCATGATGTACCAAGTAATTTCAAATAAAGTTTGAAAAAAGGTTATTTTCTCTCTAGGATCGTAATAAATCTTATCATCGCTAGGGGATTTTTTAAGGTTTTCATAAATGCTAGACATTTGAAAAAAGCTTGAATAGGCTTCAGCAAATTCTTTTAATGCTTGAGCATTATCATTACTTTCTCGAAAGTATAAACCTCTATCGGTATGGTGTTTAAAATCTTTACATGCTCTGTCGTACCACTCATTTGCCATGATGATTAATGTAAGTTAACTACTAAATGTAGACAGAGACACGACCTTCAAGATAACCTTGGTGAACAACGCTGCCATCCACCCAAACTTTACCGTCCCCAGGAGTTAGATCAAAATCTACATCTCCCTGAGCATTAGTGTATTGATCTTGTGAGTAAGAACGGGTAGATGCGGAAACTCTCTTATCCTTTGCAGGCTTTCCATCTGAACTGTAAATTACCTTTATCGTTATCATTACCTTGTTGAATAACTATACGCGTTTAGCCTAAACCATGTGTCTAAAATTGAAAAGCTGATAAAGACTGATTTGCTTAAAATTTTTGGTTTAGGGCGGATAAAGTCAGCTAAAATCCTGTATTAGTTTTTCTATTCTGATCGCTAATGAAAATCCAACAGGTGTTAGACTTTGTCAACGAAGCTATTTATGCTAGAACTGGGAGCCAATTAAATGATTTACAAAGTGCGATTATTGAAGGAATCTTAAAAAAGATGAAGTATTCTGAGATTGCGGACAATCTTGAGCGTTCTGAAGGTCACGTTAAAGATGTGGGATATAAGCTTTTGCAAATGTTGTCCGATACTTTTGATGAACCTGTTGACAAGACCAATCTCAAGTCTGTTTTAGAGCGGCACGGGAATTTAAACTTTTGTTTTGGCAACAATACAATTATTACAACCTGTAACTTTATTGAACAACAAGCCAACAGTATTGTTAACCAAGAGAAACCAGAGACTAAAAAAGTTGCCAAGTTAAGAAAATTCGGGTTAAGTGATGAGCAAATTGCCGAAGTTTTAGAGATCGATGTGGATGATGTTAAAAATCTACGATGAGTAAATCTATCTGCTCCCAGTAATGGTGTGACTTTCAATATTAGTGAGTTGTTGCTGGGGATTTATCGAAGGTTAGAGAATTTATCTGCGGCGGTACGCATCCCGTAGGGAATCGCCTACAGTATTTCGAGTGATGCGCGTAAGCTTTGTGGCATGATTGGTGTGAAACTTAGAAATTAGCTGAAGCTCATCCCTCAATTAGGACTCTTTAACCTAAAGCTATGGAACGGGCAGCAAGAATAGCTCTGGTTTTTCACGTTGTGGAGGCGATCGCTATTATCGGGGTACGGGTAAAACTTCGCCTGTTACCTATAACTTAAAAATGATTCAGGCTTGGCATACTGATTCTACGGAGTTACATCTTCTGAAGATCCAAGAGATTTTGCAAACACATCAGTTAACTTCGGCGAAGACTCGATGTAACCTTTACAGATACCGAACCTTTAAGCGGTTTTTGCGCCCCCATTACGCCCCCAATTTCACACTAAATATACCTAAACTTACCTAAGTATACCTGAGCAGGTTTTGACGTAATGATTGAAGAGTAAGCGGGTGATCAGATTCGAACTGACGACATTCTCCTTGGCAAGGAGATGCTCTACCACTGAGCCACACCCGCAGGTAAATTCTAGTCCAGCCATTATGACGAATTGATAGTAGTTTGTCAAGTTTTAACAAATTAATTCAGCAGATTACTTAAACTTTAATATAAAATTTTGTATAAGTTGTTCTTTGTAAATGAAAGAATTTATGCGTCGCCGAAGATTATTATTTGGGCTTGTAACTATTGGATTATTGGGAGCAAAGGGTGTCAATTCTAATTTAGCTAAGTCCAAACTAACAATTAAACAACTTGCAGGGTTGGTTCCCCAAGGCTGGAAAGTAATAGATGAGAAAAAACTACAAAGGGAATTTAAGTTTAGAGATTTTGTTGAGGCTTTTGGATTTATGGCTAAAGTAGCGATCGCCTCTGAAAAGATGGATCATCATCCTAAATGGCTTAATGTCTATAATCGGGTAACGATCGATTTAACTACCCATAATGTCGGCGGAATTTCAAGTTTAGATATTGATTTAGCCAAAAAAATAAATTCTTTACTATAAATCAAATACCAATATCTGTGCTGAAAAAATTTTTCTTAATCAGCATTCTTAATCAGTATTAGAGTGTCGAGGGCTTGAAATACTAAATATTGAGTGTTAGTAGGTTTATACATTTTGTGATTTTAAGCGATCGCCCGTTTAGTCAGTCAAAGCTGGAATATCTGAATAGTTGATCGGCAATTTAATTTTAGGGAATCACATACAAACTATCCAGAATCCGATTAATCTGAATCTATGGCGAGACAAATTCAAAAGTTATAGTTTCGTATAATCGCTTGATAAAATCTCCATTTAAAATCTTACCATTTCTCTTTTCACTAATTTCATCGAGCTTTGCCACGATCGCCGCTCCGTATTCTTTAGCTTTAACGATCATAGTGTCTAGATATTTCTCAACTTCAGCACTAGGAATTTCTGATACTTCAGATTCGATTTCGGCGAATGCTCTTTGGATTTCTACTCTAATTGATGCGGCCACACCTCGGCGATCGTTTTCATTTTTATATTCGACTTCACCGCAAATAAGTTGATCGATTACGGCAGTGGCGATCTTATCGGGGATAAACTGACTTCTATTTCCTTTCATGGCAGTGGAATTAATATTTTTAGGGCTACGTTTGACAAACTTCAAGCCTTAAATCATATCTTAAAATTGAGGTGTGCTGGAAAAAGGTTAGATTACAAAGCTTAATTAAACCTTTAATTAAAACTAAATATTAAGTAGAATTGCCCACACTATGACATTTTTCTCTAGTGCGATTGTAGTAAACTAGCCATTGACAAATCTTTACAGAAGAGTTTAAATCTGCAACAACTATGGACTTTGCATATCAATACGCTTGGCTAGTACCCGTACTGCCTCTTACCGCCGCTTTTATTATTGGCACTGGGCTAATTACCTTTAATAAAGCAACTAACAAACTTCGCAAACCAGCCGCTATTTTGAGTGTTTCCGCGATCGGGGCGGCTATGGTGCTCGCTTTTGGCATTCTTTGGAGCCAAATTCAGGGACATGAGCCTTACTTGTGGACGTTTGAATGGGCAAGTGCGGGAGATTTTCATCTAAGTATGGGCATCGTCATCGATCACTTAACCGCTTTGATGCTGGCGATCGTCACAACTGTCGCTTTTTTAGTGCAAATTTATTCGGATGGCTACATGGCGCACGATCCTAGCTATCCCAGATTTTACGCTTATCTGAGCATATTTAGTTTTTCGATGTTAGGGCTGGTAATGAGTCCAAATATTGTGCAGATTTATATTTTCTGGGAATTAGTAGGAATGTGTTCTTATCTGCTAGTGGGCTTTTGGTACGATCGCAAGGGAGCCGCCGATGCTTGTCAAAAGGCATTTGTGGTAAATCGAGTTGGTGACTTTGGCTTACTTTTAGGAATTTTAGGCTTATATTGGGCGACTGGCAGTTTTGAATTTGAAGCGATCGGAACTCAATTAAACTACTTGGTTGAATCTGGGGCTGTTAGCAGTTTCTTGGCAGGCTTATTAGCGATTTTAGTATTTATGGGTCCTGCGGCAAAATCAGCACAGTTTCCCCTACACGTTTGGTTGCCCGATGCGATGGAAGGACCTACGCCAATTTCGGCTCTAATTCATGCGGCAACGATGGTAGCGGCGGGTGTATTTTTAGTGGCGCGGATGTTCCCAGTATTTGAGCATTTGGATTTTGTGATGAATACGATCGCTTGGACAGGAGCATTTACAGCATTTTTGGGCGCATCGATCGCCATCACTCAAAACGATATTAAAAAAGGATTGGCTTACTCCACAATTTCCCAATTAGGCTATATGGTCATGGCAATGGGAGTTGGGGCATACAGTGCGGGCATATTTCACCTCATGACCCATGCTTATTTTAAGGCGATGATGTTCTTAGGCTCTGGCTCGGTGATTCATGGCATGGAAGAAGTGGTCGGACACAATCCATTTGTGGCTCAAGATATGCGCCTGATGGGTGGACTACGCAAATATATGCCGATAACTTCAGTTACTTTCTTGATTGGCACTTTGGCAATTTCAGGGATTCCGCCCTTTGCTGGATTTTGGTCGAAGGATGAAATTTTAGCTTCAGCTTTCACCGCGAATCCTGCCTTGTGGTTAGTAGGTTGGCTCACGGCTGGGATTACGGCATTTTATATGTTTCGGATGTATTTCAGTACCTTTGAAGGTGAGTTTAAAGGGACAAAAGCTGATTTAGTTGCGGCAGTAAAAGCTGAGAATACGCCTAAAGGTATCACTACGGAAGAAGATCGTGGACATCACGCTCACAAGCCTCATGAATCTCCTTTGGCAATGACATTCCCGCTCATGGCATTGGCAATACCTTCGATTTTAATTGGCTTAGTCGGAACTCCTTTTGCTAATTATTTTGCAGCTTTCATTCATGCTCCGAGTGTGGTAGTTAAGGCAGTAGAAGGAATTGAGATGCTGCCTAAAGAAGAGATGACCGAGTTTTTAATCATGGGTGGCTCTAGCGTTGGGATTGGTTTAATTGGGATTAGCCTCGCGGTATTGATGTATCTGCAAGGTAAGATTTCTCCTAAGGCGATCGCCGACTCTATTCAACCCCTTTATCAATTCTCTAAAAACAAATGGTACATTGACGATCTTTATGATGTGGTATTTGTCCAAGGTTCTCGCCGTCTAGCTCGTCAGGTATTGGAAGTAGATTCTAAAATTGTGGATGGAGTGGTTAACTTAGCTGGATTTGTGACTTTACTAACGGGTGAGTCGTTAAAGTACTTTGAAAATGGTAAAACTCAGTTTTATGCACTGGTAATTTTTATTGGGGTACTAGGGTTTGTAATTGCTTCTCAAGTTTAGATACTCTTTGATTTTTGGTTGATTTTTGATTGATTTTGGCGATCGCTTCTTTTACCCAATTATTTTGTGGAGATTTTGTAGAGATTTTGTGAAGCAAGTCATATTGAACTATATTCCGCAACGCATTCCCCATTCTCGCTTGCAGGGTGGGGTTAGCTGCGGTAGGTACATTAATTTTTTAGGACTATCTCGATCTTGTATATATTGTTTCAATAGCTCAAGAGGTGGAGGGACTTTAAAAAGGCTGCAAGAAATTCAGCTATCAGAAAATCAAACAGTGGGTAATGCTAGCGTCCTTTCTCCTACTCTACCGCCAACCAGTCCCCTCGCGGTCTTAGCAGTAATTTAGCATCAAGTGGCTACCATTGGGGCAGTTGTAGCCATCTCTATTGCCTTACTCCTTAGTAGCAGAGATACATTACTTAGAAGTTTGAAAGAAGTAACCCGCTTACTGAGATACACCGTCTTGGGGATACTACCCAACTTTGGTAATACAGAAATGAGGCAGTTACCAACATTCGTGCGTAAAAATCCCAAATCTATTTATAGTCGTGTCTACCAAAAAATTCAATCTAGCAAGGCTTATCGAAATTTACGTTCTGGAATGAATAGTTTTAAAACTGCATTTTTTAATGCCGAGATCGAGCCTCAGACTTCCAATCTAGCGGTATTTGTGCGGGATAATCCGCGATCGCCGATCAGTGAAGGGTATCGAATGCTCCAAACCAGTTTGCGGTTTTTAAGTTCAGATCGCCAAATTAGAGCAATAGTAGTTACAAGTTGCATCCTTGAAGAGGGTAAATCTACAGTCTCAGCCAACTTAGCCGTAGCGATCGCCCAACTGGGTAAAACAATACTACTGGTAGATGCGGATATGCGACGACCTTCTCAACCTAAAATTTGGGAGATTCCCACTACTTTGGGCTTGAGTAATATTTTGGTAGGAGAAACAAATCTCGAAACGTCATTACAGACTGCAATTCCTAACCTAGATATTTTGGTAACAGGAGTGATTCCTCCCGATCTACTAACTCTTATTAATTCGCAGCACATGGCAAATTTAATAAGTGAATGGTCGGAAATTTATGATTATGTAATTATTGACAGTCCACCTTTACTAGCTGTTACTGATACTTTTGTTTTAGGCAAAATTGCCGATGGCGTGTTGATGATAGCTAGACCACAGCTTTTGAATTCTGTCAGTGCTTTGAGAGCTAAATCTCTACTAGAGCAATCCGCAATTAATTTGTTAAGACTGGTTATAAATGATGTTGCTGCCGTAGATGCCAACTACTATATGTATAACTACTACTACACTAAATCCGTAGTTCTAATCTAATTTCGACTAATTATTTAACTGCAAATCTAGGAAACTATTAGCATCTCTAAATTATATAAACTGGCATAAAGTCCAGCCTGAGCGATTAATTCTTCATGGCTACCAGATTCTATCAACTCTCCCTGTTTTAGTACCAAGATCCGATCTACATTCCGAATTGTGGATAGTCGATGGGCGATGATGATAGTAGTACGTCCGATTAATAAATCTTCTAAAGACTTTTGAATCAAGTATTCAGTATTTACATCTAAACTGGCAGTAGCTTCATCTAAAATTAACACCCGTGGATCTCTTACCGCGGCTCTAGCAAATGCTAGTAGCTGTTTTTGTCCACCCGATAAATTAGTTCCCCGCTCTCGCACTTGAGATTCATAACCGTGGGGTAATGCCTGAATAAATTCATCCACATTCATGACTTTAGCAGCAGCGATCGCCTCATCCAGACTGTAATCATCCCCTAATGTAATATTATCCTTGACATTACCTGAGAATAAAAACACATCCTGCAAAATTACGCCTAAATACCGTCTGAGTTCTAATTGCGTAATATCTCGAATATCAACGCCGTCAATCAAAATTCTGCCCTGTGCGGGTTCGTACAGTCGAGATAATAAGCGAATAATCGAACTTTTACCAGCGCCCGTAGGTCCGACTAAAGCTACTTTTTCACCCGGTGCGATCGCAAAGCTGAGGTTTTTTAAGACAAATTCATCGGGTTTATAACCAAACCACACATTCTCAAATCGAATTTCACCCTTACCAGATCCAGGCAAAGATTTTGGATTAATAGGATCGCGAATTTCGATCGGTTCGTTCATAATGGCTGTAATCCGCTCGATCGCCGTAAATCCTGATTGAATCGTGGTAAATTTTTCTGCCAGTTGCCGTAATGGTTCAAATAATCTTTGGGAAAATAATATAAATTCTGTAAGCTGTCCAAAGGTTAACTGTTTTTGAATAACTTCTCCCCCCCCCAGCCACAATACACCCGAGATCGCAATTAAAGAAATCCACTCTAAAGTTGCCGACACCGCCGAATCGTGAAAAATAGTATTGTTGACCTCAGCCACGTATTGCTGATTAACGCCAAAATGCTGTTTAGAATTTGTTTGCTCTCGGCGAAATAGCTGGACGATTCCCACCCCTACAATATTCTCTTGGAGGATGGAGTTGAGGTCGGAAAGTTTGTCCCTAGCTTTAAAATTAGCTTTACGATATTCGTGTTGAAAGTAGACAATTAAGCCAGTAACGGGAAAAACCATCAAGGTTAAAAGTAAACCCAAGTCCCAACGCGATAAAAACATAGCGATAGCGATCGCCACTAAAGAAGCAATATCGCTAAAAATGCCAACAGCCCCAGTCGCAAATACATCCCCTAATGCTTCAACATCACTGGTCAAACGTGTAATTAACTTACCCACAGGAGTGCGATCGAAGAAGCTGGTAGAGAGCATCGTGACATGGGCAAAGAGGTCTTTACGAATATCTGCCGTAATTTTCTGCCCCACTTTTTGGACTACATAGCCCTGCCATGATTGCAGCCCTAGCCGTATTAGTACCGTAACTCCCACCAACAGGCAAAGCCAGCGCAATCCGATCAAGTCACCTTTAGCAATCGGTCCATCAATAGCCAATTTTACTAATATGGGCTGAATAACATTAGCGATCGCCAAAGGTACCAATAAAATTAGCGAAATAACTAAATCTTTGGAACTACGTTGAGCATAAGGTTTAAGCTTAAGTAGTAGCCGCCAGTCGTTATCAGGTGGTCTAGCAGGTAGTTGGACAGGAACTTGGTTAGAAACCATTAGGTACAATTAACAATTAACAAAATTCAGAGCAAAGCCTAGAACAAAACTTAAAGATATAGTTTAGTCTAAATCTCTGCCGCTAGGATTCCGTGATGGATCGCTGTTCAAAAATCCAAATATAAACAATCCAACAAAGAAAAACACCGTAATGTAAACAACAATTTTGAGAGTGAGCATGAATATTAAAGTCTCCCGCGATAAAAATTAAATTAATAATTAAATTCAATTGTACCGCCGATCCGCAATTAACAGCACTCTGCAAGAATACTTAAAATACTTAAATTGTCTGTAGAATTATGCACTCCCAAATATCCTCAAAGATATATGTCAAAATTTGTGGAATTACTAAGCCCGATCAAGCGATCGCGATCGCCAAGTTAGGTGCAGACTGTTTGGGGTATATCTGCGTAGCAGCTTCGCCTCGATTTGTAAGTTGCGAGCAACTGGTGGAGATTACTAAAGCTTTTACAGATCTCAATCAAAGCTCTAAGATCGATCATGTGGGCGTATTTTTAGATGCAACCATCGATCGAATCTCTAATTACATTCATAAAGCTAAAATAAATTCTATTCAACTACATGGCAATGAATCCCCAGAATTTTGTCAGCAGATTAGGTTAGAATTTCCCAAAATTAAATTAATTAAGGCTTTCAGAGTTAAAAATTCCCAAACTCTGGAGCGAGTATATGCTTTTACAAATTATGTGGATGTTGTATTGCTAGATGCCTACGATCCACAATTTGCAGGTGGTACAGGTAAAACTATTGACTGGTCGATATTAAAAGAATTTAGAGAAAACTTTAGTGAAAATTTTAGAGAAGATTTCAGCCAAACCTATAAGCCAAGGTGTGATTGGTGGTTAGCAGGTGGGTTGTCTCCGCAAAATGTAAAACAAGCGATCGCCCAGTTAAAACCTGATGGTATTGATGTCTCTAGCGGGGTAGAAAAATCGGTGGGTGATAAAGACTTAGAGCAAGTTAAAAATTTACTAGATATCGCTAAATCCGTTCCTAGCTTTTAGCCACGAGCGAATAAAACTGCTGTAAAAATTGCTACTGGTATAGAGATCGCCGTTACTGCCATCGTATTTTGATCGACTTGATTAAAAACTGGTAAGTAGATCGCGCTAATTTTAATCGTGGAGGCGATCGCCAAACTAATTCCAATTATCTTAGCAATAAACATATTGTTAAATTTTATGATTAAATTTTGTGGCGGACTTGAAACTAAAGTGCTACAGGATTAATTTTTTGGAGCTATCTCTGCGGCTGCAGGAAAGTTTTCTATGGGTACGCCTGCCATTGCTTTTTCCATAAAGTTTCGCCAAATCGGAGCTACATATACTCCACCAGTTACGCCGTTAGACATTTGCGAATAATCATCATTCCCAATCCAAATTGCTACAGCCAACTGCGGCACATAACCGACAAACCAAGCATCGCGAAAATCGGAAGTAGTACCTGTTTTTCCAGCCACAGGGCGACCTCCACTGAGAATAGCTTGGGTACCTGTGCCACTATTAATTACGCCTCGTAAAACATCAGTGGTTTCTGCCACAGCATAAGGATCGAGAACTAAACTAGGCTTTGGACTATTATCTAAAACTACCTTTCCCGCACTGTCAGTCACGCGCGCAATTAAAGTAATTTTATTCTTATAACCACCATTGGCAAACGTAGCGTAAGCACCCGTAGTTTCTAAAAGGGTTAAATCTGCCGACCCTAAGGGCAAAGATACGACTCGATCTAGAGGACTCATGATGCCTAATTTGCGACAATCTTCAATTACCTTTTTAATTCCTACATATTGCCCTAAGCGAATTGCAGGAATATTTCGAGACACTGCTACGGCTTGGCGAATACTGATGCCCCCCATAAAAGTATTATCGTAATTACGAGGAGAGTATAATTCATCTCCGTCTGGATAGCTGACTGGGGAATCATCTATAGTCGAGTCGGGTGTATAGTCCCCTGTAGCAAAGGCTGAGTAGTAAACAAAAGGTTTAAAGGTCGAACCGATCTGCCGTCTTGCTTGTACTGCCCGATTAAATTGATTTTGTTGATAAGGTCCTACCCCACCAACTAAAGCTTTAACAAAACCTGTTTTTGGATCGACCGCAACCAGAGCTATTTGTCCCGCATTGGTACCAAAATTTTGTAAGTCCTTATGCCCTTGTTTGGTAGTTTGTTCGGCTATACGCTGCAATTTCAAATCGATGGTAGTCTGAACTCGCAATCCACCTTTTAGAAGGATATCTTGACCAAATTTTTCGACTAACTCGGCAGATACTGCTTGCGTAACGTAGGGAACTTGACTGGCTTCGTAGGAAATACCTTTACCTAATTTAATCCGAGCCGCTTTTGCCGCTTTGACTTCGGCTGGTGTTGCCCATCCTAATTCCTGCAGTCGATCTAGAACCAATCCTTGGCGAAATTTAGCAGTTTTATAGTTATCCAGTGGGTTAAATACTGATGGAGCTTGGACTACACCTGCCATCATTGCGGCTTCAGCTAAAGTTAAATCAGAGGCACTTTTATTAAAGTAATTTTGGGCTGCGGTTTCAGCACCGTTAGTATTTCTACCCCAAAACACTTGATTTAGATACATTTCTAAAATCTGATCTTTAGTAAAAACTTGTTCGACTCGCATTGCCAAAACCGCTTCAGCAACTTTACGATTGAGACTACGTTCTGAAGATAGGAATAGATTTTTGACTAATTGTTGAGTCAGCGTAGAGCCACCTTCTAAAGTCTGTCTGGATCTTAGGTTTACTAGCGTAGCTCTGGCAATACCTGCGGGATTTATACCACTATGGGAATAGAAATAAGCATCCTCGATCGCCAAGATCGAACGCTTTAAGTGGGGAGATATGCGATTGAGCGGCACAACTTCTCGATTAACATCACCATGCAAGCGGGCGATCAATTCGCCATTAATATCGTAGAAGTAAGAAGTCTCGGCGGGGGTATATCCTTTCAATACTCTCACGTCTGGCAAGTCGTTAAAACTAACTGCTAATCCTACCAATGCCCCAGCTAAAGCCGATCCACCCAATAAAACTCCCCCTATTAGAAGATTTCTCAGGTTTTTCGTAAATTGTATAAATACCGCTTTTGCCATACTTTTGCCATATTAGTTGGGCTATTTGCTGATTATGTTAGCTTACCCTAAACAATAACTTAAATGTTTAATATAGACATTTACAGAAGGATTGGTGAATACAGAAATTAGTTTTCAATGGATTTTTAGATAAATTAAAAAAGACTGGGAGTTTTAGCCCAGCCTCAAGTTATTAATCGTATTATTAATCGTAAATACAGAATATTTCTAGGCAGCTAGAAAAGTCTTTTTAAATTCGGCGATCGCTGCTTTTAAGATTCCCTCAGCTTCTTCCCCAATTTTCTTCTCAGCTTTAACTAATTCTGCATACTTGGGCTTGCTAGTTGTCAAATAATTACGGAAGCCTTTATTAAAGCTTGTAATCATATCTACAGGAATATCATCCAAATAGCCATTGATTGCAGTGTAAATAATTGCAACTTGGTCGCTGACTACTAAGGGTGAATATTGAGGTTGCTTGAGTAATTCACGCAATCTTTGCCCACGCGCCAGTTGATTTTGGGTGGCTTTGTCCAAGTCAGAGGCAAACTGAGCAAAGGCGACAAGATCGTCATATTGGGCTAGTTCAAGCTTGATTTTACCTGCAACTTGCTTCATCGCCTTGATTTGCGCCGCCGAACCTACACGAGATACCGAAATACCGGGGTTGATAGCAGGGCGGATACCAGAGTTAAAGAGGTCAGAAGAGAGGAAAATTTGACCGTCAGTAATCGAAATTACATTGGTAGGAATGTATGCCGACACGTCACCAGCTTGAGTTTCGATAATTGGTAAGGCTGTCATTGACCCACCACCAAGTTCATCACTGAGTTTTGCGGCACGTTCTAATAAGCGGGAATGGAGATAAAATACATCACCCGGATATGCTTCACGACCGGGAGGACGACGCAAGAGTAAAGACATTTGCCGATATGCCTGAGCGTGCTTTGATAGATCGTCATAAACGACCAAGGTTGCTTTGCCCTTGTACATAAAGTATTCAGCCAAAGAAGCTCCAGTGTATGGTGCTAAATATTGAAGCGTCGCAGGATCGTTAGCATTAGCTGCAACTACGATGGTGTAGTCCAGTGCGCCATTTTCTCTGAGAATATTGACCACGTTAGCAACAGTAGAGCCTTTTTGCCCGATCGCCACATATACGCAAATACAATCTTCACCTTTTTGATTGAGGATGGTATCGATGGCAACGGCGGTTTTTCCTGTCTGGCGATCGCCAATAATTAATTCTCTTTGTCCACGTCCAACTGGGATCATGGCATCAATTGCGGTAACACCTGTTTGCAACGGTTCAAATACCGATTTACGGGCAATAATACCCGGAGCCGGGGATTCAATCAGACGGGAATCAGAACTTGCAATCTCGCCCTTACCATCAATGGGTCGAGCTAAAGCATCTACAACTCTTCCAATAAAGGCATCGCCTACGGGAATTTGCGCGATTTTACCAGTGGATTTAACCGAGCTACCTTCAGCAATATCTCGCCCTGCACCCATTAATACGGCACCGACGTTATCTTCTTCGAGGTTCAAGGCGATCCCAATTGTACCGTCTTCAAACTCTAATAATTCCCCTGACATCGCCTTTTCTAAGCCATATACTCGCGCAATACCATCTCCAACCTGTAGGACTGTACCCACGTTAGAAACTTGCAACTGTTCGTTATATTGCTCGATTTGTTGCTTAATAATATTACTGATCTCGTCTGGTCTAATAGCTACCATATTCTCTTACTCCATATCAATATTAGTTATTAGGATTGGCGATCGCTTTGGCTAACTATTAACCGCATCATTTAAAAATCTTTAACTAATAAAAATCGTTAACTGATAACAAGGCGATCGCTTAGAATTGCCAAAATTAATTAGATGCAAAATTAATTAGATGCAAAATTAATTAGAAATTAAACTTTAACCATTAAGCCACTGGTCAGGCGGCGGAGTTGTCCCCTAATGCTGGCATCAATTACTTGGGAGCCAACTTTAATAATTACCCCACCAATTAAGTCGGGATTAAGTTTAATTGAAAGCTCTACGCTATTAGCATTGGTTAAATCTTTAACTTTCTGCTTTAGGGTCTCTTTTTGAGCCTCGGTTAATTCAACTGCTGTGGAAATTTCGGCTAGAGCAACTTGGTTCATTTCGCGTAAAAGTGCTTGAAACTTCAAACAAATTGCTTCTAAAAATAAAATTCGGCGACGATCGACTAACAACCCCAAGAAGTTAGCTACAGAAGGCTGGATCTGACTAGAAAATAGTGATATCAGTAAATCCTTTTTGACATTTTCAGGAATTAAAGGCGCACTTAATAACCTTCTAAAGTCATCCGATTCGACTAGGGTAGTCAAAATAAACTGAATATCGTTGCCATAAGTCTCGATCAAGTTTTGCTCTTTTGCCACTGCCATCAAAGCTTCAGCATAGGGTTCCACAATTGCTTGACTAAAAGAACTATTCTTCATTTTGCGCCTCCACTTACTAGAAGACTAATACTGCGATCGACTAACTCTTGTTGAGTAGCTTCAGACAAACCGCGATCAAAGTAAGCTTTTACCTGTACTAAGGACTTTTGCACTACCTGTTGACGCAGTTGCATAATTACCCGTTCTTGTTCGGTTGCCAATTCTTGCGCGGCAGAAGCTTTTAAGCGTTCAATATCAGCAGCAATAGTTGCCAAAATTGTATCGCTGGCAGTTTTAGCATCGGCTTCAGCTTGGATTCTCAGGCGATCGCATTCAGCTTGAACTTCAGCTAATTTTTTTTGCTGATTAGCTAACTGTTCGGCGGATTTAAGTTTGCGAGTCTCGGCATCCTTGATTGCAGTTTCAATACTTTCAAGGCGTTGGGATAATATTTTGCCCAAAAAACCTCGACCAGCATAAATTAGCAGGACTAAAATAATCGCAATATTGATCAAGTTAGTTTGAAAAATATCCTTATTAATGCCAAAGCCAGAATGCTCCACCATTTCACCAGCCAATTCGCTAGTTATTTCAGAAGCGAATAAAAATTTAGAAACTAAAAATACATTGTTAATCATAATTTCCTCAGCTATTCACCAGATTTCCGAGTAGCTTTTCTAAAATTTGGCGACTGAGTCCATCTACTTGGGCATCCAAAGCCGCCATTGCCTCTGATTTCTGTTGCTCGATTTCAGCTTTAGCTGTAGCAATCTGTGCCTGAGACTCCGCTAGGGTAGCAGCAATCTGTTGGGCTCGAATTTTATTCGCATCACTTTGAGCCGTTAAAAGCATAGATTGAGAAGATTTACGAGTTTCGGTTAATTCAGCTTCGTATTGTTGAGCTAGTGACTCGGCTTTTTCTAAACGCGATTTTGCTTCAGCGATATTAGTCCGCACGTAATCATTGCGATCGTCAATTGCTTTAGTTAAAGGCTTGAAGAAAATATTATTAAGAACTGCCACTAATATCAAGATTTGCACTGCCATAATTGGCAAAGTTGCATCAAAGTCAAACAAGCCACCACTCGGTTCTGCGGACTCAACCGCTAAGAGAATCGTTAATAAAGGTGTTGAGTAAAGTGTCATGGGAGTTAATTAGCAAGTTAGGTATCTGCAGTGGATAGCAACCTTAAGAGGCGTCTCAAGATTGCTATACCTAAAAAACTAAGCAGCAAAAGGGTTAGCAAATAGTAATACTAAAGCTACAACCAATCCGTAAATGGTCAAAGCTTCCATGAAAGCCAAGCTTAAAAGTAGAGTCCCGCGAATTTTACCTTCGGCTTCTGGCTGACGAGCAATTCCTTCTACAGCACTGCTGGCGGCATTACCTTGTCCAATGCCAGGACCAACTGAAGCCAAGCCAATGGAGATGCTGGCAGCGATAACAGAAGCGGCGGCAACTAATGGATCCATGATGTTTTTTCCTTTTAATTAAATAAGTGTAATTGTTTATTTTGGGACTATATCGTCAGGATACCAATAAACCAATAAGGTATTATTTGCCTGACAAATCAACTGAGCTAATGATGCTCATGCTCTTCTTCACCGTGTCCTTCGATCGCCTCACCAATGTAAGAAGCCGCCAGAGTAGAGAAAATTAGAGCTTGAATCGCACTGGTAAACAGCCCTAAAATCATCACAGGCAACGGTACAATTAATGGCACCAAAAGAACTAGAACTCCAACCACAAGCTCGTCAGCCAAAATATTACCAAACAGACGGAAGCTTAGGGAAAGAGGTTTCGTGAAATCTTCTAAAACCCACAACGGGAGTAAAAACGGAGATGCTTGGACGTACTTAGAAAAGTATCCTAAACCTTTACGACTGATTCCAGCATAAAAATACGAGGCAGATACTAATAAAGCCAAAGCCACCGTAGTATTAATGTCACTGGTAGGGGCGGCTAGTTCGCCAGAGGGGAGCTCGATTAGTTTCCAAGGTACCAACGCTCCTAGCCAGTTAGAGACAAAAATAAAGAGGAATAAAGTACCGACAAATGGCACCCAAGGACGATACTCTTTTTCGCCGATTTGATCTTTGGCAATACCTTGAATATACTCAAGCCCGAATTCCATAAAGTTTTGAAACCCTACAGGAATACGTTGAATGTTGCTGGTAGCGATCGCCGAGGCTAAAACTAACACCCCCATGACAATCCAACTAACAATTAGAACCTGACCGTGAACTTCAAAGTTGCCAACTTGCCAATAAAAGTGCTTTCCTACTTCTAAGGCGGCAAGATGAGTGGATTGAGAGTATGACAATAATTGATTCATCATATTTACACTTGCTTATCTACGGGGCTTATCTACAGGCATGGGAATAAAATCCTGAGCCAAAAAAACTAAAATTGCGGCTTTGTATGTCATAAATCCCAAAAAAATCGGTAGGATTTGCAACTGCTTGAGACGAGTAGCTAAGATAATTACGCCTATAAATATCCCCAAGCGGGAATACCCAAGCCGATTTCTTTGCTTACCCAATTCGTCAACGCTTTGTGCCAACATTTTTAAGTAAACCACACCAGTGCACGCACCCAACAAATAATTTAGCGCGATGTTTAATCCATAAAAACTTACCACTGCGATAAAAATTAAGCCCGTGAGGACTAAAGTAATGATAAATATTCTGAGCTTCAAGCTTTCGTAGTCATCAACTGAATCTTTTAATGATGCTGAAGATAAGCTGGTCGAGGCGATCGATCCGAGGGATTTTTTAAACTCTTTACTTTTGGCAGGAAGAACTTTCAAGGAATCTAATCGGTGTGAATAATCTTTCTAGAAAGCATACCATGCAGGATGTAACACAATATTTGATTTTAATTTCTATTCAACTGCGATCGGATCGGCGATCGAATCTAATATCGAATCCAATATAGAGGCATAACTCAGTAAATTCAAATCTAAGCTAAAAGTGCTAATATGTCCTAGAATTTTGCACATCATGTCCAAATGTATATACTTTGCAACTATGGTCAGACATCTCGGTACCAATTTAACTTTTGCGCTTACTATTGCTCTAGGTATTGCGGGGAGTATTGCGGGGGGAACCTCATCCAACGTGGCGGTAGCACAACCGAGACCCGAACCATCTCGACCTAATACCCCGAATACCCTAAACGCCAGTGTTTTTAGTCTCCAAGGAGCAGATCGCTTGGTCAATGAAGCTACGGATGCCGCAAGTAAACAGAACTATGATGTAGCTGCAACAAAGCTTCAAGATGCTAGGCAGATCTACAATCAACTCTCTAACTTTTACCAAGACTTGACTAGCAGTTTTACTGGTTTGGATAATCGTATTGCCGATAGTCACCGTCAAAAAGCCCTACAGTCTGCTCAACTGAGAGATAAATCTACCTATCAATTAGCTTTGGTTTACCGCGCCAGAAATCAACCAGAATTAGCAATTCCACTTTTAATTCAACTAATTCGCAGTCAGCAACCAAGTCGAGATTTAGGCAAACAAGCTTATCAGCAGCTTTTTGAGTTGGGATTTGTGGATGAAGTATTTCCTAGAGCTTCTACAACAACGGTTACTCCTCCCAAAACTAATTAAGCAATCCCAATTAGAACGACTGTTCGGATTGTCAAAAGTTAAATTACTAAACTAAAAAAGAGAGATAGACTTCTACCTCTCTACTTCAATATTAAAAACTTGTTTGGTCGTTTAGTATGCTATCTAATGACTTTTTGATAGCTTTCTAAGAGAATTACAGTGACGTGCTGAGAATTAGTTGTGTGAGGAGGGACTACAGTAATGTTCTATGATTTACTAAATTCTACTTATAAAGCTTTATTCACAAAGCTCTTCCTAAGCATTCACCGGGTTGACAGAATCCACAGGTAGGCGAGTTAATTCTTTGACCGTCTTGATATCCCATTAAGTAGATGGTTTCAGCTAGTTTAGTACTAAGATTTGTAAGGGCGAGGGCAATGTATGGGTCTAAGGGTTCGGTTACATCCATATAGAGTTTTTCGATAGACCTGAGTAATGCTTCGGGAGTTTGCATTGTAGTTTGATTGATCATTTGATTCTCCTCATTAGTATTAAGATTATTGGAAAGATCGCATTTGCACTTGTTAAATCACTAATTAAATCACTAATTAAATCACTAAAGAAATATTCAAAAAATATTTGAAATATTTGATAGATGCTTGAGAAATAACCTAAGAAACAAACTAAATTTATTTCCTAATGCGATCGCCGTAGCACCAATATAACCTCGAATTATTAACAAATTGTAATTAGAGATACGATCGCTCCCTATATGTGCTAAGTCTGAATTCAGGATTCATTATAGATAAGTAAGTTAGATAGATAAGGATTATTTATGGCTACCAGTCGCCGAATTGCCCGTGTGGCAGAGTTAATTAAACGCGAAGTCAGTGTGATGTTGCTCCAAGAAATTAAAGACGATCGCGTAGGCGCAGGAATGATCAGCGTCACGGAAGTAGATGTGTCGGGAGATTTGCAGCATACGAAAATCTTTGTAAGTATCTATGGGACTGCAGAAGCAAAGGCTGAAACTATGGCAGGACTGGCAGCCGCTACGGGATTTATTCGCCGAGAAATTGGGCAGAGGCTGTCTTTACGCCGCACTCCAGAGGTAATTTTTGAAGAAGACCATTCGTTTGAACGGGGAACTAAAGTTTTATCGTTGTTAAATGAACTCAGCCGCGAACGCGAAGGTAAAGTAGACATACTCGATGGGGCTGACACGGTAGAAGAAATAAACAAAGATGTAGAAAGTTTAGAAGATGATGATTAATATGGAAACTTAGTGCGGGAGTTGGGTGGGGTATTGAATCTTTCTTTATGAAACAAAAAATTTTAAGTTTAATTTTGAATTCAAGCAGTATTTCAGGGCGTTATCGCAAACAAATTGTGGCGGGGTTAATTACTGTGGTCACATCTTTGGGAATTTTAGGATTGCGAGAGTTAGGGGCTTGGCAGCCAATTGAACTAAAGGGATTAGATTATTTGTTTCAACTACGTCCTGCCGAACCTATGGACGATCGCATTGTCATTGTCGAAATTAGTGAAGATGATATTCAACGCCAGAGTAAATGGCCCTGGTCGGATCGGATATTTGCCGATTTAATTACTAAAATTAGCGATGCCAAAGCTGCGGTGATTACTGTAGACAAATTTTTAGATATCCCCTCAGGTGAAGGTCGAGCAGATTTAGTTCGAGCGATCGAAAAAGCGGGAAACGTGATCAATGCTACTTTCCTCAGTCAGGGCAAACAAAGAAGTATCGAGATTGCTAAAGACTTAGCAGATATTAGTTCTCAAGGATTTGTAAATCTCGAAACTGACGAAAGCTTAGTGGTGCGTCGTGCCTATCTTGTTGCTAGAGATGCGGATTATTCTTTGGGGTTTCAGTCAGTTTTGCTTTATTTAAACGCACGATCTAATAAGACGAAATCTAAGGTAAACATTGATTTTAATCCCGAAGATACGACCTTTGTGATTAAAAAAGAAATTAATAAAAACTCTTCAGTCAAAGTAATTCCGAGAGTGCAAAAAAGCTACGGCGGGTATCACAACATCGATGCCAGTGGCTATCAGATTTTATTAAATTACCGCACCAACCGTAAATCATTTAAACACGTTTCGGCGGTCGATCTGTTAGAGGGTAAAGTCGATCCTAAAATTTTGAGCGATCGCATAGTTTTAATCGGAGCAACCGCAGTCAGCACTAAAGATGTATTTTCTTCGCCTTTTAGTATGGGAGAAGGTACGGGACTTATCTATGGAGTCGAGATTCACGCCCACAATACCAGTCAGTTGTTATCTGCGGCACTTGACGATCGCCCATTTATTCAAGTTTGGGGACGGGAATGGGAAACTTTGTGGATTGTGGTTTGGTCGTTGGCAGGCGGAATATTAGCCATTCGTTCGCCCAATGTGATCCGTAACTTAGGGATACTGATCGCTATAGCATTAAGTTTGAGCGCGATCGCTTATTTAGCTTTTATTAGTAGTTTGGTGTTGTGGATTCCGTTTTTCCCAGCGATCGCTGGGCTAGTTTTGGCAAATACTTTAGTTGTGAGCTATTTGTTTTCGAGCGAACAGGCAGAGCGACAATTGTTAATGGGAATTTTCTCACGACACGTCTCAAAGGAATTAGTGGAGATTATCTGGGACAAGCGCGAATCATTCATCCACGAAGGCAGAATTTCGGGGCAGGAAGTATTTGTCACGGTGCTATTTACCGATATGCGGAACTTTAGTACGGGGGCAGAAGCACAAAAACCGGGTGAAACCTTAAATTGGCTAAATGAATATCTAGGCGCGATCGCTTCTGTCGTGCTAGAGCATGGTGGGATGGTCGATAAATATATTGGGGACGCGGTGATGGCGGTGTTTGGGGTGCCGATTCCTAGTACTGAAGATGCTGGGAGATTGAAAGATGCTCAAAATGCAGTTAGTGCGGCGATCGACATTGCCAAAAAACTTACAGAATTAAATCAAAGCTGGATGCAAAGGGGTCTACCACCAACTGTAACAGGCATAGGGATTAATACGGGCGTGGTGATTGCAGGTAGTTTGGGCAGTAAAGAACGCTTAGAGTATTCCGTGATTGGCGATGTGGTTAATGTGGCGGCTCGATTAGAAAGCTTGAATAAAGAAGTAGATGGGGGCGAACATCATATTTTGATCAGCGAGCAAACCCTAGAATGTCTCCAAAATAAGTTTATAACCGAATTTGCTGGAAGTTATGCACTTAAAGGTCGGACTTCTGAAACTTCTATCTATCGGGTTTTGGATAATGTCGGTCTGGAAAAAAATATATAGTTCCTAAGATCGCGATCGTTACAAAAGATCGATCTAACAATGCCAACGCATCAAGTAAGAATATTAATGTAATCCTCAACAATGCTAATGCGAGTCTTAACAATGCCAATGTAATTTCGACAATGTTAATATGACCTCTGACAATGCCAATATAGTCTCAGCAATATTAATGCAAGTTTTAACAATGCCAATGTAATTCCGACAATATTAATGTAACTCCAACAATGTCAATGTAGCGACATTCGAGCATTAATCCTACTGCTTACTACTGGTGATTAAAATTTCTTAGATCTAGTAGCTAAAGAGATAATTACTCCGCTTACTGCCCCGATTAAGGCTAGAGATGAGACTGTCGGTAATTTTATGAATTTGGGAAAGATTTGGGTTGCTGTAGACATAGCGATCGTCACTACCCTAAAGGCTGGGGAATTTCGCAAACGTTAATTTTTGAGAGTTTCTAAGGCAAAAGTTAACGACTCTCTTAAAAGTGGAGCTATTACTGCGACTATAGCAGCAGTCACAATCACGTTTCGAGCAAAGCTTAATGTGTCTCGACTGAGTTGGAAGAATTTCTCATTCCACTCTTTGTCCTGTCGGAAAAATTTCTCATTCCACTCTTTGTCTTGTTGTTTAATCTGATTTAATATCTCCCTTAGTGTAGGTTCAGCTGTGATCTCTTGGTTGCTATCCATGATTTTTCTCTAGTTTTTTCTATTGTAAAACTTACTTTATCTCTAAACTTTCTTGAATATTTAACAAGTCACTTCTTTTCCGTTCTGAATGTCAGGAATTTAGCATTAAACTTTCTTAGATCTAGTTCCTAAAGAGATAGTCAACGAGCCAATTACTACGCCCACTGCCCCGATTAAGGCTAGAGATGAGACTGTCGGTAATTTTATGAGTTCGGGAAAAATTTGGGATGTTGCCGTAGACACAGCGATCGTTACTAAAGGAGTTAAAGCCAAAACCGCGCTCACTCTGGAGGCTTCCCAATGTTGTAACGCTTCCGCAAAGGCACCGTATGCCACTAAAGTATTTAACGCACAAAAAAATAAAGCGGCTAGATATATCGGTTCGAGTTTGAGTATTTGGATTGGATGCGCGATCGGGCTGAATAAAATTGCCGACCCACCGTAAATAGTCATCATGATTGCAGGCGAAGGTAAAACCTGTAAAAGTTGCTTTTGGCATAGTCCGTAAATTACCCAAGCGATCGCCGCCAAAATAATCATTAAATTACCAATTAAATAATTAGTATTGGAAACTAAACCTTGTAACTGTTCGTTAGAAAACAAACTAATTCCTAAAATCAATATACCCAATCCTACCCACTGTAGGGGACTGTAGCGTTCTTTAAATATATATAAAGAGCTTAAACCCAACATCATTGGTGCCAGTTGAATTAAAACTTGGGAATTGCTAGGAGAAGTTTTTTCTAAGCCCATTAAAAATAATATGTAGTTAGCGGCAAGGCTGACGGTGGCGATCGCTAGTAGTTTAAGATCAGTTGATGATAATTTTCTAAAGTTGGGAAATTGTTTGGTCGCCATCAGATAAACAACTAAAAATCCAAACGCCACTACAAACCGAAACCATGTAACCGTATTGGCATCTAAGACTTGCAGCACTATTTTTAATGCAACTGCCAAAAATCCCCATAAGATCGATGTCGTTAGAGCCAAAAATAGCCCAAGTTGCCAACGACCTGAGCTTTGGTGTAAGTTCATAACTCAAAGGATAAATAAAACAGTAAATAAAGCTAAAACATCTCTACGCTAGAAGAAAATACGGGCTCGGCATGAATGGCGGATATGCGTTTGGGGCGGACAAGTAGAAGCTCGTTATCAGTTTTCATGGGCATTGCCAGTAATTCTTCATCCTCAGACTTAGCCTTTAGCTTGGCTGCATAGCCTTTAACTTCTTCAATCGTATTAAACCGAATATCGACAACGTGGCTTCCTTCAAGTATAAGATGCACAATATACTCATCGGGTTTTTTAGGTTCTCTAGGCATATCTGTTGATGTGGTTATTAATTAATTAAAATAATTTAAGTTATTCAGGTCATATTATGCCCGATTTAGCGATCGCAATTGGCAATACTCGGATTAAGGCGGGAGTTTTTGAGCATGGAATTTTGATTTCTACCTATGCCCAGCCCCACGATCGAATTAGACTTTTAGAACAAGAACTAGAACAAGAACTAGAGCATAAATTAGGAGATAGAGAATTTCAGAAAATTGCGATCGCCTCTGTTATCCCATCAGTTATCCCATTAGCTATCCCATCAGTAATTCCAATTGCACCCAAGATAAAAACAATTTGGGATGATTTACCCAAAACTCAAATAATTACAAGATCGATGATTCCCCTCACAGGAATTTATTCCACAATGGGATTAGATCGGGCAGTGGCGGGATATGCAGCTTGTTTAGAATATGCTGGGCTTCCTGTTTTAGTAATTGATTGCGGTACGGCGATAACTTTGACAGGAATCGATCGCGATCGCAGAATAATTGGCGGCGCAATATTAGCAGGATTGACAACTCAACTAAAAAGCTTAAATATTTCAACGGCGGCTTTGCCTTTACTGGTACCTCAAGATTTAGATCGGAAGTTTAATAAAAATCCTCCCACTCGTTGGGCAACTGATACAAATTCATCGATCTACAGTGGCTTAATCTATACAGTTATGGCAGGTTTAGCAGATTTTATCCAAGATTGGCGATCGCTTTATCTAAATAGCAAGATTATATTTACAGGCGGAGATAGCGAGTTAATTCTGCAATTAATGAATACTAAATTAGGAAATATCTTCTTAATTCATTTAGATCCAAATTTAATCCTCAAAGGCATTGCTGCCATCTGTTTAAGTATTAATTAGAATAAAACCTAGTATTCATAGAGAAGTGCCGTCAAGGATAGAAAATATTTCAGCTTCAGAAACAAAGTCATCCTTTTCCCACTCCATAATTGCATTTGCTAAACCAACATCTTCTATAGCTTCTTGAATTATTTCGGCAAATAAATCTTTTCTGGTCTTTAACAAATCAACTAAAATTTCTGTAAATATTTCTTTAGTCTTTTCATTACTAATTATCAATTCCATCTGTCACCTCTTAATTCCAGCCTGTAACATTTATATACTTTGATTTTACCTTCTCCGTCAATTGGTTTCACCAAGCTGTCTCGGATGCGATCGCGGCGTTTCTTGGCTTCAGCGATCCAAACTATCTGCACGGAGGCATCGGTATCAAATTCTAGGCTTTCGACTAGCTTTTCGGCTAAGAGTCCTCTAAATAAACTGGGGAGAGCCAGAAGTTATGATGATTGTTAAGGCGATCGCGTTGCCCCTACATGAAAATCTGCCGTAATGATTCACCCACCATATTTACAGCATTTACAGCCTGATTGCATCTCACATCAACAAAATAGCGATCGCCTACAGTAACTTTTCTAGCTCTTTCTAATTCCACTAAATCCAAGTAACCTTTCTGGTTCAATGTTAGCTCCACTCCTCAACCATTCAATCGGACTCTCTTCAGGTTTATCAGGATTTACCCATGTAATTACCTTTAATTCGCTTAGATCTTCAACTTCTTTAGCAGCCCGAGTGAAATATTTTCGGGCAGTATTATCATCTAATGAAATCACAATTTTATCTGTAGCTAATGCTGCTTCAATTAAGCGAATATCCTTTTTGACATCAGAACGTTGATTATCAGTTAGGTCGGGTAAGATAACGTCAATAAGACAAATTTTAGCTCTGAGGGCTGAGTCTTTAAGCGGATTAGTACTTATTAATTTCTTTTTTCTTCCCATTGTACCTCGCCATGCTTGAGCAAAACGAGAATTATGTTTATTCCATTCAATTTCTAAATCTCTTGTAAGAACTGCCCGATGACAAATATCAAGAACATTTTGCAGGAATTGATGACAATTTTTTGATGTTGGATGTGTGGCATTTTCATCACCACTAGCTCGTAAGACAGAAGCATCTATTACTAAAAGTTTAGAATTTTTAGTGCTCATTCTGCTCCTTCCAACGTTTCGCACTAGCAGCATTCAGATATCGACCTTCTTCGTCTAAAAATACATCAGTGAAATCCAAAGGAAAATCAGAATTGTTATAGGCACCTGTTTCGTTAAGAGCGGTAGAGATTATTTTAGTAAATCCAGCCTCATCTCGACTAAACCAATGCAAGATCGTCTTATCAGGTGCTATTTCGTCTTCGGCTACCAAAGATTGAATTCTTCTTAAAAGTAGATCGCTATGGGTTTCTAAAACTACTCTTACTCCACGATTTGCCGCATTTACGATTATTTCTCCTAAATTTGCCTGAGCGCGTGGATGTAGATGAATTTCTGGTTCTTCTAAATAGACTAACTGGTCTGGTTCTGCTGCCACTAAGGCAACTAAAACGGGTAAAACCTGAGAAACCCCAGAGCCAACATCAACAATATTTACCATGTCATCACTATCCATGGTGCGGCTTACTTTTAACTCAATTTGAGTATCGTTAATTATGTTCGCTTCAATTTTCTTAGCCAATTTTAGATTAACAAGGTCAGCATTTAATTTCTCAAGTTTTCCACACTTAGATTCCTGCCATGAGTGTATTAGAGAGGCTACATATTTTACAAAATCACCACTAAAGTTCTGTCCAACTCCTGTTACTGGCAAGACTCTTTCAAGACTTCTAAACCCCTTTACATAAATAACTGCTTGTATCTTAGGGGCAAACCAGATATATGAGTCATACATAGGTATAATCTGTGGTGCCTTTTCATCTGGATACAAAGCAAATATGATAAAGCAAAAATATCTAATTGAAATAAATCTATGCACATCTGATTCATATAAAAGTTTAATAACTTGAGGAAGTAATGGAAAAATCTGACTAGTATTCATGTCAATTGAGCATTTTACTTCCTTCATAAGGTCTTCGTCTTGTCTATAAAAGTAGACAGTTTCAATAAGTTTAATAGGTTCGTTCAGAGATTTTTTGAATGTATTTTTGAATTTTGATCTATCAGCTAATTCTATTTCTATAGTTAGAGTGTCTGTTTGTTCTCCGTTTTGAGAAATACTTAAAAGCTGTGTGGCAGACGTAAAGCTAATATTATCTCCATTTAGTCTCAATGCTCCATAATCGGTGGCGGATTCTAAGGTTTGTTTCATCAGGAGGAGAGGTTGCATGATGCTAGATTTTCCTGAGCTATTGGCACCAGCAAGGATAGTGAGGGGACAAATCTCGATGGAGCACTCTTCTACAAGTGACTTAAATCCTTTTACAGAAATCTTACTAATTCCCTTTTTAGGTTCAACTTTATTCATAGTTTTCTGTATTATCTGATGCCCATTTTAACAAGGTGGAGGTAAAAATTAGTTCTGCGATCGCTCTTCCTGTCTTATCACGCGGTAAAGGTATGGTAAACAATGAATAGCGTTAATTTAAGTACAGAAAACAATTTACTCGACAACTGGAAGATTTAACTAAGCAATCCGAGAATGATAGGATTTATAGGTATTTTTACATTAGCGAAAGTATTATTAAAATTCAAATTTAATTTAGTGTTAAATGGCGGAAATTATTGACGGTAAAGCCCTGTCCAAGCAAATGCAAGCCGAGATGACAGAAAAAGTTAAAACCTTACAAGCTCAATTTGGGCGATCGCCGGGGTTAGCAGTGATTATGGTCGGTGATAATCCCGCCAGTGCTGCCTACGTACGGAATAAAGAACTAGCTTGTACAAAAGTGGGGATGCGCTCGTATGGCAAACATTTTCCAGCAACAGTTACCCAAGCAGAGCTAACTCAAGTAATTGACCAACTAAATACCGATCCCAATGTAGACGGAATTTTAATCCAGCTACCTTTACCCCAACATCTCGATGCGATCGCCCTAATCAACCAGATCGATCCAAATAAAGATGCCGATGGTTTGCACCCTTACAATCTCGGTAAATTAATGCGGGGTGAAGTGGGCTTACAAAGTTGCACTCCTGCAGGCGTAATGCAATTATTAAAATCATCCGATATTAAAATTGAGGGATCTACCGCAGTTGTGATCGGTCGGAGTATTTTAGTTGGCAAACCCATAGCCATGATGCTTTTAGAAGCTAATGCCACCGTAATTATGGCGCACTCGCGCAGTGAAGACCTCAAGGCGATCGCTCTCAATGCTGATATTCTGATAGTAGCTGTGGGCAAGCCGCAATTAATCACAGCAGACATGGTAAAGCTCGGTGCCGCAGTTATAGATGTGGGAATTAACCGCATTACTGATTATGAGGGCAAATCTTCTTTAGTCGGTGATGTAAACTTTGATAGCGTTAAAGCGATCGCCTCCTACATTACTCCAGTTCCGGGCGGAGTTGGTCCTATGACTGTAACCATGCTGTTGCACAATACTATTTGGAGCTACTGTCGGCAATATGGCACAAAATATAATTAATACGCTTTTTAATTCTGAGATTAACTCTGAAACTTCCAATCGCATTGATAATACCTTCGATTCAGATTTTGACCTGTGTGCTTATTTGGCAAACGCTAAAACCGCAGTCGAAAATGCTTTAGACGGATCGATCGAGGTTAAATATCCTGAAAAAATCTACGAGTCCATGCGCTATTCTCTGATGGCATCGGGTAAACGCCTGCGACCGATCTTGTGCTTGGCAACCTGCGAGCTTTTTGGTGGAAATGCGGCGATGTCAATGCCCACAGCCTGCGCGATGGAAATGGTACATACGATGTCGTTGATCCATGACGATCTACCAGCGATGGATAATGACGACTATCGGCGGGGCAAACTAACTAATCATAAAGTTTATGGCGAAGATATTGCGGTTCTAGCAGGAGATGCACTGTTGGCATACGCTTTTGAATATATTGCCGACAATACGCAAAATGTACCGAGCGATCGCATTCTCAGAGTAGTAAGCCGTTTGGGTCGGGCGGTAGCTGCTGAGGGCTTAGTGGGCGGACAGGTAGTCGATTTAGAATCTGAGGGTAAAACTGACATTACCTTAGAAACTTTAAATTTTATTCACCGTCACAAAACAGCTGCATTGCTCGAAGCCTCTGTCGTTTCGGGCGGAGTTTTAGCAGGAGCAGGGGCAGATGATATCAAACGCCTGACCATCTACGCTCAAAATATTGGTTTGGCATTTCAAATTATTGATGACATCCTCGATATAACTAGCACCTCAGAGGAGTTAGGCAAAACGGCAGGTAAAGATATTGAAGCGCAAAAAGTAACCTATCCCAGTCTTTTAGGCATCCCCGAATCTCAAGTACAAGCGCAAAATTTGATCGATCTGGCGAAGGCACAAATACAATGCTATGGTAATTCTGCTATTCCTTTAATGCGAATTGCTGATTACATTATTGCCCGAACACACTAAGTCATCATTTAAAGTAACTATAAAGCAATTAAGCAATCAGACAAAACTATGCATCCTTTGGCAGAAGTCTTAGACAACAGGGTCTTAATAATTGCGATCGCTGCCAGTTTAGGCGCACAATGTTTAAAATTATTGCTGGTATACATTCAGTCTGGACAGATAAAACCTCAAGTTCTGTTTGAAACTGGGGGAATGCCAAGCTCACATTCGGCAGTAGTATCGGCATTGGCGACAGGCATTGGTAAATCTCAGGGTTGGGATACAGCCCAGTTTGCGATCGCCTCAGTATTTGCTTTTATCGTCATGTATGATGCTTCTGGAGTACGCCGTGCCGCAGGAAATCATGCCAAGGTTCTCAATCAAATTATTGGGGAAATGTTTGAACAAGATCATCACCTCACCGAAGATCCGCTCAAAGAGTTATTAGGGCATACGCCAGTTCAAGTGTTAGTTGGCTCAGTTCTGGGCGTAGGGTTAATGTGGGTACTTCTGTAGTTCGAGTTTTAGCGCGCAAGCCCACTTGGTTTAGAGTAGCTTTTCGCTACCGAGGCTCTGTGATCCCCCAGATTCTGCCAAAGGTATTGTTTTGTGGCATATTCGGACTATTTATTTATATCCTGCATTATCTTAAGTTTTCGGTCTCATTTCCGATTTTGGGAATTCTGATCCCCAATTTAGTTTTAGGTTTATTACTGGTTTTTCGCACTAATACTGCCTACGAAAGATATTGGGAAGGTCGCAAAGCTTGGGGCAATATTGTAAACAGTATTCGTAACCTCGCTCGGCAAATTTTAGTGTCAATTCAAAGCGATCAACCCGAACCCGAAAAAGTAGTGGCTTTACATCTTCTGGCTGCTTTTGCGATCGCCTGCAAACTCCATTTACGTCACGAACAAATCAATGCCGAATTAGAACCATTACTCAGCCCTTACCAATATCAAAAGCTCGAGTCCATGAATCATCCACCTTTAGAAATCATGTTTTGGTTGAGCGCATATCTGCAAAGATCTTATAAAGAGGAGTACTTAAATATTTATCAGTTAAATTCGCTGAATATCTTAGTTAATAACCTTGTTGATGCTATTGGTGCCTGCGAACGCATACAAAATACTCCGATCCCGATGGCGTATGCGATTCATCTCAAGCAATTGCTATTAATTTACTGTTTATCTTTGCCTTTTCAAATGGTACAACAGTTGGAATGGCTGACCCCGATCGTTGTGGCTTTGGTTAGTTTTACATTGCTTGGTATCGAAGAGATTGGCATTCAAATCGAAGATCCCTTTGGTCGAGATAATAACGATCTACCTTTAGATCTAATCTGCCATAACATTTTGCATAATCTTAAAGATTTAATTGGTGTTTATACCAGTGGAATTGAAAACTAAAAAATCAAAAAGTTTGTGTAATCTCTATGCGTAATCGTTTAACATCCAATTCGATCTTAATAGGACTAACTTTAGGTCTAGGTTTAATTGCGATCGCGGTGTTATTTCCGTTGATTTTTGTTTTAATTACTTCCTTTGCCCCTGCTACATTTAAGCCCACGGCGGGTTTATTACCTCATACTTGGACTTTTGATAATTACCTCAGAGCATGGCAACAGGGCGAATTTTTATTGGCGTTTTTTAACTCAACTTTTGTGGCGATCGCAGTTACAGGTTGTCAAATTTTTACCTCCGCCCTAGCTGGATATGCATTAGCGAGATTAGATTTTAGGGGTCGGAATGGGGTTTTATTAATAATTTTAGCAACCCTAATTATTCCGTTTCAGCTATTAGTAATTCCCATATTTTTAGTATTGAAATGGGGACATCTAGTTAATAC
>Ga0163154_10001897_pt1 | contig 31434 bp, 32 predicted proteins | sample OliLakLV19MP9P1_FD_148649 | JGI IMG/M metagenome (GOLD analysis project Ga0163154, IMG submission 148649) | Freshwater microbial mat bacterial communities from Lake Vanda, McMurdo Dry Valleys, Antarctica - Oligotrophic Lake LV.19.MP9.P1 | ecosystem: Environmental > Aquatic > Freshwater > Lake >... | reverse complement strand
CGCTAACAGCTGCCCCTCCGCCCCGTACCCTGTCGGGCACAGGCGAGCAGGGTAGGGGAGCAAGAATAAGTTCTTTTCTGCCTTGGTCCCCCGTTTACCTGTGCCCGTCAGGGTACGGGGCGGAGGGGCAGCTGTTAGCGAGCTACTGAGATTTTATAATTCAACTCGGATTGCTATATAAGATTGTTGAATCTCTGCTGTAAAAAAGTTTATGGGGATGCTAATTTCAAGCCCAGGACACCCGCCACAATCAGCATTAAACAAAAAAACCGCCCAAGATCGCGGGACTCCCCGAGCAGAACCATCCCCAGCACCGCTGTCCCTACCGTGCCAATTCCTGTCCACACCGCATAGCCCGTCCCAATGGGGAGTGATTTGAGGGCTTGGGCCAGTAAAAAGAAACTGGCAACCATCGCCGCAACCGTCCCTACGCTAGGCCAGAGCTTCGTGAATCCGTCGGTGTACTTCAACCCAACGGCCCAACCTATCTCAAACAGACCAGCCAATACCAAATAAATCCACGCCACAACCTACCCCCTATTGGTCAATCTCCACTACTTTATGGCGAGAGGTAAACCCTGCCACAATCGTCACCTGAGCCTTCGTAACGTTGAAATGGTCTGCCAGCAGATTAACTAACTCCTGATTGGCCTTGCCCTCCGTAGGCGGGGATTTGAGATGAGCGATGAAACTACCGTCCAACGCTCCACTCAAGAGTTGATGTTTCGCATTGGGCTTGACTTTAACTAGCCGCATCATCCTAGAGCCAACCTAGGGCTAGATTCACTAAGATAATTGTCCCGAACCCCAGCCGATACCAGACAAAGACCCAGTTACTTTGCGTCTGTAAAAACCGCAATAACCACGCAATGGAAGCATAGGAAAAAACAAAGGCCGAAATAATGCCGACTAGGACTAGCCCTAAATCCACCCGTCCTGGAGCCTCCTGAATAAACTCATAAAGGGTGGCAATCGTCAACGCGGGGATGCCCAATAGAAACGAAAACCGCGCCGCCGCCCGTCGTTCCAGTCCCAGGAACAACCCTGCCGTCAAGGTTGAACCCGACCGTGAAGCTCCCGGTATCAGAGCAATCATCTGGCCTAACCCCATCCATAACCCATCTCTTACCCGCAACTGCTCAAAGTTCCGCTTGCGTGTTCCCAATTGTTCTGCCAGACCCAAAAGTAAAGCCATCACAATCGAAGTTACGGCTATCGTCGGTAGACTATTGATATCGGAGCTATCATCATTCAGGACTTTACGGATGATGAAACCCACCGCGAGAATTGGTATCGTTCCCAGGGCAATCCCGACGAGGAGTTGGTATTCAGTGCGCCGCCAGTCTTTTTCGCGGAAGCCCGCCCAACCACCCTTCAGGATGCTGACGATATCCTGCCAAAAATAGAGGACCACCGCAATCACACTACCGGACTGGATCGTCGCCACAAAAGGCTTAGACCCCACCTCCGCCCAACCCAGGACCTTGGTGAGGACCTGGAGGTGAGCGGTACTGCTAATCGGCAAAAACTCAGTCAGCCCCTGCACCAATCCCAGCACGACCGCCTGCAACCATTCCATCCCCACACCCGCGCCTAAACCTGCCTATTTTGGCAAACTTTAGGGCTGGTGCCTATGACTCGACTTCTTCATCGGGACCATAGGGACCGTATTCATGGCTGTACTGTTTCAGTTTCCAGCGGAGGATGTCGAGTCCCAGCCCGTTTTGAGCGGAGATGAAGACAGCTTTGGGGTGGGCTTGGCGGGCGAGTTCCTGTTCGGCGGGAGCCGCGCGGTCCACTTTATTAAAAATCAGCATCTGGGGACCGCAGGCGACGGGCATCTCACTGAGGATCTTCTCCACCGCCTCAATGTGAGCAGGCCAGGAAGGGTTGGCGAGATCCACCACATGCAACAACATATCCGCCTGGGTAATCTCCTCCAGGGTCGCCCGAAAAGCATCTACCAACTGGGGCGGTAGGTCGTGGACAAACCCTACGGTATCAGTCACCAAGACCTTGAGGTTGCGATGGAACTCCAGACGGCGAGTGGTGGCATCCAGGGTGGCGAACAGTTGGTCCGCAACGAAGGTATCCGCCCCGGTCAAGGCGTTGAGGAGGGTGGACTTCCCGGCATTGGTATAGCCGACCAAGGCGAAAACCGGGACATCATGGTGCTGCCGCCGTTGGCGCATCCGGTCGCGGTGATGCTGGAGTTGGGTCACTTGGCGTTGCAGATGACTGATGCGTTGGCGGATGGCGCGGCGGTCGGTCTCCAGCTTGGTCTCCCCCGGTCCCCTAGTCCCAATCCCGCCCCCCAAGCGTGAAAGAGCCTGTCCCCGTCCGGCAAGGCGAGGCAGTAAATATTCCAGTTGGGCCAACTCCACCTGCATCTTCCCCTCGTGGGAGTGGGCGCGACGGGCAAAGATATCCAGGATTAATTCCGTCCGGTCTACGACGCGCACGCCCGTGGACTGTTCGAGGTTGCGGGATTGACTGGCGGAGAGGTCTTCCCCGACGACGACGAGATTTGCCCCGAGTTCTTGGACGCTGAGAGCCACTTCCAGGACTTTGCCCTCACCGATGTAAGTGCGTGGGTGGGGCCGTTCCCGGCGTTGAGAGAAGGTTTTGAGGACTTCACCCCCGGCACTGGTAATCAATTGTTCTAGTTCTTCAAGCTCCAGTTTCAATTCATCCATGGGCAAGTCCGGCGGGAAAACCCCCACCAAAACCACCCGCTCCCGCCCGGTATCCACGGTGCGTGCGGCCCAACCCTCCCGGAACTCCGCCTCCAGCCCGTTCAAAAATTCCTCGAAGTCCTGATCCGTCAACTGGGGTAAGCGCAACGGGGCCGTGACCACCCAACGCACATCCGGTTCAGGGACGAGGTTGGCGATATGGACCTGTCCGATAAACCCCGTCGGGGCCGCACTCTGACGGCGTTTCCCCGCCAAGGAGACCTCTAGGGTTACGAGAGCATCTAATCGTTGTAGGGCCAGGGCGGTCAGATCGGCTTGGGAGGGGCTGTGGGCAGTGAGTTGGGTACTCAGGCAACGCAGGCCACAGAGCCGTTCTGCACCTTGCCGGGGGAGTTCGTGGGCCGGGATTTGCGTCTGGTGGGGGGTCCCCACGGCGACCCGGACGACTTGGCCCCGGCGGTTGAGGTAGACACTAATTCCTTCTTCGATGTCAGCGGTGATTGCGCCGAGCCGTTCAGCAAACTCTAGGGTACAAAAAACCGAGATGGGCTGGGTCCGGCGGTACAGTTCCAGGAGTTGCCGTTCCTGGGCGGACTTGAGACCCCGTGTCTGACCGAAGATTTTTTCGATAGCCGTCACCTGTGGGACTATCTCGATTTTAGCGAGTGGGGACTAACTCGACCAAAAGTCCTCCCCCAAGCGGCGGCGGAGACGGCGGAGAGCTTGGGTTTTGAGTTGGTGGACGCGCACGGGGGAGATCTTCAGTTGTTGGGCGATCTGCCGTTGACTGTGGCCCCAAAAGAAAATACCGACGACGACTACCCGTTCATTAGTCGGTAGTTGGGCAAGTTGGGTTTGTAACCGGGCTTGACAAAAGGAGTCGGTTTCCGGGACCGTCGGCTGGGGCATAGGCAGGGTTTCAGGATAGCGAATCGAGAGAAACCGTTGTCCCTGGGCACGGTGGGTGGTGACGCGCTGGAGTTCGGTCTTGGCTTGGACGGGACTCAAGGCGGCGACATACTCGGCGAGACGGGTCCCACGTGGTAACGCACTTTGGCTGGTCCGCGCTTCTAGTAAAAGTAAGTATTGCTCTAGGGACACCAGCCGGTAATTAAGCTGACGTAAATGTTCGCGGAGGACAGGGCGGACACAGCAGTGATAGAGCCAGGTCGTGAAGTTGCCCCGGCTGGGGTCAAACTGAGGGAGTTTCTGGACCATCTGTTCGAGGGCACGGTTCACGAGGTCCGGGATCTCTTGTTGACTCGCCGGGGTGAGGGGCAGACGACGATGGAAGGTCGCCCGTAGGTAATGACTAGCTTGGACGCTGAGGACCCGGAGGACCCGTTGTTGCTCCAGTCCGGTCAACCCCTGCCATCGGCTCACCCACTCGTCCAAAGAACAGAGGAGAGCCTGGGGCGGGGCTGTGCGGGGGGAAAGGGATAGCATCACAGGTATCTACCTGAAACTACCCGTGACTATGCATGACCTTGAGGGTAACGAGAGGGTAACGAGTTAGCGATGAGCGACAGGGCTGGCGAGGACGGCTTGGGCACAGAGCTTCCCGGAGAGGACCGCCCCTTCCATCGAGTCAATGTAATCCTGAGCTGTGTAGGAGCCTGCCAGGAAAAAGTTAGGAATAGGCGTGGTTTGGCTGGGGCGGTTGCGCTCCATACCCGGTGCCTCCAAGTAGAGAGAACGGGCTAGTTTCACCACATTCCAGCGCAGGAGGCTGTGTTTATGAGTGCTGGGTAACAGTCGGCGGACTTGGGCTAGGGTGTGTTCGGCTACCTTGTCATTCGCCATGGGCATGAAGGGGTCGCCGGGGGTCAGAACTAGTTGCAACAGAGAACCCTCGCCTTTGACGTAGTAATCCTTGGGGCTAGTGAGGGCCAAGTCCGCGAAACAGGAGAAATCCGCGTCGGCGGTGTACATCAGGTTATCCACATCACTCACCCAGCCATCGAAACGCAACTGCACCGTCGCCACAGGGACCGATTTGAGTTGGAAGATGCGGTCAAAAATGCCGTGTTTACGCCAATGAGCGGGCAGGATGCGCTGGATGCCATCGGCGGCGGCGGCACTGACGTAGGCATCGGCTTGAATTTGCTCCCCAGATTTGAGAAGGAGCCCTTCCACGCGGTCGCCAGTACTGACAATCTCCCGCACACTGGCACTGGTTTTGATGACCCCGCCCCGGTCGGTGATGTAGTCTACAAGCGGTTGATGTAAGCGAGTAGCGGGGGCACCGTCCAAGAAATTGAGCTTGGAAGCATCGGTCTTAACCGCAAAAATCTGGAAAATGGTCAGCATACACCGAGCGGAAATATGTTCAGTATCAATGAACCCCAAGGCGTAGGCAATCGGGTTCCACAAACGGGTCAAGCTGCCCTGAGACCCGCCGTGACGACGGAACCAATCGGCAAAGGTCACATCGTCCTGGGCACGGATATCCGCTAGGGCCGCATCGTAGTTAAGCAGTCCTTTCACCAAGGGCACGAGGGCCAAGCCGTTGCGGAGTTTGTCTACCGTGGAGATTTGTCCAGTGGTGACAAAGGCTTTGAGGCCATGGAAGGGTGCCCCACCAAAGTTACGAAAATCGAGGCTGGTCTGTTCGCCACCTTGGTTGATGAAGACGTGGGTGTGTGCCTTGGGTAAGAAGTGGTCGCGAATGCCAAGCTTTTCGATTAGGGCAAAGAAGTTCTCATAGCAACCAAAGAAGACATGGAGTCCCATCTCAAGGTGGTCGCCTTGGGCGTTCTGCCAGCTTGCGACTTTGCCACCGACGAAGGGTCTTTCTTCTAAGAGGGTGACTTGGTGGCCCGCCTCAAGCAGTTGCACTGCTGTACTCATCCCCGCTAAACCCGCTCCAATTACGGCAACTTGCACACGCATTTCCTAACCCTCTGTCCCTTGTAACATTTCTTAGTGTGGGTCGGCCTATGCTGGTAAAAAACAGGGCAGACCGATGCAGGCAGGGATTATCGGGACGGGTTATGCGGCGCGGGCGCGGGCGCGGGCTCTCCAAGCCGATGGACGGGCGGAGTTGGCCTGGGTAGTGGGGCGCACCGCGACGACGGTGACGGCTTTTGCTGAGGAGTTTGGGGTGCAGGGCCGGTTGGATATTCCCGAAGCCCTCAGAGACCCGGCGGTGGCGTTAGTTTTTATTTGTACGGCGAATCATACCCACAGTGCTTGGGTGGAGGCGGGGCTTTTGGCGGGGAAGCACGTGGTAGTGGAGTACCCGTTGGCTCTTGAGTATAAGACGGGCGTGGCGTTGGCTGAGTTGGCGGCGCGGCAAGGGCGACTTTTGCATGTGGAACATATCGAGCTTTTGAGTCCGATTCACCAGAACTTGCGGGCGGGTTTGGCCCAGGTAGGAGAGCCATTGTACGTCCGCTACAGTACCCAGACAGCGACCCGTCCGGCTCCGCAACGGTGGAGTTATCATCCCTTGCAGTTTGGGTTCCCGTTGGTAGGAGCGGTCTCGCGGCTCCAGCGGCTGATTGACTTAGTTGGGCCAGTGGCGCAGGTGAGTTGTGAATCTCGTTATTTGATGCGGGGGGAGTATTTTCACACCTGTTACTGTGCGGCGTTGCTTCAGTTTCAGGGGGGCGCAGTGGGAGAGGTAGTTTTTGCGAAGGGGGAGGGGATCTGGCAGTCGGAGCTATTTTTGTCGGTCCAGGGGACCTTAGGGGGGGTAGTTTTAGCAGGGAATACGATTACGGTCACAACAGCGGCGGGGGAACAGACCTTGGCAGCGGGGGAGCGTCAGGGATTATTTTTGCGGGATACTCAAGCGGTGTTGGATTATTTACTGGGGGGGGTGCCGTTGTACATGTCGTTGGCGGCGGATTTGCGTGGGTTGCGGGTGGCTTCGGCCTGTGCTGAGTCGGCAGCTAGTGGGAAATCAGTGGCAATTCACGGGAGCTAACCGCTGCCCCCTATCCCACCTATGGTCTAGGAGAGAGCAAGCGTGCTTATTTCTGTCTTAACTCCCCCTGTTTACTCGCCACAGTCAGGCACGCCGGGTCGGGGCCGGCGGTTGCTAACCCCGATGCACTCGTAACGAACTGTAACGATTCTCAGTAGAGCATTGGAGACCCCCGGTACTGCACGTTAAGATTCAAGCGAAAGACAGGAGAACGATGTTGACGATCAGAGTTGCGGTGGTCGGGGGCGGTCCGGCGGGTTCCTGTGCAGCAGAAGTTCTGGCAAAGGCCGGGATTGAGACTTATTTATTTGAAAAAAACCTCAACAACAGTAAGCCCTGCGGCGGGGCGATCCCGTTGTGCATGGTCAACGAATTCGACTTGCCCCCGGAGATCATTGACCGTCAGGTGCGGAATATGACGATGATTTCCCCCTCCAACCACCACGTCAACATCAACCTACCCAACCAGGGTGAATATATCGGGATGTGCCGCCGGGAAGTGTTAGACCGCTTCATGCGCGAACGCTCTGCCCACTTGGGGGCTAACCTCATCGAAGGCGTTTTAACCGATATCCAGATGGGCCATCCCTACACCCTCAACTACCGCAACCCCAAGACGGGCCAGAGTGGTTCCGTCAAAGCGGACTTGATTATCGGGGCGGATGGTTTCCACTCCAAGGTCGCCAAGGCGATTGATGCCGGGGATGTGCCTTACGCCATTGCCTATCAGGAGCGCATCAGGCTCCCCGCCGACAAGATGAAATATTACGAAGACCGCGCTGAGATGTATCTCGGCGGCGATGTCTCTCCAGACTTTTATGCTTGGGTTTTCCCCAAAGCTGACCATGTGGCGGTCGGGACCGGGACGATGATCCCCAACAAACACGGCCTCCCCACAATGCAGGAATACCTGCGCCAACGGGCCGGGACCAAGATTGAGGGCGGCGAGATTATCAAAATTGAAGCCCATCCCCTCCCCGAGTGCCCGCGTCCGCGCCGGGTGGTGGACCGGGTGATGTTGGTCGGGGATGCGGCGGGGTACGTCACCAAGTCTTCGGGGGAAGGGATTTATTTCGCGGCTAAATCTGGGCGGATGGCGGCGGAACTCATCGTCGAACTCAGTCAGGGCGGGAAAATCCCGGAGGAAGCCCAACTCAAGGAATACCTGCGCCGTTGGGACCGCGCCTACGGCTTGACCTACAAAGTCTTGAATATCCTGCAAAACATCTTCTATCGTTCCGATGCCAGCCGGGAGGCTTTTGTGGAACTGTGCGGGGACCGGGATGTGCAACGGTTGACTTTTGATAGCTACCTCTATAAAACCGTCGTCCCCGCCAATCCCTTAGTCCAACTCAAACTCACCCTCAAAACCCTGGGTTCTCTAGCACGGGGTCAGGCCCTCGCGCCTGCACCCCGCCGGAGTGCCTAGACACGATTTACCCTGGTCCATAACCCTCCTGCGGAGGTCCATCAAGCGAGACGGGAACCGGGTCTAATTACGCCACTTGAACTGCAGTGAGGCTTTTTTCTTTTTCTCTCTGTTTCGAGAGCGACAGCCTTAACATCCCCAACAGCCTACGAGGACAGGACTAAGGTTCTGCCCTCATGCTCCCGCCGACCCGTGAGGGCCGCGCACGGCCCCCATGTGCAACTAAAGCTAAGAGAGCCCCCTAAATCCCCCTTAAAAAAGGGGGACTTAAGAGATTGTTGAACAGAGCAACTCAGATAAACTCTAACTCCCCTCTTTTTAAGGGGGCTGGGGGGGAGGAGAGCTCTTCTGCCTTGGTCCCCCATTTACCTGTGCCTGGCAGGGTATGGGGCAGAGGGGCCTCTAGCCTGGGAAGCCATGATTAGCACTTAGATCTACAAGTAGCTGTGGGCAAAATGACTATGATGAACATTAATTAGAGCCGGAATCAGCATAAATTAACGAGGTCTTGTCCATTGCATGGCTCTATGACTGCCCCCTTGTCGCAAATCGCCCGTGAAAAAGGCATCCGTTACTTCTTAATCTCCTTCACTGACTTTATGGGAACCCAGCGGGCCAAGCTGGTTCCGGCCCAGGCGATTGATACGATGGTGGCGAATGGGGCGGGCTTTGCGGGGTTTGCGGTTTGGCTCGATATGACCCCGGCTGACCCCGATATCTTGGCGGTTCCTGACCCAACCAGCCTGTTTCAACTGTCCTGGAAACCCGAAGTTGCTTGGCTACCCGCCGACCTCTACACCACCACCGGGGAACCCATCGCCCAAACCCCGCGCCTCGTCTTGAAACGAGTCCTCAAGCAAGCTCAGGACTTGGGTTATACCGTCTGTACGGGGGTCGAGTGTGAATATTTTTTACTTGCTCCCGACGGTCAGCAACTCGCCGACCCCCAGGACCGCCAAACCAAGCCCTGCTACGACCAACAAGCCTTGATGCGTCGCTTTGCCGTCATCGCTGAAATCTGTGATGCCATGCTCGCCCTAGACTGGGGTGCTTATCAAAACGACCACGAAGATGCCAACGGTCAGTTTGAGATGAACTGGAAGTATGCCGACGCGCTCGTGACCGCCGACCGCCACGCCTTCTTCAAGTACATGGTCAAATCCATTGCTGAGAACCACGGACTCCGCGCCACGTTCATGCCCAAGCCCTTCCTCCAATTCACCGGTAATGGCTGCCATACCCATCTTTCGGTCTGGGATAGCACGGGTACCACCAACCTCTTCCACGATCCGGCGGGCGCACTGGGGTTATCGACCTTGGCCTACCACTTCATCGGCGGGGTCTTGCACTCCGCAGCGGCCCTGACCGCCTTCGCCAATCCCACGGTCAATTCCTACAAGCGCATCAACGCCCCAGTGACGGCCTCGGGTGCCACCTGGTCTCCTAACACGATTAGCTACAGCGGGAACAACCGCACCCATCTTATCCGCATCCCTGACCAAGACCGCTTTGAACTGCGCCTCCCCGACGGGGCTGCCAATCCCTACCTCCTCCCTGCTGCCCTCATTGCCCTGGGTCTTGATGGCATCACCCAGCAGCGGGACCCCGGACCCCGCAATGACCGCAACAGCTACACCGACCCGTCCGCAACCAGTACCCTCCCCGCCAACTTGCTGGATGCTTTGCGCTGCCTCGAAACAAACTCAATCTTGTCTGAGCGGTTAGGGCCTGAATTTGTCACTTCTTACCTGAAGCTTAAGCATCGGGAATGGCAGGACTATAGTAGTCACATCAGCCCATGGGAGTTAGAGCACACGCTCGATTGCTAAATCCGTTAGGTGATGCCGGTTGGTACCGCGAGTGTGGACATGTCAATTACCAGACGATAATGCACATCACCCCGCTCAAGTCGTTCAAAACCATCGTTAACATCTGTGGCCTTGGTGGTCTCGATATCGGCTGAGATATTGTGTTTGCTACAGAAATCCAGCATCTCCTGCGTTTCAACGCTACCCCCAGACCCAGAACTCGTCAGCCGCCGCCATCCCATGGTGAGGAGGAGCGGGGTGAACCCCATGCCGTCAGGAATACCAAGACAGCAGAGCGTACCATCCAGCGTGAGCGCGAGCAGATAAGGATCTAGCTGATGTCGGGCTGACACGGTCAGGACTTACGCAGAGCAAGAGGAGTCGATCGGATAGTGGAGCCGTGACCTGCCCCTCAGCTGTGGATGTCAGCTGTGGATGATTGATGCTATGCAGAAGACCGATTCCTGTCCTAGCAAAAGAAATCGGCTTGTGGATGACACCCAAGGGGCACAGCCCGCTCCACGAGTCCGGGCCTTGACTGGGACCGAAACGGAGTTAGACGGTGGCAAAGTCCTCAAGCGTAAGAAGTTCCCTGGTGACCAGCGCGTGAAACGATGGCGGGTCACGGTCTGCTGCGAGCGAAGGGACGATGTTGTACCCAACCACGTGTGATGGCTATTTCTTCATTAGGGACTATGGGCTGTACGTAAGTCCTGTTGCCCTCAGGACTTACCCAAAGCGACTTGGGAGGCTCATTTTGGCAATGCTCCGAAAAATCCCCCCAGCCGGAGCCAGGGGGACTTTTCGGAGCATCGGGCTAGAACGTGGCTTCTACCCCGAACCGGAAGCTGATGGGCGCACCGGGGTAATTGAAGGAGGCGATGGCATCGTACTGTTGGTTGAGCAGGTTGAAGACCCCGCCGTTGATAGTAATCGCTGGGGTAATCGGGACACTGGCGGTCAGGTCAAAGCGAGTGAACTCCCTGGCGATGAAGCTCGTGGCTGCAATCGGCCTTCTACCCACTAAAACCCCGCTCAAGGCCGCATTGAACCCAGAGGAGTTGTAGCGCAGGGCGACGTTGGTGGTGTTGAAGGGCACATCGGCGAACTGTTGCCCATAGAAGTAGCCCCGCGAGATGAAAAATGGCAATCCGTCATCAACTGCGTTACCCACGGGTCGCGCATCCAAAATTGAGTGATTGACCTGGAAGCTGATGGTCGGGTCAATCTGCCATTCGAACAAGAACTCCCACCCGTTGGTGAGGGTCGCCTGTGCGTTGATGGTTTGGCTCTCGGTACGGATTCCATCATTGAAGGTCTGTACGCCCTCTAGAACGGCATTGACGACATCAGTGCGGAAGTAGGTTGCCCGCAATAGAGCTGAAGGTCCAATCTGAATGTCCAGACCGATATCAAAACCCTTACCCAGTTCCGGCTCTAGGTTGGGATTGGGCAAGGCGGTGTTGCGGCCCGAGGTGAAGGTGGCGTAGAGCTGAGAGAGGCCCGGTGCCTTGAAGGACTCGGAGTAGTTAAACCGTAAACCGAAGGGTTCGCGGCCCCTTTCTCCCCCGAAGTTGTACCGTAGCCCCGCCCCCAGGGAAGTGTAGACCCCGAACTGTACGTCAGAAGTGGTCCGTGCCCCGAAGTTGGTAATCAACGCATCGTCAAAGAAGCGCAGGTCCTCCGTGAAGAAGACCGCCACCCGACTAATCTCCCGGTCAAAAGCTAGCCGTAGACCGGGTGGCGTACCGGGCAGCAAGACACTGGGCCGTCCAATCTCCGGGCTTTGGACCGAGCGGTTCGTGATGAACTGAAACCCGGCGTTGAGCGTATTGCCTCGGTACAACTCCGCCACGTAACGGATTTGGGCTTCGTAGGTACGGTTGTTGAGGTACCTTTGGCCCCCGCTCGTGGGGTTAAACGAGGAGGTATGTTTGTAGGAGAATTGAGTAGTAAGGGTGTTGAGTTCGCTCAGGTTCCAATCCCAGGTCACGTTTAGCCCCGTGTCGTCTTCCTGGGAATCAGCATCCCCGAAGATACCCGGAATGGATTGGTAATACTCAGTGGAGAAGACGGCGGCACTGTAGCCCCGTGGGTACCCGAAGTAAGGGTCATTGGGATCAATGATGTCATCGTAATAACTGACCAACCCCGAGCCGGACCCAAAGCCAAGCGAACCCCGGCGGGTATTCTGTTGCTGGGCATAGACAGTAACGGTGTGGTCTTGACCCGGTTTGAAGACTACCTTGCCGAAGTACAGGTCACTGAAGACGTAGTTCTGGATGGCCTTGGACGTGAAGGTGTAGCCGCCGGGTGAGAAAGTAGCTGAACCCCCCGCGCCTAGGACCAGCACATCTTGCCCGTTGTAGCTCTGGACATCGGAGGTAAATAAGAAATCATTGATCGCCGAACGCCGCTCATAACCAATGTCATAGGCGAAGTTACCAGGAGTCGTCAGGGGTCCGGTACTGCCCGAGTAGGACAAAGTGTACTGAGCAAAGCCAAAGCTACCAAAGGTTGCCGAAGCACTGACCTGGGGTGGGCCTTCCGGGACACGGGTAATGATGTTGATGACCCCCGCCACCGCGTCTGCCCCATAACGCAGGGTTGCCCCCCCGGTCACGACCTCGATGCGCTCAACGTTAACAATTGAGAGCTTGGAGATATCCGAGGCGCGGTTGTTGGAGGCCCGGGTCAGGGGCCGACCATCCTGGAGAATAATAAAACGGGCATCGTCTAGACCCCGCAGGAAGTTGGAACCCCGCAAGTCCACCCCGCCCAAGGTCTCAATCAAGGTGAAGCCCGGTACTAGGCGCAGGGCATCGGAGACGGTGGTGGCACCGAGGGCGCGGATTTCTTCGCGGTTGACAATATAGGTCGTCTGGGTGTTCTCCCGTTCCGTGGTCCGGCGGCGTTGGGCAGTGACGTTGAACTCCCCCAAGAGGTCTACAGGTTCCTGGCTTTCATCTTCTTCAGTGGTCGTTGGCGCGGGGGTCTGGGCCATCAGGTCCGGGGTCAAGTCCGAGTAGGTCCCCGTCGCGCCGAGCAACGCTTGGGCTTGGCTGGTCGGTTCGAGATCATTAGCTTGGGCAATCGGTTCAGCTTGGACTTGGCCTAAGCCCAGCCCCGCGAGTAGGGTCACGCAAAATAATTGGGCACTATACCCAAAGCGGCTGTACCCGCGCACCGTGCCTTTACGCAAAAAGTAGCTCATCCTCACACACCCGAAACAGAAAGTTCGTACCATTTATGCTCAATCCTGCACCGCAAAAAGTTCAATATCAACATATTGCTAAATCTCGCCTGGATATTTCTCTCCTGCGATAGCTGAACTTCTCCCAATTGATGGACGTTTACGCCAGCTAGAGTCAGCAAGATGGACTTAAGAACTTAGGGGAATATCATGATTGCACGAGCGAGTGCTTTGCTGTTGGCGGGTTTAATGATGGTGACGATGCTGCCGGCGACCGCACAGAGTAAACAGGAAGCCAATGTCAAGACGAACCAAAAGAAAAAAACCAATACGGGTATCAACAAAACCCTCAGCCCTAACCTATCCTGTGGTCCCGACGAAAAAAACAATAACGTCACCAAGGGCGCACTCTATGGTGCAGGGACAGGTTTGGTGTTGGGTGGCGGTCTCCTTGGGGGAGCTGTCGGGGCTGGAGCCGGGGCCGTGGTCCAACAGGAGCAAAACAAAGACGCTTGCAACAAGGGTTAAGCTCTCTACCCTGTGTACAGCGGGCACAGATGAGCAGGCGAGGAATAAGATATAACCGCCTTGCCTACTGAGAGCATGAGCGGTAAACCGAGTTGTGTCTGATGCTAGACATCGCGTAAAAGCTCGGGTTACCACTTATTCCCTATCAAGCAACATAGTCGCTTCTCTGGCTTAGCTACCCACTATTCACGCTCTTCTGCACTTTTCATAAATCGGGCGGTAAGGTCTGGAGAGCCTGTTCAATTAGGTCCTCAGCTTGGGCCACGGATTCTAGACGGGCGAGTTGACCACGGAGTAGACCCGCTCCCGGCACGCTCTTGACATACCAAGTGGCGTGTTTACGTGATTGTTGCAGACCCCGTTGGCCCTTGTAGCCGTGCAGGAGTTGGATGTGTTCACGGGCTAGGCGGAGTCGTTGAGCGGGGCTGGGGTCGGGCAACTGCTCTCCAGTCTTGAAGAAGTGGTCAATCTGACCGACTAGCCCTGGATTGCCCATCGTCCCCCGCGAACACATTACTCCGTCAGCCCCAGTGAGGGCTAGACATTGTTGAGCTGCGGCAATTGAGAAGATATCCCCATTGGCGATGACCGGGATAGTAAGCTTTGCCTTGACGCGGGCAATCCACTCCCACCGGGCGGGACCATCGAAGCCTTGGGCGCGGGTCCGGGCATGAACCGTAATTAATTGGGCACCGCTATCCGCCATGCGTTGGGCGAAATCCAGGATATTGATGTCCTGGTCAGACCAGCCAATCCGGGTCTTGACCGTGACCGGGACGCTGACTGCTTCGGCCACACGAGCGACAATCTCCCCAGCCAGTCGGGGGTCCTTAAGCAGACTAGAGCCGCCGCCGTTCTTGGTAATCTTATTGACCGGGCAGCCCATGTTGATATCAATAATCTGTGCGCCCTCTCGTTGAGCCAAGACCGCTGCCTCCACCAAAAAGTCCGGGCGGCAGTCAAATAGCTGAATACCAATGGGTGTTTCACCCTGGCCCACATCCATTACGTAGGGCAGTTCCTTGGCGTAATGTAACCCTGTGGCACTGACCATCTCGGTATAGCTCAGCGAATCCGGGGCAAAGCGGCGCACCAATTGCCGAAAAACCCGGTCTGTCACCCCCGCCAAGGGTGATTGGAAGACCCGGCTATGGAGCGTAACACTACCTACTTGGAGGGGCTGGGCCATCATGGACACGGGTAGACACAGAGCGTACTACCCCATCGTGCCATAGGTCCGCTGACCACATGCCCAGACCGACTCACGCTAGTCCACATCCCCAAATACCAGCCCCCTCATAAATGAGTCTTAAAGACTACCGGACTAGTAAAAAAGACTACCGCGCTACCATTTGTTCAGGGAGTGTGAGGAATCAGGAAAGCTGCTGTAACTGACGCTCTAGCTGAGGCTACTAAAATAGGAAAAGCTTTTTAATACGCCACCATGGAAACAACCCCAGAAACTCCCCCTAAATACGGTGAACGGGCCATTGCTGGAGGGGAATTTGTCCTGTTTGACAACCCCCGTCCAGGCCGGGATTACCAGATTCACATCACCCTGCCGGAGTTCACCTGTAAATGTCCTTTCTCTGGCTACCCTGATTTTGCCACCCTCTACTTGACCTACACCCCTTACCTCAAAGTCGTAGAACTCAAGTCTCTCAAGCTTTATATCAACAGCTATCGCGACCGCTACATTCCTCATGAGGAAGTGACCAATCAGATCCTTGATGACCTCGTAGGAGCAATGGACCCCCTCAACCTCCATCTCAAAGCGGACTTCAACCCCCGTGGCAATGTCCATACTGTTGTAGAAGTGCGCCACCAGCGTTAGGTTTTGCGGCCCACCGCTAACCCATCCGCCGTGGGGATACAGACCGCCTCACAGTGCTGGGACAGTAACTCGTGGAAGTGACGCATCCCGGCAATCGCCGCCAGACTAGTCTCACTATCGGGCTCCCGTCCCGCCAGATATCCGAAGAGATAGGCATTGTCCCCAATCACCAAGCCCCCCGGCCTCAGATGTTGCAAGGCCCACTGTCCGTACCGACCATAGTTATGTTTATCGGCATCAATGAATACGGCGTCAAAGGGGGCCTGGTCCTCAATGATGGAGAGGTTAGCCAGAGCCGCACCCACCAAAACCGTCACCCGCTGAGCCAGCCCTGCCCGTTGGAAAACTCCCTGGGCGACAGCCGCATGTTTGGGGTCGTACTCAAAAGTCCAGAGGTGCCCGTCCTCGGGTAAAGCCCCCGCCAGCCACAACCCCGAGTAACCCGAGAGCGTACCCAATTCCACGACTTTTTTGGCCCCGATGAGCTTGAGTAACAGGGCCAACAGCTTCCCCTCCGTGGGCGCGATCTGGATCTGGGGCATCCCCATGGTTTCCAGTTGAGCCAACGCATCATTTAAAGCCGGGGTGGAGGGACTGTACAAACCCTCCAGATAAGCCTTGATTGCCGCAGAACCGTAGGTCCCGGCATTACGTGAGAACTCATCCGCCATGACGGCCTCCCATCGCTGAGCGAATCGCTTGGTCTTGACTGAAATCCGCCGCACTATTCGCCCGTCCGCTCGCTTGGTACCACTGCCAGGAATCCGTCAACCCCGCCACCAGACTGAAGTCCGGCGACCAAGCCAAGTCCCGCTCAGCCTTGGCAATACTGCTGAAAAAATGCTGCTGACGCAACGGGAAGAACTTACGGCCTAGCGACGCACTGTCGAAATAGAGCAGTTGCGCCGATTTTTGACAAGCTTCAGCACAAGCCAGGGCTAGCCCCGTAAAGCTGACAAAATGACTACCCGAGACGTTATACACCTGTCCCACCGCCCGTTCCTTACCCAAAATCGCGGTACAGGCACGGGCGAGGTCTAGGGCATGGCCCAACTGGGTCAAGGTCTGCCCGTCACCGGGGATGAGGATGGGCTGGTCGCGTACCAAACGGTCAAAGAACCAAGCCTCAATATCGTTGTAGTTCTGGGGACCATAGATATAGACCGGACGGATACTCGTCGCCCGGAGTTGGGGGTCACTGAGGAGATAATCGTCGGTCTCCCATTTCCCAATGTGGCGGCTTTTGGGATCAATCGGGCTAGCTTCCGTCAGGGGCCACTCTTCCGCCAAGGCATATACCCCCGCCGAACTGATATAGCCAAAATGCTGTACCTTGCCCCGGAGGAGTTCAGCAAAGAGGGCCGTCTGTTCCCGTTTACGACCACTGGTATCAAACACGGCATCGAACTGTTGGTCTGCGAGCAATTGCCGGACCTGCTCGGGTTGGTCGCGGTCCCCAAGCAAACGTTCAACGCCCTCGGGTAGGACCGCTGCTTGTCGCCCCCGGTTGAAGAGGACCACTTGATGCCCCTCCCGGACCAACTGCCAAGTGAGGTGATAGCCGACAAACCGTGTGCCGCCAATAATGAGTACGCGCATCCCTAGACCTCCAGAACGTCTCCATTCTCCCAAGCTCGGGGCGACTCGTCCATCCTGTCGGGAGCCAATAACTCAGTGAGGACGGGTAATAAGGTCTTACCCAGACCCAAGGGCGGCGCAATCGTCCAACCGGGGTAGGCCTGGACCTGCTCGGCAGCCCAATCTGTCAACCCGCCCGTAAATAAAAACAGGGGTAAAACGAGTCCCGGCCCCCTGGCCTGAGCGAGAAGCTGGGGGAGGCGGTGGGGGTCTTGCTGATGAAACACGGTCTGCGTCGGCCAGCCTCGTTCGCTCAACTGCGCTTGTAATTTCAGAATGGGCGTTTGGGCCGCGATTCGCCGAGAGCCGTGAACAAATAGGATTAGCTGCGCTTGGTCCGTGGCCTGACTCGCCAATATCTCAACTAAAGCCCTACTCTCGCCAATCGTCCTAGTCTGCACCCAAGGCCCGACCACCGCCAACGCCTCGGGTAAGTCGCGCTCCACATGGTTGCCGGGGACCAAAAAGAGCGGCACTACCACTAGTTCCGTACATTGAGTTTCGGCAATCACCTGTTGAACCTGAGCGGTCAACGAAAGCTCCCCCGCCTCCAGGACCCCAGAGCGGACGGGGTGGGCGGACTGGCCTTGAACCAGGGTCGTCAATTGGCTGAGTTGCACAGCGGCCCTGGGGTCTGGACTGCCATGGGCACATAAAAAAATCGTTCGGCCCATTTATCCCCGTACATTCACGGACCCAGCTTAACAAACCAAGAAACTGTGCTAAACATGGGGGGCTATTCTCAAAGCCACCGGCGGGAGTGCAGGATGTCAGCCGTATTTCAAGAAGGGGTCCGGGCTTTTGAAGAAGGCAACTTTGGGGAAGCGCGACGACTCTTTGAGCTTGCCGTCAACGATGACCCCACCGAACTAAAAATACAGGTCTGGCTAGCCCACACCCACCAAAAACTAGAACAACTCCCTGAGGCCCGCCGCCTCTACGAACAACTCGCTAATCATGAAGACCCAGTACTACGCCGTGTCGCCTTGAAGGGCCTGAGTCAATGTCAAGCGGGAGCAGCCTGGGTCACGAGCCCACCACCCGTATCTAGTCGTCCGCGTGACCGTGCCCCAGTCCCGACCCGACCCCGCAGTGCTGGGGATATTGTCTCGGCTGGGGTCAATGCTTACCGGGCGCGATTCAAGGAATATGTACTCCTCTCGGGGATAGCCTATCTGTGGCTCATCTTGGGTTGTACGGCGGGAGGCATTGCCGCTGGGATCGTCTTGGCTGTATTTGGGGGGGCAGCCCTCGGGACGGCCTTCATGGTCAACCCGACGTTTTCGCCCGTCTTATTCTGGCTTTTTCCCCTAGCCCTGCTCCTTGCCTCGGTGCCCTCGACCTTTGGGTTCCGGGAATTCTGGCTCCGGCAGTGCGCGGCCCATCTTGTCAGCTTTGAGGAATTGTCCAACAAGGATTACAGCCTCAAACAAGCTCAAGTCCAGATGCGAACGAAGAGTTGGACCTTAGTTTGGGCCTCTTTTCTCGTCGGCGGGCTGGTTTTCTTGCCCTATATTGCGGTGCTTGTCCTCTCATTCATCGCAATTTTGGTGGTAGGCCTTAACGGAATCATGACAACTGCCCCAGAGCAGGGCATCGTTTTCGCCTTAATCGCGGTGGTTTTAGTCATCGTTGGGTTGGTGGGGACCCTCTACCTCAGTGTCCGGCTGCAATTGGCCTTACCCGTGCTGGCGGTAGAAGACTTGGGGGTGACAGCGGCGGTACGGCGGAGTTGGGATTTGACTCAAGGCCGTTTTTGGTCCACCCTGGGTGTCACCGCCCTACTTTACTTATTAACCCTCGCGGCGACTCTCGTACCTCAGCTTTTGGCCCAAAGTGAGTTACCGGGTCTCAGTGTCCTGGGCTCACTCCTGGTCTTGGCCTTGACCATCATGGCTTTACCTGTCTGGTGGACGACAACAACCGTCCTCTACTACGACCTCAGGGCACGCAAAGAAGGGCTAGATCTCCTGCAACAACTCGGTTAGTTCACGAGATCCAGTCAGCCGTAGGGCATGCTCGACAAGTCGGCCTCGTCCATACCCAGCAAGAGCTGGTGCGTGATGACCTGTAATTGAGTCTGGGAGTGTTCGAGCAAGAGATCCATGGCATTGATGAGAGTCTGGGTGTCTTCGGTGATGGTCTGTAGGCGTTGGGTACAAGCGGCGGAAAGGGCTTCAGCGTAAGTGAGTTGGGCAAGCAATGGGGTGGGGTTCATGGTGTTGAATTCGAGTGCTAACTCATAAAGCGTAACCCGTTGGCAATTCGGCTCATTGTGAGCTAGCGCAGGCTAATTGCGTGATATCACTGTCGCCAATTGTGACAAAAAAGCCTGGGGGGGCTGGGGATAGGGCCAAGCAAAGGCATGGCGGAACGCATTCTCCTGGCATTGTTTAAGTTGCCGAAAATCAATCACATCGCGGGTCAGTAAATTCTCATACTCAAAGGGCAACCTTACGTTGTGTAAACCGGCATTGTCGGTACAGATAGCAATATCTACCCCAGCCGCAAAACAGCGTTGGAAGATTAATTGCAATTGCTCCATATTCTGGAGCGTCCCCGTCTGGAAATAAGTAGTCGGGCAGACCTCCAGACATTGACCGCGCTGGGCTACCTGTTCGAGGAGTTCTGGGTAAAGGAGGGGGATCTGGATGCCATGACCGATCCGTGTGACATAGGGTAACAGTTCTGGGTAACAGCCCTCGGTTGTTTCGTAGAGATGGGCCGTCGTTTTGAGACCCAGGGCGAGGGCATACTTATAAAGCTCAACAAACTCCGCCATCCGCTCACCATAGACACTAGTTCCCCCCGCCATATCAATCCCCGCCACCATCCCCGAGGACTTAGCGGCTAGCTCCACAATTGCCCGGTTGACCGCGTAGGGTAGACGGGTATGGAGGCAGAGGATCTGGGTGGTGATGATGGGGTACTCGGTCTGACGGGCGGCAGTACCGACGGTCTGGATGACTTCGCGCATCTGCTGGATACGCTCGGTCATACTCAAGTTGGCATCAGTGCGGTAGTAGGGCGTATAGCGCAACTCCAAATAGGCCAAGTTTTCAAATACATAGGCCCCCCGGATCAGTCGGTAGACAAAATAGGGCAACTCAGCGATAGTCTGGACGGATTCGACCAGGGTGTGCAGTTCTAGGTATTCCTCAAGGGTGGCGCGGGGACGGGTATAGAAATGTTCAAAATCTTCATATTGAGTAAACTTTTCACTCAGCGGATGGCCCTGACGTAACAGGTAACGCCACAACACACGGGGTACCACGGACCCCCCGAGATGGCGATGCAGTTCAGCATGTAAGGCCATAGGTATCTGTCGCTCAAATGTTAATCTATGCTAAACGCATTTACTTTAAAAAACCTATCTCTGGCTAAAGACGACCTGAAATCCAACTTGAGGGGCATAAATACCTAGGTTCTTGTTGAAAAAGTTGCCTAAGTCAGAGGGCATTTCTATACTGAGGTGGGTCTAGCGGGATGTGACGGTGAGTAAAGTAGTAGAACGACTTCAAAAACACGTGCTAGCCGATGGGGAACGGGTCATTGTGGACCTAGAGCGTTCACGGGGCTCAATCCTGGTGGATGCAGAGACGAGTCAAGAATTGGTGGACTTCCACGGCTTCATTGCCTCCTTGCCCCTCGGCTACAATCATCCCAGCGTGGTCGAAGACGAAGCTTATCAAACTAAACTGCACCAAGCCAGCCAGTACCGCGTCGCTATTCCTGATATTTATCACAGTTATTATGCCGACTTTGTTGAAGTTTTTGCTAGCACTTTGCCTATTGAATTCCAGAGCCATTTATTCTTTATTGATGGCGGGTCCGTGGCGGTGGAGAATGCCCTCAAAACAGCGATGGATTACAAGATCCGGCGCAACTTTGACCGGGATATCCACGGCAAGGGCTATCAGGTACTCCATCTTAGAAACGCTTTTCATGGGCGCACGGGTTACTGTCTCTCGGTGACCAATACCAACGACCCCCGCAAATACGCGCATTTTGCTAAATTTGATTGGCCCCGGGTGGACGTTCCCGCGCTCTACTTTGACCGGGCGGGGACAGCGCACCGCGATGCAATTGGCGAGGAGCAGGCATTACAGGCGATGCGGTCGGCCCTCAGTCAAACACGGGTCCATGATATCTGTGCGATTTTGCTGGAGACGATCCAGGGTGAGGGCGGCGACCGGCACCTGAGTGGCGAATTCCTCCAGGAGGTCTATGGGTTGAGCCGAGAGTTTGATTGTTTAGTGATTTTTGATGAGGTCCAATGCGGGTTTGGGACGACGGGTAAATGGTGGGCTTTTGAACATCAACCGATTGCACCGGATTTGGTTGCTTTTGGTAAAAAAACCCAGGTTTGCGGGATTGCCGCTACCCAACATATTGATACGGTCAATAACACGTTCACTACGCCTTCGCGGATTAGCTCCACTTGGGGCGGACAGCTAGTGGATATGGTCCGCTGCGAGAAGATTATCCAGGTGATCCGTGCGGAGCACTTGCTCCCCCAGATTGCTCAGCAAGGGGCCTACATCCTCGCGCAACTGCGGGAATTTGGGCAACAGACCGGGCTAGTTGCCAATGTGCGGGGCCGGGGGGCGTTTATCGGCTTTGATGTGGTGGATACCCCGACCCGCGACCGGGTGCGCGAACTGAGCAAACAGGCCGGGTGTTTGTTTTTGACTTGTGGGGAGGTGAGCCTGCGGTTTCGACCGGCTCTCACGATCCAGATTTGGGAGATTGACCGGGGGCTGGGCATCCTTTTCAAGGTTTTGCGTCAGACGGCCCGACCCTGGGCAGCGAAATAACTACTGCGGGCTCAACTTTAAAGTTTCTATTTGCTTGAGTTTTTTTGTAGCTATTGATACATGCATAGCCCTGCCTTCTCTGATAATTACTTAGGGTAACCTAAGGGTAAAATCACCATGCGTCGCCCTCGTTTGGTTCAGTCTACATGGGTCATACTTGCTCTACTAACTTGCTTTACGCCAGTTCTGGCTCAACCATTTGTTACTGAAGATAGACGGATCTCTAACCCTAATGACCGTTTTAATGACCAGGAATTTGACCAACCGGGCAAGCAGGTGGTTTGGCAGGACGACTTACGCAATCTCTGGGTCGCCCGGATGGATGCCAACGGTGCCTTCATCCCCGCCGATGGACGCGGGACCTTGGTGGATACGGACGTGGCGAGTCCCCTGCTTAAAGAGGCCGGGAATGGCGCGGAGTGGGCCTATGCCGCCGCCGGTTCGCAGATTGTCTACACCAAACTCATCAATAACGAATACTTCCTCGCGCGGGCTATCCCTGATGCTAGTGCTGGTAATGGCTGGCGTGTTGAACTTATCCCCGGTGGTACCGGCTCTGGCAGTCCCTTTGGCAGCAAGGATGCCGACGATGTGGCCCCGCGCATCCGCTACATCCCTAATATTGTCAACCGGGGCCGGGTCGTCCAATGGCTCGAACTCAACAATCCCGTGGTGAACGGCATTCTAGAGGACCCGTCAGTGTTGGGCGGACGGTGGATTGAGGGCGCGCGGGCGATGACGGTGACGCTTGGGACCGAAACTACCCGTCAGGTGGCCCGCTACGACATTGATACCGGAGTGGTGACACCCCTGACCAACGATGCAGGCCGTAAAGCTGAATCCGCGATGTGGCGAGCCCCCGACTTTAACAATGCCTATGTGCTAACTGCCCTGATTGATGACAAGAGTGTAGGCATCTATGCCGAACTCAATGGAGTCTGGACTCGCGTCAATACAATTGAGCCACCGGACCCCACGGCCTACATCGGCTCTCCCGAGCCCTTTGTTTATAACGGCAAGTCCTATATCTCCATGACCGTCGCCAGCAGTCCGGGTAACAGTGGTGGTCCGTCCACGGTCTGGATTGCCGCCCTCAATCCGGCAACCCCCTTGCTGCGGCGCGTCAGTGGCAAGACAGAGATGATTCGGATGGACCCGGAGACCTACGCTGCAGCCACCGGGATGTATGTCTATTACACTGAGCAGGGCAAATACAACGGCAAGTCGGCTTTGGTCGTCCACCGCTGTGCCACGGGTCTCGGTGCCCCCAATAATCCCAGCCTGGACCCGCCACTTTGGCAGAAATATCAAAACACGCCCTAGCCTGATCTCTCTCGGTTGGTGCGACCCGGACCAAGACGGTCACCTAATCCCATCGGTGGCAAGTTAAACAATAATGGGCTGGGTCGCCTGTAATCCCCGCAAAACCGCCGGACGGGTACGGACGCGCTCCCGCCAAGCCACCAATCGGGGAAAGTCTACCAAGCTCAAGCCCAACCGCTCGGTAAGATTCACCCAGGGCCAGAGGCTGATATCGGCAACGGAATAATCTCCGGCGATATAATCCTGGTCCAACCGCCCTTCGAGGACACCAAATAACCGCATAACCTCCTGTTCACCCCGCACCGGGTCAATCACGGCAGGATCGAGATGGCTTAGCTGGTTGCGCTGGAGGGCTAACCGGCGCACGGTCGGTCCAAAAACTGCCCCTTCAAAAAATAACCACTGCCAGGCTTGATGTCGTTGGGTTGCAGATACGGGGAGGAGTTGCCCAGTGAGTTCGGCTAGGTACAGCAGAATGGCTCCTGACTCAAAAAGTGTTTCGCCCATCTGGGAATTGACGAGGACCGGGATCTGATGGTTGGGGTTAAGCTGCAAAAACTCTGGTTTAAACTGCTCTCCCTGGAAGATATCCACCAGATGAACTTGGTAGGGTAACGTTAGTTCTTCTAACGCAATGGCGACTTTGTGACCGTTGGGGGTCTGGGCGGTGTAGAGGTCAAACATGGGGACTCCACCGAGGAACCATGGTCAAGTCTAAAGAGCCTAGGGTTTTCCTGTCAATATTTGATTGTCATAAATCAACAAGCTTTGATATCATAGAACACTGTGCTTAGTTTACTCATGCACCAAAGGATACGGGCATGGCTGCTGTAGAAAAGACCATCCTTCCCACCCCAGAAACCCTGGACCGCCGCTGGCACATCGTAGATGCCACGGGGGTACATTTGGGTCGTTTAGCGACGGCGGTGGCGAATTTATTGCGGGGCAAGCATAAGCCCAACTTTGTCCCCTTCCAGGACACCGGGGATTTTGTCATTGTCATCAATGCTGAAAAAATTACCGTCACGGGCAAAAAAGCGGAGCAGAAACTCTATCGGCGCAACTCCGGTCGTCCCGGCGGGATGAAGGTCGAGACCTACACCAACCTCCAAAAGCGGATTCCTGAGCGGATTATCGAGAAGGCCATTGGGGGGATGTTACCCCACACCCGTCTTGGTCGTCAGCAGTACACCAAGCTCAAGGTGTATAAGGGTCCCAACCACCCCCATGAAGCCCAACAACCGAGTGTTTTCACCGTGGGAGAGAAACTATGAGTGCTAACACTGCCGTCTATTGGGGGACGGGTCGTCGTAAAGATGCCGTGGCCCGTGTCCGTCTCATTCCCGGCGATGGCAAGATGACCATCAATGGCGTACCGGGCAATCAGTACCTCCAGTTTCGCGAGACCCTGATTGGGTTTGTGCGTCAACCCCTGGAGATCCTGGGTTACGAAAATGCCTACGACATGATTGTGAACGCCCACGGCGGCGGGATCTCCGGTCAAGCGGGGGCGATCCGACTTGGAGTTGCCCGTGCGCTCTTGGAACAGGACCCCGACAACCGGGTGCCGATCAAACGAGAAGGCTTACTCACCCGCGATCCCCGGACGGTCGAGAGCAAAAAATACGGTTTACGCAAGGCCCGCAAAGCCAAGCAGTACTCCAAGCGTTAACCCAGGGAGGCCACCATGCCAAAAGAGAACTTGCATCCCCAGTACAACCCCATCCTCATCTCTTGTACGAGTTGCAAAACTGTTTACAATACCCGCTCTACTAGTGCCACCAACATCTCCGTGGAAATCTGCTCCGCGTGCCATCCCTATTACACGGGCCAGCAACGCCTGATTGACACTGAGGGCCGGGTGGACCGCTTCAACAAGAAGTACAGCCGCGAAGCTATGGCCCAACGGGGCCGCGCTGCTCAACCGAAGAAGTAACGTTATTTTGGACTTGGGGGGAGCTACGGCTCCCCCTTTTTTTTGGCATTGGCTATTTTAGGATGGTTTACCAACGTTTGCCCCAGGGATAGTTAATCCTGGCCCGTGATGTCCTTACACCCAAGGATTATGGAGTGTATTTGACTGTGACAAAATCGAATTCCGTTCCGGGTTCCTGTGACCGACCCGTAACAAAGACATTGCCAGAGTTATCTAACGTAATGCTGTTACCATCAGCAGTTTTCCCGTCAGCACCATCCTCATAGAACCGAGACCAAAGAAGTACTCCGTTCGGGTCGTACTTCAGAGTGCCGTAGTCTGAATCAGTCAACTGCTGTGTAGGTCTTGGGCTAAAGGTATAGCCAGCACTCCCAGTGACGTAGACATTACCTGTAGCATCCAACACAATGTCGCTTGCCTTATCAGTGTCACCGATGTTGAAGACCCTCGACCACTTTAATTTACCTAAAGGACCGTACTTAATGGTCAAGTACTTAGCCAATTTTCTTTCTGGTGAGCCGGAAATGGATTAGGTATAGCCAGTAATCACCACATTACCCGCACTGTCTAAGGCCAGCGCAGCAGGAATGTCAACGGATGCATCTGTGAAGTTGAGCCGGTCGGCCCATTTCTCAACGCCATTGGCATCGTACTTAACTGTCAAAATATCTGCTTCAATGGTGCTGTCATCGAATTGTCCCGTGACATAGACATCACCGTTGGAGCTATGCCAAGCGCGACGGGATCATCAAAGCCTGGAGTAGAATAACGCTATCAGGACTTACGCAAAGCGACGGGTGATGATAGCCGATGTATCGTCAGAACCCTAGCTGAGACTTCTTGCCAAGCACCGGTTACCCACAGCCCATTTAGGCCCGGATGGGGTTCAAGATGCGGCTCACAGCGGTTTTTTAACGGGGAGAAGCAATAACCAGTAAGGCTAAAGTGCCAGCCAGCGGCTAACTCTGGCTGCGACAGGCTTTGTTTTTTCTGATTCAAAGTGTGATGGCTATTTCTTCCTTAGGGGCTATCGGCTGTGCGTAAGTCCTGAGCAAGTAGGGTATCGTCTATCTGTTCCTGGAATTGCGCGATCAGTTGCAGCACCTCGGTCAAGGAATTAGCCAGGGCACAGTCTTGGGCATAATCATCGAGGCTAAAACTAGGCGGAAGAATCTCAGGATTGCTCTGCGCCGCGTTGAGTCCTTTGGTCACAAAGGCAAGGCTCTTGTCTCCCATCTTGTAGAGTTTACGCCGCTCCTCCGTAGTGAGGGTGATAAGGAAAGGCATCTTTTGTTTAAAGGTAGCAATGGTGGCTTTGACGTCCTAGAGTTCGCTATTGGTAAGAGCAGCCTGGAGGTTCTGGTAAGGCATGATTTTCCTAAGGGGGGTTAATGGTCATTATTAAGTTACCCTGCTGACTTAAATATTTATCCTCAGCCCTAGCCAGAGGTAATATCAATCAGATGGTAGTAGGGGTACTATCAGTCTTATGTTTCAGTTCAGCTTCCAGATCCGTTAGCCAAAAATCCTCGGGTTGTAGATCTAAATAACCTCTCTCTTCAAAGAAAGATACTACTCCCAAGCTTTGAGGGAACTCTGCTTTAAAACTAGTCACTAACTTCTCCATAGGAGGAGTAGCCAACCGTGTTGAAAATTCTCCACGTAGACATTTTTCGTACCATGCTACAAGCTGTGACTCTTTTACAATTCCTCGTACACGCTTACCCCAACTAATTTGTGTGGCTACTATTTCTAGGACTTTAGCATCTGCATCTTTGCATACAACAACAATGTGATCACTTTCCACCTGATCTACTATGCCTTCGGCTTTTTTTTCATTAAGAGTCAAGTGTTTCACCTGGACAACTGGACCAAAATTAGTCCACATATCCAGTCCTCTGTCGGCATTATTCGTGACTCCTGCTCGATGTATGTGAGCGAATTGTTCCCATTCTAGATTATTCTCATCTAATCCTAAAAGCACTTTTGCTAGGTCAGAAAATTCATTGATTAAGTCCCTGTTTATCTCAGGTACAGTAACTTTTATTTTTGCTTCTAGAGAAGTTACTACAATCTCGAAGAGGCTATAGGTAACGATTTCATACATTTTATCAACACTCCGACGTATAGATTCTTACCTAATAAATACGTCAATTAAAGCTTGCAAATAAAATTCTTCAGGTTTAGCTGCCTCAATGATTGAAATAGCAGTAGTTACGATACTGCAACGTTCAATGTAACGCTGATATATGTACCTCTCGACTATTCCTGGTACACGCTTGTTTTCAGCGTCTAATACTAAAAGCATCTGGGGAGGCATGGCAGTATTGTTCCAGAGATCGTGTTGGTAGTTTGCAGATGATGTTGATCTTTTACCTGACAACCTAAGTGTGACGATATCTCGCCAGCGTAGGGATTCGTTTTTGTACGAATTTACGTCTAGAATATTTACATCTTCCTGCAACCGTGACCTATACAAAACTTCAGCAATCTGAATTATCTTGTACATATCAGTACGAGCTTTACCAATTATCTTATCAAGACGTGATTTTGCTTCATTCAGCATATTGGCTGCTCACTGCTCCTAGCGAGATGACCGAAGGAGTTCTAAATGGAATAGTTGATTGAAGAGATTGTTCTGAGACCAAGGGCTGAGGAATTCGCGTTGGAATAGAACGTCCTCTTAGTGCATCTAGAACTGCTCCAGCAACAGCAGAAACGCAGGGTATTGCGACACTATTACCCACTAGCTTACGCATTGCCGAGTAGCCCCCCTTGATACAATATTCATCAGGAAATCCCTGTAGACGTAACATTTCGCGTTCAGTTAAACGTCTTTTACCATTGACTAGTAGATAGTTGTAGGAGGCTCCGGCCCTCATCGCACAGGAGTACGGATGGATGCCGATATTGCCAGACTTATTTTCGTGCCAGAGTGTCAACTCTTCATAAGCGAATCTACTAGTCACGCTTTGCAGACGGTTTTGGCGTATTTTTGCTGAAGCATAGTAAAAGTTGTCAACCTCCGGTTCGAGTAATTCAAGAAGTGGTCTCATGGGCAGGCCACCCTCAGGCCATCGGTAGGGACAGGTGTCACGAAAACCGACGATAAAGATACGTTCACGTTTCTGGGGTAGACCAAAGTTAAGCGCGTTTAGAATACGCCATTCTACTTGATAGCCAAGATTAGCTAAAATCTCCACAATCCGTCCAAGGGTCCGGCCTTTATCATGGGTCCGAAGTTGCTTAACATTCTCTAAAATAAAAGCTGGGGGCCGCTTTACGGTTAGAATCCGAGCGATATCAAAAAACAATGTTCCCCGTACATCGGCGAAGCCACGACGGTCTCCACAGATGCTAAAAGCCTGACAGGGAAAGCCTGCTAACAAAATATCATGGTCTGGAATCTCAGACTCATTAACTTGGGTAATATCTCCGGCGGGTCTCTCACCGAAATTAGCTTGATAGATAGCCTGTGCATCAACATCTATATCACTTGCGAAAACCCATTGTGGGTTCATGTCTCGCTCTTGACAGGCAATCTGAGCCGCAATACGAAATCCGCCCAGGCCACAGAACAGGTCAATAAAGCGTAAGGGTGTGCGTTGCTCCACGGAGTTGACCATATTTCTACCGAATATACCATCCCCCCGCTAAAAGCTCTGGGTTTTGAGTCTAGCCGTCCGGTAGCTTTCACTTAATACACTGAAAAGACATTCATGGAACTCAGCCATGACCCAACCCAGCGAATACCCGGTCGTGGATAGGCTCATCACCGAAGACGACACCCCCGTGGACCATCTCCCCTCCGAAAAACAGCAACGCCTGCTCACCGAACCCCTCTATAGTTCCTGGGTAGGACCCGGCCTAGACCGGACTTTTCTAGTTGCTGCCAATATGGGTATTTTCACCTCGACCAACGAACCACCCATCATCCCCGCTGTCTTCTTGAGCCTTGATGTACAGCTAGCCGAGAACTGGTGGGAGCGGAAACACCGCTCTTATTTTGTCTGGGAGTTCGGTAAAGTCCCGGAAGTTGTCATCGAAATCGTCTCCAACACCGAGGGGAACGAGGACATCAAGAAGAAAGCGCGTTATCGGCGTATGAGAATTCCTTACTACGTCATCTTTGACCCGACTAGGCAGTTGCGGGGTCCGGTGTTGCAGATGTGGGAATTACAGGGCCTCCAGTACGTGACCCTGACAGACTATTGGTTGGCAGAAGTGCAGTTGGGGTTGACCCTGTGGGAGGGGAGTTTTGAGGGCCGGGAGGAGGTATGGTTGCGCTGGTGTGATGAGCACGGGACGGTGATTCCCACGGGAGCAGAGCGGGCTAACCAAGCCCAGCAACGGGCGCAACGACTGGCAGAGCGATTACGGGCCTTGGGAATTGATCCCGAGGCGGACTAGGGTCACGCCCTCGTCGTCCTACTGCTGTCCGGTCGTCTTTTTGGCTAGTCGGATAGCCCTAGAGACTCGGGCAGTAGGCTCTAGGACTGGCGGGGGCTAGGGCAGGACAGCCCAGACGCGAATTCGGACTCATGCTTTCCTTTATTCCCTTACCATTCAGGGGTGGTTTGTGGTGGGTGGCATGGAGTTTTTGTTTGTGATTGACCCGATTGAGCGGCTGATTCCGAATCACGACACGTCGCTGGCATTGATGGAAGCGGCGCAGGGGCAGGGGTATCGGGTCTGGTGTTGTACGGTGGCGGACCTTTTTGTGGCGCAGGGGGGGTGTGGGTGCTGGGCCTGTCCCGTGCGGTTGCAGTCGGAACCGCCTTTCTATGAATTGGGGGCACAACAGCGGCTGCGGTTGGAACAGATGGCGGTGGTCTTTATGCGGAAGGACCCACCAGTAGACCGGGCCTATCTATTTGCGACCTACCTGTTAGACCGGGTGGACCCCCGGCAGACCCTGGTGGTCAACTCGCCCGAGGGTCTGCGGCGGGCCAATGAGAAGATGTATGCTCTCAACTTTGCCCGTTATCTACCGGAGGTAATTGTCACCAGTCAGGCCAAAGAAGTATTTACCTTTTTGGAGCAGCACCCCCAAGCCGTCCTCAAACCGCTGGATGGCAAGGGCGGGGAGGGAATTTTCCTGCTGAGTGCCCAGGATAAAAACCTTAAGGCTCTAATTGAAGTGAGTACCCAGTTTGAGACCATCCCGGTGATGGTCCAACGCTACTTGCCGGAGGCACGGCTGGGTGACAAACGCATTATTGTCTTGGCGGGTGAGCCGCTGGGCGGGGTGTTACGGGTGCCCCAAGCGGACGATGTGCGCGGGAATCTACGGGTAGGCGGTCGGGCAGTTGCGACAGAGGTGACGGACTACGAGCGGGAACTATGCGCGGCCTTAGCACCACAGTTGGTAGCAGACGGGCTATATTTCGTCGGGTTAGATGTAATTGGCACGTACCTAACCGAAGTGAATGTGACTAGTCCCACGGGCATTCAGGAAATTGACACATTGAATGGCACCCACTTGGCCCAAACGGTGATTACTTGGGCGGCAGCACAGCGTTTGGGGTAGCCAAATGACGTGGGGTTTGGTTAACTTGATTAACCCCTAGTTGTAGCTGGATGCGCGTCCTGGTATGTCCTGAGTCCTTTTCGGGTGGCTTATCTGCCCACCGCGCCGCCCAGGTGATAGCTGATGGTTTGAGTTCGACCAGTGCTGATTTTGATATTCGTACCATCCCGCTCAGTATGGATGACCAAATTATCGAAACCATCCTCGCCGCCTGTCCCGGCGAATGGCGTGAAGCGGTGGTCCTGGGCGAGGAAAACACTTCAATCCGGGTGCGCTACGGCTTAATCCAAGCGGGAACTGCGGCGGTTATCCTGCCCCACCGCGTTTCAGCACGGACCTTTGGCAGCCCAGATATGACCAGTTTTGGCGCGGGGCAACTCCTCAAGGCGGTTCTCCAGGAAAAAAACGTGGCGCGGGTGTTCTGGTACTTGCCCGAGGGGACTTGGCCTGTGGATGGCGGGGTCGGTTTTTTGCAGGCGTTGGGCGTGAGTCTACTGGACCCGAACGGCAAATCGGTGAGTTGGGCGGCGGGTAGTCTGGCGCGGTTGACCAGGGTAGATTTTCGGGGAATCTTGCCCCGGTTGCAACAAGTCGAGGTCGTGGTAGCCTACCCCACCCCGGCGGCTCTTTTGGGTCGTCAGGGGGCAGCTTGGCATTGGGGTTCGCGCACTGGGGCCAATCTCATCACCATCGAGCGTGTGGAGCAGGGCCTCTCTACTCTGGCCCAAGCAATCCAGCGCACCCATGGCGGGGCGTGTCATACCCTGACCG